>Ga0207747_1000835_pt1 | contig 27627 bp, 25 predicted proteins | sample HigsolmetaGSP11D_FD_184839 | JGI IMG/M metagenome (GOLD analysis project Ga0207747, IMG submission 184839) | High solid enriched microbial communities from the Joint BioEnergy Institute, USA - SP1-1-D (SPAdes) | ecosystem: Engineered > Bioreactor > SSF (Solid state fermentation) > Aerobic >...
ACGAGGCTTTTCTCCCACGGATGGGATTCGCCCTGGCCTCCGTCATCGACCAGGCGGAAGCGCTGTCCCTCCGGATCCTCAAAGTCGAGGCTCGCCCGGCCGTCGAGCACGTGTATGTCGCCCACCGGCAGCCTGGCCTTGCGCAACCGCTCCGCCCAGTACTCGAGCGCCCGTTCGCCGGCGACCCGCAGACCCGTGCGGCAGATGGAATGGGTGCCGCGCCGCTCCGGCGGAATGGGCCAGTCAAAGAAGGTGAGGTCCGTGCCGGGCGTGGCCAGGCCGTCCGCATAGAACAGGTGGTAGGCGCTCACATCGTCCTGGTTGACGGTCTTCTTGACGAGCCTGAGCCCCAGCGTCTCCGTATAGAAGCGCTTGTTGGCCGGCGCATTGGCAGTGATCGCCGTGAGGTGGTGGATGCCGGTGAGCTGCATGGCCTGGTCCTCCTTCGGAGCAGTTGATCTGGAAGCTCGGCGCTGCTCCAGCTGTCTGCCGTGTCGCGGTTCCGGAGCGAAAACCGTTTCCGCCACCGACGGAATCGTTCGGCCAATATTGGAACCGTGCTCCGGACGGTAAAGCGTGCTGCTACTCTACACGCTGTTCGCGAAAAGCGAACGGAGTTTATTGCCCGTTGGCTGCCACACTTGAAGACCTGCGCTATCCCGCGGCGCGCGGGCCTGCGTGGCGGCAGGCTTTTCTGCGAGCAGCCCAACACGATGCCGCCCGGCGAACTCTGGCGGGTGACCGCCAGGCAGGATCGGCCCCGCGACGGGGCTGCGCAGGTGGGGCGCTTTCCCGCGAACATCTTATTTCTGCATCACCCGCAAAGGCCGCATGCTGATCGTGTCATGAAAGCACGATCGAAGGAGGCGAACGCCCGGCTCGCGATGGCCCGGGGAAATTCAGGCAAAGAAAAGAAAAAGCCCGCCAGGGAGGAGGATGGCGGGCTTTTTTCTGAATGCAGCTTAGGAGGAGGAATTCACTGCATTTATGTCGTTGCCTGTTTGGGAGGAGGAGAAACAGTCAACACGGCTTAGATACTTCGTCCTCCGGCGTGAATCCATAGACATTTGTGCAACGCAGTCTTGCATTTTGTGCAATGCACAATGAGGGTGACCTTCCTCTGCCATGTCACTCCGAATATCATGAGAATTGATAGAGGTAGGGGTTGGTCATGGTTCGGTATGTTTCTCCCATCATGATGGTCGTCCTCGGATCTGTAATCGGATCGCTTGTTCTTTATTTGTTCTTATTTTATGATGTTCCAAGTGCGTGGACCAGGGGCGTTTCGGGAGTCCCGGAGCCATCCGTTAGCTACTCTGATTTGGCTGCGATTAATCTGACAGCCGCCACAGTGACTTTGGCGGCTGTGGCTGTGGTGATTACTGTGGCCGCGGTTTTCGGATTTCAGGTAATACGGTCGGAATCTGTTTCTGCGGCGGAAAAATGGGTAGCGGCAGAAGTTCCTTCGCTGGTGGAGCGCCAGGTGAGACAGATGGAGAAGGACGGGCGGTTGACCAAGGCTTAAGAGCGAGCAATTTATAGTACGGGTGAGAACGGAGAAGAGGCTAGCCACATAAGAAATGGCGACGAATTAGAAGAGAATGGGGACCGGTTGGAGGAATAGAGGATGAGCGCAACCTCTCGCTTATGGAGTAGAATTGATCCAAACGAGCGGCAGATCGTCGAGCGTTACATGCGTGACATTCCCGTCAAATTGGGTTCCCTGGCCAAGGAGCTTGGCATCGATGTGAAGCTCTCTTCGCTACCCCAAAACATCTCTGGCCAGATTTCCAAGACACCACAAGGCTACGAGATAAAGATAAATCGCCACGAGAGTAAGCGTAGGCAGCGTTTCACGCTCGCTCACGAAATCGCGCATTTCCTTCTGCACAAGCCCATAATCGACAGTTTGGGCGGCTCGCTGCGCGACAATGTACTCTATCGTTCAGGTGCCTCGGAGCAATGTGAGTATGAGGCGAATCGGCTGGCATCTCAAATCATTATGCCCGAGAGTGCTCTTAGAGTAGCGCGCTCGCGTTATGGCTACAGAATTGGCGAGCATGAAATTGAAACGCTAGCCAACGAGTTCGGTGTTTCCAAGGCTGCAATGGAGATCAGAGTGGCGGCCTGAGGGATCTGGCAAGGGGCGGGGGATGGATTTTCGCAATCTAAACTATGTTCCCACACTGGCGGTGCGAACGAGCGAAATGCAGGGCCTCGAGCAGCTTCCTGCCGCTACAAAGGATCGAATCCAGCCCCTTTTTTTTGCTGGCCCCATGGAGGAATAATCCCGACTTAACAAGGGCTATCCAGCGAGTAGAAAAGGCGTTTCCCGGCAGAGATTATTTTTTGGACATTGATCGAAATTATATCCCTCCTGCCGAAAAGACGACCGATCATTTTCAATGGTATTTAATTCAAGACCCCACTGACGGATATTCAAAATGGTGGGAATTCGTTGCGCAGACGAAGCACGCTGTTCCGTGTTTGCAGATGCACAAGCAAGCGATTTCTGGGATTGAGAAGCAGATTAATCGAGCAAGAGAGATTGGAAGGGGGTTTGCTTTACGATTTCAGATCTTGAATTTTCCGAATGATGCGAACGAAATTGCAGGAATTCTCAACAATATTGGAGCGGCTGATTATGTTATCATTCTGGATGCCGGTTGGGTTAAAGACACCATTACAATATCTTCAAAGTTTGAAGAAATAATACGTATATTTATTGGAAAAATAAATGCAGAAATTCCATTTATTGCGTCATATACAAGTATACCGAAGGAATATTCTTTTATTGACGGTGTAGAAGAGGTTGCTTTTTATAATAGGGCTGTAATAAGCGATCTTAGGAGGATAATAAACCGACCAACAATAATCTATGGAGATTGGGCGAGTACACGACCAAGAGATCGTGGAGACTCTTTCAGAGGGGTTCCGCGTATCGATTTGCCACTTCGTAATTCCTGGGTCTTCTCAAGAGCCCAAGGGAAAGAATCGACCTATTATGAGGCTGCGACCCAGCTGGTAGAGGCCAAGCGATACTGGCAGCAAGTTGAAGGGATGGGTGTTTGGGGAGAACTTATGATAGCCGACACCGCTCGCGGTCCTCAGTTCGGAATAAGAGCTCCCCATCAGAACGTGGCGGCGCGCATAAACTTACATCTGCACACACAAGCGTTTTACGAGATTGATAATCTTAAAGGCCTAGACCTCGACGAGCCTTGGCAAGACGATTAGGTGGACGTAGTTAATCCACCTACCTAATCCTCTGCCCATAACCCTGCACCGCGTCTCTGGCGGCGGCGAATGTGGCGAACCAGTCGGCGGGGATCGGTCGCGGCTCGATGATCCGGCCGGCAGGTTCGGAGGGCAGGTCGTGGCCCGCGCCGCGGGCGGCAAGCTGGGCACAGCCCAGCGCCGTCAGTTCCGGTTCGTCGGAGACGCGCACCGGCCGTCCGAGAACGTCGGCCACGAACTGGCAGAACCAGGGATTGCGGCTCATGCCGCCGTCGATGCTGATCGGCGGCAGGATGGCCACCGACTTTTCCATCTCGGCAATCACTTCCGCCACACGGAAAGCAACGCCCTCCAGCACCGCCTGCACCATGTCGGAGGGCGTTGTGTCGAGGCCGAGGCCCATCCATGCGCCGCGCGCCGAACGGTCCCAGTGCGGCGCGGCTAGGCCCGAAAGCGCCGGCACGAAGACCAGGCCGCGCGAGACCGCCGGCTCGCGCTCGAAATGGTCGAGCTCGGCGGTGATGCTCCAGAGCCCGAGCTTCTTCGCCCAGTTGACGGCTGACGATGCGGAATAGACACCGCCGTCGAGCGCGTACATGGTGGCTCCGTTGCTCTCGCTCCAGGCGATGGTGGGCAGCAGCGGAGAGTCGCCCTCGAGACGGTCGGTGAGCGCCAGCGCGAAGGCGCCCGTGCCGAACGTGATCTTCGCATGGCCGGGCAGGCGCGCCCCATGGCCGAACAGGGCTGCCTGCTGGTCCACGATGCTTGCCGTGAGCTTCGCGCCATTCTTCAGCGTGCCCAGCTCGCCGCAGGTGGGCAGGATCGGGGGCAGGGCCTCCAGCGGCACGCCGAAGATCTCGCAAAGTTCCGGGTCCCAGCTGCAGGTGGTGAGATTCATGAGCGACGTGCGCGAGGCCGTTGTCGGGTCTGTGGCGAAGACGCCGGTGAGCCGGTCGCGGAAGAAGGCGTCCGTGGTGCCGAGCCGCAGGCGGCCCTGGGTGGCCAGTTCGCGGGCTTCCGCGCAGTTTTCCATGATCCAGCCGAGCTTGGAAGCGGAGAAGTAGGGGTCGAGCGGCAGGCCCGCGCGCTCGCGCACCAGCGGCTCCAGGCCCTTTGCCTTGAGCGCTTCGCAGGCGTTCGCCGTGCGGTCGTCCTGCCAGACGATGACGGGCGTGATGGCGCGGCCGGTCGCCGCGTCCCAGGCAAGGCAGCTTTCGCCCTGGTTGTCGATGCCGACGCAGTCCACCTCGCCGGCGGCCGCGATGCAGGCCTCGATATTGGCGATCAGCTCCTCCGGATCGTGCTCCACATGGCCGGGCGCGGGATAGAGCTGCCGGTGCTCAACCGCGTGGACAACCCGGTTGCCGCCGCCATCGACCACGAAGGCGCGGGTGGACGTCGTTCCCTGATCGATGGCGAGGACTCGCATCATTCCTCCAGATGTATGCTGACCTGACCTGTGACCGATGGCATGGGCAGGGTGATGCGCCGGTCGGGTCGCGTCCATATGCGTCGCGATGCCACCTCGCGGCCATCCACCCGAACCGACAGACGGCCGTTCACCGGACGATTGACCCTGAGCTGCAGCCGGTCAAGGGCTTGCTCGGGGCTCACGAACTGCGGCACCACCCAGGCGAGCGCGTCGCTCTCGACGGTGACCGGCGCCCGCTCCGCAGGCAGCCCGCTCTTCAGATCCCTCGCAATGGCGAGGCCCACCCGCCGGCCTTCCGACCAGCACCAGCCCGCCGTCTCCACCGGATGCAGCATGTTGCCGGCCGCATAATACGTAGGATCGGAGCATCGGCCGGCGCTGTCCACGGCCGGGCCGCCCGTACCCGGATCGCGGGCGAGATGGCTCGTGACGATGAGCGTGGATTCGGAGCGGAAATGGCCGCTGACGATCACGCCGTCGGTCTCGATCCGCTTGCGGCCCTTCGGGCCGTCAATGATCACGGATTCCACCCGCTCGCGTCCCTCGATCGAGACGAGCTTCGTGGAGAGATAAAGCGGAATGCCCTTGATGCGCGGATAGAGGCATGAAGGCCAGCGCGCCGCCGTTGCGCGGCGGGAATCGACCATCGCCACTGGACGGATGCCCGCATGGGCGCAAGTCAAGATCGCCGAGAAGGACACGAGTTCCGTGCCGAGGATCACCGGACGGCGGAACGGGCGCGCGTGCTCGAGATACACCATGCCCTGCAGCGCGCCGGTGCTGACCACGCCGCCCGGCTTGGTGCCGCCGATGAGCCGCTGGGCGCGGGAGCTTTCCCGCACACCCGTGGCTATAAGCACGCGCCTGGCGGAAATCGTTGTCACGCCCTCGTCGCTCGTCACCGTAACCGAGGGGCCGGGGTGGAGAGCCACAACGTTCACGCCGAGCGCGAAGCGCACACCCGCGGCCTCAGCGCGTGCCGCAAGGGCGCGGGCGTAGTCCGGGCCCTTCATCACGCGGTGAAACTCGCGCATGCCGAACGGATAATGGCCGCAGTGGCGCGGTATTCCGCCCGCCGCCTTCTCGCGGTCCACGACCAGCACGTTGAAGTCGCGCGCAAGTTCCGTGGCGGCGGCCAGGCCCGCGGGGCCCGCGCCGATCACCAGGACATCAACCTCGGAGGGCAGGGTCATTCAACAATCTCCGACATCGGCTGGTCGAAATGATCGCGCGTCAGGCGGCATAGCTCCGCCGAACAGAAGAAGGCCTGGCAGCGGCCCATGGTGACGCGCGTGCGGCGCTTGAGCCCCGCCAGTGAGCGGGCGGGCAGCGGTCCCGACAGCGCGTCCATGATCTCCCGCCGGGTGACGAGCTCGCAGTGACAGACGATCCCGCCGTGTCCGGGCTTCTGCCAGTCGCGCGGGAGGAATTCCGAAATGTTGCGCACGCTCGGCCACACGGGGTGGGCGGGCGGCGGGAATTCGAGCGCCGCAAGCTTCTCCACATGCTGGGCAATGCCGAGCGCGGCAGACAGGCCCGTGGAGCGGATGCCGCCCACGGTGATGTACGAGAGGCCCTCGTGCGCCTTGATACAGTATTCCTTGAATTCGGTGGCGGGGCGCAGGCCCGCATAGATGGCCGTCACGTCGTGCCGCTTCAGCGCCGGCACGATCTCCTCGCCACGCTTCTTCAACGCTTCGAGCGTTTCGGGAACGAGCTCTGCATGCAGGCGGTCGTCCTGGTCCTCGGCCGTTGGGCCCACCAGAAGGTTGCCGAACGCGGTGCGGCAGACGACGACGCCCTTGGTGATGGCGGTGGGCACCGGCAGCAGGATGTGGTTCACCAGCGCGGCTGCCGGCTTGTCATAGACCACGAACTGGCCCTTGCGCGGCTTGATGTGGAAGTCGCGGCGACCGATGAACTTCTCGTCCACGAGATCACCAAACAGGCCGGCGGCATTGATCACCAGTCCGGCGCGCACCTCGCTGTGGGTCGTCTCGATGATCCAGTCATCCTCCCGGCGCGCCCCGGTGACCTCGGCGCCGCGCATGAGCTGCGCGCCGTTCTCGACGGCCTGCAGCAGATAGGCGAAGGGCGCCGACCACGGGTCGATCAAATATTCACCGGGCACGCGGAAGGCAGCGCGCGCATTCTCTCCCAGTTCCGGTTCGGCCTTGCGCAGCGCCTGCCGGTCCAGAACCTCGATGTCCGTGATCCCGTTCTTGTGCGCCTTCTCGATCAGGCCGGGGAGGGCGGCTTCCTCTTCCTCGGTCCAGGCGATGACCAGCGCGCCGCAGCGGTTGACCGGTAGGCCCAGCCGTTCGTGGATTTCCAGATACTCCTGGTATCCTGCGCGGATGCAGGCGTGCTCCAACGACCCCGGAGGGGCGTCGAAACCCGTGTGCAGAATGGCGGAATTGCCCTTGGAGGCGCCGTCGAGAATGTCCGGGGCTTTCTCGATCACGGCCACGCGCGCCCCCGCGAGGGCAAAGCGCCGTGCGATCGCGCAGCCAACGACGCCGGCGCCAATGACGGCCACGTCGAATCGACCGGTTAGAGGCTGGTCCGGCATGCAGGTCACTCCTGTTGATGAGCGCAGTCATGCTCCAAAATGACCGAATAGTCAATTTTTGCCCGCAATTTTTATGCAAATAGGCATATTTTGCCTACTTTCATGTTGACACGGTCACGTTTTCCGGGCCTAGCTAGTGAAAAAGGGAACGGGACGAAATGGGAGTGCGGGCTGTGAAGCCGGGCGACAGACAGGCTGAGATTCTGGCTTGCGTCGAGCGCGACGGCGAGGTCTCCGTTCCGGAACTGGCCGAGCGTTTCGGAGTCTCTGCCGAAACCATTCGCCGCGATCTGGCCCAGCTTGCGGCCACCGGTGCCCTGCAGAAGGTCCATGGCGGCGCCCGCCGTCTCCGCCTCCAGGCGGAAGGCAGTTTCGAGGAGCGCATGTCGGAGCAGTCGGCCGAAAAGGCGCTGATTGCCCGCAAGTTGCGCGGCCTGATTTCTCCCGGAGATACCGTTTTCATCGATACCGGAACCACGACCCTGGCATGCGCCAAGGCGTTGGCAGATGTGCAGCGACTTACGATCATCACCAATTCCCTGCACATCGCGCGCGTTCTGGGTGGGGGGCAGGCGCGCGTCTATTTGTTGGGAGGCATCTTCGCACCGGACAATGGCGAAACCGTCGGGCCCATGGCGCTGGAGCAGATCGCCCAGTTCCAGGCCGACTATGCCGTGATCGGCGTGGCCGCGCTCGACGCGGAAGCCGGGGCGATGGATGCCGATTTCGACGAGGCCGCGGTGGCGCGCGCTATGTGCGCGCGGGCCTCACGGACCATCGTCGTCGCCGGATCGGCGAAATTCGGAAAGCGGGCTCTGCACCGCGTGTGTCGGCTGGAGGAGATCGACACCCTCATCAGTGACCGGGCACCGGGCGATGCCTTTCAGGCAGCGCTCGACCGCGCTCGCGTCAAGCTCATCTAGTCGAAAGGCAGGCGGAAGGGAAAAGTTGCCGGAAAAATGAAGTCGCTGGTTCAGGGTTACATACGCGTCATGGACGGTCTGGCCGAATGGATCGGCCGGTTCGCCATGTGCCTCATCTATGTGATGATTGCCGTCCTACTTTTCGACGTCTTCTCGGACAAGGCATTGGGGAAGGTCCAGAACTGGACGCTGGAGACGGCGCAGTTCACGCTAGCCGCGTTCTATTTCCTCGCCGGGCCCAAGACGCTCAAGGACGAGGGGCATGTGCGGCTCGACCTCATCTATTCGCATCTCTCACCGCGCGGGCGGGCGATCATCGACTCCATCACGATCTGGATCGTGATCTTTTACCTCGGCGTCCTGCTGTGGGGTGGAATTTCCTCGCTGCATTACTCCTGGATCACCAACCAGCGCCTCCCTTCGTTGTGGGCCCCGTCGCTGGTTCCCATCAAGGTTCTCATGAATGTCTGCATCGCGCTCATGATCCTTCAATGCATTGCCATCTTCTTCCGTGACGTGCTGCGCATCCGCGAAGGAGACGCGCGATGAGCCCCGAAGCAATCGCCCTCATGATGTTCGCGGGCATGATTGTCCTCATGCTCACGGGCCAGCGCATCTTCGCCATGATCGGCGCCGTGGCCGCCGCTTCCGCGCTTGCGCTCTACGGCAACTCCGCCGCCGAACTGCCGTTCAACGCGGTCTTCAAGCTGTTCTCCTGGTACGCGCTGCTGACGCTGCCGCTCTTCATCTTCATGGGCCACATGATGGCCAAGTCCGGCATCGCGGAAGACCTATACCGGATGATGCACGTCTGGTGCGGAAAGCTTCCCGGCGGGCTGGCCATGGGCACGATCTTCCTCATGGTCATCATCAGTGCCATCAACGGCCTTTCGGTCGCGGGTCTTGCCATTGGTTCGGCCATCGCGCTGCCGGAGATGCTGCGCCGTGGCTATGACAAGGTGCTGATCACCGGCGTGGTGCAGGGCGGCTCGACCCTCGGCATCCTTCTGCCGCCGTCGGTGGTGATGGTGCTGTTCTCGGTGATCGCGCGCCAGCCGGTTTCCGAACTGTGGCTTGCCGGAGTGCTTCCGGGCCTGATGATGGCGGCTGTCTTCGCCATCTATGTCTACGTCCGCGTGAAGCTCAATCCGTCGCTGGCGCCGAAGCTGAGCGACGAAGAGCTAAACATGCCGCTCAGGGAAAAGATTCTTCTGCTGAAGGCGGGCATTGCGCCGGTCGTCATCTTCCTGCTGATGATCGGTCTGTTCGTGATGGGCTACACGAACCTGCTGGAGAGCTCCGCCGTGGGTGCCACGGCCGCGACGGTGGCGGCCGCCTGGAAGCGCCGGCTCAACTTCAAGCTGCTGGTCGAGGCCGCCCACGAGACCATGTCCGTCACGGCCATGTTCATGTGGATCGTGCTCGGCGCGCTGGCCTTCTCCGCCGTGTTCGACGGCATCGGAGCTGTCCGCGCCATCGAGAACATTTTCATTCACAATTGGGAACTGTCGCCCTGGGCGGTGATCATCCTGATGCAGCTGAGCTTCATCGTGATGGGCATGTTCCTGGACGACACCGCCATGCTGGTGATCGTCGCGCCGCTCTACATTCCGCTGGTGCAGCGCCTCGATCTCGGCATCGACCACCAGATGGCCTGGTTCGGCATTCTCTACACGATCACCTGCCAGATCGCCTATGTCACGCCGCCTTTTGGATACAACCTGTTCTTGATGCGCGGCATGGCGCCCAAGGAAATCACGCTGATCGACATCTACCGGTCGATCATTCCCTTCGCGCTGATGATGGTGCTCTGCATCGTCCTGCTGATGATTTTCCCGCAGATCGCGACCTGGCTGCCAAGCTATTTCCGAGGCTGATGCTCCAAAGGAGGCTACCATGACCAACAACACTGACGACACTTCCAAGATGTCGCCGTCCGAAAGGATCCTGGCGACCCGCCGCAAGTTCCTGGCCTCCGCCGGCCTTGCGGCTCCGGCCGCGCTTGCCACCCCGGCGATCGTCCGCGCCCAGGCTCCGATCCGCTGGCGCCTGCAAACCTACGCCGGCCCGTCGCTCGGCGAGCACGTGATCAAGCGCCAGGTGGACGCGTTCAACGCTGCCGCCAATGGCGAGATGGAGATCGAGCTTTACTACGCCGACCAGCTCGTGCCGACCTCGGAGCTGTTCCGCGCTCTGCAGAACGGCACGCTGGACGCCATCCAGTCGGACGAGGCCACGATGGCCGCGCCGGTCGACATCTCCGTCTTCGGCGGCTACTTCCCGTTTGCCAGCCGCTTCAGCCCGGACGTCGGCGCCATGTTCATGTACTACGGCCTCGACGAGATCTGGAAGGAAGCCTATGCCGACATCGAGAACGTGACCTACCTCTCGACCGGTGCCTGGGATCCGCTCCACATCTTCACGGTCAACAAGCCGATCCGCTCGCTCGCCGACCTCAACGGCCTGCGCGTGTTCGGCGTGCCGACCGCTGGCCGCTTCCTGTCGCGCTACGGCCTTATCCCGGTGACGGTGCCCTGGGATGACGTGGAAGTCGCGCTGCGCACGGGCGACCTGGACGGCGTGGCCTGGTGCGGCTTCACCGAGATGTACGCCATGGGCTGGGCCGACATCTGCAAATACGCGCTCGCCAACTCGATCACCGGCGCGTGGTTCGGTTCCTACTACGTCAACACCCAGAGCTGGGAGAAGGTGCCGCCGCACCTGCAGCAGCTCTACCGCAGCACAATCGACCAGTCGCACTACTACCGCCTGATCTGGTACTGGGGCGGCGAGGCGAAGCTGCGCGTCGAAGGCGAGAAGATGGAGCTCACCGAAATTCCGTCGCAGGAGTGGGCGCAGGTGGTCAAGGATGCCCAGAGCTTCTGGGACGAGGTCGCCCAGGAGAGCCCGCGCGCCGCGCGCGTCGTGGAGATCTTCAAGAAGTACGCCTCCGACATGGAGAAGGCGGGCTACCCGTACCGCTAAGGCGTCACGCCGATCGATGGGGGGAGGACGGAGGAGGGGGCAACCCCTCCTTCTTTTTTGGGGCAGAAATATTCCCAGGGCGGCGACGGTCCGGCCCTGCCCAAACGGCAGGTGCCATCCGGCGCGAGGTACCTTTCGGGAGGGCTGTTGTCTCGCAGCCATTCGGTTGACCGGAGTCTGAAACGCTCTCCGCCTCCGGCAGCGTTGTTGTCACGCTTTTCAAGCAGTATCTGAGCTCATGCCCTGGACGGTTGCGAGCGTGCCCGCGGACACCGCCTCCATTGCTCCGCAGGGCGTAAGGAAGCCCAGGCTGGGTGTGGGGTGCGCACTGCTTCAACCCCATCCGTGATGATCGCGAACGTAGCCATCAGAAGGTTGCTTCACTAAACGCGACTGCGCGAACGATGCCGCAACCCGATGCTCAACGCCCGCTTGCCGCGCATGGCGCCGTAACCGGGATCGGAGCGGCGGGACTTTGCGGCGGACTGCGTTCCCCGTTGACAGTGCGCGTCGCGCGGCGCTAAAGGCGAAGTCCCGACGCATCTGTTCCTGGATTCTCAGGCGTGCTCCCGGGCGCCGAAACATCGGAAATCCGGGACAAGAGAAAACGTCTGGAGGGGTGGCCGAGCGGTTTAAGGCACCGGTCTTGAAAACCGGCGTGGCAGCGATGTCACCGTGGGTTCGAATCCCACCCCCTCCGCCATTTTCCTGGATGGCTCGAACATTCGATCTGTACGGCTTTCCTGAAAGCGCGGAAAGCTTACGATCCCTGCAAAACACAACCTATGCTGAGCGCCGCTCGCGATAATGGTGTATTGAAAAATGCATTGCTGCAGGTAGACTGGCGAGGACTCGGCGGGCACAGTGCGCACTTGGATGGGGCGAGGGTTATAGACTGGACTATTGGCGGTGCCATTGAGCATGGCTCGTTCCTGATGGCGATGACCGCCGTTGCGCTTTCCTGCGTCGTCGTCCTGATCAGTATTTCGGGCGTCATTGCCTACATACGCGTGAAACATCACGCCAGGCTGGCAGCAATACAGCAGGCAGACGAAACCGCGCGGGAGATAGCGGAACGGGTGACTAATCTTTACCTATTGGCCGAATTGCCTGCTATCATTGGCTCGTACCACGAACTAGGCCAGACGCTGGACGATGAGATGGCGGACCGGGTGGCAGAGACACAGCATGGTGATGAAGAATGATGCGGTATTCTGAACAGCTCGCCTTGATCCGCAAGTTCAAGTCGCATGCGCCCGTGGACGTTGAGGGCCTTGCCAATGCTCTTGGTGTGAAGGTCTCGTATGCCAATCTCCGCCCTGAAACATCCGGCATGATCGAACGCATTGGCGATGATCGCTTCCGGATCGTGGTGAATGCCAATCATCCGAGAACCCGCCAGCGGTTCACCATCGCGCACGAGCTCGGGCATTACATGCTGCATCGTCATCTTATCGGCGAGGGCATTGAGGACAACAGGGCTTACCGTAGCAGCTGCGACGGCGTCTATCGCAACCGAGAAATTGGTCCGTCTCAGGAAACGGAGGCGAACAAATTTGCGGTGAGCGTTCTGATGCCGGAACATCTCATGGCAGAGATTCGGAACAATCCGAACTATAACAGTCCGGCCGCGAAAGCGCGCGCTTTGGGCGTATCCGAGCACGCATACTGTATTCGTGAAGGGCTGGACTACGAACCGAAGTATGCTCGCTGACGACGGTTCGGCTCGGTAGGTTTCCTGTTGCCCGCCACAGGGAAATCGAGACCGGACGAGCATGCGATGGCGGCCGGGGTGACGCGCGTCGGCGCCCATAAAGATGCAACATGGTTAACAAAATCGAAGGATCAGGAAATATCTCAAGAATACAGAATATCCCTTTGTGCTGTAACGTCTTTCCGAACTGATCGGAGACACATTGAAGCCTGACTTTTCCGAACGATTGCAGCGCGTTTAAAAAGGTTACTAGGCGCGCGCCCACATTTTTGCCAGATTACGGCCACATTGGGTTTACACCGTGCTAATCAATTTGTGGGAAGGCCGACCGTACTGCCGAACTGCGGGGCAGCACCATCAAGGCAGATTTCGTTTAGGCGATTGACGAGAGAGGGAAGGCAATGGGGACGGCAATACGGCAGAGCTCAATCCCGTCGCACGCAAGACTCATCGGCATCGCACTCCTCGCCGCGTCGCTCGCGGCCTGTTCCGGCAACAGCGGCGGCAAGCATTCCAGCCGCAGCAAGGAATATTTTCCTGAATCGAAATATGGTGTGAAGGCGAGCCCGCGCGTCGCCCACGCAAAGTCGAAACTGCCACGCGGCGGCGGCCGCTACCAGGTCGGCAAGCCCTACAAGATCAAGGGCAACTGGTTTCACCCCAAGGAAGATCCGAACTACAAGGCCGTCGGCGTCGCCTCCTGGTATGGCGATGCGTTCCACGGCCGTCTGACCGCCAATGGTGAAATCTACGACATGACTCACCTGACGGCGGCGCATCCGACCCTGCCGCTTCCCAGCTATGCCCGGGTCACAAATCTCGAGAACAATTCGTCGGTGGTTGTCCGCATCAACGACCGCGGCCCGTTCGAAAAGAACCGCCTGATCGACCTCTCGCGCCGCGCCGCGGAGCTGCTCGGCTTCCATCAGAAGGGTTCGGCCAAGGTGAAGGTCGAATATGTCGGCCCGGCGCCGCTGCACGGGCAGGATGACGCCTTCCTGATGGCGTCTTACCGGCCCGGCGGCCGCGCTCCCGATCCGTCGGATGGCCTGCCGACCGGCGTGATGCTCGCCATGAACGGCCCCACACCGACCCCAGCCGCGCAGACGCGGGCAGTTGCCGATCCGATCTCGGCAGTCATCAATTCCGCGCCCGTGGCAGCGCAGGCGGATCCGGCGTTTTCCGCGTTCCAGCAGCCGTCGGACGTGGGCATTGCCCTGCCGGCGTCCGCGCCCATTCCGCAGATGCGTCCCGAAACCTACGCGGTCGCCGCATTGTCCTATGCCGAGCAGCGCGTGAGCGCGGCCTTCAGCGTGTTCGAGCCGATCCTTGCCGAGAAGAAGGCGCCGGTGGCGCAACAGGCCCCCGCCAACCTTGCCTCTGGCGCAGGGAAGGCGGAGTACGTCAACCTCGGTGTCTGGTCCTCCATTCGCGAGGCGGAGGCTGTTGCGAAGTCGCTCTCGCACTACGGCCGCATTGAAGTCGAGCCGGCCGGTGCCACGGAGGTGGCCCTTACGCTTGCAACGGGCGAGGGGATCGACATTGACGATGCGCTGCGAGCCGCCTGGGCGGCGGGCGCCACGGACGCCTTCATCGTTCGGGAGTAGGGCGCAGCGGTCAGGCGCCGGGAGGCATCGGACCGGGATCAGACCGCGGCCCAGCGCGGGCGCATCCGTCCCGGAGGCCTGTCGGTGCACGATGCGCAACACAATTGTGGCTGTCGCCGCCACCGGAAAGTGATCCGCTCCAACCCAATCCCTATATTGTGAGCTGCCTCGATTCGGCATAGGCTTGATTTCTCAAGTGCGTGGGAGGCATCCAGTTGTTCCGCATCACTGCCATCGCGGCTTTGCTGGTCGTTGCAACAGGATCGATCGCGCAGGCTGATCTCGTCGAAACCACGGCGAAACGCGTCCACATCGTCGACGCCGACAGCGGCCTGGTGCTGCTTTCCCGCGGGGCGGACGAACCGTTTCCGCCGGGCTCCTTCGCCAAGCTGATGACTGCAGAGATCGTGTTCCATGCGCTGGAAGAGGGTCGGCTTTCGCCGGACACCGAATTCCAGGTCTCCGAACACGCCTGGCGCATGGGCGGCGCGCCGTCCCGCACGGCCACGATGTTCGCCAAGCTGAAGTCCTCCGTTCCGGTCGCCGATCTGCTGCAGGGCCTGACGGTGCAGATGGCCAATGATGCGGCCATCGTGCTCGCCGAAGGCATGAAGGGTTCCGAGGAAGCCTTCGCGCAGGCGATGAACGAACGCGCGAAGGAATTGGGCCTCAAGAACACGCATTTCGTGAACCCGACCGGCCTGCCGGCGCAAGGCCATCATGTCACCGCGCGGGACATGACCGCGCTCGCGATGCACCTGTGGCGGGCCTATCCGGAACGATATGCGCTTTTCTCCCAGCCGGCCTTCGAGTGGAACAGGATCTTCCAGCGCAACAAGAACCCGCTCATCAACCTCAACATCGGCGCGGACGGCCTGATGACCGGCTTCGCCGAGGGCTACGGCTTTTCGGTCGTGGCATCCGCCAGCAACGGCGAACGGCGGGTGTTTGCCACCATCGCGGGCCTCGAGACCGAAGCCGAGCGCGTCGAGGAAGCGCGCAAGCTCCTGCAGTGGGCTCTCGATGGGTTCACCAAACGGCAGATGTTCGCCGCCCACCAGAAGGTCGGCGAGGCGGACGTCTATGGCGGCGAGAAGAAGACGGTCGGCCTGCGGGTCGGCGATGCAGTGTCCGTGCTTGCACCGGTTGATAATCCGTCCGCGCTGCATGTCCGGATCGTCTACCAGCGTCCGCTGCCGGCCCCCATCCGGGAGGGCGACGTGGTCGGCGAGCTGCAGGTCTGGGTGGGCGACACGCTGAGCAGCCGCGCCGACCTCTACGCCGCCGAAACGGTGGAGTACGGCACGCTCAGCCAGCGTGCTTTCGGCGCCGTGGCCGAGCTGCTGGTCGGCTGGCTGCGGCAGCTCTCCTGGGACTGCGTGGAAGCAAAGATGAAGGCTGTCGCTAAGACGCCATCTTAATTTCTTCGTTTAACAGTATGAATTCAAGGCGACTTATGGCGTCGGCGGACTGTATGGCCGCCGGTTTTGACCGTTTGACGGGTTCATCGAAAGCCGCCGCGCCGCGAATGCTCTTCGCACTCATCTCCTCATCTTGAGCCTGTCGACGGATGCGCTTGTCGAGGGATAAGGCGTCGGAGGACGAAGAGCATTCAGTGCCATGGATCCTTAGCCATTCGACGGGGTCGGGGTGAGGGTAACAGCGACCGGCCACAAACGAAGTCCATGTCACCAGTAAAATTCCGAAAGGCCCTGTTCAAACCGGCTCTCCGCCCAGCCTCACCGCCGAGGTCATCCCGCGACCAGCGTTTCGGAAATGTGTGAACTGCTTTAGACTTCAGCCGATTCAACCTCGGTGGACCTCGCTCCGCGCGGTGCTATAAGAGGTCCAGGACAGAAAACACCGGACGGTCAGCTTGCGGGGATTTTTCATCACGTTTGAAGGCGGGGAGGGCGCAGGAAAGTCGACCCAGATTCGCCGCCTGCAGGAGCATTTGCAGCAGCAGGGCCACAGGGTCGTCGTGACGCGTGAGCCGGGCGGCTCGCCCGGCGCGGAAGCCGTGCGCCATGTGCTGCTTTCGGGCGCTGCCGAGCCGTTCGGCCCGGAGATGGAGGCGGTACTGTTCGCGGCCGCCCGCCTCGACCATGTCCAGCAGGTGATCCGTCCGGCGCTGGAAGAGGGGGCCGTGGTGCTCTGCGACCGTTTCATCGACTCCACCCGCGCCTACCAGGGCACCACGAAAGGGTTGAGCAAATCCTTCCTGGCCGCGCTGGAGAGGGCCGCCGTCGGCGACACGATGCCGGACCTGACTGTCATCCTGGACATCGATCCGGAGATTGGCCTCCAGCGCGCGTCGGCGCGGCGGGGGGAGGGCAGCGTCGACCGCTTCGAGAAGGACACGCTCGCCGTCCACCAGAAGCGCCGCAAGGCGTTTCTCGACATCGCCAAAGCCGAACCGGAACGCTGCGTGGTGATCGACGCGAGCCGCAGCGCGGATGCGGTCGCCGCAAACGTCCTTGAGGCGGTGCAGAAGGCCATGCAGAAGCGCTGGCATCTGGCGGAAGAGGGTGGCAAAGGCCCCGGGCCCCGGAAACATCGCAAGCGGAAGAGACATGCCGATGTATGAGCGTCTTGCGCCGGAACAGTACGACTCCCTGACCGACATTCCGGAGCCGGTGGAGAACCCGCATCTCTTCGGGCACGAGGACGCGTTGCGGCTGGTCGCCGCCGCATACCGCAGCGGCAAGATGCACCATGCGCTGATGGTGACCGGCCCGCGCGGTATCGGCAAGGCCACCTTCGCCTTCCACCTGGCGCATTACCTGTTCCGCCATCCCGATCCGCTGGCTGCGCCGGAGATGCCCGGCATTGACACGGAAAGCCAGGCCTTCCGGCTTGCCGTGCGTGGCGCCCATCCGGGACTGCTGCACCTGTCGCGCCCCTGGGTCGAGAAGGACAAGAAGTTCCGCACTGCCATCACCGTGGAAGAGATCCGCAGGATCGGCCGCTTTCTCTCGATGACGCCGCCTGACGGCGGCTGGCGCGTGGTTATCGTCGATCCGGCCGACGACATGAACGTGAGCGCGGCCAATGCGCTGCTCAAGAACCTCGAGGAGCCGCCGCCCCGCACGCTGTTCGTGCTGGTCGCCCATTCCCCGGGAAGCCTGCTGCCAACAATCCGCTCGCGATGCCACGTGATCCGGCTGAAGCCACTGGAACCGGCTCTGCTCGAACGGGTGCTGGGCCTCCTGGGCGCACCGGCACCCGAGGATCCGCAGGCCCGCGCCTTCCTTATCGATCAGGCGGAGGGCAGCGTCCGCAAGGCGGTGCTGCTCACCCAGTTCGGCGGTCTGGAGATTGCCTCGGCCATCCAGGACATCCTGCGCGCTCCGCACCTGGACGTCGCGGCCAGCCACCGGCTGGCGGATGCGCTCGCCGGAAGGGATTCCCAGGTGCAGTACGATCTGTTCAATCAGATGGTGCTTGACCTCGCGGCCAGTGCGGCAGTACGCGCAGGCGAGGCGAACCAGGTGCTGCTTGCCGAGAAATTTGCCCGGCTGTGGGAAGAGCTCGCGCAGCGGATGCGGGACGCGGACACGTTCAACCTCGACCGCAAGCAGCATGCGCTCAACGTGCTTCGGCAGCTTCATCAGGCCATGCAGGACGCGAAAGCCGCCTGAAACGCGCCGCACGCGACGCATGGCAATCTTGATCACAATGCGCTATCTGGGCGCTAAGAGCAGTATTGGACGTAATCTATGGCACGCGATACCTTCTATCTGACCACGCCCATCTTCTACCCCAACGGCAAGCCACACATCGGCCACGCCTACACGGTCATCGCCAGCGACACGCTCGCCCGCTTTCAGCGCCTGAACGGCAAGGAAGTCTTCTTCCTGTCGGGCACGGACGAGCATGGCCTGAAGATGCAGCAGACGGCGGACAAGGAAGGGATCACGCCGAAGGAGCTGGCCGACCGCAACAGCGCCGTGTTCCGCGAGATGATCGCCATGCTTGGCGGCTCCAACGACGACTTCATCCGCACGACCGAAGAGCGGCACTACAAGGCCTGCCAGGAGATCTGGCGCCGCATGGCCGCCAACGGCGACATCTACCTCTCGCGCTACAGTGGCTGGTACTCGGTGCGCCAGGAAGCCTATTTCGACGAGAGCGAGACGACCGTGGGCGAGGACGGCATCCGCCGCGAGCCGCTCGGCTCTCCCGTCGAGTGGAACGAGGAGGAAAGCTATTTCTTCCGCCTCTCCAAGTACCAGGACAAGCTGCTCGAGTATTACGAGAAAAACCCGGACTTCATCGGCCCGGCCGAGCGCCGCAACGAAGTGATCAGCTTCGTCAAGTCCGGCCTCAAGGACCTGTCGATCTCGCGAACCACCTTCAATTGGGGCGTGCCGGTACCGGGCGACGAGAAGCACGTCATGTACGTGTGGGTCGACGCGCTCACCAACTACATCACCGCCGCCGGTTTCCCCGACGAGAACGCTGAACGCTGGCGCTTCTGGCCGGCTGACGTCCACATCATCGGCAAGGACATTGTCCGCTTCCACGCCGTCTACTGGCCGGCCTTCCTGATGTCGGCGGGCATCGAACTGCCGAAGCGCGTCTACGCGCACGGCTTCCTGTTCAACCGCGGCGAGAAGATGTCGAAGTCCGTCGGCAACGTGGTCGATCCGTTCAAGCTCGTCGAGCATTATGGCCTTGATCAGGTGCGCTATTTCTTCCTGCGCGAGGTACCGTTCGGTCAGGACGGCAGCTACAGCCATGAGGCGATCGTCAACCGCATCAACGCCGACCTTGCCAACGACCTTGGCAACCTTGCGCAGCGTTCGCTGTCGATGATCGCAAAGAACTGCGAAGGCAAGGTGCCCGAATACGGTGCCTTCTCCGACGCCGACAGGGCGATCCTCGACCAGGCCGAAGCCGCGCTCGCCACCGCCCGCGAGGCGATGGACCGCCAGGCGATCAACGCCGCCCTCAACGCCGTTTTCGATGTGGTGTCTGAGGCCAACCGCTATTTCGCCGCGCAGGAGCCCTGGGCCCTGCGCAAGACCGATCCCGCCCGCATGGGCACGGTTCTCTTCACCACGGCTGAAGTGCTGCGCCGCGTCGGCATTCTGTGCCAGCCTTTCATCCCGAACGCGGCGGCCAGGCTGCTCGACATCCTCGCCGTGCCCGCCGACAAGCGCAGCTTCGCCGAAATCGCGACCGACCGCATGCTGGTGCCCGGCACCGCGCTTCCCAGCCCGCAACCGATCTTCCCGCGCTATGTGGAGGTCGAGAACACGGCGGCGGGGGTTGAGGGATGATGCTGGTCGACAGCCACTGCCATCTGGACTTTCCGGACTTCGAGGCGGAGCGTGACGCGGTGATCGGTCGCGCCCGTGAGGCTGGCGTCGGGCTGATGGTCACGATCTCGACCCGCGTGCGCCAGTTCGACCGCATCCGCGCGATCGCCGAGGCTTACGAAAACGTCTTCTGCACGATCGGCACCCATCCGCATAACGCGGAGGAGGAGGCCGGCATTCCGGCGAGCGAGCTGGTGAAAATCGCCACTAGCCATCCGAAGGTGGTCGGCATCGGCGAGGCGGGTCTCGACTACTTTTACGACAAGGCTCCGCGCGACCTGCAGGCCCAGGGCTTTCGCGCCCACATCGAGGCAGCGCGGGAAACCCGGCTGCCGCTCGTCATCCACGCCCGCCAGGCGGACGAGGACGTGATCCGTATCCTCGAGGAGGAAACGGGGAAGGGGGCCTTCCCCTTCATCCTGCACTGCTTCTCCTCCGGGCCAGAGCTTGCCCGCAGGGGCGTCGAGCTTGGCGGCCATGTGTCCTTCTCCGGTATCCTCACCTTCAAGAACTCGCAGGAGATCAGGGATATAGCGAAAACCGTGCCCACGGATCGCCTTCTGGTCGAGACGGATGCGCCCTACCTTGCGCCGGTTCCCTTCCGCGGCAAGCGCAATGAACCCGCCTTCGTGGCGAAGACGGCGGCCGTGCTGGCCGATACCATCGGTGTGACGGCGGAAGAGATCGCGCGGATCACGACAGAGAACTTCTTCCGCCTGTTCACCAAGGTTCCAAGGGAGCTCGCGAGGGAAATCTGAGCATGTCCGACCGACTGCGGCTCACCATCCTCGGGTGCGGCTCGTCGCCGGGCGTGCCGCGCATCACGGGCGAATGGGGCGCCTGCGATCCGTCCAATCCGCGCAACCGGCGCCTGCGCGCCTCCGCACTCGTCGAGCGCATCCGGCCGGATGGGGCAAAGACCACCGTCGTCATCGACACCGGCCCCGATTTCCGCGAACAGATGATCCGCGCCGGCGTGAAGCGGGTGGATGCCGCAGTCTATACCCATCCGCACGCCGATCACATCCACGGCATCGACGACCTGCGCGGCTACGTGCAGGTGCAGCGCAAGCGCATGGATGTCTATGCGGACGACGCGACCATGGCGCGTCTCATCGAGGGCTTCGGCTATTGCTTCGAGACACCGCCAGGCAGCGACTATCCACCGATCCTCACCGGGCACCGGATCGAGCACTACGTGCCGTTCACGATCGACGGGGACGGGGGGCCGCTCACCTTCCTGCCCCTGCCGCATCAGCACGGGCTCATCCATTGCCTGGGTTTCCGCATCGGGCCGTTCGCCTACTGCTCGGACATCAACGATTTCTACCCGCAGTCCTTGCCGCATCTGCAAGGTCTTGAACTGCTGGTGATCGGCGCGCTCCAATACGCACCGCACCCGAACCATCTGTCGCTGAAGGAAGCGCTCGAGTGGATCGAGCGGCTGAAGCCTGAACGGGCCGTGCTTACCCACATGCACGTGCCGCTGGACTACCGGGCCGTGCAGGATGCGACGCCGGATCATGTCGAACCGGCCTACGACGGCCTGGTGATCGAAACCACCATTCCATCTGATTGCATTCCATCCAATTGATTGAACAACAGGGAGGGGAACCCGTGTCGAAGAGCATCAATCGTGTCATTGCCGCGGCCAACTCCGCCGGACTGCCCATCGAGGTGAAGCGCATGGGCGAGTCCACCCGGACCGCGGAGGAAGCCGCCCAGCAGTGCGGCTGCGCGGTGGATCAGATCGTGAAGTCGCTGGTTTTCGCGGGGGAGCAGTCGGGCAGGCTCTATCTGTTCATGGTGCGCGGCTCGAAGATGCTCGACCTGCACAAGGCGCAGACCCTGGTGGGAGAGCCGCTTTCGCGTGCCGATCCGCGCCGCATCCGTGAGGAGACAGGCTTTGCCATCGGCGGCGTGTCGCCGCTCGGCCATCCGGAGACCGTCCGCCGCTATGCGGACAAGGGCCTGACCGAGTACGAGTTCGTCTGGGCCGCCGCCGGCGCGCACGACGCCGTGTTCCAGGCCGAGCCTAACGCGCTCATCAAGGCCGCCGGCGCCGCTGTCGCGGAAATCGCGTCCTAGCGCGGTCGCGGAAAGGTGGGGACCGGTCTCCGTCTGGAACTTCCGAGAAATACATGGCTGAGAGCGGTCAGGGTTTTCCTCAAGATCTGAATTGCCCTGGCCGCTGACACCCGCAGGTCGCGGCAGCTTACCCGCGACCAATCGTTCCGCGCTCGAAGACGCCGCTGTGTCCGGATCGAGACTCATGTAAATCTTGCCGGTCTTTCGCAAGCCTCACGCACACGGACAACAATGAAAGCTCTGGAACTGCTGATCGAACGGACCATCCTGTCCGCGCGCTGGATCCTGGTGGTGTTCTACATCGGCCTGGCGGTCGCGCTGGGCGTCTACGCCGTTTCCTTCCTCTTCAAGCTCGGCAAGGTGGCCGCCCACTTTTTCGAGTACAACGAGGAAAGCATGATTCTCGCGATGTTGGGTCTGATCGATGCCACCCTGGTCGGCGGCCTGATCGTGATGGTCATGATTTCCGGCTACGAGAACTTCGTCGGCCGCTTCGAGGACGCCGAGAACGAGGAGATTTCCTGGCTCGGCAAGCTCGATACCGGCAGCCTCAAGATCAAGGTCGCCTCGTCCATCGTCGCCATCTCCTCGATCCACCTGCTGCAGATCTTCCTCGATGCCGAGAAATACGACTCCACGCATCTCATGTGGGTCACGCTCATGCACCTGACCTTCGTGGTCTCGGCGCTGCTGCTCGGCTTCCTCGAAAAGATCATGAAGACGCACCACTGACGGGAAAACGCCATCGAGGCCATGCCACGGCCGCCGGAAGCGCTCCGGCGGCTTTTTTGATGGGGCAGGGGCAGATCTGTGCAAGCCTCCCCAGGCAAACGAAAAGGGCCGGACAGGCCGGTCCCTCAATCGACGGTATCTTGCCGCCTATCGCATCACGCAGAAGCGGCGCTCTCCGCCATAGGTGACGTACGTGCCCGTCTGCGGATCGAACGACCGGTACTTCTGCGAGCAGTAACGGTACCACTCGGGAGACCACGGCTCGCCCGGGCGCGCGTACTGGCCGGGCGGTGGCGGAGGCGGATTGTTGCTGGAGTTCACCGCGCCCGCAATGGCGGCACCGGCAATTGCGCCCAGCACTCCGATCGCCAGATCCCGGCCGGCGTCGTGCTTGTGATGATGCGGTGGCCGCGGGGGATGCGGCGGACGTGGCGGCGGGGGTGGATAGGGAGGCCGCGGATGGTGCGCCGGAGGCGGCCCGGGCGGAAATGGCGGACGATGGTGCTTGCTCTGCGCCAGAGCCGGCGATGCTGCTGCAACCAGCATCGTGGCGACCAGGAAGGATGAAAGGACCTTCTTCATGACGGTTCCCCTTGTTGATAGTTGTTAGCTTATCGGAAAGCCGATGAACGCGCAATGAATGCCGTTAGCCAGCTACTTTGCTTGGCCGCTGCGATTGGGATCGGCTTGCGCGTCACCGGCGTCCGTCATTGCGGGCGATTCAGAGTTCCGCCCGGCCGGTCGCGTGCGCTATTGCGTGTTCCACCGCGGACGTTTCAACCCATAGCCGAAGCGGAAAGCCAATGCCCCGAAGCGATTTGACTTGCAGGCCCCGGGACAAACCGGATCAAATTCCATGGTGAATCGCCGTCAGGCCAGGCGGGAGGGCCGGGTCCGCCGGGACAGGGACAAGGGCAGGGGGCTCCCTGCCCGAACCAGGGAGCAGATTGCATGACGATTTCCCACGCGTCCGCGCGCTGGCGGCCCGCGGCAGGCGACCGCTCGTGGCCACCGACCGGAAGGCAGAGGCGCTCCCCCGGCCGCAGCGCCGGCTTCGGTGAGGGAGGACCCATGCTGCCGGAACGCGATACGACAACGGCTTCGGGTGCGGGGAACCTGCACCGGTTCATCAGCGCGCTCGGCGCGGCGCAGATCTGCTCGTGGGGTACACTCTTTTACGGTTTTCCGGTTATCGCCGAGGCGATGCGGGCCGATCTCGGCTGGACGAAGACGGAGCTCTACGGCGCCGCCACCTGCGGCATGCTGTTGGCGGGCGTCGCGGCCTATCCCGTGGGAGCGGCGATCGACAGGGGCCACGGACGTGCGCTGATGACCAGCGCGTCTGTCACGGCAGGGCTTCTGCTGGCCGCCTGGTCGCAGGTGACGGACATTGCCGCGTTCTACGCGGTTCTCACGCTTCTGGGCTGTATGCAGGCCGCCACACTCTACGAGCCGGCGTTCGCCGTCATCGCGCGTCGGGTCGGGCCGCTGGAGGCCCGCAGGGGCATCACTGTCCTCACGCTCTGGGGTGGCTTCGCGAGCACCGTGTTCATTCCGGTGATCCAGCTGCTCATCGACGCCCATGGCTGGCGCGGCGCGCTGCTCTGGATGGCGGCCGTGAACATCTTCATCTGCGGCGGTCTCTATTTCTTCGCCATCGACCCGGGCCGGGATATTGCAGCCCGCATTCTTAGCACCGATCCCGCTGACCCTGTCACGGGGCGCGCGGCCGTCGCCTCGGCGATGAAGAAGCCCGCGTACTGGGGTCTGATGATCGCCTGGATTTCCTATGCGGCGGCATTCTCGTCACTGACCTACCATTTCTATCCGCTGCTGCTCGAGCGCGGTCTGGATGCCTCGGGCGTGGTTACGGTCCTGGCGGTCATCGGTCCGGCTCAGGTTGCCGGCCGGGTGATCGTCAGCACCATCGCGTCGCGAGCGCCCGTGCGCCGTGTCGGATCGGTCATCATGGCAATTTTTCCGCTGACGGTCATCGGATTTGCCTATGCGCCGCCGCAAGTGATCGCTCTTGCCGGGATCGCGGCTGTCTACGGCGCAGCCAACGGGATCGCGACGATCGTCCGGGGGCTTTCCGTGCCGGAGATGGTCACGCGGCAAGCCTACGGTTCTGTGAACGGCTCGCTCGTGGCGCCGATGAACATTATGCAGGCCGCGGCGCCTTTGATCGCGGCGCTTATCTGGCAGGCCAGCGGCGGATACGGTGCTGTGCTGGCGGCGATCCTCGCAGCGTCGCTCATTCTGTGCGCGGGCTTCTGGTTCGCCGCTTACAAGGCTGAGGTCAAATGAAACTCTGGCGTCGAAGTTTTGCCTTTCGTCGCATCCGACAAACGGCGCGCTTGCCGTGCATGTTTGGGCCGGCAAACCAGGTTCTGGTAGCGGATTAAGACGGACGGAACCGCATTTGCCCGCGCCGGCATCAATACGATAGTTCCATAATCTATCTTATGCGATTTTTGGAATGATGGATTTCTCGCTGTCTTCGCGTACGGCTACATGGCTTCCCTGCTGGATCTTCCGGAGCGAAGGTCGTGGTTCTTCGGTAGCCTGAAAGGTTTCTTCGGTAGCCTGAAAGATGTCCTTGTTTCCAGCGCACGGAGCCTTCCTGCTCAGCCGCGTCGTGCTGCGTCGATAGCGGCGACGTCGATCTTGCGCATTTGCATCATGGCCTGAAACGCGCGCTGCGCTTCGCCGCCGCCAGCGGCCATGGCTTCCATCAGCGTGCGCGGAATGATCTGCCACGAGATGCCCCAGCGGTCCCGGCACCAGCCGCACTCCCGTTCTTCGCCGCCGTTGGCGACGAGCGCATTCCAGTAGCGGTCCGTTTCCTCCTGATCCTCGGTGTAGATCTGAAACGAAAACGCCTCGTTGTGCCGGACCGTTGGGCCGCCATTGAGCCCGATGCACGGAATGCCGGCGACCACGAATTCGACCATGATCACGTCGCCCTGCTGGCCGGATGGATAATCTCCCGGCGCGCGATACGTCCGGACCATACGGCCGTCCGGAAAGACTTCCGCATAAAAGTTGGCCGCTTCCTCTGCGTCCTTGTCGTACCAGAGGCACACGGTGGTCTTTGCGAGCGTCATGGGCGTTTCTCCGTTCGCTGTCCGGCACTCTGCTTCCGCTTTCGCCGGACAGATGTGCAACGTGCCCTCACCGCCCTCACCCGTTATGGTTAACGCCGAAATGGAGCGATCATGAGGCGGAAAACCTGCGCGAACACCGCCTGCGGAAGCCCGTCGACAATAAAGCGGATACGTTTGTTGTGCGAAGTCACCGTTCCAAGTGCCCGCCATATGGTGACATTTCCATCCAACTTGGCTAAGTTACGCGCGTCGTGGGCCGATCAGGCCCGCCTGTCTGCGGGAGAGAGCAGCCTTGAGCTGCCGCCGAAGGGGAAGCGCCCGGAAATCTCTCAGGCAAAGGAACCGTAGGCAGGTTAGACACTCTGGAAAGTCGGAGACACGGGTCTCCGCGCCGAAGGTGTAAGCATCGGACGCGTTTCGCTTCGATGCGAGTCTCTCAGGCTTCCGACAGAGGGGCACTCGACATGTCGTCATTCGACGCCATGAGTGTGACTCTGGAGGCTAAATGAGCAACGTTGACACTGGTCGGCACCTGCCACTCGAAGCTCTTCACATCGCGGCTGGAGCGAAGTTCGGCGGTTTCGCCGGCTGGAACATGCCCATCACCTACCCTGCTGGCGTGATGAAGGAGCATCTTCACACGCGCGAGAAGGCGGGACTGTTCGACATTTCCCACATGCAGCTGTTTCTGGTTGAGGGAGCCGGGGCTGCCACGTTCCTTTCCTTCGTCTGCCCGCTCGATGCGTCCGCCATCGGCATCGGCAAGTGCAAGTACACCATGCTGCTGAACGACAAGGCGGGCATTATCGACGACCTCATCATCACCCAGCTTTCGCCCACGCGCTTCATGGTGGTCGCCAACGCCGGCAATGCCGCGAAGGATGAGGCGCATTTCCGCACCAACGCGGGCAATTTCGACGTCACGATTGAAGCCCTGCCCCGCGTGCTGATTGCGCTCCAGGGGCCGGACGCCGAGTCGGTGCTGACGAACGCAGGGCTCGATCTTTCCACCCTCACCTTCATGACCGCCACCGAACCCAGACCCGGCTGGTTTGCCTCGCGCTCGGGCTATACCGGCGAGGACGGCTTCGAGGTGGCGATGCCGATTGAGGAGGCGGAAGCCTTCGTCGCGAAGATCCTCGCCGACGAGCGGGCCATGTGGATTGGCCTGGCCGCGCGCGACAGCCTCAGGCTCGAAGCCGGCCTCTGCCTGCACGGCCAGGACATTGACGAGACCACCGATCCGGTGATGGCCGGCATTCTCTGGGCCATTCCGAAGCCGGTTCGCGAGTCGGGCAACTTCATCGGCGCCGATGCGCTCCGCGCCATCATCGCGGCAGGAGCCAAGGAGAAGCGCGTCGGCCTGAAGCCGGTCGGCCGCCAGCCGGTGCGCGCCGGCGCTCCGATCCTCGACGCCGTCGGCAACACGGTCGGCCGTGTCACCTCGGGCGGCTTCGGCCCCTCCGTCGGCCACCCGGTCGCGATGGGCTATGTCGCGAAGGAACTTGCCGAGCCCGGCACCACCCTTTTCACGGAAGTGCGCGGCAACCGCCTCGAATTGCAGGTTGCCCCCCTTCCCTTCACGCCACACCGCTACCGCAAAGGATAAGGCAGCATGAGCAAGACCTACTTCACCTCTGACCATGAGTGGATCCGTCTCGAGGGAGACGTCGCCGTCGTCGGCATTACGGATTACGCCCAGGAGCAGCTCGGCGATCTCGTCTTCGTGGAGCTCCCGGAGACTGGCCGCCAGGTCACGAAGGGCGATGCGGTTGTCGTCGTGGAGTCGGTGAAGGCCGCTTCCGACGTCTATTCGCCGGTGGACGGCGAGATCACCGAGGTGAATACCGTGCTCTCGAGCGATCCGGCGCTGGTCAACTCCGCCCCCATGGGTGACGGCTGGCTG
>Ga0207747_1000837_pt1 | contig 27613 bp, 25 predicted proteins | sample HigsolmetaGSP11D_FD_184839 | JGI IMG/M metagenome (GOLD analysis project Ga0207747, IMG submission 184839) | High solid enriched microbial communities from the Joint BioEnergy Institute, USA - SP1-1-D (SPAdes) | ecosystem: Engineered > Bioreactor > SSF (Solid state fermentation) > Aerobic >...
ACAGCAGAAGCGTGCATGATCTCGCCCGCAACGGGGTATGAGATCTTATGCGCGCATGCTTTACTCCCGCAGGCGTGCCCGCGAAGCGATGTCGAGCCGGTATGAAAGATGCGTGAAAACACCCGCCCCGCCAAGCCCGTGCGGGCAACGCAAACGGCCCCGGCGAGCGGGGCCGTAACGTTGGGAGTGGCGCACCGGAGGTGCGTGGCGCATGTGCTTTGAACGCACGCCTAGAGCGTCTGGCCGGACGCGTATACCGCTTTCAGGCGGCGTTGGCGCGGCGCATCCGGCGACGGCGCTCGGAGGCGCGCTCGTCCTCGTTCAGCCCGCCCCACATGCCGTACTTCTCGGGCCGGGAGACCGCGTAGTCGAGGCACTCCGTGCGAACGGGACAGCCCATGCAGATCTGCTTTGCCTTGCGCTCACGGATCTCGCGCTCGGGCTGACGCTCGCCGTCAGGCCCGAAGAAGAGCACGAGGTCCTCCCCCCGGCACGCCGCGGCGTCCTGCCAGCCCCAGCTGGGACGAGGGAGGTTTGCCTGACGACGTACCTGAGCCATGGAACACCCACCTTGGTTGGTTGCTGAGCAAATTTCGGACATGGACGCTCTACGTGCAGCTTTTGCGGAAGCGCCGAAAGGTCCAACGTCTGAGAGGTGCCGCTCTGTTCCCCCGGGTCCTGTTTGCGGAAGGAGTCCTGGAGTCGCGCGGCGGGAAGCCCTGTGAAATGGGGCCTGTAGGAGATTACACGAGGGCTGCCCGGTTGAGAAGGGTGATCCCTCTAACAACGTAAGATCTTACGTTCTCCTGACAACCGGGCTCGCAGTCGTGTACTGGTTCTGTCTCTTCGACGGTCACCAGGTAACGCGCGCCGGCAACATCGATGACCGCTTCGTACGGAGATGTCCCGGTCAGGGACTCCACGGAAACCGAGTCCACCCCGAGCACGCCGGTCAGAACGCGCACATGATGTTCCGCGGCTTGCGCCGGCGCCGGCAGCCCGGCCCGCCCGCGCAGTCTCTCCAAGGCGACTTCGCCGCGCAGATAGGACTCCACGGCCGATGCCGCCTCGGCCGCGCCGAGGTCGCCGTAGTACAGACCGTGGGGAAGGCATACCAGATTCGCCGCGTAGCGGTCACCGCCGACGTGCGTCGTTTCCCAGACCAGGTCCCCGAAACGCGCCGCCAGCTCCCTGGCCAGCGGGGCCCCGTACCGGGCGCAGCAGGCGTTGCGCTTGCCGTGCGTGCACACCAGCAGCAGCGGCTTCCCGGGCGCGCCGGCCGGACCGGCGACCGGCTCCCCGAAGCGGGGCCGGCGCCCGGCGGCGACCTCGGCCAGCACGCCCTCGTCCAGCTCCTCCAGCTCACGGTGGTCGCCGAGGGTGCGCCCCTCCAGCCACACCGGGCCGCCCAGGGAGCCGCCCAGGTAGACCTGCAAGGGCGGGGTGGGCCGGCGGCCGCGGCCCGGCCTGCGGATGAGCTGGGGGCGCACTCCCGCGCGGGCGGCCCGCTCGATCACCGCCACCAGGGGAGCGGGGCCGGTCAGCTGCTCGATCCGCTCCGGCCAGGGGCCGGGATGCTCGATCAGCAGCCAGCTGCGCGCCGTGGCGGTCGCCGTGGCCAGGCAGGAGCGCTCGCCGGTGTGACTGCCCACGCAGTGGTCGCAATGGCTGGTGCGCGACACGGCCCCCGTCTCTCCTGCTCGTCCCGGCGGCTGACGCCCCCGACAGTATTAGGTATCCCTAACCTAACAGGGATCATGCGGGCCGGGGGCGCGGGGGTGCGGGTCGCCGGTTTCAGCCCTCGTGTTCCCCGCCCGCCGCGATCAAACGCTCCGCCAGCGGGAGTGCGGCTTGACGGTCCTCGGGCACCAGCCCGATCCGGCTGCGCCGGTCCAGCAGGTCGGCGGCCTCCAACGCGCCCTCGTGCCGCACCGCCCAGGCCAGTTCCGCCCCCAGCACCGGCAGCCCGGGCACCACCGGCTCGGCCAGCGAGGGGTCCCGGCGGGCCAGGGCCGCCACCGCGGGGGCCTCGGTGCCGTAGCGCCGCACCAGCCAGGCCGGCACCCGCGGGGAGATGAGGGATTCCAGGCGGGAGCGCGGGGCGGCGCCCACCAGCGGAAGATGCGCGGTGCGGCACGGGCCGGCGGGCAGGCCGCAGGCGGCCACCGCCGCGTCCACCGCGTCCTGCGCCATGCGCCGGTAGGTGGTGAGCTTGCCCCCCACCACCGTGATCACCTTGTCGGGGCCGGTGAGCACCGCGTGCCGCCGGGAGATGTCGGCGGTGCGGCCCCGCCCGTCGTCCAGCAGCGGACGCAGCCCGGCGAACGCCCCCAGCACATCGGCGCGGCGCACCGGTGCGCGCAGCACCCCGCCCAGCACGTCCAGCAAGAACCCGATCTCCACCTCGGTGGGCTGCGGCACGTCCGGGATCGGCCCGTCGGCCGGCTCATCGGTCAGCCCCACGTAGACCCGCCCGTCGTCTTGCGGGATGACCAGCACGAACCGGTTGAGCTCACCGGGGATCGGGATGTGCAGCCCGCAGCGCAGCCCGCCCAGCGAGTGCGCGCCCAGCACCAGATGGGTGCCGCGCGAGGGCCGCAGGCGCACCCCCTCGGCCAGCTCGCCCGCCCACACCCCGGTCGCGTTGATCACCGCGCGGGCGCGGATCTGCAGTTCCCGCCCGGTCAGCTCATCGCGCGCCAGGGCGCCGCCGGCGCTCAGCCGCAGCGCCCGGACCCGGGTCAGGACGCGGGCGCCGTAGGCCGCGGCGGTCCGGGCCAGCGCGACCACCAGCCGGGCGTCGTCGGCCAGCCGCCCGTCCCACGACAGCAGCCCGCCGCGCAGCCCCTCGTCCCGCAGCACCGGCGCCAGCCGCAGCGTCCGCCGGGCCGGCAGCCGGCGGGGGCCGGGCAGCAGGGAGCGGGGCGTGCCCGCCGCCAGCCGCAGCGCGTCCCCGGCCGCCAGTCCCGCGCGCACCAGCGCCGCCTGGGGCCGGGAGACGGCCGGCGTCAGCGGCAGCACGAACGGCGCGGCGCGCACCAGGTGCGGGGCGATGCGCATCATCAGCGCCCCCCGCTCCCGCGCGCTCTCGTGCGCCACGTCCAACTGCCCGGAGGCCAGGTAGCGCAGCCCGCCGTGGATCAGCTTCGAGCTCCACCGGGAGGTGCCGAAGGCCAGGTCGTGGGCGTCGATCGCGGCCACCGAAAGCCCGCGGGAGGCCGCATCCAGCGCCGCACCGGCCCCGGTGGCGCCCAGCCCCACGACCAGCACGTCCACCACCTCATCGGGCAGCGCCTGCAGTTCCCGCGCCCGGCGCCGGGCGTTCAGCGAGGACGAGGCCACAGGGGTCATGACCGGGATCTCCCTTGCGTGGGCGGTTCCGCCGGAGGGGACGCATCCCGCCGGCGGGCGTTCGATGGGACGGGGCTCACGGCCTGAGCGCCCTTTCCAGGATTTCGCGCAGCTCGGCGTCGAAGTCGCCGGCGGTGTGCTCGGCGTCGGTCACGATCGGCGCCGACAGCGCGAACGACTGGGCGATCAGCAGCAGCGCGCGGGCCTGCCGGACCGGGTCGCCGCGCCGGATCGAGCCGTCGGCGTGCCCGGCCCGCACGGCCTCCTCCAGGATCCGGCAGAACGCCCGCTGGCTGGCGCCCTGCCGGTGCAGCACGTAGGGGAGCAGCAGCTCGGGATCGACGTCCACGATCTTGCGCAGCAGCGGGTGGTCGCGCAGCGCCCTGACCCCCTCGACCAGGTTGTCCACCAGCGCGCGGCGGGCCGGGCCGGACGCGTCGCGGCCGGCGGCGGGGATCTCGGCGGCCAGCGCGGTCCACTCGCGGGTCATCAGGTCCGCGACGATCGAGCGGACGTCGGGCCAGCGGCGGTAGAGCGTCATCCGGGAGACCCCGGCGCGGCGGGCGATGTCGGTCAGCGTGGTCCGCCGCACCCCGACCGCCAGCACGCATTCGCGGGCCGCGTCCAGCACCGCATCGTCGTCGGTCTGCTTGTGACGTTTGGACGTCATATGTCACAGTGTAAGCACCTAGAGGGGAGGAGCACGGTGGAGCCTCAGGAGATGGCCTGGAACGGCTGGGGCGACCCGGCCCGGGCGGCGCCGCTGCCGCAGCCGGTGGCCGCGCTGCTGCACGATCTGCTCGGCGTCCGCACCCCGCACACGCCGTCGATCCCGATGGGCAAGGTCCGGTTGGGGGCGCCGCGGCTGCCGGGGGAGGCGCTCACCGAACTGGCCCACGCCGTCGGCGACGCGCACGTGCGCGCCGACGCCGAAAGCCGCATCCGGCACACCCGCGGCAAGTCCACGCCCGACCTGCTGCGCATCCGCGCCGGGGACGCCGCCGACGCCCCCGACGCGGTGGTGCTGCCCGCCTCCCACGAGGAGGTGCTGCAGGTGCTGCGGATCTGCACCGAGCGGCGGATCGCGGTCGTCCCCTTCGGCGGCGGCACCTCGGTGGTGGGCGGCCTGGCCCCCCGGGCGGCGGACTTCACCGGGGTCATCGCCCTGGACCTGCGCCGGCTGGACGCCCTGGTCGAAGTGGACCCCGTCTCGCGCACCGCCACCCTCCAGCCCGGGCTGCGCGCCCCCCGCGCCGAGGCGCTGCTGCGCGAAAAAGGCTTCACCTTGGGGCATTTCCCGCAGTCCTATGAGTGGGCCTCGATCGGCGGGTTCGCCGCGGCCCGCTCCAGCGGGCAGGCGTCGGCCGGGTACGGGCGCTTCGATGAGATGGTGCTCGCCCTCACCGTGGCGACCCCGCAGGGCACCCTGCGGCTGGGCCGCGCCCCGCGCTCGGCGGCCGGGCCGGACCTGCGCCAGCTCGTGCTGGGCTCCGAGGGGGCCTTCGGCGTGATCACCTCCGTCACCGTGCGGGTGCACCCGGCGCCCGAGACCGCCGTCTACGAGGGCTGGCGTTTCCCCACCTTCGAGGCGGGCACGGCGGCGCTGCGGCGCCTGGCCCAAGACGGCCCGCTGCCCACCGTGCTGCGCCTGTCGGACGAGACCGAGACGATGATCGGCCTGGCCAGGCCCGACCGGATAGGCACCGGCGGCGACTCCGGCTGCCTGGTCATCGCCGGGTTCGAAGGCGAGGCCGCCGAGGTGGCCCGGCGGCGGGAGGCGGCCGCGGGCGTCCTGGCCGATGCCGGCGGGCAGGAGCTGGGGCCGGAACCGGGCGAAGGCTGGAGGCACGGCCGTTTCAACGCCCCCTACCTGCGGGACGCGCTGCTAGAGGTGGGCGCGTTCGCCGAGACGCTGGAGACGGCCACGTTCTGGTCGCAGATCCCCGAGCTTTATGCCGCCGTCCGGACGGCGCTGACCGACACCCTCACCGCCGCGGGCACACCACCGGTGGTCATGTGCCACATCTCCCACGTCTACCCGGCGGGCGCCTCGCTGTACTTCACCGTCGTCTCCGCCCAGGGCGACGACGCGGTGGCGCACTGGACGCGGGCCAAGCGCGCCGCCTGCGACGCGATCATCGCGGCCGGCGGCACGATCAGCCACCACCACGGCGTGGGCACCGACCACAGGGACTGGTACGCCGCCGAGGTCGGGCCGCTGGCCGTGGACGTGCTGCGCGCGGTCAAGGAACGCCTCGACCCCGCCGGCATCCTCAACCCCGGAGTCCTGCTGCCCCCCGCGAGGTGACCGTGACCGGCGACCGCTCCTTCACCGCCATAGTGAACCCCTCGGCGGGCGGGCCCGGGAAGGGCCCGTCCGCGGCGCTGCTGCGCCTGACCAGGCTGCTGCGCGAGGGCGGCGCCGAGGTCGACATCGCCTACAGCGACGGCCTGCGGCACGCCGCCGAGCTGGCGCGGGCGGCCGCCGAGCAGGGGCGGGTGGCGCTGGCGGTCGGCGGCGACGGCATGGCCGGCGCCGTGGGCGGCGCGCTCGCCGGCACCTCGGCGACCTTGGGCATCGTCCCGGCCGGGCGCGGCAACGACTTCGCCCGCCAGCTGGGGCTGCCCACCGACCCGGCCGAGCTGGCCCGCCTGCTGCTGACCGGACGGCCGCAGGCGGTGGACGCCATCGCGGCCAACGGCGTGCCCGTGCTCGGCAGCGTCTACACCGGGGTGGACGCCCTGGCCAACCACTACGCCAACCGGTCGCGCCTCCTGGGCGGGTCGGCCCCCTACTACGTCGGCGCGCTGCGCGCGGTGGCGGCCTGGCGGCCGGTCGGCTACCGCATCACCGTCGACGGCGTGACGCACGAACGGCACGGCTTCACCGTGGTGGCGGCCAACTCCGGCTACTACGGCCACGGCCGCCGCATCGCCCCGCACGCCCGGGTCGACGACGGGCTGCTGGATGTGGTCATCCTCAATCGCTCGTCCCGGCTGCTGTTCTTCCAGGTGATGCGGGAGCTGCCGGAGGGACGGCACGTCCGCCGCCCCCAGGTGGAGGTGCTGCGCGGCCGCCGGGTGCGCATCGAGCAGATCGCACCGGACGGCCGGCCGCTGCGCTATGGGGCCGATGGGGAATTGCCCGGAACCCTTCCGGTCACCGCCGAGGTCATGCCCGGGGCGCTGCGGGTGCTGGCCCCGCCGGCGGACCGGCGCCGGGAGGCCGCCGGGTGAACGGCGGCGGTGAACGGCGGTGAACAAGGTCACTGCCAGGGGTTCCCGCCCTGGACAACAGCCCGGGGCCATGGACACTATGGGCGCCATGTCTGGCGCGAACCCGCTGCCCCGGGCCGGGGAGGTCTTCTTCGACGCCCGGGGCGAGGACCGTGCGCTGCGGCTGAGCTGGCATCCCGATGCCCAGGTCATGGTGATCAGCATCTGGAACGGCGGCGTCTGCAGCGGCACCTTCCGGCTGTCGGCCCGCGACATCCCGGCCTTCATGGAGTCGCTGTCGCAGGGCATGCCCGCGCCCCAGCCCCGGGGACGGCGCCACGCCTCCGCCGAGGCCCGTCCCGACGCCTCCGGCGGCCCGCAGCGGCGGCAGCCGCCCGAGCGCCCCGAACCTGCTGCCGCCGAGACCCAGTACCTGCCGCCGCCGGCGGCCGAGGCACGGTCCGCGCCGCCCCCGCACGACGCGCCCGAGCCCGGCGATTCCCGCGACGATCGCGAGCCGGGGCCCACCACCCAGGCGCTGCACGCCCTCAAAAGCCTGTCCACACCGGTCCCGCCGGGGGCTCCCGCCCCGCCGCCCCAGCAAGGGCGGCCCCACCGGCAGCCCGCCCGTCCGCCCGTCCCGCCGCCCCCGCACCCCGGCCCCGCCCGCGGCGGTCACCAGGGCCGCTCGACCGGACCCCAGCGGCGGCCCGGCGCGCACCGCGGCGGCGATCACGACCCGCCGGCCTACCGGCCGGGGACGCACCGGCAGCCCCCCGCCCAGCACCGGCCCCAGCCCGGCCCCGAGCCCGAGGCCCCGCACGGGCGGCGGGGCCACCACGAGCCCTACGACCAGGGCCGTTACCTGCCGCGGGGACACCAGGCGCCTCCCGAGCGCCCGGCGCCGCCACGGCACCTGCCCCCCGAGCAGCCCGCCCCGCCCCAGGAGCCGCCCGGCGGACGCTTCCCCACGACCGGCGAGTACGAGCGGCGGCCCGGCGGCGCCCACATAGAACCGCCGCGGCCGTTCGGCCCTGGGTACTGAACTCTTTCCGCACGCCGTTCCCTCAGGCCGAGGCGAGCACATCGCAGGTCGGCGGCGATGCGGCGTCCCGGAACGGCGCCGGTTCGGGCACCGGGCTTTCTTCAACACGCCGCTCCCGCAGGTCGAGACCGAGTCACCGCGGCCGGGAACGGCGCCGTGACCTGCAACGTCATGACCTCGGAGGCCGCCCGGGCCCCGTCTCGGCCCCCACGTGGGGAAAAGCCCACCGGCAGGGCCTTCGCCACCGGCGCCTGAAGCCGTGCGCGCGGCGGCGGCCCGGCCGGCGCGAGCGGAAAGACGGCCCGAAAGAAACGGACATCGGCGGCGAAGCGTACGGTCTGCGCTGAAGCGGTTGACCCGGCGGGAGGTTGCCGGGAAGGTGACGGTGACCGCCCGCCGTCCGAAGGAGAACCGTGGTTGCCGATGACCAGCTTCCGCCGTCCCCCAGCGTCCCCGGTGGCTCGCCGGCCCCGGACAGTTCGCGGGTCTCGGAGGCCGGGGCGGGCTGGGAGTGCGGCAGTCCGGGCAGCTTCCTGGAACGCATGCCGCCCGCCGACCGGATGCGGCGATTCTCCTGGCGGCATCCGGGAGTGCTGTGGCGCTCGCGCAACGACTGGGTGGCCAAGGTCTTCGGCGACCCGTCCAACGCCATGCGCCGCGCATGGGTGGCGGCGCTGCGCGAACGCGACCCCGGCTCCTCGTTCGTCATGCGCAAGACGAGCGAGGAGTTCTCCTTCCTGCTGCTGGGCGACACCGGGGAAGGCGACCGCTCGCAGTACGCCGTCGTGCCCCCCATGCTGGCGGTGGGCGCCGACACCGACTTCATGGTGATCTGCAGCGACGTCATCTACCCGGGCGGAGAGGCCGCCGACTACGAGGCCAAGTTCTTCCGCCCCTATGCCGACTATCCGGCGCCGATCTACGCCATCCCCGGCAACCACGACTGGTACGACGGGCTGCGCGGGTTCATGCGGGTCTTCTGCGGCCTGGAGGGGGCGCATGAGCCGCGCTGGCGGGGGCCGCTCGGCCCGCTGGCCAGGCTGCTGTGGCGCGACCCCGCCCCGATCGACGACGGGGAGCTGGCGGTGGCCCGGGAACGCTGGCGGGGCACCCGCTCCCAGCGCGCCCTCCAGCCCGGCCCCTACTGGGCGATCGACGCCCCGTCCCTGCGCATCATCGGCATCGACACCGGCATCACCGGAAGCATCGACCGCGACCAGGCGGCCTGGCTGCGCGAGGTCTCCGCCGGCCCCAAACCCAAGCTGCTGCTGACCGGCAAGCCGCTGATCGTCGACGACCGGATCGAACCCGGCCCGATCGAGGGCGAGCAGGCCACCGTCGCCGACATCGTCACCGACCCCGCGCACCGCTACGTCGCGGTGATCGGCGGCGACATTCACAACTATCAGCGCTACAGCAGGACGCTGGAGGACGGCCGCACCATCGAGTACCTGGTCTCCGGGGGAGGCGGGGCGTTCATGCACGCCACGCACACCATCCCCAAGACCACCGTGGTCGATGAGGACGACTTCCGCTGCTACCCGCTGCGCGGCGACTCCCTGTCGCGCTACAGCAGGCTGTACGCCCGCTGGCTGCGCATGAAATGGCTGGCGTTGGAGCCCCAGGAGGCGGCCGTGGCGGTCGCCCACCGGCTGGGCACCGGCACCGTCCGCAAAAGCGGCGGGACGCTGCGGCCCTCGGCGCGCGCCCGCCTGGTGGCGGCGCTGCTGGGCGTGCCGCGCGGGCACCGGCCGCGGCGCGGGCCGCTGCGGCTGCCGGTGCGCAAACTGCCGCAGCGCTTCCGCTCGGAGTTCGCCGACTGGGACACCCCGCCGTTCTTCAAGAACTTCCTGCGGGTGGACGTCACCGCCGACACGCTGACGATCCGCTGCTATGGGGTGAGCGGCTGCGGCGAGCAGGAGAGCCGGCCGCCGTGCGAGGACGAGGTGACGATCCCGCTGCGCTGAACGCCGGTCAGGCGGTGGCGGCCGTCGGCTGCTCGGTGCCGCGCACCAGGCGGCCGACCTCGGCGCGCAGGCGGACGAATTCCGGCAGCTGGCGGGTGGAGATCTGCTCGCGCGGCGCGGGCAGGTCGATGCGCAGGTCCGCCTTGATGTGGCCGGGGGAGGAGCCCAGCACCACGACCCGGTCGCCCACGTACACGCTCTCGTCGATGTCGTGGGTGACCAGCAGGATCGTCATGCCGTCGCTGCCGCGCACCCGCAGCGTCAGATCCTCCAGGTCCTCGCGGGTCTGCGCGTCGACCGACCCGAACGGCTCGTCCATCAGCAGCAGGGAGGGCCGGTAGGCCAGGGCGCGGGCGATGGACACCCGCTGCTGCATGCCGCCCGACAGCTGCCAGGGGAACTTGCCGGCGGCGGCGGCCAGCCCGACCGCCTCCAGCGCCTCCATCGCCGCCTCCCGCCGCTCGGCCCGGGACATGCCGCGCCGCTTCAGCGGCAGCGCCACGTTGTCGCGCACCGTCAGCCAGGGGAACAGCGAACGGCTGTAGTCCTGGAAGACCACGGCCAGGTTGTCGGGGATCCCCTCGGTCGGCTTGCCGTCCAGGATCACATGGCCCTGGGTGGGGCGGATGAGCCCGGCGATGCAGCGCAGCAGGGTGGACTTGCCGCAGCCGGATGGGCCTACGATGCTGACCAGCTCACCGTCGGCCACGGACAGATTCACGTCCTTGATGGCCACATGGCCGTCGGCATAGGCGTGCGTCAGATCTTTGATCTCAAGCAAGGGAAACCATCCCGGAGTCAGGGGCGGCATGCCACGGGAGTGCCCTATGAGGATGGCACACCGATGTCCGCCGTGTCGGTCGGCGCCGGGGAGCGCCTGTATTCCGCACTTGACGATGAGTGAATAGAGCGCTGCCGGCGCGCTGCAGGCGGCGCCGGGACGCCGCCGGCCGCGGGCGGTGTCGATGCTGTGATTTTTCTCTTCTTCGCTCCACCGCCGTCTTCATCCTCCCGAGGAGCCCGATCACCTGCGGGAGACGCCCGCCGGACCGCCGGAATCGCTCCCGGCGTCAGGCGCATTGAAACAGTGTGCGGATTTCTGCGCGCTCATATCTCCACCGGGTAATCCGGGCCGCGGCCGCTCGCCGGAGCACTGCGGTGCACAGGCGTCCTTGACTGCGCACCCTTGACTGCCGGACGGGTGCGGCGGCCGGGCTGCGGGCATCGTCGGCAGCGTGGAGAGTAGCGCACTCGGCGCCTTGCGCGGGGCGTTCTGCGGACGGGTGACGATCCTGTGATCATCAGGCAGGGTACGGCGGCCGCTTCGGTGCTTGACCGACGATACCGCTGCCAAGTAAGCGTTAGTTCATTGAAGCGGATGTCGCGGCGGCGGGCTGCTTCCGTTGGTGTGGCAAGTCTCACCCATGCCGCACCGCCTGGGCGAGGCGTCGCCGATTCCCGGTCCCCGGCCCCGGCCCGCCGCCTTGGGGCCGGGCGCGGCAAGCCGCCCCGTTGTGCTCTGACACCACGGTTTGTCGCGGTCCATTTGGAATGCAACACCGCCTTTGCCGTTGTATCACCTCTCAAGTAATGCTTCCGTGATTGTTTTGCTACGCAACGTGTCGACACTGTGGCGCACACCGCTCACGGATCGTGATCGATTGAATTCAAATAATCGGACATTCGGGCAGGAAGAGTTTTCTACGGCAAGGGTGTCCCGCTAAGCTTCGAGCAACCTTTGCGGCCCTCGCTGCAATGTGCTCCAATGTGCAGCGCCGGAGGCAGAATGACGCTGCACCTACTACCCCGCCCACTACCCCGGGGTGGTCCCTCTTCTGCCGATGCGGCATGGACCGAGAGGGTGTAAAAACCGGATGCAACCAAGCGAGACAGGTCGCGACCTTCCTCGGCTCGGGGGTGCTGGGGCGCAGTCGGAACCATCGTCACCGTCATGGCGCGGCGCCCGGTTGCGCCTGCGCAACTGGCGAGTGGCGCAGCGGCTGGTCGTCCTGGTCCTGATCCCGACCGCCGCGGCCACGGTGCTCGGCGGGCTGCGCATCACCGAGTCCACCGTCAGCGCCGACGCCTACGGGCGGGTGGAACGGATGGCGCGGCTGGGCAACGGCATCGCCGCGTTCGCCCAGGAGTTCGCCGCCGAGCGTGACATGGCCGCCGGATACATCAGCGCCGGCCGCTCCGGAAGGGGGGCCGATGAACTCCAGGCGCAGTACCGCAAGACCGACGCCGCCGCCGACCAGGTCCGCCAGGTCGCCCTCGGCATCGACGACTCCTTCTCCGCCGAGGCGGTGCGCGACGCCCGCAGCGTGCTCAACCGCCTCGACACCATCGGCTCGCTGCGCTCCACCGCCACCCAGAGCAGGGCGCCCGCCCTGGTCGTGGTGGAGAAGTACTCCGAGGTCATCAACGAGCTGATCGGTGTGCTGGACGGCGTCGCCCAGGGCGTGGCCGACGAGCAGCTGGCCGAGACGACCCGGGCGATGGCCGCCCTCTCCCGCGCCAAGGAGCAGGTCTCCCGGCAGCGCGCCCTGCTGACCATCGGCGCCGTCCAGGGCCGGCTCAGCGTCGAGGAGCTGGCCGCGCTGGAGGCCTCCCGCGACCGGGAGAACAGCGAGCTGAACGCCTTCCTGCAGACGGCCACCCTGCCGCAGCGGCAGATGTTCGAAGACACCGTGGTCGGCCCCCAGATCGACCGGGCCCGGGTCATCCGGCAGCAGGCCATCGCCTCGGCCAACGCCACCGGCGGCCGGCTGCCGCGCTCGCTGCGCACCGCGGAGGCCATCGAGACGCTGACCGCCTCGATGACCGCGATGGTCGACCAGATGCGCACCGCCGAACGCAACCTCGGCGAGGAGCTGCTGAAGCGGGCCGGCGACGAAAAGAGCTCCGCGCAGACCTCGGCCCTCATCGACGGGGCCATCACCGCCGTGATCGTGCTGCTGGTGCTGCTGATCACCTCGATCATGGCCCGCTCCCTGGTGCGCCCGCTGCGGCGGCTGCGCGACAGCGCCCTGGAGGTGGCCGGCACCCGCCTGCCCGGCCTGGTGGAGCGGCTGCGCGACCCGCAGGCGGCGGCCGGCGGCATCGAGGTCGAGCCGATCGACATCGACAGCACCGACGAGATCGGCCAGGTGGCCCGCGCCTTCGACGAGGTCCACCGCGAGGCGGTGCGGCTGGCGGCCGACGAGGCGGTGCTGCGCGGCAACATCAACGCCATGTTCGTCAACCTCTCCCGGCGCATGCAGTCGCTCATCGAGCGCCAGCTGCGCCTGATCGACGAACTGGAGCAGAACGAGCAGGACTCCGAGCAGCTGGCCAACCTGTTCCAGCTGGACCACCTGGCCACCCGCATGCGCCGCAACTGCGAGAACCTGCTGGTTCTGGGCGGCCAGGAGCAGGTGCGGCGGTGGAACCAGCCGGTGCCGCTGATCGACATCGTGCGGGCCTCGCTGTCGGAGGTCGAGCAGTACGAGCGGGTCACCCTGCGGGTGCAAAGCGATGTGTCGGTCACCGGCCAGGTGGTCAACGACCTGGTCCACCTGGTGGCCGAGCTGGTGGAGAACGCCACCGTCTTCTCCCCGCAGCACACCAAGGTCACCGTCTCCGGGCACCTGCTGTCCGGCGGCGGGGCGATGCTGCAGATCACCGACAACGGCGTCGGGATCTCCCCCGAGGACCTGGAGCAGGCCAACTGGCGGCTGGCCAACCCGCCGGTCATCGACTTCTCCGCGGCCCGCCGCATGGGACTGTTCGTGGTCGGCCGGCTGGCGATGCGCCACAACATCCGGGTCGAGCTGCGGCCTGCGCTGTCGGGCGGGATCACCGCGTTCGTGCTGCTGCCGTCCTCGGCCATCGCCCACGGCGAGGAGTCCACCGGCCAGGACGCGCCGCTGAGCCCCGACCCGGCCGTCGACCAGCCGGTGACCAGCACGGCCTGGACGCCGACCCCGGTGGCCGCCGGAGTGGCCTCCTCCTCCTCCTCCGGCACCGGCCCGCTGCCCGCCGTGGGCGGGCGGCCGTCCTCGCCGCTGGGCCGCCGCGACGGACGCGGCACCGGACCCCAGCCCACCCTGCGCGACTCCGGCCCGCTGCCGACCGTCGGCGATGGGGCCGTGCCGCCGCCTCGCACCCCCTCCTCCACCGGAAACACCGGCGCCCAGCCCTCGGTGCCCGAGCGTGAGACCGGCCCGCTGCCCGTCACCGGCTCGGGCGGTCCGCGCCGGCCGCCGGCAGACCAGACGGGACCACAGCCCATCGTGTCGGATACCCCTCAGCCTCTCGGACAGCCCACCCTCGCCGCCCGCCTGCCCGGCTTCCCCTCGCCCGGCCGGGACGGCGCCGCCGGCTCACCGCCCGCGTCGGCGACCGGCCCGGGCGACGATGTCCTCTCCGGATCGCCGTCGGGCGCTTCCGGCTCCGAACGCACGGTCTCCTGGGGGAACGGCGAGGAGACGCGTCCGGTGGAGACGGGCGGACGCTCGCCGATCTTCGATGCGATGGAGTCGGAGTGGTTCCAGCGTCGCTCCGGCGGGTCCGGCGGCCAGAGCTGGAAGTCTCCCGGCGACGCCGGCTGGCAGGCCGCGCAGGTCGTCCGGCAGCCCGCCTCGGGCGGGGTGACCAAGGCGGGGCTGCCCAAGCGGGTGCCCGGCCGCAACCGGGTGCCCGGAGCGGTGAGCCAGCAGCCGGTCTCCCGGCCGACCCATATCGGGCCGAATCAGTCCGCCGACCGGATGCGTGATCGCTTCGCTAGCCTGCAACGTGGTGTGCACCGCGGCCGATCGGAGGCCCGCTCGGGGCTCGGCCAGGCCGGTGCTTCGGATGAGATCGTCCCGCCGGACACCGGCGGCGCCAGGCAGGCGCAAGGGGACACAGAAAGGGGAGAATCCGCGTGAGCCGGCAGGATCTCAACTGGCTGGTCACGAATTTCGTGGACCGCGTTCCAAAGGCCGCGCACGCCGTCGTGGTCTCCTCCGACGGGCTTCCGCTGGCGTACTCGGAGGGGTTCCCGCCCGAGCGCGCCGACCAGCTGTCGGCGATCGCCTCCGGGCTGACCAGCCTGACCCAGGGGGCGGCCCAGATCTTCGACGCCGGCGGCGTGAGCCAGACCGTGGTCGAGATGGAGCGGGGACTGCTGTTTGTGATGTCCATCCGCGACGGGGCGGTCTTCGCGGTGCTCGCCGCGCCGGACTGCGACCTCGGTCTGGTCGCCTATGAGATGACCTTGCTGGTGGAACGGGTGGGCCGGGTGCTGACCCCGGCGCTGCGCACCGAACTGGGCGCCGGCCCGCCCCGCTGAAAACACCGAGTGACCCCCTGACCGAAGCTCATCGAGGCTCTGGACGGAAGGCACCGTGGTGGACCACGGCAGGCAGCATTTCGGTGCCGGACCGGGAGGCCCCGGTCGCGGCAGGCCGGGCGGGCCCGAGCAGCCCGGCGCCCCCGGCTGGGGAACCGAGGACCCGGCCCCCGGCGACCGGCGCTCCCTCGTCCGCCCGTACACCGTGACCGGGGGACGTACCCGGCCGCGCTATGACCTGGCGATCGAGGCCTTGGTGTCGGCGGCGCCCTATCCGCCGCGCGATGTGAGCACGCTGACACCGGAGTACCGGGCGATCGTCGACCTGTGTCGCTCCTGGCGGTCGGTGGCGGAGGTGTCGGCCCTGCTCCGCCTGCCGCTGGGGGTCACCCGCGTTCTCATCGCCGACATGGCACACGAAGGGCTGCTGCGGCTGCACCAGTCGCGTCCGGCCGACGCGCAGCCCGATCTCCGCTTGCTGGAAAGGGTCCTAAGTGGTCTACGGAAGCTCTGACCCTCGCCGTCCCCCCCACGACGGCGAAGGTCCTGCGATGACCTCGGTGAAGATTGTGGTCGGCGGAGGGTTCGGGGTCGGCAAGACGACCTTCGTGGGCTCGGTGTCGGAGATCATGCCGCTGACCACCGAGGCGGTGATGACCGCCGCCAGCGCCGGTGTCGACGACCTGACCGCGGTGCCGGACAAGACCACCACCACGGTGGCGATGGACTTCGGCCGGGTCACGCTGGAGAGCGACCTGATCCTCTACCTGTTCGGCACCCCCGGCCAGCACCGGTTCTGGTTCATGTGGGACGACCTGGTGCGCGGGGCGATCGGCGCGGTGGTGCTGGTCGACACCCGGCGGCTGTCGGACTGCTTTGCGGCGCTGGACTACTTCGAGGAGTCGGGGCTGCCCTACATCGTGGGCGTCAACGGCTTCCACGGGGAGTTCCCGCACACCGCCGAGGAGATCCGCGAGGCGCTGACGATCGGGCCGGAGGTGCCGATCGTGAAGGTGGACGCCCGCAGCCGGGAGTCCACCAAGCAGGCGCTGATCGTGCTGGTGCAGCACGCCATGGCGGTGCACTCCGGCAGCGGCACGGTCGCCGCCGCTCACGGCGGCTGGACCTGATCCGCCGGCGCGACGGGCCCGGTGATCTGCTTTGCCGTCCGCATCCTGCGGGGTGCGGACGGCAAAGCGTGGGACGCGGTTCACCCCGAAGGCCCCGCGGCCGGTGCGGCACGGCGCCCGGCCCGGCGATCGGGCGGGACGGGCCGTGCCCGAGGTCAGCCGGTGGGGGAGACCCGGTAGGCCGACGCCTGCAGGGCGTACAGGTCGGCGTACAGCCCGCCGAGGGCCATGAGGGACTCATGGTCGCCCTCCTCGATGACCCTGCCGTGCTCCAGCACGTAGATGCGGTCGGCGTGGCGCACGCTGGCCAGCCGGTGGGTGATCAGCAGCACGGTGCGGCCGTCGGCGTGGGCGCGGATCCGTTCGAACAACGCGTGCTCGGCGCGGGCGTCCATGGCGGCGGTCGGCTCGTCGCAGATCAGCAGCGGTGCGTCCCGGAAGAAACCGCGCGCCACCGCCAGGCGCTGCCACTGGCCGCCCGACAGTTCCGCGCCGCCCTTGAACCGGCGGTCCAGCAGCGTGTCGTAGCCGTCCTCCAGGCCGTCGATCACCTCGTCGGCGCCCGCGGCGCGGGCCGCCGCCAGCAGCGCCGGGTGCTCACCCCCGTCCACCCGGTCGGGCAGCCGGCCCATGGCGATGTTCTGCCGGGCGGTCATCGGCCAGTGCGTGTAGTCCTGGGCGATGACCGCGATGTGCTCGCGCACCTGCTCCGGGTCTGTCTCCTGCAGGGGAACGCCGTCCCAGCACACCCGCCCCTCATCGGGCGTATAGAGCCCGGCCACCAGCTTGGCCAGGGTGGACTTGCCCGAGCCGTTCTCCCCGACCAGCGCCACCACCTCGCCCCGGCGCAGCTCGATCGAGACGCCGCACAGCGAGGGCCGTTCGGCCTTGGGGTAGGTGAAGACGACGTTCTCGACGGTGATCTTCTGGAACGGCACCGGTACCGCGCGGACGGGGCGCGGCGGCGCCGGGATGCGGCGTTCGGCCTTCTCGCAGAAGGTGATGTAGTCGCTGAAGTACAGCCCTTCCTCGTAGCAGTGGTTGACCGCGTAGACCAAGTTGCCCAGCGCGCCCTGCCCGGTGCGGATGGCCAGCACCGCGGCGCCGGCCACCGCCAGCGGCACCATCCCCTGCCATAGCAGCACGCCCAGCACCACGTACACGCCCGCGACCGCCAGCCCTTCCAGGGCGTCGCCGAGCACGCGGGCGAGCATCTGCCGGCGGGCCAGCTCCAGCTCGGTGTCGCGCTGGTAGGCGGCGACCCGGTCGTAACTCCCGCAGCAGGAACTCCCGCATGGTGAACGAGCGGACCTCGGGGGCGTGCCGGCGGTCGACCATCAGGTCCGACAGGATCCACTTGCGGCGGGCCGCGCCCACCAGCCGCAGCACGGTCAGGTACCGCATCCGGGCCGACCGCACCGACGCCCAGCCTTCTGGGACGGCGGTCAGCAGCAGCAACGGCAGCAGCAGCGGATGCAGCACGCCCAGGGCGCTCGCGGCGGCCAGCAGCCCGACCGCCCCGGTCAGCAGGTCCACGGTGCTCTCCACCACCCCGGAGGCCGCCGCCGTGCCGCGGGAGTCGGCCCGCTGCAGCTCGTCCAGGAAATCCGCATCGTCCAGGGCGGCCAGCTCCACCGCCGAGGTCAGCTCATACAGCCGCATCTCCACGATGCGGGTGACCTTGGGCTGCAGCCTGGCCTGCGACCATCCGGCGAGCGCCTGGAAACCCGCCCGCAGCATGACCGCCAGGCCCACCAGGGCCAGCGAGGGCAGCGCCGCCCGCACCCGCTGCGGCGTCGGCCCGGCCGCCAGCAGCGCGGTGAGCACCCCGGTGGTGGCCAGCAGCCCGAACGCGGTGAAGAACCCGGCGGCCAGGTTGCAGGCGATGGTCACCGCCGTGTCGAGAGGGCCGGCCCGCCAGGCCAGCCGCAGCGCCTGTCCCACCAGCACCGGCAGCCGCCGGGCCATGGTGCGCAGGCCGGTCTCGGCGAGCTCACCGGTGCGCGCGTACCACTTCAGCTCCTTGAGCTCGGGGAGGGCCGGGCCGGACGAGGCGTCTTTGCCGGGGGACTTGCTGGGGGACGTGCCGGGGGACTCATCGGGGGAGCGCCGCCCCCGCAGCAGCCGTCCCGGCCATCGAAACCACCGCACGCGCATCCGGCCCCCTCGCTTCACCCACGCCGCCCACAAGCAGTCTGCCGCTCTGCAAGGGAGAGATGGTGGCGGGTGTCACATATCGCACCGGGAGGAGACGGCTTGACATCATGCGCGAGAAGGACACGGAAACCTCCCGTTTTGAATATCTTGACGCCATGACCGACGGGTGGCCGGAAGGCTGGACACGACAGGGGCGGGAGCAGCGGACGGACCCGCCGACCGAGCGGTTGCCCCCGCAGCAGGCGGCGGCCTATGACGCCTATGGCGCCTACGGCGCTCCCCAGGGCGCCTACCAGGAGCCGGTTCCCGACCCGTATGCGGCGTCCCCGGGGTATGGGGGCCACGATCCCTACGGCGGCTACAACGACCCCTACGGCCATGCGGAACGGCCCTCGCGCCGGGCCGCCCGCGGTCTGCGCGGCGCCGGGCCGCGGCGCAGGCGCCGGTCCCGGGTGCTGGCCGCGCTGGTGGCGCTGCTGCTGGTGGTGCTCGTCGGCGGCTACTTCTACCTGGACTCCAAGCTGCAGCGCGAGGCCGTCTTGGCCGACTACCCGGGCCGTCCCGCCGACACCCCCGGCACCAACTGGCTGGTGGTGGGCTCCGACAGCCGGGAAGGGCTGACCAAGGAGCAGCGCAAGGAGTACGCCACCGGCAACGCCAGCGGGCGGCGCACCGACTCGATGATGCTGCTGCACTACGGCTCCGGCGGCACCACCCTGCTCAGCCTGCCCCGTGACTCCTATGTGGAGATCCCCGGGCACGGCCGCAACAAGCTGAACGCCGCGTTCGCCTTCGGCGGCCCCAAGCTGCTGGTGCAGACGGTGGAGAAGGCCACCGGGGTGCGCATCGACCACTACGCCGAGATCGGCTTCGGCGGGTTCGTGGGCGTGGTGGACGCGGTGGGCGGTGTGGACATCTGCGTCGAAAAGCCCCTCAAGGACCCCAAGGCCGGGCTGGACCTGAAGGCCGGCTGCCAGACCCTCGACGGCGGCCAGGCGCTGGGCTTCGTGCGCACCCGCAACTTCGCCAACGGCGACCTGGAACGGGTGGAGAACCAGCGCAAGTTCTTCGCCGCGCTGATGAAGAAGGCCACCAGCCCCGGCGTGATGCTCAACCCCTTCCGCGGCGTCCCCCTGGCGCTCAACTCCGCGGCCAACTTCACCGTGGACGAAGGCGACCACCTGGTGGACCTGGTCCGGCTGATGTGGGCGATGCGCGGTGTCAGCGGCGGCGACGGGGTCACCGCCACGGTCCCCATCAGCGGATTCGGCTCCGCCCCCGGAGTCGGCTCGTATGTCAGGTGGGACACCGCCAGGGCCGAGGCGCTCTTTGCGGCCCTCCGGGAGGACAAGCCGGTTCCCGACAGCGTCCTGGACAAGTGAGGGCGCGTCCGCCGGCCGTTCCCGCGGTGGGACGGTTGGCGGACGCCCAGCCGGTTAGACCTGCGACATGGAGCAGGCCGCTGACCGTCCGGACCGCGCCGAACTCGACCGGTTGCCGACCAAGGAACTGCACGATGCGGCGATGCGCCTCGCGCTGGCGCGCGGCGACCTGGGCTTTCTGTGGCGGCTGCTGCACGACATCCCCGCCGCGGAGGCCGCGATCGGCCGCCCGGAGCAGGGCACCGCGGACATCCTGCACGTGTCGGCGCTGATCAACGAGTTCCTGCACGCCGGGGAAGGCGCGCTGGCCGAGGCGCTGCGCCCGGTCTACCTGGACTATCTGACGAAACAGCGACGTTGAGCAGCCGACGGCATCGGCGATCTTTGCCGCTTCTTGGCGGCTGTCGCCCCACCACGCTCACAGCGGTGCGTAATTATATGCGTACCGAGAGTGGGGGTCCTATGAACAAGAAGTGGATCAAGCTGTTAGTGCTGGCCTTCGTGTTCTGGTACGTGATCACCAGCCCGTACGGGGCGGCCGAGCTGGTGTCGAACGCGATGGGCGGACTCGGGCATGCCGCCGAGTCGTTGTCGGTCTTCGTCAGCGCGCTCCCCTGATCGCCTCCGGAAAACGTCGGCCCCGTACCCGTGGCAGGCGGGTACGGGGCTGTTTCGTCGCCGCAAGCGGGCCGCTGTGACCGGATCTGTCTTCTGTGCCGGATGTGGCCCATTTCATCGTCCGGGACTGACCTGCAGGTAAGTCACGACTCGACCCCCGACCGCGTACCCCTCCGGACAGGAAAGCCTTACAGTCTCTTTGCGAGCGCATGCAGACGGGCACACCTGCATGAGTCGGTTGTGCCACTGTGCTACATGAGGGACGGGCGACGGGATGAACAAGAAGCACCTTCGCTACGCGGCGATAGCCTTTGTCATCTTCTTTCTGTGGACAGACCCCCAAGGTGCGGCCGATGTGGTCAACAGCACCTTCGAGAACCTCGGTGACGCCGGCGACGCGCTGAAGCAGTTCATCACCGGCATCGGCACCTGACCGAGGGGACCGCCACGCGACCCGCGTCGGGCCCGACGCGGGTCTGTGCGCGTGGTCGGCGATCTTCTAGGATCGGGGCCATGTCGGTCTACGACGTTGAGATCCAGGACCTGCGGGGCGGCCCGGCCGACCTCGCCCAGTACCGCGGCAAGGCCATGCTGGTGGTCAATGTCGCCTCCAGATGCGGCCTGACCCCGCAGTACAAGGGGTTGCAGGAGCTGCACGAGCGGTACGCCGAACGCGGCTTCACCGTGCTGGGAGTTCCCTGCAACCAGTTCCTGGAGCAGGAGCCCGGCACCCATGAGGAGATCGCCGAGTTCTGCTCGGTCAACTACGGCGTCACCTTCCCCCTGACCGAGAAGATCGAGGTCAACGGGGAGGGCAGGCACCCACTGTACCGGGAGCTGGTGGATGTCCCCGACGCCACCGGCTACACCGGCGACATCCGCTGGAACTTCGAGAAGTTCCTGATCGGCCCGGACGGCTCGGTGCTGGCGCGCTTCGCCCCGCAGACCGAGCCGGACGATGAGCAGCTGGTGGCGGCGATCGAACGGGCCCTGCCCCGCTGATCACCGCTCCGCGCGGACGGCTGCGCCCGTCCGCCCAGGCCGACGCGGGACGGACCGCCCGGCCGTGGTGATCTCGCAGAGGGAGGGAACCGATGTTCAAGGGCGGCTGGCGGGCCTGTGACATCCCCGACCTGACCGGACGGCGCGCCATCGTCACCGGCGCCAACAGCGGGATCGGCTACCACACCGCCCTGGAGCTGGCCCGCCACGGCGCGTCGGTGGTGCTGGCCTGCCGCAGCGCCGAACGCGGCGGCGCCGCGCTGGAGCGCATCCGCACCGCCTTGCCGGACGCCGATGTCGCGCTGGCCTCGCTGGATCTGGCGGATCTGGCCTCGGTGCGGGCCTTCGCCGACGACCAGGGCGGGCAGCGGCTGGACATCCTGGTCAACAACGCCGGGGTGATGGCGATCCCGCGGCGGCGGACCGCCGACGGCTTTGAGATGCAGTTCGGCACCAACCACCTGGGCCACTTCGCGCTCACCGGCCTGCTGCTGCCGGCGCTGCGGGCCGCGCCGGCGCCCCGGGTGGTCACGGTGACCAGCATGCTGGCCTGGGCGGGCCGCATCGATTTCGACGACCTGCAGGGCGAGCGGCGCTACGGGCGCTGGCGGGCCTACGGCCAGTCCAAGCTCGCCAATCTGCTGTTCGCCAAGGAGCTGGACCGGCGGGTGGCCGAGGTGACCAGCGTGGCCGCCCACCCCGGTTATGCGGCCACCAACCTGCAGCTGGTGGGGCCGCGCATGGCCGGCGAACGGTTCACCGAACGCCTCATGAAGGCGGCCAACGGCCTGTTCGCCCAAAGCGACGCCGACGGCGCCCTGCCGTCGCTGTATGCCGCCACCGCACCGGATGTGCGCGGCGGGGCCTGCTATGGCCCCCGCTTCCTGCAGCAGCGGGGACTGCCCACGCAGGTGCGCACGCCCCCGGCGGCCGACCGCCAGGACGTCGCCCGGCGGCTGTGGGAGGTCTCCGAAAAGCTCACCGGTGTGACCTACTGAACCTTTCAGCACGTGGTCTTGGGCACCGGGGACGGGAGCCCGGACGGCGCCCGAGGCCGTGACTTGCCGGTCGCGGCATCGTCCCTGCCCCGAAGCTTCCGCCCCCACTTGCGGGAACGTCGCGTTGAAAAAGGTCTGCCGAACCTGGCCCTTCGGCGGCGGGCTGGACGGCCCGCGCGGAAAGGCGGGCAGAGCCGTCCAGTCCGCTGACCGTTCAGGCCGGGCCCTGCCGATCCCCGGGGCGCTCAGCATCGGCGCGGTGCGCCCTACCGGCCCGCGAACGGCGGCCTGCCGGCGGTGAATGCGCATAATCCCGGCTTGCGGGGTATGCCACGGCGCGGATCCCGCCGGGGATCGCAAGGAGGTGTGGCGACCGTGGCGACGAAACTGGTGGAGCACGAAACGGCCGCCGGGCCGCTCAAGGAGCGTTCGACCGCCGAGCTGCTCAGGCTGCTGTCGGAGCAGACCCGCGAGCTGGTCAGGCAAGAGTTGCGGATGGCCCGCAGCGAACTGGTGGAAAAGGGCAAGCGCGCCGGCCGCGGCGCCGGGATGCTCGCCGCCGCGGCGCTCGTGGCGCTGTACGGCATCGGCGTGCTGCTGGCCGCGATCGTCCTGCTGCTGGCCCTGGCGATGCCCGCCTGGGTCGCGGCGCTGATCGTGGCGGTGGTGCTGCTGGCGGTTGCCGCGATCTTGGCTCTGCTGGGGCGGTCCCAGGCCCGCAAGGCCACTCCGCCCACGCCCGTGCGCACCATGGAGTCGATGAAGCGGGACGTCCAGGCCGTCCGGGAACACGCCCACCGGTGACCTTCCGCGCCGCGGCCCGCAAAGGCCCGGCGAACGCAGGCCGCGCCCGTGCCCGTGCAAGGGACGGGAGCGGCGTCAACCGCCCATAGGCGCGGGTGAGGGGCGGGACCATGCCGGGTGAGGGGTACTCTCAAGGTGTGCGACGGTTTTTCACCCCCGGATGGCTCGGGCTGCACGCGCTGGCCATAGCCCTCTTCAGCGCGTTCCTGTTCTTCGGGTGGTGGCAGCTGAGCCGGGCGCAGGCCGGCAACGACCGTAGCTGGGCCTATGTCTTCGAGTGGCCGATCTTTGCGATCTTCGTGGTCGTCATGTGGGTCAAGATGATCCGCGACGAGCTCAACGACGACGGCAAGCCCAAGCCCCAGCCGCCCCTGCAGCCCCCCGAGCCGCCGGCCAAAAGCGAGATCATCCGGCAGCAGGAGGAAGAGGACGAGGAGCTGGCGGCCTACAACCGCTATCTGGCCCGCCTCAACTCCCAGTCAAAGCGGCGCGGCTGACACCGGCCGCCTGGACATCGGCCCCGGCCATGGCATCGCCATGCCGCGGGCCTTTCGAGATCAAGGAGTGAACTGTGGAAGCGGCGATCAACCGGTACCGCATCCTGGCCTTCGCCGTGGGCGTGATGCTGCTGATGGTCGTCTTCGTGGGCATGCCGATCCGCTACATCGGCGGGAACCCCACCCCCTCGGGGATCATCTCGCCGATCCACGGCGCGCTCTACATCGTCTACCTGGCCTTCGCCTTCGACCTGCACCGGCGGGCGGGCTGGCCGCTCAAGCAGTTCCTGATCATGGTCTCCGGGGGGCTGGTGCCCTTCCTGGCCTTCTTCGTGGAACGCAAGATCGTCCGCGAGGCCCGCGCCCTGCTGCCCGGCACCTGATCCGGCGGCCCTCCCCGCCGCCGAAGCGACCGCGACGCTCGACCGGCCGGCCCTGCCGGAGCAATCGTTGACTCAGTCGAAGATTGCTCCGAAGGGCGTCATGGTCGTTCCCGCCGCCGTCCGCCGTTTCAACCGCTTCTACACCGCTGTCATGGGGGCGCTGGGCGAAAGAGCCGGTGCACACCCCCTACTCCCTCACCGAGGCCCGGGTGATCTTCGAGCCGGCGCAGCGGGAGGCCCACCGAAACGGCCGCGTTGCGCCGGGAGCCGGGCCTGGACCCCGGCTGCCTGGGCCGGATCCTGGCCCGTTTCGACACCGACGGGCTGATACCCGGGAACGCGCGGAGACCGACGCCCCGCCGTCAGGTCGTCCGCCTCACCCCGCAGGCCGCAAGGTGCACGCCATGCTCGGTGGGCGGTCCGACCAGGATGTTGTGGTGCTGCTGGCCCTGTTGCCGGACGAGCGTTGTTCCCGGTTGATCGCCGCGATGCGGACCGTGCAGGCCCGGCCGGGGGATCCGGTCGAGCGGCTCGAGGTCGTGCTGCGCCCGCTGCGTCCCGGCGGACTGGGCTGGCTGGTGGAATGTAACGCCGTCCTCTACCACCGTGAATACGGCTGGGAGCACACCTACAAGGCACTGGTGGCCCGGATCGTGGCCGGCTTCGCCGCAGATCACGATCCCGGGCGCGAGGCGGCGTGGATCGCCGGCCTGGAGGGCGAGCCGGTGGGCTGCGTCTTTTGCGTCCGCCGGGACGAGACGACGGGGCAGCGGCTGCTGGTCGGGCCGTCCGCCCGCGGGATGAGCATCAGGGGGCGCCTGGTGGACGAGTGCCTGCGGTTCGTCGCCGGGGCGGGCTGCCGGGAGATCGTGCTGTGGGCCAACGACCGCCTCACCGTGGCCCGGCGGATCTGCCGGCGGGCCGGTTTCACGCTGGAGTCCGGGGAGCCGCACCACGGCTTCGGCCGGGACCTGGTCGGCCGGTACTGGCGCCGCGTGCGGTGAGCGGAGGCCCGGGCTGCGGTGCCGGTGCGGCCCGGCGGCGGGCGCCGAAAATGCGCGGACCCGCGGAGACGGAGGTCTCCGCGGGCCGGGGGTCGCAACGGTCGAAGTGATCGCTAGGCGGGCCGGCCGATCGGCGGCCGGTCCACCGCGCCGGTCAAGGGCGCATCGGATGAGTCAGTCGATCACCTCCCCCCATGACGGTGCGGTGGAGCATGACCCGGGCTTGGGGCTCGGGGTGGCGTGCCGGGCCGAAGACGCCACCCCGAGGTCTGCGGCGCACCGCGGGATCTGCCCGCCGGGTGCGGTGCGGATGGGGCCGGACGCCGGTGCCGCGGGGGCGTACGGCGCCGGCGTCCGGCCCCCCGGCACCGGCGGCGCCGGCGGGAACGCCGGGGAAGAGCGGATGGAGGACGGACGGCCGAGGATCCGAGGTGTGTCGCCGGTGGGCGCCGGTGGTGCGCATGCCGCGCCGAACGCGCGCCGGGGGCCTCGGCGCGCCGACGGGTGCGGAGTGCGGGGGAGCGCCCGGCCGGGAGCATCCTCGGCCGTCCGGAGGCGGCCGCCCGGGACGGAGGAACCGGGGAGGCGGCCGCCGGAGGGCCGGCCTCAGCTCGTGCCGTCCATAGCATCCAGCCCTCCTCGTCGGTCGGGTGATGAACCGTCCTTTGCCTGCGCAAGGACTCGCTCATCACGTTGCGTCATCTTCTCGTTGCTGTTGGTACCCGGGGGTCATGGCCGCGTAAACACCGGCCGGCAAAGTTTCCGGGAAGGTCCGGAACGTTTCGTGTTTCGCGCGTCCTTGATCGCCGAGGGCGAACGGTGCCGCGGAAACAAAACTCGGCTCCGTTTTCTTGAGTGTGAGTGACTCAACTTTCGGTTGAGTCCTCGGACGATGGAGAGCTGAGCATGAGCGAGACCCTGACGCTGCCGGTGCTGCCCCTGGACGGGGAGGTCGTGCTCCCCGGGATGGTGGTGCCGCTGGATCTGTCGGACGGCGAGATCCGCGCCGCCGTCGAGGCCGCCCGCGCCGCCGAGCGCGCCCGCGGCCCCGGCATCCGGTCCGCCGCCAAGCCCCGGGTGCTGCTGGTGCCCCGCCTGAACGGCCAGTACGCCGCCGTCGGCACGCTCGGCGTGATCGAACAGGAGGGCCGGCTGCCCGGCGGCGGACCCGGCGCCGTGGTGCGCGGGGTGACCCGCGTCCGCATCGGCACCGGAACCACCGGCCCCGGCGCCGCGCTGTGGGTGGAGGGCACCGAGATCGCCGTGCCCCCCGCCGGCCCGCGCGTGCCGGAGCTGGCCAGGGAGTACAAGGGCCTGGTCGGCGCCATCCTGCAAAAGCGCGGCGCCTGGCAGGTCGTGGACATCGTCCAGCGGATCGAGGACCCCTCCGCCCTGGCCGACAACGCCGGCTACGCCCCCTACCTGTCGGCCGAGCAGAAGGTCCGGCTGCTGGAGACCCCGGACGTGGCCGAACGGCTGGAGATGGTGATCGGCTGGGCCCGCGAGCACCTGGCCGAGATGGACGTGGCCGAGTCCATCCGAAAAGACGTCCAGGAGGGCATGGAAAAGCAGCAGCGGGAGTTCCTGCTGCGCCGGCAGCTGGAGGCCGTCCGCAAGGAACTGGCCGAGCTGAACGGCGACCCGGCCGGCGAGGAGGAGGACTACCGCGCCCGCATCGAGGCGGCGAACCTGCCCGAGAAGGTGCGCCAGGCCGCCCTCAAGGAGGTCGGCCGGCTGGAGCGGGCCGGCGACTCCTCGCCCGAGAGCGGCTGGATCCGCACCTGGCTGGACACGATCTTGGACATGCCCTGGAACGAGCGCACCGAGGACTCCTACGACATCGCCGGGGCACGGGCGGTGCTGGACGCCGACCACGCGGGCCTGGAGGAGGTCAAGGACCGCATCATCGAGTACCTGGCGGTCCGCAAGCGCCGCGCCGACCGCGGATTGGGCGTCGTCGGCGGACGCCGCTCGGGCGCGGTGCTCGCCCTGGTCGGCCCGCCCGGCGTCGGCAAGACCTCGCTGGGGGAGTCGGTGGCCCGCGCCATGGGCCGCAAGTTCGTGCGCGTGGCGCTCGGCGGCGTCCGCGACGAGGCCGAGATCCGCGGCCACCGCCGCACCTACGTCGGCGCGCTGCCCGGCCGGATCGTGCGGGCCATCCGCGAGGCCGGCTCGATGAACCCGGTGGTGCTGCTGGACGAGATCGACAAGGTCGGCTCCGACTACCGGGGCGACCCGGCCGCCGCGCTGCTGGAGGTGCTGGACCCGGCGCAGAACCACACCTTCCGCGACCACTACCTGGAGGTCGAGCTCGACCTGTCGGACGTGCTGTTCCTGGCCACCGCCAACGTCCTGGAGGCCATTCCCGGCCCGCTGCTGGACCGCATGGAGGTGGTGACCCTGGACGGCTACACCGAGGAGGAGAAGGTCACCATCGCCCGCGACCACCTGCTGCCGCGCCAGCTGGAGAAGGCGGGCCTGGAGCCGCAGGAGGTGACCTTCACCGAGCAGGCGCTGCGGGCGCTGGCCGCCGAGTACACCCGCGAGGCCGGGGTGCGCGCGCTGGAGCGGTCGATCGCCCGGATCCTGCGCAAGCTCACCGCCAAGGCGGCGCTGGACCCCTCGGCGCTGCCGGCGCGAGTGGACGCCGCGGACCTGAAGGACTACCTGGGCCGGCCCCGCCACACCCCCGAGAGCCTGCTCAGCCCGGCCGAGCGGCGCACCGGGGTGCCGGGCGTGGCGACC
>Ga0207747_1000838_pt1 | contig 27607 bp, 24 predicted proteins | sample HigsolmetaGSP11D_FD_184839 | JGI IMG/M metagenome (GOLD analysis project Ga0207747, IMG submission 184839) | High solid enriched microbial communities from the Joint BioEnergy Institute, USA - SP1-1-D (SPAdes) | ecosystem: Engineered > Bioreactor > SSF (Solid state fermentation) > Aerobic >...
CCGTGAATTTACGGAAATACACGGCCAACAAAAATCAACTGACCAAAAATAATGGAGAGAAATGGAAAAAGGAGAATTTGAGTTGGCTCAAATTCTCCTTTTTCCTATCTTGAAGCTAGTTTTGTCCTAGCCTCTTTGAGTTATCAATGAATAGTAGATTTGTAAGCGATTAGGAATAGGTTCTTGGAACAGTCATATTAATCTTATTTTACGTATGGGTTTGATAAATCCATACCGTCTAATGATAAACCTAAAGCTTTGGCAACCCCTTCACCATAAGCAGGATCTGCTAAGTAGCAGTGTAAGATGTGGCGACGTTTAATAAATTCTTCAACGCCTTCCATATTGCGAGCAGTGTTTTCAAATAGGCGTTGTTGTTCCTCAGCCGTCATTAAACGGAACAGTTTACCAGGTTGTTCAAAGTAGTTGTTATCATCTTCGCGGAAGTCATAAATATCCGCATCGCCTTCAAGGGCTAATGGCGGCTCTTTTAAGTCTGGGTTATGTTGCCATTCGCCATAGCTGTTTGGTTCATAGCTTAATGTGCTGCCTAAGTTGCCATCGAAACGCATTGCTCCATCGCGGTGGAATGAACGGAATGGACATTTAGGTGCGTTAATTGGAAGTAAGTAATGGTTAACTCCTAAACGGTAGCGTTGGGCATCAGCATATGCGAAAATCCGAGCTTGTAGCATGCGGTCTGGTGAATAACCGATACCAGGCACGATGTTGGATGGTGAGAATGCTGCCTGTTCTACTTCTGCAAAGTAGTTCTCAGGGTTTTTATTAAGTTCGATTTCACCAACTTCAATAAGTGGGAAGTCTTTTTTATACCATACTTTTGTTAAGTCAAATGGGTTATATGGCATTTCTTTTGCTTGTTCTTCTGTCATCACTTGGATGTACATTTTCCATTTTGGATAGTCGCCGTTTTCAATGGCGTTATAAAGATCGCGTTGGTGTGAATCTGGGTCTTTCCCTCTTACTTCAGCTGCTTCTTGGTCTGTTAAGTTTTTAATGCCTTGTTGTGTAATGAAGTGGAATTTCACCCACACACGTTCGTTATCTTCGTTAATAAAGCTGTACGTATGTGAACCGAAACCGTGCATATGACGGTAGCTTGCTGGGATGCCTCGGTCAGACATTGTAATGGTAATTTGGTGCAATGCTTCAGGAAGCAATGTCCAGAAATCCCAGTTGCTATTTGGATTGTGCATATTTGTACGTGGATCGCGTTTTACCACGTGGTTCAAGTCTGTGAAGTGCAATGGATCACGGAAGAAGAATACAGGTGTGTTGTTGCCGACTAAGTCCCAGTTTCCTTCTTCTGTATAGAATTTAATGGCAAATCCGCGAATATCGCGAACTGCATCCGCATAGCCTCGTTCACCAGCTACTGTTGAGAAACGGATGAATAGCGGAGTCTTTTTCCCAACTTGTGAGAACATTTTGGCTTTCGTATATTTTGTAATGTCATTCGTCACTGTAAATACACCGTGTGCTCCGGAACCTTTAGCGTGCATGCGTCGTTCTGGAATCACTTCGCGGTTGAAGTTTGCAAGTTTTTCTATTAACCATACGTCTTGTAATAAAACCGGACCTCTTTTGCCAGCTGTCATGGAATCGTGATTGCTGATTACTGGAGCACCGTTTGCTTTTGTAAATTGTTGGCGTTTATTAAGATTGTTTGTCATCTTTTAACCCTCCTCATTTGTTCTTGCTTTATTCATAATATAACATGTATAAATTAAAATGTCTACTAAATTAGAATTATTATTTTTAAGAATTTTTTACAAAAATATTAATATCTTTTTTAGATTGAAGAATTCTTGAAATTTTCTTTGAAAGTGTGTGAAATCAATCGTCCATTACGAATATTTCCATAGTGCTAATCTTTTTTAGAAGAAGATAATTGAAAATTTAGTAATATAAATGATAATAAAATAGGGTGTCATCAATAAGATGAACACCCATTATTTGGAATCTAAAATAATTTCAATTAATTCATCCCGGTCGATTAAGTATACATCGTTGGATTCCGCAAGTTTTTGTGCTTGTTTTGTAAAGTAGCTGTTTGTCACAACCCATGCTTCTGTCGCATCATACATTTTTAAAGCTCCTATTACTTCTTGAACGGCTTTGACGCCTACTGTACCGGAATACCTTTTCGCCTGTACGGCAATCGTATTTTCCCGATCTTCTAAAATCAGGTCGGCTCCATAATCGCCGGAAGTTTTTGTATAACGTACTTTAAAGCCTCGTTTTTTAAAAAGCATGCCTAAGTATTCTTCAAATTCTTCTCCTGTCATTTCATCTATTTGTTTTATACCCGCTTTTCTCAACTGTAAAACCCGTCTCATTTTCCACCATATTTTAATCATAAGGAAAGAAAGTATAAAAACCCCTAAAGTGATCAACATACCTTCCAAAGTTCTCGTATAGTACCAGCCAAAATAAGCGACAATGATAAGAAGAAGCCGGAATAAATTACGGCTGAATTTCTTTTTCTTTTTCGTTTTTTTTGCCAATTCCTTTAACCCCTTACTATACTAGTTCAACACTTATAGTATCATAAAAAGGGTACGTATGTTTGTTTTAGTTAGATATAGCGTTCTTTTGCACTGATGAAAGAAAAAACAAATAAAATAAGAGAAGTTGCGATAAAAATCATGTTTGGCACCGCCCAGCTGCCTGTTAATTCTTGAATGAAACCAAAAAGTACAGGGCCGACTGCGGAAATTAAATAGCCGAAAGATTGAGCGAATCCGGAAATTTCAGAAGCTTCATAAGCATTTCTTGTACGCAATGTAAAGAGCATTAATACCAGTCCAAAGGAAGAACCTGATGCAAATCCTAATAAAATCATCCAAAGCACTGCGCCGCTGGTCCATTCAAAGAACAGTCCACCGAAGCCGATGAGGTAACAAAAAGTAAAGAAATAGACAATGGGTCTTTGAGATGACAATTTTTCGGCTACTATTGGAATGAAAAACGTCATTGGCATTTGGGATAGTTGAAAAATAGATGTCATGAAACCGGCTTTTTCTAAACTGAATCCTTGCGACACTAAGATTTCTGGAATCCAAGCAGTGGAGCAGTAAAATAATAAAGACTGCATCCCCATAACAATGGCAATTGCCCATGCGAGAGAAGACTGCCAAATTTTCTTCCCGCCTGTTTGTTCATGAGCGGAATGGAATTGTTCTACTCGTTCACCGCGAAGTATAGGAATCCATGCAATCATCGTAAGCAAACCGAAAATTACGGTGCATCCGAGGGCGCCTTGCCATCCGGTACGCTCTGCAATGGGTTGGCTAAAGGCAAGGGATGCTGCTGCTGAAATATTCATCGCCACCGTATAGATGCCTGTCAATAGGCCTACCTGATATGGATATTTTGCTTTAAAAAAGCTAGGGAACAATACGTTTCCAAACGAAATCGCGACACCGATCAACACCGTGCCGAAAATTAATAAAGTAATGTTGCCGGCTGATCTTATAAGAATCCCGACAGATAAAAGAATAAGTGAATAAAAAAGCGTAAATTCCATACCGAATTTGCGTGAAATCTTTGGTGCAATGGGAGAAACAATAGCAAAGGCAAGAAGGGGAATGGTTGTTAAAAAACCTGCTGTTGTATTTGAAATACCTAAATCTTCACGGATATACGAAATAATCGTTCCTACACCTGTGAGGGGCGTTCTTACGGTTGTTGCAAAAAAAATAATCGCTACGAAAAAAAGAAAAGTTCCAAAAGTAAATTGAAGTTTTTTTGCATGGTATTTCCGTTCAGTTTTCATAATAGACCCCCAACAATTCAAATTGGCGAAAATAATGTTATATTTATAAAGTACCTTTTTAAAGAAGGTTCAAAAATAATAATACATTTGAATTGTAAAATTTTATAGATGAATGCTTGTTAAATATAGGCGAAAAATGTGTAGATGGAGTAATGGATTTAAAGGAGATTTTTTTATGAAAGAAAATGAAAAACAACTGAGACGTAGCTTAAAAAGCCGACATATCACCATGATTAGTTTAGGAGGTACGATTGGCACAGGATTATTTCTTGCCAGCGGAGCTTCCGTCGCTCAAGCGGGGCCGGGTGGGGCGCTGCTAGCGTATGCGCTTATTGGCATGATGGTTTATTTCCTCATGACAAGTTTAGGGGAGATGGCTGCCTATATGCCTTCATCCGGTTCCTTTAGTACATATGCGACGAACTTTGTGGATCCTGCCTTTGGATTTGCGATGGGATGGAATTATTGGTATAACTGGGCAATTACTATTGCAGCCGAAATTTCAGCGGTTAATTTAATTATGAAATATTGGTTCCCTGATAGTCCGTCCGCTCTTTGGACAATCCTTTTTATTGCTGTCGTTTTGACCTTCAATCTTTTATCTGTAAATGCGTATGGCGAAAGTGAATATTGGTTTGCCATGATTAAAGTTGCAACGGTTATCATCTTTATTATCGTGTCCTATTTAATGGTATTCGGAATTATTGGGGGGGAACAAATCGGTTTTACTAACTTCTTTATTGGCGATGCACCGTTTAACGGTGGATTTCTCGCCATCTTTGGGATATTTTTAGCCGCAGGATTTTCCTTTCAAGGAACGGAATTGTTAGGAATTACTGCAGGGGAAACGGAAGATCCTGGAAAAAATATTCCAAAAGCTGTACGTTCTGTTTTCTGGCGCATCTTGCTGTTCTATATTTTAGCAATTCTTGCCATCGGTCTTTTAGTTCCATATACAGATTCGCGGCTGTTATCTGAAGATGTTGCTGTATCCCCATTTACTTTAGTATTTGATAAATTGGGAATCGCTTTTGCTGCATCCATTATGAATGCCATTATTCTAACAGCGATGCTTTCTGCCGGGAATTCAGGTTTATATGCTTCATCCCGCATGTTATGGCAGCTTGCGGTGGATGGAAAAGCACCGAAAATGTTTACAAAATTAAATCGCCGCGGGGTGCCGATTTATGCTCTGCTTGCAACTCTTGCTATTGGATGTTTAGCATTTTTATCATCCTTTTTTGGTGATGGTATTGTATATATTTGGCTATTGAATGCTTCCGGATTATCCGGCTTTATTGCATGGGTAGGGATTGCCATCAGCCATTACCGCTTCCGAAAAGCTTACATTAAGCAGGGAAGAGACTTAAAAGATTTGCCTTATAAAGCGCCGATATATCCTTTTGGCTCCTTGTTTGCATTGATTTTATGTTTAATCGTCATCATTGGACAAAATTATCAAGCCTTTATCGGCACAATTGATTGGCATGGCATCGCAGTTTCCTATATTGGGCTTCCTTTGTTTATCATGTTGTGGCTAGGGTATAAAATAAAACATAAAACAAAAATCATCCCACTTGAAGAATGCAATTTAGATGTAGAAAAACATAAGTAAGTGTTCTTCATCATATAAACTTAAAGATTCTGTTGTTATAATGGGGAAAGAAATGTTTTATAGGACGAAATCGCAAAGGATGGAAAAAATGACAGTTTCAGTGGGCTTTTTTAAAAAAATACATGAGTGGGTAATTGACGGACAATCCCAAGAAATCAAGTATCGGCCGTTTCAAGTAGATGGCAACCCGTACAAGTCAAAAGTGTTTTTAGTTGGTTTATATCCAGAAACCCTTGCTTATTTTGATGTAGATGAGGCGAAAATATTCGCTGATTCTTTAGTGGACGGGGAATTGTTCGAACAACTAAATGGCCTTGAAATGATCACGGCTTCAAGGGAATATAAAGGAAGTCTAAATTTTGCTCAATGGATGAAAAAAACATTCAACGAAAACGTTGTATTAACAAATGTAAATGGCTTTATAGCAGAAGATTATAAACAATTTAAACAAATGAAAAAGGAAAACCATTTTTGCTATCTTTCTGGAAAGAAATTGTTTGAACAAGTGCTTTATGAATTCATGCCGGAAGTTCTCATCATTCAAGGTTCAAAAGCTTTCGAGGAGTTTCGTGAAATTTATCAAGACCGGTTGATTCATAAGGCAAATGCTTTTGAAACCGGCACAGTGCAGGAGTTGGAGAAATTAGGGGCAATTGGAGAATTTCCTCTTCCAAATGGCGAAACATGCAAAATAGTTGTATGTCGAAATATGTCCTATTTTGGAAAAGAAGGGACAGCCTTTGAAGCATTAAAAGAAACGATTGGCCGTTTGTTGTAAACTGTTTAAAAAGACTGAAAATACGAACAATTAGATGGCTGATTTGGTCGAATTTGCTGTAATTTCCGAATAATAACGACTTTTTTCATATAAAAACCTTGCATTCGACAAATGACGTGTTTATAATAATAAACATTCATAATGAAATATTATCGCACTCATATAATCGCGGGAATATGGCTCGCAAGTTTCTACCGACTTACCGTAAATAAGTCGACTATGAGGGGATAAATAGATTTGTCGAATGTTGTATATATGTACAAGTCTATGTACTTTCGATCCATCGAAAGGCTTATTCCTCATAGGGAAAGTCTTTCGATTTTTTTTATTATTAAGGAATGATGAAAGGGAGATTCTTTAATGGATCTGTTAAAAGAAAAAATTGCGAAAGAAGGCAAAGTGCTTTCAGATACTGTGCTGAAAGTAGATTCTTTTTTGAACCATCAAATTGATCCGCTGTTAATGAAAGAAATTGGAGAAGAATTTGCGAAACGCTTTAATGATGAAGTGATTACAAAGGTCTTAACCATTGAATCCTCTGGTATTGCACCTGCAACGATGTTAGGGTTAGCAATTGGGGCGCAAGTCGTTTTTGCACGCAAAAAGAAATCTTTGACTCTATCCGGTGATTTATATACTTCGCAAGTGTATTCCTTTACAAAAAGAGAAACGAATGAAATATCCGTTTCGAAAGACTTTTTATCTCCAGATGACAATGTCGTTATTATTGATGATTTTTTAGCAAATGGCGAAGCGGTAAAAGGATTATTGGATATTGCAAAACAAGCCGGATGTAAAGTAGTCGGCGTTGGCATCGTGATTGAAAAAGGATTCCAAAATGGCGGAAAAATGCTGAGAGAACAAGGCGTCCGGGTGGAATCTTTAGCCATTATCAAGTCTTTAAAAAACAACACGATTGAATTTGCTGAATAATCAATTGTTGAATGACTTTGAGGAGGAACATCATTTCATGACAAATGGAAAAGCTATAACTCTAGGAATACAGCATTTACTTGCTATGTATGCAGGTGCGATTTTAGTGCCATTGATTATTGGGGGGTCATTAGGTTTTGATGAGCAGCAAATGACATACTTAGTAGCAATTGACATTATGATGTGCGGGGTTGCTACATTGCTGCAAGTGATGAGAGGGAAAGTTTTTGGGATTGGATTGCCTGTTGTATTAGGATGTACTTTTACAGCCGTATTCCCGATTATATCAATTGGCCAAAGCAAAGGAATCGGCGCCATTTACGGCTCCATCATTGCTTCAGGGCTGATTGTTATCTTTATATCAAGAGTATTCGGAAAGTTAGTAAAATTTTTCCCTCCTGTCGTAACAGGTTCTGTTGTAACCATTATTGCGATTTCCCTAGTTCCAGTGGCAATGAATAATATGGGCGGCGGACAAGGGGCTGAAGATTTTGCCTCAGCGTCCAACATTGCTTTAGCGATGATAACACTATTCATCATTTTATTGATTTATCGTTTTGCCACAGGTTTTATCCGTTCTATCTCCATATTATTAGGATTAGTATTTGGAACAATTGTAGGTATGTTTATGGGGAAAGTGGATTTTTCACCTGTCAAAGAAGCAGGATGGTTTCATATGGTTCAGCCATTTTATTTTGGCACACCAACCTTTGATTTAGCTTCCATCATTACGATGACCCTTGTTGCGATGGTGTCATTGGTGGAATCTAGTGGCGTATATTTTGCATTAGGGGATATTGAGAAAAAGCAGATTTCGGCAGAAGATTTAGCCCGCGGTTATCGTTCAGAAGGATTGGCATCCATTATCGGAGGAATTTTTAACGCCTTTCCATATACAACCTTCTCCCAAAATGTGGGACTTATCAAAATGACAGGGGTTAAGGAAAGAAAAATCATCGTTATTACGGGCGTTATGTTAGTTGCATTAGGCTTTTTACCAAAAATTGCAGCGCTCACAACCATTATTCCAACATCAGTTTTAGGCGGCGCCATGCTTGCCATGTTTGGAATGGTATTGACGCAAGGAATTACGATGCTGGCTCCTGAAATTTTAAAATCGCCGGAAAATACAATGATTGTTGCAATTTCAGTTGCTCTTGGAGCGGGGGTTGCTTTTGTTCCTAATATTTTCGAAGTATTGCCAGAGAGCCTATCCATTTTAACATCCAATGGAATTGTGTGCGGTTCTTTATCTGCCATCGTGTTAAACATTTTATTTAATATGGTTGGTCCGAAAAAAGTGAAGGCAGTGGCCGCAGCAACGGTAGAAAAATAAAGAAAAAATAGGGCTGTCCAGAAAGTCGAACACTTTCTGAACAACCTTACTTCTTATAGTAATATTCTTTTAAAAACTTTCCCTGCGGTGGTTACACAAACGCGCCTCCTCGTCGCAATTTATCTGCGGCAAAACTCTAGCGACAGCCGCAAAGGGGGCGTCTTGAAATGACTTTTCAGACGCCTCCCCTTTTTTATGGGGTTATGCCCGGGATTTAAGCATTTGGATAAATCATTTTTTTCGGGTCTACATATTGGTCGAATTGTTCTTCTGTTAATAAGCCAAGGGCAAGAGCTGCTTCTTTTAATGTTGTTCCTTCTGCATGGGCTTTTTTCGCAATTTTTGCTGCGTTTTCGTAGCCGATGTAAGGGTTTAATGCAGTCACAAGCATTAAAGAATTTTCTAAGTTGCGTTTTAACACCTCATGATTTGGTTCAATGCCCACTGCACATTTGTCATTAAAGGATTTCATTGCATCTGCAAGGAGACGTGCTGATTGCAAGAAGTTATAAATAATGACTGGTTTAAATACGTTTAGTTCAAAGTTACCTTGGCTGGCTGCAAAGGCGATTGTTGCATCATTTCCTACTACTTGTGTTACCACCATTGTCATGGCTTCAGATTGTGTAGGGTTTACTTTGCCAGGCATAATAGAACTTCCAGGTTCATTGGCAGGGATCGTAATTTCCCCAATACCGCTGCGAGGGCCGCTAGCAAGCCATCTTACATCGTTGGCAATTTTCATTAAATCCACTGCTAATGCTTTTAAGGCACCGTGAGCCGCAACAATTTCATCATGGCTTGTTAAGGCATGGAATTTATTTGGGGAAGAAACGAATTTTTTGCCGGTAAGGTTGCTGATTTCTTCTGCCACCATGTCGCCGAATTTTGGGTGGGCGTTGATGCCTGTACCAACGGCTGTACCACCGATTGCTAAGCTTTTTAAGTACTCTGTATTTTGTTTAATCATTGCTTCAGAGCGCTCAAGCATATAGTGCCAGCCGCTGATTTCTTGTCCAAGTGTTAAAGGCGTTGCATCTTGCAAGTGCGTGCGGCCGATTTTGATAATATCTTTGAAGGCTTCGGACTTTTCTTTTAATGTATTTTTCAATAGTTCTAATCGAGGAAGTAAATAATCTTCCACCATTTCAACAGCGGCGATGTGCAATGCTGTTGGGAATGTGTCGTTGGAGCTTTGGCTCATGTTGACATCATCGTTTGGATGAACTTTTTCAGATGAATCTTGTTCTGCTAATAGTTGGTTTGCGCGGTGGGCGATTACTTCATTCACATTCATATTGGATTGGGTGCCGCTGCCTGTTTGCCAAACAACAAGCGGGAATTGGTCATCCCATTTGCCTTCAAGAATTTCATCTGCAGCAGTAATAATGGCATTCGCTTTTGCTTCTGATAATTTATTTAATTTTTTATTGGCAATTGCTGCGGATTTTTTTAAAATAGCGAAAGCGCGAATAACTTCTTTTGGCATTTTCTCTGTGCCGATTTGGAAGTTTTCTTTGCTGCGTTGTGTTTGTGCCCCCCAAATTTTATCTGCTGGAACACGCACTTCACCTAGCGTATCTCTTTCAATACGGTATTCCATTTTGATACAACTCCTTTATGATGAAGTATTGATAAATGTATTTTAACCTAAAAGATGGATTGATAATAGAAATTTGGCTGCAACACGCCAGTTGCAGCCTAGTTAATGTCTATATATAGGGGGATATAGACATAATTGGAGAAAATAATTAGGAAAATATTTATCCGAGATTATTTTTTGGGGGGTTCAGCTCGGAATTATCTCTTTACGATAATGATAATCATTATCAATTAAAATGTCAACAAGAAAATTTCAATAATTTTATAAACATTACCATTCAGACCTCATGATTTCTTCCGCAATGGTTTGTAAATCGTAAGAAGTGATTGTAAAAAGTTCATATTCGTTTCGTTCCATATATTTCTCCACAAGCCGCTTTAAATATTTTGGAGATCCTTCATGTTCCTCATCATAGACAAGGAGGAGGGCATCGGTATTTTGGATAATGAATTTGTCCTTTTCAACAAATTGCCAAGGAGCTTCATAAGGTCTTTTTGTTACGCTTGTCACGAAATCGGCTTTACTCAGAATATAGGCATATTTTTCCTGCTTTTCTTCATTCCAGTTTTTTTCCATATCCAAAAATGGAGTAATAACGGAGTATTTGAATTGTGGAAATTCTTCTTTTAGCCCAATCACAACTTCGGCAGTCCATGTTTCAACTCCGGGTTGTCCGCTGATAATGACCCATTCCAATCCTTCATGGATTAATCTTCTTAATTCATTTTCTAAAGCTTTTTTAATGATTTGGATACCCGGATGTTTTGCATGAAATATCCCCAGCTCATGGGATTTGTAACCTGATACGTATAGCGATTGAATCATCTTCATCCCTCACTTATGTATTTATACTATAGCTAAATATTGTTTGCTCTTCAAAGAACAGCTCATATAGATGAGGAAGGGCATGAACGTTTGTCAGTGACTGGGGATTTGCGGATGTATCCACACCTTTTGCTGTATTTTCCAATATATGACAATTAGCCGATTTGAGGCATTTCCCCACTTTAAAAACAAAAAGAGGTTGGACAAATCTAAAAAAAACATCATTTTCTCCTTGGAGAAAATGATGTTTTTTTGATATGTTATTAAAATTGATTTCCGTTCCGGGGACGCTTTCCGCGGGCCCGGCTAGACTCTCCTCTGATTCATTCCTTCGCTCCTCGTGGTCTCGAGAGGGCTCGTCGCAGGAAAGCTTTGAATTTACTTCCTTGAGCTTGCTCCGCTTTGCGACTAAGCGTGCGCGACAGAAAATCGCCCCGTCACTTCAATCAATTTTTCGTTATATCAATTTTTTATCAAAACTCTTTCAACTGCCCCTTTCATTTTTTGTTTATGTCCCAGCCTCTATTGTAGAGGACTATTAGAATATTTTCCTAATGCCTTCCCGGTTTACTCTAGGACTTCTTTAATCCGTTCCAGTGCCCAATCAATCTGTTCTTTTGTAATGATTAATGGGGGAGCAAAGCGAATTACATATTCATGAGTTTCTTTACATAACAGTCCTTTTTCCATTAATTGTTCACAATATTTCCGGGCTGCTTCTTTCAGTTCCACACCGATAAACAATCCTTTTCCTCGCACTTCTTTAATGACAGGGGAATTGATTTTTTGCAGTTCCCCTTTGAAGTATTCGCCTAGTTCCAGTGAACGTTCTGCTAATTTTTCCTCTTCAATGACATCGAGGCTAGCGATGGACACAGCGCATGCGAGAGGGTTGCCTCCAAAGGTAGAACCATGGGAACCTGGATTTAAAACCCCTAAAATATCGCTGTTAGCCACAACAGCTGAAATAGGGATGACACCTCCGCCAAGCGCTTTTCCGAGAATGTAAACATCCGGCACAACATCTTCCCATTCACAGGCAAACATTTTTCCAGTGCGGCCGAGGCCTGTTTGAATTTCATCCGCAATCAACAATACATTTTGCTCTTTGCAAACTTGGAGAGCTGCTTTTAAAAAACCTTCAGGCGGCACGATAATGCCAGCTTCTCCTTGAATAGGTTCAACAATAAAAGCAGCCGTGTTTGGCGTAATTGCCTGTTTAAGAGCTTCAATATCACCGTATGGAATCAGTTTGATGCCTGGAATTAATGGACCGAAACCGCGTTGATATTCCTTCTCTGATGAAAGCGAAACCGGCAGCAATGTACGTCCGTGGAAATTACCAATGCAGCCGATAATTTCAGCTTTATCTTCTTCTACCCCTTTTACATCATAAGCCCATCGACGAGCAACTTTAATGGCTGATTCCACAGCTTCAGCACCGGTATTCATCGGTAACACCATATTTTTCCCTGTAATTTTGCAGAGTTTTTCGTACCATGGCCCCAGCTGGTCGTTGTGAAAGGCCCGGGAAGTTAAAGTCACCCGATCTGCTTGCTCTTTTAAAGCTTGAATAATTTTTGGATGACGGTGCCCTTGATTGAGAGCAGAGTAAGCAGAAAGCATATCCATATATTGATTTCCTTCAGGATCCTTCACCCATACGCCTTCCGCTTCACTAATGACAACCGGCAGCGGCTTATAATTGTTGGCACCATACTTATCAGTCATTTCAATGATTTCTTTTGATGTTTTTCCCATATAAATCCCCCTTTATGAGTGTACTGAAGCGCGAGAATGTAAATTCTTTTGTTTTATTAGCTTCTAAATTCATTATATATGATGGATGATATTTAAAAATATTATTTATGATTGAAGATGCGCTGTTCTGCACCCCGCAGCTGGTCTTGAACAAACAAATCGATCATATTAACTAATTCTTCAGGTGATTGTTCTAATTCTCCATTCAGCCAGCTTTCCACAATGGCTCCGAGGGATAAAGTAAAAAAATGGGATAAAAAGGAGACATATTCTTTCTGCGCTTGAAGTTTTATACCAAATTCATAAACTACACGATAAATAATATCATGAATATCAGAAAAATCGTTTAATATGTTCTCTTCCCAATGATTGAAGGGCGCATAAACAAATGTCGCGGTTTTCATCTAAGTAATGGAAAAGCTGCAGCAACCCTTCCTGCCAAACCTTTGCACTCTCATGAACATCAATCAGGACAAGAGCTTCTTGTTGGAAAGTCCATTTCAATAAATCCTAAATATCTTCAAAGTGGTAATAAAAGGTTTGTCTATTGAGACCTGCTAATTCTGTAATTTCTCGAATGGAAATTTGTTCAACAGGCTTTTTCTTCATCAATTCTTTTAATGAGCTGGAAAGAAGTTTTTTCGTTTCATGGTTATTTTTCATGGAAGTTTCCATCCTCCGCAAATGAGTATTTAAACAAATAGCGATGTTTTGTCTATGTTCGATTTTGCTATTTCATGCTAGTTTATTATTAGATTTTTAAAAAAATTCTTTTAAGAAAGGAGTTTGATAATTTGAGAGGAAGGGATTGGCTCAATGTTCGCACCGCATCTTTTATTTTTTGGCTCGTTCTTTCCATCATCATGATTATAACGATGCCAAATTTAGATATATTGGTTCGGGAAAAAGGGCAAATCCAAATGCCCAGCTATGTTCAAAGCGCCATCGCTGAGCGGCTGCAGACAGAGATGCAGGCAGACGGCAAGGAAAACTATCAATTTATAGCCGTTTTTCATAGTAAAGAAAAAATGACAGATGAGCAGAAAAATGAAATTGATGAATTGATTCAGGTTTATCGGGAAAAGCAGGATGAACTTGGTATTACTAATATTTTAGCCTATAACGAAAGCGAAGAAACGGAAAAACAATTAGTTTCAAAAGATGGCACGACGATTTTAATGCAAATAGCAGTAGAAAAGGATATGAGAACCGTTGAAGAAGTCGCGCAGCAATTGCGAAAACTGGCTGACACGAAAACGGTGGATACTTATTTTACAGGTACGGATATTGTACTGGATGATTTTGCAAAGTCCTCTCAAGAGGGGATTAAAAAGACGGAAATCATTGCGGTTGTCTTTATTTTAATTGTATTAGTTCTTGTGTTCCGTTCGCCGATTGTTCCTTTAATTTCGCTTATTACTGTTGGGGTTTCCTATATCGTTTCCCTTGGCATCGTCGCTCAGTTGGTAGAACACTTGGATTATCCATTTTCAAACTTTACGCAAGTGTTTATTGTGGTAGTTTTATTTGGTATTGGTACAGATTATAATATTCTTCTTTACAATCGGTTCAAAGAAGAAGTCAGCAAAGGCGGCCATATTTTAAAAGCGATTACGGAAACGTACCGCACTGCTGGGAAAACGGTCATCTACAGCGGCATGGCAGTGTTTATCGGGTTTATGGCGTTGTATTTAGCTGACTTTAAATTATACCAAGCCACGTCTGCAGTGGCCATTGGGGTTGCAGTGCTGCTATTAGTACTGATTACGTTAAATCCTTTCTTCATGGCAGTTCTTGGTTATAAAATGTTTTGGCCTGCTCAACAGGTAAAAGGTCATCAAGAGAATAAATTATGGAAGGTTCTATCGAAATTTTCCTTGTATCGACCGCTTTCCGCCCTTGCGATTATTGCGGTTATTTGCATACCTTTTATTATTTCCAATTCCGGCGAGTTAAACTATAACGATTTAGTGGAAATTAATGATAAATATGAATCAAAACAAGCGATTAATGTGATTGAAGAGCATTTCCCAGCAGGTTTTTCAGCACCGTCATACTTAATGATTCAATCGGAGGAATCCTTAGCAACCCAAAAAGCTTTGCAAGATTTGGATAAGTTGACGGAGGCTATCTCAAAAGTGAAGGGCGTATCGGAAGTTTATTCTGTTACTCGTCCTGCAGGCGAAAAAATTAAGGAATTATACGTGCAAGACCAAGTGAATACATTAACAGAAGGGCTTGGAAGTGCTGAAGAAGGAGTAACTCAAATACACGAAGGATTATCTGAAGCAGACAAAGAAGTAGGAAAAGTGGATGGCAGCAAATTTGACAGTATACAACAGCTGATTGACGGCACAAAAGAAATGGAACAGGGCGTCGGCCAATTAAATAATGCCTTAAGCCAGTTGTCTCAAGGATTTAAAAATGGGGCAGAAGGGGCGGAAGAAATCAGCAATGGTTTATCCGCTTTAAAGGAAAATATTCAAACACTGCGTCAAGGGGCAACGATTCTCCAAAATAGTTATGGAGAGTTGGAGAATGGATTCATCTCCTTTAGTGATTTCTTTGCAACCATTTCAAGCGCCGTTGAACAAATGTATAACAGTTATTCGGCCATTGAACAATCGTTGAAAGCGGCGATGGCAAAAAATCCTGAATTGAATGGAGAGGAATTAACGCAAGCTCTTCATATAGCGGAACAAGGAAAAGCGCAGACAGAAGTTTTATTAGGACAGCTAAAGTCCATCACGCCAAAATATAATGAGGTATTGAAATCCTTCCAAGCTGCCAATGCTTCCATGGCGCAAATTACTGGCGGCTTAGAGAAAATGGAACAGGGGGTAGTGCAGCTTCAATCTGGGGCTTCAACTCTTGCTAATGGATTGCAGAGTGGGGCAGAAGGGACTGCTACAATTCTTGATAATACCAACCGATTGCAGTCCGGATTGAAGGCGGTAAATGAAGGGCAGCTGCAATTGCAGCAAGGATTGGCAACATTGCAGGATAAAATGGGCGAACTGCAATCTGGCTTATCACAAAGTACAGAAGGCTTATCGCAAATTAAAGAGGGACTTGTAGAAGCGCAAGATTATTTAACAGAATTGACATCTACATCCGATGAAGTCTTTTATATTCCTCAAGAAGTGCTGGATGGGGAAGAATTTAAAGAAAGTTTAGATATGTATATGTCAGAAGATCGCAAAATAGCGAAAATCAATATTATTTTAGATGTTAATCCGTACTCACAAGAAGCGATGTCCATCATTGAAAAAATCGATGAACAAGTAAAAGGAACGGTAAAAGGTTTAAGCTTTAGTAATGCACAAGTAGCATTGGGAGGAAAATCTGCGCAAAACGTGGATTTGCGAAATGTATCATCCGGTGACTTTGCAAGAACCATTTCTATTATGCTGGCTGGTATTGCCATAGTTCTATTAATCATTACAAAATCTTTCTGGCAAACATTGTTAATCATGGCATCCCTTATGATTGCTTATTTCACAGCTTTAGGAGCATCCGAAATCATCAGTGAATATACAATTAATCAAAGTATGTTCGGTTGGAATGTGCCATTCTTCAGCTTCATTATGATCATCACTCTTGGTGTAGACTATAGCATTTTCCTCATGATGCGATACTTAGAAAATATAGATCAAGGGTATGAAGCCATCATTGATGCGGAAAAGCAAATTGGAGGAGTTGTCATATCTGCTGCCTTAATTTTAGGCGGCACATTTGCGGCGCTGTTGCCATCAGGAATTGTTTCATTAATTCAAATAGCGGTAATTGTAGTAGTTGGTTTAGTCATGTTAAGTTTAGTGATGCTTCCATCATTTATGCCGGCTGTAATGGGGTTAACCCATAAAGCGAAGACAATCGCTACAAGGAAAAAAGAATAATAAAATAAAAGGTGATTCAGTTCAGCCTTTGAATCTGAATCACCTTTTTTATAGGGTTGATGGGTTAGGTTCTTTCCAAAACATTGCAATGGCAATGCAGAAAATTAACATAATCGTTGCGAAATAGAAAGGGAAATTTAGATTGATATCAAACAAAATGCCTCCGATAATAGGTCCAAAAATATTTCCGATGCTTGTAAACATGGAGTTCATGCCGCCGACGAATCCTTGTTCATTTCCAGCAATTTTTGAAAGGTAAGATGTAATCCCGGGGCGAACTAAATCAAATCCAACGAATACGATGCAGCATATCAACAAAATGGACCAATAAGAACTTACAATGGTCATCACGAAAACTAATAGAGCAGAAAAGATTAAGCTTAAACGGACAACCATAATTTCGCCCAATCGTTTCGTAAGCCGATCAAACAACAAGATTTGTGCTATTGCTCCAACAGTTCCGCTGCCTGTAATGATAATGGCAATATCCCGCGGTGTAAATCCGAATTTATGATCGATAAATAAGCTGAACAACGATTCAAAAGAAGTCAAACTAAAAGTCGAAAGGAAAATAATAACGAAAGAAATGAAATACATCGGCATGAAAATTCGTTTCCAGCCGATTTTTTGTCCTTTCTTGCTATCCGGTTGTTCCATGCGTTCCGGTTCTTTCAATAGGAAGATGGAGGCAATGGCTACGATTGCGCCTAAAATGCTTGCCGCAAAAAAGGGCACACGGATTCCAAATTCCGCTAAAAATCCGCCAATCCCCGGTCCTACAATAAATCCGGTGTTAATTGCTGCAGACATATATCCAAGGGCTTTTGGACGCTCGTTTTCTGATGTAATGTCGGCAATGAATGCCGTAATGGCAGGCATGATGCAAGCGCCGCTAACTCCCCCTAAAATTCTTGAAAGAAAAAGCATTTCAAGGCTTTTCCCAATCCCAAATAAAAGCTCTGAAAAACTAAATAAAAAAAGACCGATAATAATCATGATTTTCCGTCCATACTTATCGGTCCATTTTCCTGTGAAAGGGGAAGCAATCAGCTGCGCCAAAGCAAAGGCGGCAACCATGTTCCCTGCGATTGTCCCGCTTATAGATAATTCATTCATTAATGAAGGCAAGACAGGAATGACTAAACTAATGCCTACAAAAATGATGAATATATTGCTGAGGAGTAATGCCAAAGAGAGTTTTTGTGATTTAGATTTCATAAAAATCTCCTTTAAGAGAAATTGTTTAATTTTTGTAAAATAAAAAAGACGGTATGTCGAAAAGGTCTATTCCTATTTAACCCCTAAGGCAGGGAGTCCGTCAAGAAATAGAAATCTAATAAAAAAAAGGATGGTGATAAACCATCCTCAAGAGATAATGGAATATGCGGAAGAAAATTTCATACGGACCACTCGTCGTCCAAAGGATGCATACTTAATGGGAGTGCGATTTCGGAGAGACCTACAACGCGCAATGGAGGAACAACGTTGAATGATATCTACCATCAAGCCAACCTAAAAAAGCATTCCAATCAAGGATACACTTGCCGTCCAAACCATTTCCATTGTGAAGGAATCTAGATTCCGTTTCTATGAAGCCAATACAGGTTCTTTTCTGGAGAGGATTAGAAGGCTGTATTTGCGCATATTCACAATGTAAGAAATGGGTATCCTTGACTATAGATTTATTCAATGTTTACACCCGTGAAACCATCTCATCAATTTATATTAAAATCCATCACCTCCTTTTGTTTATATCCTATTCATTTAATAGTTTTAAACATTGGACAGTTAGCTGAATTTTTTTATAATTTAAAAAAATGTTGATAGATTTTTATGAGATAAAAGTCTATAATGATAAACCGCATGAAGATGAAGAAGGGCTAAAACTATATAAGAACCACCATCTTCAGGAGAAGGATATAAATAATTATAAGATAAAAGGAAAATATACTTTTATGATTCTGGACCAACAATGGATTTATTTTTCTTATAAAAAAGGGGTACTTCACCAATGAAAATTAATCAAGTGATTGTTCGATATTTAAAAATGCCTATGAAACATTCCTTCACGACAAGTTTCGGCACCATTCAAGATAAATCGTTTTTATTATTAGAAATTTTGACAGAAGAAGGCATCGTTGGATTTGGGGAATGTGTTGCTTTTGAGGCGCCATGGTATACAGAAGAAACGGTTAAAACTTGTTGGCATATGTTAGAAGATTTCCTGATTCCGATTCTTTCGCAAAAGGAAATCCATCATCCCAATGATGCGAGCAAATGGTTTTCAGGCATCCGCCGAAACAATATGGCCAAAGCAGCAATTGAAGGAGCCCTTTGGGACATTTATGCACAAAAAATGAATCAACCACTGGCCAAAGTTCTTGGAGGAAATAAAGAAGAAATTGATGTGGGCATTAGCCTTGGCATTCAACCCACGATTGAAAAACAAATTGAAGTAGTAGGGAAATATATTGAAGAAGGATATAAACGAATCAAAGTAAAAATTAAACCAGGCTGGGATGTGGAAGTCATCCGTAAACTGCGGGAGGCCTTCCCCAAGGTGCCAATGATGGCCGATGCTAATTCTGCATATACGTTAAAGGATTTAAATATATTAAAACAGTTAGACGAGTTTGACTTAATGATGATTGAACAACCATTAGCCTACGATGATATTGTTGACCATTCCATCCTGCAAAAACAATTGAAAACGCCAATCTGTTTAGATGAAAGCATTCTATCGTTGGAAGATGCGCGGAAAGCAATTGAACTGGAAAGCTGCGGCGTCATCAATATCAAAATTGGACGAGTGGGGGGGATTTCAGAAGCAATCAAAATTCATGACTATTGTGAATCAAAAGGCATACCCGTTTGGTGCGGCGGAATGCTTGAAGCTGGCATAGGACGTGCCCACAATATTGCTTTGACCGCGCTATCCAATTTTGAGCTGCCTGGAGATACGGCAGGGTCGAACCATTATTTTGAAGAAGATATTATTCATCCGGAAGTCGTTGTTACAAATGGAACAATTCAAGTGCCGCAAACTGCTGGCATAGGATATGAACCAAATCGAAAAGCGATTGAAAAATACACAGTCTCCTCAAAAACCTATCTTATATGAGTATCTTGATGTTTTGATTTGAGAAATGGGGGAAATGGTGAGGAATAGTTTAAAAATAGGGGGAGCCTTTGTCGGATTAACCGTTGGAGGAGGTTTTGCATCTGGACAAGAGATTATGCACTTTTTCCTCTCCTATGGTTGGCATGGACTTTTCGGGGTCGTCGTTGCAAGCATCCTTTTTGCCTTTTTAGGAACTAATATTGCGACTTTAGGTTATTCTTTAAAAACAACTTCTCATAAAGAAGTGGTGCTTTTTATTGCAGGGCCAACCATTGGCGCTGTCATCGATTGCCTCATTACAGTGTTTGCTTTTTGCATTACTGTTGCGATGTTTGCAGGGGCCGCCAGTGCATTGGAAGTGTTTTTTGGTATAAACGGCATTATTGGTAGGCTTTTGATGATGGGTCTGACCATTGTAACTTTGATGCTCAACGTGGAAAAAATTATGGCTGTACTTGCTTTCGCCGTGCCTTTTTTAATCCTCATTATTGTTGGCATTGCCATGTTCTCAGTTTCGGCAATGGATGGAAATATCACAGAATATGCAAAAGCGGCAGAACTATCAGCCAATGGACATTGGTGGATGGGGGCTATTTTATATGTTTCTTATAATTTGGGGGTCGGTCTACCGATGCTAGCGGTCATGGGCAGCACGGCAAAAAGCAAACAAGAAGCCGGATTGGGCGGTGTTATTGGAGGACTGCTTCTTGGCGGACTAATCTTTTTAGTTTATATCAGTTTGTTTTTAAATTTAAATGTCATTCTAGGAAAACCGATGCCTACATTAATCATTGCCATGAATATCCATCCTATTGCGGGGATGGTGATGGCGGTTGCTTTAATTGCGATGATTTATAGCACATCGGTGGGAGTGCTCTATTCTTTTGTAGTTCGTTTTGTTTCACCAAAGTCTAAAATCTATAAACCCTTTGCCATATTATCTGCCCTCACTGCCTTTTTTGCAAGTTTCATCGGGTTTACGACAATTGTAGGGACGGTATATGCCATAATGGGTTATTTAGGAATTGTTATCATGACGGTTATTTTATGGACATGGTTGAAAAGAAAACGGGATGTTGCCTGATAAGTCTGCCATTTTTGGTATGCTCCAAAGAACCAATTCGTAGCTTTTTACATAACATAAGTAATAGTACTTTTTGTAGGAGGAGCATAATGTTTCCATATTGGCAACATCAATGGGCAAACGGCATGGCGTATCCTGCCTCCCAGTCAAATGGTCCCTTTATTGCAGCTTATCAATTGAGCGATGTTACAGGTGATGGAGTAGTGGATGGGGTTTTCCTCATTGCAACAAAACTGGATGATAGCCCTTATTTAACCAATATGAGCCTTGTTGTGCAAAACGGACTCACCCATGAAATATCCGTCTATCATTTAAAGGATGCAGCAGGATACAATCCAACCATTTGGACGGGGGATTTAACAGGTGATCGGGTGGATGATATTCTTGTGATTGTTCAATCGGGAGGAAGCGGTGCAATTGTATATGCTTATGTTTTTTCTTTTATAAGCGGCAAGTTAGGGAAAATTTTTGATGGAATAAAGTTTCATGAAGAACGGCAATATAAGGTGAAATACGAAGACCACGCGGAAGTAGCGGTGACAAGTAGAAATCCAAATGTACGCTATTTGTTGAATATTCGTTATAAAGGAAAAGAGTATTTGGATGAAATCTATGATCCAATGGGTAAATTAAAAGAATCAATTGAAGGCTGGGTAGATCCGATTAGCGGCATTTATCCAATTGATTTAACAGGCAATGGAACATATTCGCTATTGACGATGGAGCAGATTGCGGGCAGATATCATGCAGATAGTTTAGGATATGTGGAGAATGTTTTAAGTTGGAATGGACGTCAGTTTGAATCAGTTAGACAAAATGTTGCCATTGATGGAGCAAGTTTTTAAATCTTTTTTCAATAAATGAGTTAATATAGTTTTAGAATATAGTCAACTGTCAATATGGGCTGTCCAGAAAGTCTTAAGCTTTCAGGACAGCCACATTTCTAATGGTAAAATTCTTTTAAAAATCTTTGCTCCTGCGGTGGTCGCATTAAACGCGCCTCCTCGTCGCAATTTATCTGCGGCAAAAACGATAGCTAAAGCCGCAAAGGGGGCGTCTAAAGACAATTTAAGACACCTCCTTTTTGATAAACGATGCGGTCTGGAAGTATAGTATATTTTACAATAGTTTTAGCATAGGGATTTCTTGAAAATAATCAAACAGGAAGTGGCGAGATGGAACAATTAAAAAGTTATAAGGAACTATTCCCGTTTATTGAGGAGATATCCGTAAATGAATTAGACATCCATTATGTGAAGAAGAAGTTTCGCAAGGGTGAAACGATTTTCAATGAGGGAGACAGTTGTGCAGGAGTTCCTTTTGTAGCAAAGGGATGCATACGGGTTTCAAAAATAGGGAAAAACGGGAAGGAAATGAGCGTTTATCGGATACATGCGGGAGAAACGTGTATCTTAACAATAACAAGTATTTTTTCCAATGAACCTTATCCATTAACAGCTATTGTTGAAGAAGATGCTGAAGCCATTATCATTCCCTATGAAGATTTTAAATTATTTATGGATACGAGCCGGAATTTTCAAGAATATATTTATAAAATAATTAGCCATCGTTTTTTAGAAGTAATTCAAGTAATAGATGAAGTAATTTTTCAAAGCATTGATGAAAGATTGATAAAGTTACTTTTAAAATATACAAAAAATGACGGGAATCGGATTGAAATGACCCATAACAAAATTGCTGTGGAAATTGGTACAGCCAGAGAAGTAGTCAGCCGCTTATTAAAAGACATGGAGAAAAAAGGCTGGATTCAATTGGCAAGGGGAAAAATATTTGTTATCAAAAGAGATGAGTTGGAACAGTTTATAAAAGAATAGTAGAAATTTTGTGAAACGGTGATTTTATCACAGATTCATTTCCCTACCTTATTTACAATCAATAAAAAGGGAATAAGGGGGTTATCTTATGAGTGCCAATGTTGGTACGGTTGATCGGGTTATCCGTATCGTTCTAGGTCTTGCTATCCTATCGCTGCTTTTTATATTGGAAGGAAATCTTAAATATCTTGGGCTCATCGGGTTGATTCCATTCATTACTGGTCTTGTGAAGTTTTGTCCACTGTATTCTCTATTTAAAATTAATACTTGTCAAAGGAAATGAAAAAAGTGGCTTTTTGGGCCACTTTTTTATTTTATACATTTGGGATCGAGAATAGAGCCTCTTCTGCACTAGAGAAGGGGGCTTGAATTAAAAGTAAACGTTCAATATAGTTTTTTACTTCTGAAGGCAATTGCAATTCTTCCTGCCAGCATTTTTCTTTTCTTTCGTTTGGCGTATAGGAGGAATAGAGCAAAAAGAGCAGGAAATGGCCAAGAAAATAAAGGTCGCTGCAGTGGTTTTCTGCCTTCTTTGGATTTTTGACTTTTTCAATATTTTCTTGTGGATTTATATATGTAGCTAACCCAAAATCAATGATGGAAAGTTTGCCTTGATAAATTAGAACGTTTGGAATTCTTAAATCACGATGTACGATGCCCTTTTGATGAATTTGGATGACCATCTTTAGAAGCATTTTAAAAATATGGATGGATTCAGGCAGGGAATAAACATTGCCTTCTTCAAAAATGCTTTGTTCAAAAGTGCGCCCTTCCATATAATCCATCACAAAATAGGGGATATTTTCAATTTCACCCGATGCAATGACGGAAGGAACAAAGGATAAACGGATTTCTTTCAGGATTTGAATCTCCTTTTCAAATCGCTGACGCACCTTTTTAGAATTGTGATGCTTGGATTTCAGCCGTTTGAGGACATATTTTTTTCCGGTTTGCTCTTCTTTTAATAAATAGACGATGCCATAAGCGCCAAAACCAAGTACCTTTAAGAACGTAAAATTTGTCTGTTCATCAATATACTGTTTGAATAATTGATGGTACTTGTTTTCGAGGTAATCCCGTATCATCGTTTAACTACTGAAGAAACTTTTTGAACTGAAGAAGCTGCCGGAGCGGAAAAAAACACTGCTTTTATGTCCCCGTTTGTAATAATGGTGGCCGTAATAATTATGTTTATTTGTGTATTTTCTATAGCCGGAAGAGGAATGGCGGCTTCCACCAAGGAAGGATTTAATAATTTTGTCGATCAATCAAACTTCCTCCTTTTCGATAACCTTTATAAATATGTACGAATCATTTACAAATAAGTTTCAAAAGAAGAAAAGTTATTTATTTATTAGAAGATTCATGTTAGGATTAAAATAATCCAAAATATCTAAATTTGGTCAAAAATGAAAAAGCATAAAAAATTTTGAAACTATTTCTAAAGACATTCGTAAAGAAATAGTGGGCTGCATAAATTTAGTAGAGCATCTATTCTATTAATCTTTCGTTGGCCCTTATTTAATTTTAGAAGGAGGAAAAAAGATGAAGAAATCTAGACTTTTCCCTATTTTGTTAGCGCTAGTTTTATTGTTAGTGCTACCATTTGGAAGTGCTGGCGCAGCAGGTTTTAAAGATGTAGACAGCAACTATTGGGCAGCTAATGAAATTAATCGCTTAGCAGAAAAAGGTATTCTTGCTGGTTATGAAGACAATACATTCAAACCGGAAAATCATGTTACACGTGCACAAACGGCCATTATTTTATCAAGATTATTAAATCTTGATACAAGCAAGGAATCAAGCATCGAATATAAAGATGTTTCAAAAGATTTCTATGCATATGGCGCAATTGCTGCTGTAACAAATGCAGGCATTATGAAAGGGTCAAACAGAGAATTTAGACCAGATGCTAATCTTACTCGCGCTCAAATGGCTATTGTTATAGCTAATGCTTTCAATTTAAAAGGGGATGGCACAACATCCTTTACTGATGTTCCAAAAGATTTCTATGCTTATGAAGCAATTGATGCTCTACGTACAAATGGCATTACAACAGGAAGCAATAATGCATTCAATCCAGACGATTCTATTACGCGTGCTCAATTTGCAGTATTTTTATCAAGAATTTTGGACAACCAATCTAAAAATGAAGTTGATCCACTTGTAGAAGAATTAAAACAAATTTATAACAATGAATCGAATTTAGATTCTTATGATTTTGAAGGAACAATGAATTTTGGCATTGAATTCCCTGTTTTTGAAGGAATGACAGAAGAAGATGCTGCAATCTTTGATATGTTCAAAGATATCAGCGCTGATTTTAAAGGTGTTTATCAAAAAGATCCATTAATGCTTGAAATGGTTATGACAATGAAAATAAATGGCATGACAATGGAAATGCCAGCAATTATGACTGCTGATAAAATGTATATCCAATTGCCTGAAGTTCCAGGAGAAGAAACTCCAGACGAATTGAAAGGCAAATTTTTGGAAATGGATTTCAATGAATTGGCAGGATTATCTGGACAACCTGTACCAGATTTTGATCTTGAACTAAATCAAAAATTAAATGCGGCATTGTATGATATCTACTTCAAACATTTTGGTTCAGACTACTATAAACAAGTACCTAAAAATTCCGTTTCAGTGCCAAGCAATTATGAAGTAGCAAAAGTTTATAAATTTGAAGTAACAAATGCTGAATTAACACCATTCATTCAAAAATTAGTGTATAATTTCTTGCCAGAATTCTTTGCATTATTGGAAAATCCCGAATATGCAAAAGCTCTTGGCATTACTGCTGATGATGTAAAAGCAGTAAAAGAATTATTAAATGATCCACAATTAAAAGCATTTATCGAAAATATCGGCAACTTTGTGACATTAAATAACTTCAAAGAATACATTGCTGTACATCCAGACAAATATATTAGCTACGATGTATTTGACTTCAATGCAAAAGTAGCGATGGAAGGCCAAACTTTCGGCTTCAAAATGAATTATAAAATGGGTAAATCCAATGTGAATGAAACTCCAAACTTCACAATTGGCATCCCTAGTGAAGAAAATATTATTAAATTTGAAGAATTGTATAATCTAGAAGATTTTGATATCGAAGGAGATATTGTTGAAGAAGAGGCTTCAAAATAATTCAATGGTTGCACAGGGCGTTAAGTAGCTCTGTGCAATTTTTTTGATGAATTTTTATCAGAATGTATTTGGTAATATACTATTTTTTTGATATAATACAAATTAAACAAATCTATTAACTTGGTGAAATAATATTTAAATGAAACCGGATGATTGAAAGCGTATTCATAGTTAGTGAAAAAACGCTAAAATCGCTATTAGGAAAGGATACATGAAATTTTCCCCGAGCTATATAGATGCCTATCGGGTGAAATCGTTGCTGCATACATTGAAATGAACGCCATGAAGAAGGGGGAAAACAATGTATCCATACTACAACGATGACAGTAGTGATGTAAGCCGAAGAGGTTTTCAAGGAGGACGACCACCAGGTTTCCCAGGAACACCAGGAGGAGGTCCGGGAGCGCCAGGGGTGTTCCCAGGAGCACCAGGGGGATTCCCAGGAACGCCAGGGGGATTCCCAGGAACGCCAGGGGGATTCCCAGGAACACCAGGAGGATTCCAAGGAGCGCCAGGGGGGTTCCCAGGAACACCAGGAGGAGGCCCGGGAGCGCCAGGGGGTTTTCCAGGGATGCCGGGCGGATTTCCAGGCTCACCAGGTATGCCGCCATCCGGAGGACAAATGACCCCACCAACAACTCCACCGCCAAGTTTCACACCACAATTAAGCTCTTTTCAAGGAACTCAAGAATTTAGCCGCCGCAGTGGTGGAAGAGGAATTGGAAGATGCTTATTCCGCAATACCTTTGTTTGGCTGACAAACGGAAATAGTTTCTGGTTCTATCCAATGTTTGCTTTAGGAAATTCTATTATCGGTTACCGTTGGAGAGGAAATCGAGGCTGGGTATATGATGTTTTAAATCGCAATCGCATTGCATTTTTCCAATGCTATTAATTTCATAAAAAGGGGGCTATGTTTGAAGAATAGCATCACTTTAAACATAGCGTCCCTTTAAAAGTTTTTACATAATATTTTAAAAAACTTAGTTCTTTTTTAATTAATAACGAATAAACATTAGGAAAGGATGAAGGAGGGAAGGTATGTTTGAAAAAATACAAAAGGTTCGTGAAAAGGTGTTAAAAAGTGTTCGTTCCTTATCAGATGAACAATTAAATGAAATTCCAGAGGAAGGAAAATGGTCCGTTGCTCAAGTGTTGGAACATCTTTATTTAATGGAAATGAATACGGTGGATGGAATTTTGGAAACGCTCTCAAAAGATGGATACAACCCGACCGAGGAAAAACCGATTCATCAAATGTTGGACCGTACAGTGAAAAGGGTGGCTCCAGACGACTTAACACCTTCTGGAAAATTTCAAACACTGGAAGAATTAGAGCGTAAATTAAACAGATCAAGAGAAGCATTGCTTCAAAGCATAGAAGGAGTTAGCGAGGAAGATTTGGAGAATAAGTCATTTATCCATCGACGATATGGGCTGTTGTCCATACGCCAATGGGTATTATTAGTTGGCTATCATGAAGAACGCCACTTGAAGCAAATCGAAGAAATTAAAGAAGCGATTTCAAATAAGGTTAGTTAAAACAACACCTTCGATTATTGTGGAGAATAATCGAAGGTGTTTTCATTGACCGTTCACATGCCGGAAAAATGAATTAGTAGAATGACTTCAATGAAGGCAATCCAAATATATTGAAATTAATTAAGTGCATGAAGGATATGCTGCTTTAAATCTCTTAAACGGAGCATCCCTCGAATATTTTTACTTAAAGAAAAATATCACTAGCGTCGCATTAAAATAATTTAACACCTTCAAATAAACCGAATTTTCTGAAATATAATCCAAACACAAAAAAATCCTTTATAATGGTTGGGTGGTAGTAAACCATCCAAATCCAATACAAA
>Ga0207747_1000840_pt1 | contig 27431 bp, 28 predicted proteins | sample HigsolmetaGSP11D_FD_184839 | JGI IMG/M metagenome (GOLD analysis project Ga0207747, IMG submission 184839) | High solid enriched microbial communities from the Joint BioEnergy Institute, USA - SP1-1-D (SPAdes) | ecosystem: Engineered > Bioreactor > SSF (Solid state fermentation) > Aerobic >...
CCGCGGCCGGGTGGAGTGCCTCTGGCCGGTGGCGGCGCGGGGGGCCATGGCCTGAAGGGAAGGGGCGGCGGGATCGCCCGCCGTCCCCTCAAGCATGCTGGTCCGGAGTCTCAGCCGGGATGGCGGCTGTGCCTGTGGGTGGTCCGGGTTGAAGCCTTGGTCGCCTTGGCAGGCTGGCGGTGGCGCTTGGCCGGACGGGCTACGGTGTCGCGGCTGGTGTCGCCTTGCTCGATCTGGCTGGCCGGGCGGGTGGAGGTCGAGGTCAGGCGCAGCAGGCCGGGCCGTGTCGCGGAGCGGGGCTGAGTGCTGGCGGCAGGCCGGACGGCTGCCTGGCGGTGCCGGGTGGCGGCGGTGCGCCGGACAGCCGGGCGGGCCGCGGCCTCCTGATGCTTCCGGTGCCGGGTGGGGGTTGCTACCGCCGCCCTGGCGCTGCGGAGGCTCGCCGCATGGGCGCTGGCCAGGATGCCTGGCGTGGCGCGGCGGGCCACCATCTCGCGCGGCGGCACGCCATAGGCGGCGAAGCCGCGGTCCAGCAGCGCCATCATGTGCCGGTCGCGCTCCCGCCCGGTGCGGCCACCGAAGACGGCGGCGACCAGCCGCACTCCGTCGCGCTGGGCACTGGCCACGAGGTTGAAGCCGCTGTCGTTCACATAGCCGGTCTTGATGCCGTCCGCGCCCTCGTATTCCTGCAACAGATGGTTGTGGTTCCAGATGGTCCGGCCACGAAACACGAAATGCGGCGTGGAGAAGTAGGAATAGCGGTCCGGGAAGTCCTGCAGCAGCCGCCGGCCGAGCAGCGCCATGTCCCGCGCCGTGCTGACCTGGTCCATGTCCGGCAGGCCGGAGGCATTGCGGAAGGTGGTTCGCGTCATCCCCAGCGCGCGGGCCTTCAGCGTCATCATCTGGGCGAAGCGCTGCTCGCTGCCGCCGCCCAGGAACTCGCCGAGCGCGGCCGCCGCGTCATTGGCCGATTTCGTGACCAGGGCGAGGATCGCCTCCTCCACCGTCAGGGTCATGCCGGCGGTCAGGCCGAGGCGCGAGGGCGGCATGGAGGCGGCGGTATAGGAGACCGGCACCGGCGTCGAGAGGCTGATGCGCCCGTCCCTCAGTGCCTCGAAGGTGAGGTAGAGGGTCATCATCTTGGTGAGCGAGGCCGGGTAGCGCGGTTCATCCGGATTGGCGGCCATCAGCACGGCGCCGGTGCGCGCATCCATCACGATGGCGGAGTAGCGTTCGCTGCCGATCTGGGCGCTGGCGGGACGAACGGTTCCGATTCCGCAAAGAATTACGGTGGCCAGCACGGCCCCCAGCCGCGCTGCGGCTCTGCTGCCCCACATAGAGAATCCCCCGGTACACGGCCCGCCCCCCCGGGCAGCCGGCGACTCCGCAACAGACTATTGCGATGAGAGGCCGCCTGTCACCGGGAACTGAACGGGAACCGCGTGTTTCCAAGGGGTTGCCGCGTACCCCTCACGCAAGCTGGCGACACGATTCCGACGATGGTTTCCGGCCTTCCCGGCATCGTGAACGGGTCGTTTTTGTGCAGTGCAAAAAAGAGCTTGTCCGGGGGTTGCCCACGAAATAGAAATCGCCATGTTGCAGCGCAGCAAAGCGGCTCTGTCCGCCGGGCTGCGCCCTGTAAGGGGGACAGGACCCGGTGCGAAGGAGCAAGCCGATGGCGGCGGTGACCGAAGCGAAGGTCGCGGACGTGAAGAAGCTGGTGAAGGATGTGGCTGAGGCCAGCCTCCCCCCCAGCCGCAGACTGGTGGACGAAAGCGCCGCGCAGGCGCGTGCGACGATGGAGAAGACTATGGAGCAGGTGAACAAGACGGCCGAGACCTTTTTCCGGGCGGCCGAGGAGGCCGCGGAGTTCGGCCGCGGCAATGTCGAGGCGGTGGCCAAGGCCGCCCAGGCCTATGTCGCCGGCGTGCAGGATCTGAGCCGCCAGACCATGGCGCTGTTCCAGGGCCTGAACGAGCAGGCGATCGAGGGTGCCAAGGCGCTTTCCGGCGTGAAGAGCCTGAAGGAGGCCGCGGAGATCCAGGCCGGCCTGACCCGCACCGCCCTGGAGAAGACCTTCACCGAGGCGGCGAAGCTGCAGGAGACCGCGCTGAAGGTCGCCGAGCAGTCCTTTGCCCCGCTCTCCGCCCGCATGACGCTGGCGGTGGAGAAGTTCTCCCGCCCGCTGGCGGCCTGAACGGCGACATGGCTCCGGCCAGTCAGGCCGGAAGCGATCGGGGCCCGGCGCCGGCTCGCCTTTCCCGCGATAGCGGGAGGGGGGGCCGGGCCGGGCCCTTTCCATTTCACGCCCGCGCGCCAATATCCGGTTCACGCTCGCGCGTGGGGCTTCACCTCGCGCCGTGCGGTCCGATATCCTTCCCGCCAGGCGGGTTTCCAGGCCTGCCGCCCCAGTATGCCCGCAGGCGGGTGGAGGCCCGCCGACCAGGAATCTCATGAGCGATCAAGACAAGCGGCCGAACGGGGGCAACACGCCAGGCGACGCCACGCCGAACACCGGCGTGGTGGTCAAGGCCCGGCCACGCACCAAGAAGCCCTCGATGTACAAGGTGCTGATGCTGAACGACGACTACACGCCGATGGAGTTCGTCGTGCATGTGCTGGAACGCTTCTTCCAGAAGAACCGGGAGGAGGCGACGCGCATCATGTTGCACGTGCACCGGCGCGGCGTCGGCGTCTGTGGCGTCTATACCTATGAGGTCGCCGAGACCAAGGTGACGCAGGTCATGGACCTGGCACGGCAGAACCAGCACCCTCTTCAGTGCACGATCGAGAAGGAATGACCGCTCCGCGGTCGCCAGCGTAAGGAGATGGCAGCCACGTCAGCCGCCGAGAAAACTTGCGTCACCTCACCGGATCGGGGGCTCCTCCGGTGGGGGGTGGGCACCCATAATTCATCCTGGGGAAACCGCCTTCGCGCCCGGGCGCTCTCGGGAACGAAGGGTCAGATCGGGGAGCGTCTCTAGCATGTTGTCACGCAATCTCGAGCAGACGCTCCATCGTGCCCTTGGCCTCGCCAATGAGCGCCGGCACGAATACGCGACGCTTGAGCACCTGCTGCTGGCGCTGACCGACGACGCGGACGCGGCCACGGTGCTGCGTGCCTGCGGCGTGGACAGCGAGAAGCTGAAGCGCGACCTCACCGAATTCCTGGACAAGGATTTGGCCGGGCTGGTGACGGAGCGCGCCGGGGACCCGAAGCCGACCGCCGGCTTCCAGCGCGTGGTCCAGCGGGCCGCCATCCATGTCCAGTCCTCCGGTCGGGACGAGGTGAGCGGGGCCAATGTCCTCGTCGCCCTGTTCTCCGAGCGGGAGAGCCATGCGGTCTATTTCCTGCAGTTGCAGGACATGACCCGGCTGGATGCGGTGAATTTCATTTCGCACGGCATCGCCAAGGCGCCGGGCCGGTCGCAGAGCCGCCCCGTCCAGGGCACTCCCTCCGCCGCCGAGGAGGCCGAGAAGGAGGACAAGCCGCGCGGCGGGCGGGGACAGGACGCGCTCTCCAACTACTGCGTCAACCTCAACCGCAAGGCGCAGCAAGGCAAGATCGACCCGCTGATCGGCCGCGAGAGCGAGATCGAGCGGACCATTCAGATCCTCTGCCGCCGGACTAAGAACAACCCGCTCTATGTGGGCGATCCCGGCGTCGGCAAGACCGCCATCGCCGAGGGGCTGGCCAAGCGCATCGTCGAGGGCGACGTGCCGGAGGTGCTGGCCAAGTCCACCATCTACGCGCTCGACATGGGATCGCTGCTGGCGGGCACCCGCTACCGCGGCGATTTCGAGGAGCGGCTGAAGGCGGTGGTGCAGGAGCTGGAGAACCAGGCCGGCAGCATCCTCTTCATCGACGAGATCCACACGGTGATCGGCGCCGGCGCGACCAGCGGTGGGGCGATGGATGCTTCCAACCTGCTGAAGCCGGCCCTGGCCCAGGGGACGCTGCGCTGCATCGGCAGCACCACCTATAAGGAGTATCGCAACTACTTCGAGAAGGACCGCGCCCTGGTCCGCCGCTTCCAGAAGATCGACGTCAACGAGCCGACGATCGAGGATTCGGTGAAGATCCTCCAGGGTCTCAAGACCAATTACGAGAAGCACCACAAGGTCCGCTACACGCCGGAGGCGATCCGGGCGGCGGTGGAGCTTTCGGCCAAGTACATCCATGACCGGAAGCTGCCGGACAAGGCGATCGACGTGATCGACGAGGTCGGCGCCTCCCGCATGCTGCTGCCGGAGAACAAGCGGCGGAAGACCGTGACGCTGCGCGACGTGGAGGAGATCGTCGCCAAGATCGCCCGCATCCCGCCGAAGAGCGTGAGCGCGGACGACAAGGAGACGCTCAGGAACCTGGAGCGCGACCTGAAGGCGATGGTCTTCGGCCAGGACAAGGCGATCGAGACGCTCTCTGCCGCGATCAAGCTCTCCCGCGCCGGGCTGCGCGACCCGGAGAAGCCGATCGGCAACTACCTGTTCAGCGGGCCCACCGGCGTCGGCAAGACCGAGGTGGCGAGGCAGCTCGCCAAGACCCTCGGCATCGAGCTGATCCGCTTCGACATGTCGGAATACATGGAGCGGCACAGCGTCAGCCGGCTGATCGGCGCGCCGCCGGGCTATGTTGGCTTCGACCAGGGCGGGCTGCTGACGGATGCCATCGACCAGCATCCGCATGCGGTTCTGCTGCTGGACGAGATCGAGAAGGCGCACCAGGACCTGTTCAACATCCTGCTGCAGGTCATGGACCACGGCAAGCTGACCGACCACAACGGCAAGACCGTGGATTTCCGCAACGTCATCCTCATCATGACGACCAATGCGGGCGCGGCCGACATGGCGAAGCCGGCCATTGGCTTCGGCCGGGAGGCGCGGGTCGGCGAGGACGAGGACGCGGTGAAGCGCATGTTCACGCCGGAGTTCCGCAACCGGCTGGATGCGGTGGTGCCCTTCGCCAACCTGTCGCCCGAGGTTGTGGGGCGGGTGGTCGAGAAATTCGTCATGCAGCTGGAGGCGCAGCTCGCCGACCGCAACGTGACGATCGAGCTGTCCTCCGCCGCCAAGGAATGGCTGGCGGAGAAGGGCTACGACCCGCTCTATGGCGCCCGGCCGCTGGCCCGGGTGATCCAGGAGCATGTGAAGAAGCCGCTGGCGGAGGAGCTGCTCTTCGGCAGGCTCGCCAAGGGCGGCGCGGTGAAGGTGGGGCTGAAGGACGGCAACCTGTCCTTCGACTTCATCGAGGCTGCCCCGCCGGCCCTGCCGAAGCCCGAGGATGGCTCCGGCGACGGCGATGGCGACGGGGATGCGGAGAAGGAGCAGGAGGCGGTGGAGTAGCCAGGCCGCCGCTCCGGATGGATGATGCGGGGGCGTCGGCGGCAAGGCCGGCGCCCTTTTTTCATGTCGGGGAATTGCGATGAGCGCGATCAAGGACTGGGACGCCTATAACGGCGTGGCACGGGAGCGCGGCAAGGAACTCACCGGCCTGCATCCGGAGCTGGTGAAGGGCTTCTCCGCGCTGAATCGCGGCGCCTCCACCACCAGGTACCTGGATGCGAAGACGCGTGAGCTGATCGCGCTGGCCGTCGCCGTCACTACGCGTTGCGATGGCTGCATCGACGCGCATGTGCGCAAGGCCAAGTCGGCCGGGGCGACGAAGGAGGAGATGGCGGAGGCGCTGGGCGTGGCCATCGCGCTGAATGCCGGCGCGGCCTTCACCTACGCGCTGCATGTGCTGGACGCGGCGGGGGAGTAACCGCCCCGCCGGGCGTCAGATGAACTGCCCCCGCAGGAAGCCTAGGGCCGGAAGGGGGGTCCACTTGCGCGGCAGGTCCGCCCGGCGGATCGGCGTCACGCTGTAATGCGGCACGGGCTGACGGGAGCGGCGGAGGAAATCCTCATAGGCCCGGACCTGCTGGGCCCGCCAGGCGCGGTCCTCCAGGGCCGCGGCCCGGCTGCGAAAGACCTCGGCGATGCGGCTATTGCGCCCGACCGTGGCGACAACGGCCCAGAGCGTGTCCTCGTCACCGCGGTTGACGCTGACAAGATCCCTCACCGCGCCTGGATGGCAAGCGCAGGCGCCGGCGTCAAGCATGGCGTTCGGCCGCGCCGCCACAGGTGAGGCGCCGCGTCGGCCGCTTGGTGGCGATGGCGGCTAGAGGACCGAACTGCCGGCAGCCAGGAAGGCATCGCGCCAGATCATCAGCGCCGCGACCGGGATCCCCAGAGAGTCGGCGATTTCCTCCGGGGGCTCGCCGCGAAGGAGGCGGAGCACGGCATCGGTCTTCTGCCGCGGCGTGACCTGCCCGTCGGCCGGAGGCTTGGCGGTTCCGGGGATCAGATTCTCCGCCTTCGGCCAGCCGGCGAGGGCGGCCGCGGTGGCTTCGGCCGGGGCGCCGGCTGCCCGCAGATTGGCCAGGCGCGCTTCCAGGGAGGGGCGGTCGAACACGGTCTCACCCGCTTGTTCCTGATCGTCCCCCCATCCCCAGTAATGCCCTCGCGGACCTCGTAGCGGATGAACCGCATCCCTTCCGAGGGTGCTTCCATGATTCCAGCGCTCGGCAGAAGTGGGCGGCCAATGCCCAGAGTCGCTGCGATCGCAGCCAGCGGCTGCAACCTATAGCAGAAGATCGATTCTTGCCCACCCCAAAAGGGGACGAACTCCATCCGAGAATACAATTTCAACGCAGGCGGTAGGCTCATTGTGAGCGCGGCATGGTTGTAGGCGGAGGCGGTCCAGGCAACGATCAAATTACATTTGCGAGATATCGCCGAAATGCGCGCTTAACCAGGGACTTTTCTTATTTTTTAAGCATTGCTAAACAAATCTGCTGCGTTATGATACGATTCGGCAAGGATCATCGCTGCCCTGAGGCGAAGATGATGGTGGCCTACCAAACCCATTCCGGCGCCGTGGCTGCGGAAGCGCTGCATCTCGGCCTGGAAGCCCGGTGCCGCGGTGACCGCCTGGCAGCCCGGGCGTATTTCCGGGCAGCGGTGGCGGCGGAGCCCGCCAGCATCCGTCCTCGGGTCGAGCTCGCACGCGAATTGGCGGATCTCGGCTGCCTGCAGGAAGCGGAGGAGATCGTGAAGGCCGTGCTGCTGGATGCCCCGGACCAGCCGCAGGCCCGTGCGCTGCTCATGCACCTTGGCTCGGTGGGCGGGAAGCGGCCGGGCTGGGAATGCAGGGAGGGAAACCTGCCGCCGGCGCTGGCTGCCCCCTTCGGTCAGCGGTAACCAGCCCTTCCTCGGCGGCAGCCCCGTCTAAAGGCCCGGCTCCGGATCCCGCCAATCCGGGCTTGGTCCGGAACAGGTGCAGGGGCGCCCGGCCAGGGGGCTGCTGGCGTGAAACCGGCCGGGTCCGGATCGGATTGGCTCAGAGCCATACGGGATCGCCCATGGTCCGGCGATCCTGTCTCAGGAATTGCGTCGGGATTGGCCGGAGTCAGCGCCCTCGGGCTGAATCCGGGCCGCTCAGCGTGGCGGCCAGCCGGGGCCGGACTGCCCGTCCGCCATGGATCCCGGCGTGACGGCCCGCAGGGCGAGGGAGGCCGGCACGGCCAGGGCACAGAGCGAGGCCATCACCCAGAAGCCGCCAGCGCCCAGCCGCGCATAGAGCGGACCTGAAGCGAGCGTCAGCGCCGCGGCGACCAGGCCGGTGCCGAGCGAGGCATAGACGGATTGCGCCGTGGCGGCGAGCCGGCCAGGCACCACCCGCGCCAGGATCGCCATGGCGGCAAGGTGCTGCGCCGCGAAGGTCAGCCCATGCAGCGGCTGCACCAGTAGCATCGCCGGGACCCAGGCGGTCGCCGCCATCACCGCCCAGCGCAGCGCGCCCGCTGCGGCGGCAAGAGTGCAGACACCACCGGGCCCCAGCCGCGCCAGGAGCGGGCGGCCGAGCAGGAAGAACACCGCCACCTCGGCGGCGACCGCCACTGCCCAGAACAGGCTGATGATACCGGGCGCGATCCCCGCCGCCTCCCAGCGCAGGGTGGCGAAGCTGGCATAGAAGGCGTGGCTGCCGGAGATCAGCCCCACCACGAGCAGCAGACGGCGGAAGGCCGGGATGGCAAGGAGGGCGCGCAAGCCGCCGCGCACCGGCCCTGCCAGTGCCGCCCGACTCTCCAGGCGGGGGGGAGGCGGCAGGAGAAGCGTGGCACCGGCAGCGCAGGCAAAGAAGCCGGCATTCAGCCAAAGCACGACGAGGGGGGAGCCTGTCGCCGCCACCGCCGGCCCGGCAATCAGGGTGCCGGCGATGAAGGCGGCCGAGCCGGCGCCGCGGACGATGCCGTAATCGAAGCCGCCGTGGTGTTTCGGCCGGGCAGCGGCGCCCACCGCCAGCGCATCGGGTAGTGGACCGAGCGGCCCCGTCACGGCATGCTGGGCGATGCCGACCAGCAGAAGTCCGGCGAATCCCGCCGGGACCAGGCCATAGCCGAGGCCGAGCGCTGCCGCGGCAAGGAACAGGGCGGCCAGCACCTGCCGCGGTGCGGCCAGGCGGTCGGCGAGATTGCCGGTGGCCGGCGTCGCGACCAGCCGCACCACGATGCCAGCGGCGAGCAGGAGGCCGATCTCCTCCGCCGTAGCGCCCCGCTTGGCGAGGACCGCGGGCAGGAAGGGGCTGAGGACGCCCCAGCCAGCATAGAGCATGGCATAGAGCAGCAGGTAGCGGGGCAGGGGAGCGCCCCAATTCCGCGGCGGGCCTTGCACCTGCTGCGGCGCCCCCATTACCCGGCTCCCGGGCATGGTCTAGGCCCGCCACGGCAGGGCGCGGGAGGGCGGGAAATGCGCCGGGCCTGGGCTGGGCTCTGCCTCACAGGGCCCGGAGCGCTTGAGGGGGCGGGCGCGTTCCGCCCACCGGGCAGGGGCGGTGGCTATCGCCGCCCGCGGCCATCATCGCCGACGCCCGTCAGCCCTCATAGGCTACGGTGCGCTGCACCTGCTCGCCGAGGCCGGCGATGCCGAGCCGCATGGTCTGGCCCGGCTTCAGGAAGATCGGGTTCGGCTTCTTGCCCAGGCCCACACCCGGTGGCGTGCCGGTGAAGATCACATCGCCCGGATGCAGGGTGATGAAGTGGGAGACGTAACTCACCAGCGTCTTCACCCCGAAGATCATGGTGCGGGTGCTGCCGTCCTGCATCCGCACCCCGTCGATGTCGCAGAACATCGCCAGGTTCTGCGGGTCCGGCACCTCGTCCTTGGTGACCAGCCAGGGGCCGACAGGGCCGAAGGTGTCACAGCCCTTGCCCTTGTCCCAGGAGCCGCCGCGCTCGATCTGCCATTCGCGCTCGGAGACATCGTTGCCCACGGCATAGCCGGCGACATGCTCCAGCGCCTGCTCCTCGGACACGCATTTGGCGCGCGTGCCAATGATGATGCAGAGTTCCACCTCCCAGTCGGTCTTCTGGCTGTTCTTCGGGATGATGACATCATCATTCGGCCCGCAGAGCGCGCCTAGCGACTTCAGGAAGACGATCGGCTCCTTCGGGATGGGGGAGCCGGTCTCGGCGGCGTGATCGGCATAGTTCAGACCGATGCAGACCAGGTTCCGCATCCCCGCGACCGGCGGGCCGAGGCGCGGATTGCCGGAGACCGCGGGCAGCTTCGCGGGATCCAGCGTGGCCAGCTTCGCCAGCCCTGCGGGCGAAAGCGCATCCCCGGCCAGATCGGGCACGACGCCCGAGAGGTCGCGTATGGTGCCGGAGGCGTCCAGCATTCCCGGCTTTTCCTGCCCCGCGGGGCCATAGCGCAGCAGCTTCATGGGGTTCTCCCGAAATCAGGCGGTCATAGGGTCCAGCCGCCGTCGATGACGATGGCCTGTCCGGTGACGAAGGCACTCTCATCCGCCGCGAGATAGACGGCCAGCGCCGCGATCTCCTCCGCCTTGGCGAGCCGGCCCATGGCCTGGCGGGCGACGAAGGCGTTGCGTGCCGCCTCCACGCCGCCGGCCGCGGCGGCATTGGCGGCAATGCGTTCGCCGAGGGAGGGCGTGTCCACGGTGCCGGGGCAGAGGCAATTGCACCTTATGCCCTGCGCCACGTATTCCGTGGCGACGGATTTCGTCAGCCCCACCACCGCCGCCTTGGTCGTGCCGTAGACGAAGCGGTTCGGCGCGCCCTTCACGCTGGAGCAGGCGGAGGCCATGTTGAGGATGCTGCCGCCGCCCTTGGCGAGCATGCCGGGCAGGGCGGCGCGGATCGTCTGCCACATGGCGCGCACATTGAGCGCGAAGGCGAAGTCCCACTCGGCATTGGTGCAGGTCAGCACCGTGTTCTGGTGAACGAAGCCGGCGCAGTTGAATAGCACGTCCAGCGGCCCGGCCGCCGCGATCATGGATGCCACTGCCGCATCGTCCAGCACGTCGAGCGCCCGCGCCTCGATCCCCGCCGCTTCCAGCCCGGCCAGCTTGCCGGCATCCTTGTCGGTAGCGATGACGCTGGCGCCCTCTGCCGCGAAGGCCAGGGCGGTGGCGCGGCCGATGCCTTGGCCGGCGGCCGTGATGAAGCACCGCTTCCCTTGCAGCCTGCCGGCCATGCCCTGCCTCCCGCCTTCCGGTCCCATCATCGCGGCGCCGTCTCCGGCGTCAACCGCGGTCCCTTCTCCTCAATGATTGTGCCGGCTCTCGCCGCGCGTCTCCAGGATGTTCAGGTAGAGCGTTGCCGGCTCCAGGCAGGCGCCGGTGCCGAGCTGCCCGACCATGCTGCGCTGGATCTCCTCCCAGGGCGTCTTGTTGACCAGCACGGGCGGCTTCCAGGCCCGCCGCCGCGCCTCCAGCTCCTCCTCCGGGATCAGCACGTCCACCTTGCGGCGGTTGAGGTCGATGCGGATCGGGTCGCCCGATTTCAGCAGGGCGAGGCCGCCGCCCACCGCCGCCTCCGGCGAGACGTTCAGGATGGAGGGGCTGCCGGAGGTGCCGCTCTGCCGCCCGTCGCCCATGGTGGGCAGCGTGTCCACGCCCGCCTTCAGCAACGCGGCCGGAGGCTGCATGTTCACCACCTCGGCGCTGCCGGGATAGCCGACAGGGCCGCAATTGCGGATCACCAGCACGGTGCGCTCGTCAATGCCGAGGGAGGGATCCTCGATGCGGTCGTGGTAGTCCTCCGGCCCCTCGAAGACCACCACCTTGCCCTCGAACACGCCTTCCGGGTTGGAGAGGAAGCGCTTGTGGAAGGCAGGGTCGATGACGCTGATCTTCATCACCGCGCTGTCGAACAGGTTGCCGGACAGGATGGCGAAGCCGGCGCGCTGCTTCAGCGGGCGGTCATAGGGGCGGATCACCTCGCGGTCCGGTTCCTCCAGCCGCTCCAGGTTCTGCGCCACGGTCTTTCCGGTGACGGTCATCGCCCCGCCATGCAGCTTGCCGGCCTGCAACAGCTCCCGCATCACCGCCGGCACGCCGCCGGCGCGGTGGAAGGACTCGCCGAGGAACCGGCCGGCCGGCTGGCAATCCACCAGCAGCGGGATGTCGTGGCCGATGCTGTCCCAGTCCTCGATCTTCAGCTCCACGCCCATGTGGCGGGCGATGGCGAGGATGTGGGGCGGGCAATTGGTGCTGGCGCCGATGGCGCTCGCCACCACGATGGCGTTCTCGAAGGCCTGGCGCGTCATGATGTCGGAGGGGCGCAGGTTCTCATGCACCATCTCCACGATGCGCCGGCCGGTGGCATAGGCCATCTGCCCACGCTCCCGGTAGGCGGCCGGGATGGCGGCGCAGCCGGGGAGCGACATGCCCAGCGCCTCCGCCAGGCTGTTCATGGACAGCGCCGTGCCCATGGTGTTGCAGTGGCCGACGCTGGTGGAGGAGCTGGCGACCAGCTCCATGAAGCCGTTGTAGTCCAGCTTGCCCTCGGCCAGCATCTTGCGGGCTTCCCAGACGATGGTGCCGCTGCCGGTGAGGCGGCCCTTGTAGTGCCCGTCCAGCATCGGCCCGCCGGAGAGCACGATGGCCGGGATGTTCACCGTCGCCGCGCCCATCAGGCAGGCGGGCGTGGTCTTGTCGCAGCCGGTGGTCAGCACCACGCCGTCCAGCGGATAGCCGTGCAGCACCTCCACCAGGCCGAGATAGGCCAGGTTGCGGTCCAGCGCGGCGGTCGGGCGCTTGCCCGTCTCCTGGATCGGGTGCAGCGGGAATTCCATCGGAATGCCGCCTGCATCGCGGATGCCGGCCTTCACCCGCTCGGCGAGTTGCAGGTGGTGGCGGTTGCAGGGGGCAAGGTCGCTGCCGGTCTGGGCGATGCCAATGATCGGCTTGCCTGACTGCAACTCGCCCCGCGTCAGGCCGAAATTGAGGTAGCGCTCCACATAGAGCGCGGTCATGCCCGGATCCTCCGGGTCGTCGAACCAGCGCTGGCTGCGTAGCCTGAATTTCCGCTTGGTCTGGTCGCTGCCGGCCATGTCCGTTTCCTCTTGAGCGTGCGGGAAGCTGGAAGGCTTGGGCCGGGGCTGTCAACGGCACAGCATCGGCCGGAGATTCGTCCCGCAATGTTTACATATTGTCTGCAATCAGGAAATTTTCTGGATCCAATAAGCAACCTCAAGTCCGACTGAGGTTGGGCGTGCGGCGCCCCGGCCGGCCAACTGCTGTCCTTGGTCCGCCAGGGAGATCCGGCCCGCTGCGTGACGTCATCATCGCGCTGGCCGAGCAAGGGCGCGACGGCCTCGGCAGCAATCGCTGGGTCGTCGCCACCGCCTGCGCCCTGGACATGACCGATGCCGTGCTGGCGGTGGCCAGCCTCTTTCGAGCCGAAACGGCCGCACCGCGCGCGGCGGTCCTGAGTCGGTGAGGAGACAGGCGCTACCGCTCGTCGCGACGCCGTGCCAAGCTCGGCCCGGAGGAACGGACGAGACATGCCGCAACCTGTCGGCGCTCTGGCCGATGGCTGGGTGCCGGACCGCATCCCACTCGCGCGGATTGGCGGCACGCAATCGGTAGCCGTCACCGGTGCCTCCGAAGATGTCGGGTGCGAAGCGGTGCGCCACACCGGCGCCAGGGCGTGGCAGACGGAGGGATCCCATGGAGCATGTGAAGGTCTGGGACGAAGGTCCCGTGCGCATCGTGGCGCTGAACCGGCCCGACAAGGGCAACGCCATCACGCGGCTGATGGCGGAGGAGGTGCAGGCCGCCATGCAGGAATTCGACCGCTCCGATCAGCGCGTGGCGGTGCTGACGGGGATGGGCGACAAGGCCTTCTCCTTCGGTGCCGATGTGGGAGAGCCGCCGGAACTGTGGCGCGCCGTGCCGAATGTCGGCTGGCAGACCGACAAGCCGCTGATCGCGGCGGTGGAGGGCTGGTGCATCGGCGGCGCGCTGGTGCTGGCAATGATGGCCGATCTTGCCGTCTGCGGCGCCCGCGCCCGCTTTTACTACCCGGAGGCCAAGCTCGGCCTGACGGGCGGCATGATCGCGGTGCTGCCCTCCCGCATCCCGCACAAGATCGCCATGGAGATGCTGCTGCTCTGCCGCACCATCGAGGCGGAGCGCGCCGCCGCCGTCGGCCTGGTGAACGAGGTGGTGCCGGAAGGCGAGGCGCTGGCCCGGGCGATCGAGTGGGGCAAGGAGATGGCCGGCTTCGCCCCGCTGGTCATGGGCGCGATCAAGCGCATGGTGGTGGATGAGGTCCTGCCGCGCGGCCCCTCCGAACGCTGGGCCTTGCAGGGCGCGCGCCTGTCCCGGATCCGCGACTCGGAGGATTTCAAGGAGGGGGTGGCGGCCTTCCGGGAGAAGCGGCCGCCGAATTTCCGGGGCCGCTGAGCGCGATTGACCATGGCCCGTGGCCGGACCTAGCGTCCGCAGCCCCATCCGCCGAGAAGAGCCAACCATGCGCCTCCACGACAGGATCGCCACCCTCACCGGCCCGGTGCTGCCGCGGGATGCGGAGGGTGGGGCGTGAACATCCTCTCCATCCAGTCCTGGGTCGCCTTTGGCCATGTCGGCAATGCCAGCGCCGTCTTTCCCCTGCAGCGTCTGGGGGCGGAGGTCTGGGCGATCAACACCGTCCAATTCTCCAACCACACCGGCTATGGCGCCTGGCGCGGGCAGGTCTTCTCCGGCGCGCTGATCCGGGACTGCGTTACCGGCATCGAGGAGCGCGGCATGCTGCCACGCTGCGATGCCGTGCTCTCCGGCTATATGGGCGATACGGAAATCGGCGAGGCGATCCTGGACGCCGTGGCGCGGGTGAAGGCGGCCAATCCTTCGGCGATGTGGTGCTGCGACCCGGTGATCGGAGATGTCGGCCGCGGCATCTTCGTTCGCCCCGGCATCCCGGAATTCTTCCGCGACCGGGCGCTGCCCGCCGCCGACATCGCCACGCCCAACCAGTTCGAGCTGGAATGGCTCAACGGAGCCCCGATCGCCACGTTGGAGGCGGCGAAGGCCGCGATCCGCGCCTTGCAGGCCCGCGGCCCCCGCTGCGTGATGCTGACCTCCATGCGGGTCGAGGACACGCCGGCCGACGCGATCGAGCTGCTGGCGGCGGAGGGCGGCCGGTTCTGGCGCCTGCGCAAGCCGCTGCTGCCGATCTCGGTGAACGGTGCGGGCGATGCCATCGCCGCGCTGTTCCTGCTGCACCGGCTGCGCTCCGGCAGCGCGGCGGAGGCGCTTTCCGCTGCTGCCTCCTCCATCCATGGGGTGTTGCGGCGCACCGCGGAGGCCGGATCGCGGGAGATCCTGACCGTGGCGGCGCAGGACGAATTCGTCCAGCCGAGCCAGCGGTTCCGGGCGGAACCCTGCTGAATCAGGGCTCCGCCCGGCGCTCCGGCCGGAAGGAGGCCATGGCCGTCAGCAGTGCATCCCGCAGCCCCGGCCATTGCGTTTCGGGCGCGGCGGCGATCAGCAGGAAGGTGCGGTCCGGTGCGTAGATCGCCTCGGCCCGCACCACCTGCGGCAGGCCGGTCTGCGCGCTGAATCCCGTCGCTTCCAGCACTGCGTTGGGCAAGCCGCCGTGCCGCGCCATCTCCGGTGCCGGCAGTGTGCGGAAGCGGAAGGGGCGAAGGTTGCGCAGCACCGCGTCCAGGTACCAGCCGCGATCTTCGACCGGCACTGGGCGCTGCACCCGGACGAGGATCAGGCCGTAATCATCGGCCCTGGGCGGCGCGGCCCGGTCGCGCAGCACGGTCCAGCCATTCACCGTGCCGGCAAGGCGCAGCCGGTTGCCGGTATCCAGCCGCCAGCCCGGACCGGTGACCTCCACGGCCATGGCGGAGCCGGCGAGCAGGGCTAGGATAAGCGCCAGGATGGCGGCGCGCATTCCACCTCCCGCGGGGCTGGACCTGCTGCCGGCGCGCGCCCCGCGCCAGGATGGCGCCGGCAGGCCGCAAATGGTCTCGCCGGTATGGGAGAGGAAGGGCGTAAAACGGGTTCTGGTTGCGGCGGCACCTGCCGCCGGCCTGGCCGCGCCATGGTTGGGGGGGCGGGCGTCGCTGACCAGCGCGGCGCGGCTGCCGGCCCGGCAATCCGGCCAGGCCGATATGCGGGTCCGCACCACGGCCTGGACGTACAGGCGGGAGACCGCCGACGAGCTGAATTTCACCGCCATCAACGCCTATGACAGCCGGGGATTCACGCTGTGCAAGTCACTCCGCGTGGAGTGGGCCGCGGGGGTGCAGGGTGCCTCCATCTGCGTCGCTGCCGGCTCGACCAATGGGCAGAAGCTCTCCGATTGGGCACGGGTGAACAATATCCGCAATCTGCCCTTCGTCTTCGAGCAGAAGGGCGAAATCCGCAACGCCTGCAAGGCCGGTTACCGCGATGCCTGTTGCACCGATGCCAGCCAGCCCGCCGGCCCGCGTGCTTCTTTCCCGATGTGGAGGAGCAAGTGATCCTGACCAACATCATCCGCTGGCGAAACCGTCGAGGGCAACCTGAGTAGGGCAGCCGGATCAAGCTGACCCGTGGAATGAACGACCTCTCCATCCGGGGCTGCCCATCAGTACGCCACAGCATCCGGCCGGTTGCGGGGAAGGCACAAGCCTTGCATCATCCCCACAGCCTCCGAGGCCCTGGGAGACCTGGAATGAGCCTGATCTGGACGCGGCGTGCCCTGGGTGGCGCGACGCTGGCGTTGCCCTTCATCCGCACCGTGCGGGCGCAGCAGAGCATCGAATGGGTGGCCGGCTCGCTGGGTGGGGGCTGGTACACCATGGCTGCCGGCTTGGCCGCCCTGATCAAGGACGAGAACCCGGATATCCAGATCCGGGTGGTGCCGGGCGGGGGCCTGGCCAATTCCACCCGCGTCAACAACGGGCAGTCGCCGATCGGCTGGGGCATCGACGCCTTCGCTGCCTCCGCCTTCAAGGGGGAGGAGCCCTACAGCGCGAAGCACACGCATCTGCGCTGCCTCGGCTCCGGCTACTCGCCGACGGAGCACAATTTCCTCCGCCGCGCTGATGGCGGGCCGGAGGACATGCGTTCCATCCTGACCCAGAAGGGGTTGCGGCTGGCCTGCACGCAGCGGTCCTCGACGGATGAGATGACCTTGCAGCGCATCCTGCGCTTCATCGGCACCAGCGTGGACAGGATCCGCAGCGAGGGCGGCCGCTACCTGAACGGCAGTTATTCCGACATCGGCGCAGCCTTCAGCGACGGGCAGGTGGACTATCTCTATGTCGCGCTTGCCCGCCCGGCGGCGCTGCTGACCGAGATCTCCCAGGGGCGCCGTGCGGCGAAGCTGGTCGCGTTCCCGGCAGACGTGCGTAAGCATCTGATCGACCGCTATGCCTATGCGGAGGGCGTGATCCCGGCCGGCACCTATCCGGCGCTGCAGACGGCAGACGTGCCGGTGACGACGATGGACAGCACCATCATGGTGCATGAGTCGCTGCCGGAGGATATCGCCTACCGCATCACCCGCACGCTGATCCGCAACAAGGGCCAGCGACTGGTGACGATCCATGCCAGCATGGGCGCCTGGGATCCGGCGACCTCCTGGAAGTATCAGGGCCTGCCGCTGCATCCCGGTGCCGCGCGTGCCTTCCGCGAAGCGGGCGTGATGCCGGCCTGAGGCTGCATGGGCTTCGCCGCCCTGCGGCGCAACAACAATGCGGCGGGCCGGCTGGCCCGCCATCCTGGAGTACGGAACACGGCGCGATGCGCGAACTTGCCCGGCCGCTGAAGCTGGCCCTGACCCTCTGGATGGCCGGGGCCGCGGCCGTGCATCTCTATTTCGGCGGCTTCGGCTTTCCCGAGCCGATCACCATGCGCAGCTTCCACCTGCTGCTCTTCGTGCCGCCGCTGTTCCTGCTCTACCCGGCTTTCCCGAAGCGCTCCCCGGGGCACCGGCCGAGCCTGCCGGACCTGCTCTGGGCCCTGGCCGCGGCGGTGCCGCATGCCTGGGTGATGTGGAACGCCAATGCCGTCTCCGACCGCATGGAATATGTGGACCCCTTCGGGCCGGAGATGATGGTCCTCGGCATCCTCGCCGTCGTCACATTGCTGGAGGCGACGCGGCGGGCGGTGGAGGTGGGCCTCGCATGGATGGTCATCATCAGCCTGGCCTACATGGTCTGGGGGCACCATATCCCCGGCGTGCTGAACAGCCGCGAATTCACTGCGGCCGAGATCGTGGAATCCGCCTGGCTGGTCCCCACCGCGGGCGGCGTCTACGGTCCGCTGACCGGCATCGTCGCCACCACCATCGCGGTCTTCATCATCTTCGGCGCCTTCATGCAGGGCAGCGGCACCGGGCGCTTGTTCAGCAATCTCGGCGCCGCGGTGGCCGGGCGCTACACCGGCGGGCCGGCGAAGGTGGCGGTGCTCACCTCCGGCCTGTTCGGCACCATGTCCGGCAGCAGCGTCTCCAACGTCATCACCACCGGCGCCATGACCATCCCGCTGATGATGCGCATCGGCTACCGGCCGGTGATCGCCGGCGGGATCGAGAGCGCGGCGAGTGTGGGCGGCGCGCTGATGCCCCCGGTGATGGGCGCCGCCGCCTTCGTCATGGCAGAGATCACGGGCATTCCCTATGGCGACATCATCGTCGCCGCCGCCATCGGCGCGGTGCTGTATTATTTCGCCATCCTTGCCGCGGTGCATTTCGAGGCAAAGCGCGCCGGCATCGCCCCCATGCCCGCCAAGGACATCCCCGCCTGGCGGGAAGTGCTGGCAGATGCTCATCTGGTCTTGCCGATCGGTCTGCTGGTCTGGCTGATGATGGATCGCTGGAGCGGCAATTTCGCCGCCTTCTGCTCCACCATGGCCATGATCGGCATTTCCATGCTGCGGCGCCGCACCCGGATGGGCTGGCGGGAGATCCTGGACAGCCTCGCCAATGCCGGCCTGACCATGGCGCCGCTGGCCGTCGCCATCGCCGGGGCGGGCATCGTCGTCTCGGCCCTGACCGCGACCGGCATGGTCGTGGCGCTTGGCGGCATCATCAAGGACATGGCCGGCGGCAGCCTGCCGCTGCTGCTGGTGCTGCTGGCGGCGGCGGTGCTGATTCTTGGCATGGGGCTGCCGACCACGCCGAGCTACATCATCGCCGCCGCCATCGGCGTGCCGCAGGTCCTGGATCTCGGCAGCCGGACCCTGGGGCTGAGTCAGCAGGAACTGCTGCTGCCGGCGCATCTCTTCATCTTCTACTTCGCCGTGCTGGCGGATGCCTCGCCGCCCGTGGCCGCTGCCGCCTTCGCCGCCGCGGCCATTGCCAAGGCCAGCCCGCTGGTCACCAGCATGCATGCCACGCGCTTCGGCATTGCCGGATTCACCGTGGGCTTCGCCTTCCTCTATGACCCCGGCATCATGCTGCGCGGCGGGCTGTTCGGGATCGTGACGGCCACCGCCATCCAGGTGGCGGCGCTGGTGGCGATCTGCTCCAGCTATGCCGGCTTCCTGCTGGCGCCGATCGGCTGGCCGGTGCGGCTGCTGCTCGGCGCCGCCGGGCTGTTTGCCGCCTTCTATCACGGGGTGCCGGACATGGTGCGACTGTTGGTTGCGGCAGGCACCCTTGGGATGGCAGCCGCCATGCAGCTTGCCGTCGCGCCGAAGCCGATGCGAAGCTGAACGAAGTGAATGGGGAGCAGACGATGTCAATGATTCGCAAAGCGGTGGCGGCCATGCTGCTGGCCCTGGCCGCCGGCCCGGCAGCGGCGCAGACCATGGCAGCGCCCGGCCCGACCCTGCAGGCCGTCCGCGCCCGCGGGGCAGTGGATTGCGGCGCCCATCCCGGTGCGCCGGGTCTCGGGCTGATGGATAGCCAGGGTGTCTATCGCGGCCTGGAAGCCGATACCTGCCGCGCCATCGCGGCCGCGGTGCTGGGTGACCCGAACAAGGTCCGCTGGGTCGTCCTCACCAGCGCGGCGCGGCTGCCGGCGCTGCAATCCGGCCAGATCGACGTCCTGCCCCGCACCACCACCTGGACCCAGAGCCGGGATACGGCCAACGGCCTGAACTTCACCGTGGTCAATTTCTATGACGGCCAAGGCTTCCTGGTGCGCAAGTCGCTTGGCGTGAAGCGGGCGAAGGAGCTGGACGGCGCCTCCATCTGCGTCACCTCCGGCACCACCAATGAGCTGAACCTGGCCGACTGGGCCCGCGCTAACCACATCACCATCCGGCCCGTGGTGTTCGAGCAGAATGACGAGACGCGCAACGCCTACAAGGCCGGCCGCTGCGACGCCTTCTCGACCGATGCCTCGCAGCTTGCCGGCCTGCGCGTGACCCTGCCCGATCCGGATGAGCATGTCATCCTGCCCGACATCATCAGCAAGGAGCCGCTTTCCCCCGCCGTGCGGCACGGCGACGACCAGTGGTTCGACATCGTCAAATGGACGATCTACGCGCTGATCGAGGCGGAGGAGCTGGGCGTCACCCAGGCCAATGTCGATGAGGCGCTAAAGAGCGAGAACCCAGCCATCCGCCGCCTGCTCGGCACCTCCGGCGACCATGGGCCCTTCATGGGGCTGGACCGGCGCTGGGCCTATAACGCCATCAAGGCCGTCGGCAATTACGGCGAGATCTTCGAGCGCAATCTGGGCCAGGGCAGCCCGCTGAAGCTGCCGCGCGGCATGAACGATCTGTGGACCCGTGGCGGGCTGATGTACGCCATGCCGATCCGCTGAAAGGGAAGGGGCATCATGCACCGGATCATCATCGCGCTGGGCCTGCTGGTCGGCGCCGCCCTGCCCGCCGCGGCACAGACCGCGCCGGCCGCGGCCGGGCCGACCCTTTCCGCGGTGCGGGCGCGCGGCGCGCTTTCCTGCGCCATCTCCACCGGCGATCCGGGCTGGAGCCAGCCGGACAGCCGTGGCGTCTGGCAGGGCATGGATGCGGATATCTGCCGTGCCATCGCCGCCGCAGTGCTGGGCGATCCGAAGAAAGTGGTCTGGCAGCACCTGACCGGGCAGAATCGCTTCCCGGCCCTCACCTCCGGCCAGGTCGAGGTGCTCACCCGCACCACCACCTGGACCTTCATGCGGGATGCCACCATCGGCATGAACTTCACCGCCCCGAATTTCTATGACGGCCAGGGCTTCCTGGTGCGGGCGGAGAGCGGCATCACCAGCGCTAAGCAGCTCGATGGCGCCACCATCTGCTTCACCTCCGCCAGCACGCATGAGCTGAACCTGCAGGACTGGTCGCGCGCCAACAACATCCATTTCACGCCGGCGATCTTCGCCGACAAGGACGAGGCCCGGCGCGCCTATGAGAGCAACCGCTGCGACAGCTATACCGGCGATGCCAGCCAGCTCGCCGCGGTGCGCGCCGCCTTCCCGAACCCCTCGGAGCATGTCCTGCTGCCCGACCGGATCAGCAAGGAACCCTATGCCCCCTCCGTCCGGCAGGGCGACGACCAGTGGTTCGACATCGTGCGCTTCGTGGTCTACGGGCTGATTGAGGCGGAGGAACTGGGCATCACCCAGGCCAATGCCGATGAGATGCTGGCCAAGAGCCCGCGTCCCGCCGTACAGCGACTACTGGGCAAGACCGGCGACCTCGGCCCGGCTATCGGCCTGGACCGTGCCTGGATGCTGAATGCGATCAAGGCGGTGGGGAATTACGGCGAGATCTATGACCGGCACCTGGGCAAGAACAGCCCGGTGCAACTGCCGCGCGGGCTGAACGAGCTCTGGAACCGCGGCGGGCTGCTGGTCTCGCCGCCGATGCGGTAGAGCAGTCCGATGACCTTCGGGCCGGGTGGCCCGAAGGCGCATATTGGCCTACCGAAAAATCGCTACTCGCGTTCGTAGATCAGCCGGGCACGGACCGTGCCCGGCAGGGCGCGCAGTTCCTCTAGGATGGTCTGCGCCTCCGACCGCGCCTCCACGCTGTCCACCACGATATAGCCCAGCTCCGCATGGGTCTGGTAATGCTGCGCGGCGATGTTCATGCCACGCCGGGCGAAGATCTCGTTGATGCGGGAGAGGACGCCGGGTGCGTCGCGGTGGATATGCGTCCAGCGTGCGCCGGTGGGCCGTGCCGGAAGCTGCACCTGCGGGAAATTCACCGCGCCGAAGGTGGCACCGGTGTCGCTGTAGTCGATCAGCTTGCGCGCCACCTCCTGCCCGATGCGCGACTGCGCCTCGATCGTGCTGCCGCCGATATGCGGGGTCAGGATGACATTGCGCAGGCCCTGCAGCGGGCTGGTGAAGCGTTCCCCGTTCCGCGCCGGCTCCTTGGGGAAAACGTCAACGGCGGCGCCCATCAGATGGCCGGATTGCAGCGCCTCCGCCAGCGCGTCCAGATCCAGCACTGTGCCGCGGGCATTGTTGATCAGCACGGCGCCGCGTTTCATCCGGGCGATCTCCGCCGCGCCGATCATGCCGATCGTCTCCGGGGTTTCCGGCACATGCAGGCTGACCACATCCGCCTCCGCCAGCAGCTCATCCAGCGTGGCGCAGGGGCGGGCATTGCCGTGCGGCAGCTTGGTGGTGTGGTCGTAGTAGATCACCCGCATGCCGAAGGCTTCGGCCAGCACCGAAAGTTGGCTGCCGATATTGCCGTAGCCGACGATGCCGAGTGTCCGCCCGCGCACCTCGTAGCTGTTGGCGGCCGATTTCTCCCAGCCGCCCTGATGTGCGGACCGGGACTTGTCCGGGATGCTGCGCAACAGCATCACGATCTCGCCCATGACCAGTTCGGCGACGCTGCGGGTGTTGCTGAAGGGAGCGTTGAAGACCGGGATGCCACGCCAGCAGGCCTCGTCAAGCGCGACCTGGTTAGTGCCGATGCAGAAGCAGCCGACTGCGATCAGCCGGTCCGCCGCCGCCAACACCTCGGCGGTCAGTTGGGTGCGGGAGCGGATGCCGAGGATATGCACCCCCTGCAGCGCATCCATCAGCGCCGCCCCGTCCAGCGCCTTGGGTAGCCGGGTGACATTGTCGTAGCCGGCGGCGTGCAGCAACTCCACGGCGCTGTCGGAGATACCCTCCAGCAGCAGGATGCGGATACGGTCCTTGGGAAGCGAGATCAGGTCGGACATGCCGGGCTCCGGGCAGGCGTGCTGCATTGCAGCAAGGGCGCGCTTCTAGTCCCGATCGCCCCGCGCCGCCAGCCCATCCCCGGAGCCGAAAGAATTGCCCCGGTCAGCCGGGCTTCAGCACCCGCGTGCGGTAACGGGCTACCGATTGGCCCTCCGGCACCTTCTGGAAGACCAGGAAGTAGCTGTGGTTCTTCCGGGCATGCACTTGTTTCAACAGCCGCGCCACTCCCGGCCGGTTCGGCCGCATCAGCACGAAGAGGTCCCGCGCATAGAAGCCCAATTCGGCCAGGCCGGTGACGATCTGCACATGCGTCAGTTCCTGCCGGTTGGCGCTGACCTCGTCCTGGCATTTGAGGATCAGGATGCCATGGTCGCGCAGCACCCGCCGCGCCTCCGCCGCCGCGTCCAGATACAGGTCCAGGACCGCCTGATGCCAGCGGGAGGCCGGCGGCGCCTCCTGCCCGCTGGAATAGTAGCCGCGCAGCGCCGCATGGCTGCCAAGGCCGCCGCGCGTCTCCGCCTTGCCGCGCAGCAGCCCTTCCATATAGGGCGGGTCCAGCACCACGGCGTCGATCGAGCCGTCCGCATAGGGCAGGGCGCGGCAGTCGGTGCCGGTCCGCAGGTCGCTCGGCAGCAACCGGTAGCGGCCGGGCGGCACGCGCTGCCAGAACACCCCCTGGCCGAAGGTGACATCCGCCACCACCGCACCTTCCGGCACATGCAGGGCCAGAATCTTCGGGAACAGCTCCGCATTGCTGCCGGTATGGGCCGAGCAGACCACATCCGCCGTGGCGATCCCCGATTGGGTGCGGCGCGGTCTGGCGGGGCGGGGCGCGGCTTCGGGTTCGGCCTCGCTCACCGGCCGGAACCGTCCGTGCCGCGCAGCGCCCGGATCTCAGCCTCCAGCGCCGCAGGGTCGGGCGAGGGGAGCCATTTGGCTTCGCTCGCGATGGCGGCGGCCAGGCGCCGCTTGTAGTCGGCGCGCGGGATCTCCCGGGCGCCGAATTGTGCGAGGTGCTCGGTCAGGAATTGCGAATCCAGCAGGGTGAAGCCGCCCAGGCGGAGCCGCGCCACCAGGTGCACCAGCGCGACCTTGGAGGCATCGCGGGCCCGGCTGAACATGCTCTCGCCGAAGAAGGCCCCGCCCAGCACCACGCCATAGAGTCCACCCACCAGCCTCGCCTCCTGCCAGACCTCGACGGAATGGGCATGGCCCTGACGGTGGAGGGAGAGGAAGAGGAATTCAATCTCCGGATTGATCCAGGTGTCCTCCCGGCCCGGCGCCGGCGCGGCGCAGCCGGCGATGACGCCGGGAAAATCCAAATCGGCGGTCACGCGATAGATACCGGAGAGCACGGTGCGCAGCAGGCGCCGCGGCAGGTGGAAGCCGCCGTCCAAGGGGATGATGCCGCGCCGTTCCGGGTCGAGCCAATAGAGCCTCTCGCCCCGGCGGCTTTCCGCCATGGGGAAGAGGCCCGCACGATAGGCCCGCAGCATCAGCTCGGGCGTGATGTCGATCTGGCGGCGACTCACCCGACCAGTATGGCGTGGAGTCGCGCCGGCTGCGAGCCTGGGCAGGGGCTCACATTCCCGGCAGGACGCAGGCAGGCTCAGCCCTGCTGCGCCCGCCTCGCGACGAAGCGTTCCAGCCAATGAATGGTGTAGTCGCCGGACTGGAACTCCCGGTCCTCCACGATGGCCCGGTGCAGCGGCAGGGTGGTGTTGATGCCGTCCACCACCATCTCGGCCAGGCTGCGGCGCAGCCGGGCGATCGCTTCGGCCCGCGTCGCGCCATGCACCACCAGCTTGGCCACCAGGCTGTCGTAGTGCGGCGGCACGGCATAGCCGCTGTAGAGCGCCGAATCCACGCGCACCCCGAGTCCGCCCGGCGCGTGATAGGTGGTCACGCGGCCGGGAGAGGGGGCAAAGGTCTCCGGATCCTCCGCGGTGATGCGGCATTCGATGGCATGGCCATTGAAGCGGATCTCATCCTGGCCGTAGCCCAGCCGCTCGCCGGCGGCGATGCGGATCTGCTCCTTCACCAGGTCGATGCCGCAGACCATCTCGGTCACCGGATGTTCGACCTGCAGGCGAGTGTTCATCTCGATGAAGGCGAACTGCCCGTCCTGCCAGAGGAACTCCAATGTGCCGGCATTGCGGTAGCCAAGCTGCCGCAGCGCCCGCGTCACCTGCGCGCCCAGCGCCTGGCGCTCGGCCGGGGAGATGACCGGCGATCCCGCCTCCTCCACCAGCTTCTGGTGGCGCCGCTGCAGGGAGCAGTCGCGCTCGCCGAAATGCACCACATTGCCGTGCGCATCGGCCAGCACCTGCAATTCGATGTGCCGCGGCCGGTCCAGGTATTTCTCCAGATAGACGCTGTCGTCGCCGAAAGCGGCCTTGGCCTCGGTGCGGGCGATGCGCCAGGCCTCCTCCAGTTCCTCTTCGCTGCGCGCCACCTTCATGCCGCGTCCGCCACCGCCGGCCGCGGCCTTGATCAGCACCGGATACTTCACCTCGGCGGCGATGGCCCGCGCTTCCTCCAGCGAGGCCAGCGCGCCGGGGCTGCCCGGCACCAGCGGCACGCCGAGGCGGCGCATCGCGTCCTTGGCCGCGATCTTGTCGCCCATCATGCGGATGTGCTCGGGCGAGGGGCCGATGAAGGCGAAGCCGTGCGCTTCCACCATTTCGGCGAAATCGGCATTCTCCGAGAGAAAGCCGTAGCCCGGATGGATCGCATCCGCCCCGGTGATGGCAGCGGCCGAGAGGATGGCGGCGACGTTCAGATAGCTGTCGCGGGCCGGCGGCGGGCCGATGCATACGCTCTCATCCGCCAGGCGCACATGCATGGCGGCGGTGTCGGCAGTGGAATGCACCGCGACCGTCCGGATGCCCATCTCCTGGCAGGCGCGATGGACGCGCAGCGCGATCTCGCCACGATTGGCGATGAGCACCTTGCCGAACATCAAGGGCCCTTATTCCACGATCATCAGCGGCTCGCCGTATTCCACCGGCATGCCGCTCTCGACCAGGATGCGCGTGACCGTGCCGGCACGCGGGGCCTTGATCTGGTTGAAGGTCTTCATCGCCTCGATCAGCAGCAGGGTCTGGCCCTGCGCCACCTTGGCGCCGACCGTGACGAAGGGCGGCGCCCCCGGCTCCGGCGAGAGATAGGCGACGCCGACCATGGGGGAGGTGACCAGGCCCGGATGCTTGGCATCCACGGTGACCTCTGCCGCCGGGCCGGGGATCTCGGCCGCTGCTGCCGGGGCGGGGCCGGGCACCGCTGCCGGCGCGCCCGCGCCCACCGGCACTATCCCCGCCGGCCAGGGCATGGCGGGGGCCGCGGCCGGGGCGGGCGGGGTCCGTGCCACCCGGATGCGGCTGTCCTTCTCGACCAGCTCGATTTCGGTGAGGTCGGTGTCCTTCAGGATCTGCGCCAGGGCGCGAATCGCATCGGGATCGAACTGGATGCCGCCGCTCATTCTGCTTCGTCCGGGTCGTATGCCTCGTCCCCGCCCAGGACCAGCCCGGCCATTGCCCGCATCGCCAGGGCATAGCCCTGGATGCCGAGGCCCGCGATGACGCCGGTGGCCGCCTTGGAGACGTAGCTGTTGTGCCGGAAAGCCTCCCGGCGATGGATGTTGGTGATATGCACCTCGATGACCGGCAGGTCCACCGCCAGCAGCGCATCCATCAGCGCGATGGAGGTGGTGGTGTAGCCGGCCGGGTTGATGATGATGCCCGCGGCGCGGCCCTGGCATTCCTGGACCCAGGTGATCAGCTCGCCCTCGCCATTGGTCTGGCGGAAGTCGATGGCCAGGCCGAGTTCCTCCGCCACCTCGGCGCAGAGCGCCTCGACATCGTCGAGGGTGGCGTGGCCATATTTCTCCGGCTCGCGGGTGCCGAGCAGGTTCAGGTTCGGTCCGTTCAGGACGGCGATCAGGGGCGGGGTCACGGTCAGGGGGTCCGTTCGGAGGCGGCCGGCCCGCCTACCACAGCCGGTTTTTGCGCCGCAAGCGGTTGATTGGACCCCGTCTTGCCGCGGGGCGTCCGGTTCGCCAAATTCCCCGGCATGGGACCGATGATCGCAATCACGGTGAATGGCGAGGCGCGGGAGATCCCGGCGCCCTCGACCGTGGCCGACCTGCTGGCGCAGATCGGGCTCGACACGCGCAAGGTGGCGGTCGAGCGCAATTTGGAGATCGTCCCCCGCTCCACCTATGCCACCACCGCGCTCGCGGCCGGCGACCGGCTGGAGATTGTGCATTTCATCGGCGGAGGCTGAGCATGGACGGGATCGCCAACCCAATGACCGGCGACGACAGCTGGGAGGTCGCCGGGCTCCGCTTCCGCTCCCGCCTGATCGTCGGCACCGGCCGCTACAAGGATCTGGAGGAGACGGGGCGGGCGATCGAGGCCAGTGGTGCGGAGATCGTAACCGTCGCGGTCCGCCGGGTGAACCTGGCGGATCCCAAGGCGCCGATGCTGCAGGATTACGTCGATCCCAAGCGCTACACCTACCTGCCCAACACTGCCGGCTGCTTCACCGCCGAGGAGGCAGTGCGCACCCTGCGCCTGGCGCGGGAGGCGGGGGGCTGGAACCTGGTGAAGCTGGAGGTCCTGGGCCCGCCACCCTTCCTCTACCCCGACATGCGCCAGACCTTCGAGGCCGCCGAGGCGCTGCTGAAGGACGGCTTCCAGGTCATGGTCTATTGCAGCGACGACCCGATCGCCGCCAAGCGGCTGGAGGAGCTGGGTTGCTGCGCCATCATGCCGCTCGGCGCCCCGATCGGCTCCGGCCTCGGCATCCAGAACCCGGTGATGATCCGGGCCATCGTGGAGCAGGCGAAGGTGCCGGTGCTGGTGGATGCCGGGGTCGGCACCGCCAGCGACGCAACCTATGCCATGGAACTCGGCTGCGACGCGGTGCTGATGAACAGCGCCATTGCCCATGCCAAGGATCCTGTGACCATGGCGCGGGCTATGAAGGCGGCGGTGGAGGCGGGG
>Ga0207747_1000842_pt1 | contig 27359 bp, 23 predicted proteins | sample HigsolmetaGSP11D_FD_184839 | JGI IMG/M metagenome (GOLD analysis project Ga0207747, IMG submission 184839) | High solid enriched microbial communities from the Joint BioEnergy Institute, USA - SP1-1-D (SPAdes) | ecosystem: Engineered > Bioreactor > SSF (Solid state fermentation) > Aerobic >...
AACAGGTATGGCACTCAAAGCACTTCGTGGATAACGGCAAAAAAAATTCTGACAAATCACTTCTGTTTGATGAAAGAACGAAGCAAAGCGCTTACAAGGCAGAGGTTCCTTCGGAGTTCGCGTTCCAAGCATCTTAAATGACTGCCCACGCTAGCTTGACACTGACACGTGATGGCGTCGTATTGACGTAATGCGCACGAACATTCATAATGTATAGAAAACCTTAGTTATCGAGGCGGCTGCTATGCAAACGATTGAGGAAGGAATTCAAATGGGCATCGATCAATTGCTGGAAAAGGCCGGCAAGTACCTAAAACCGAATGACCTGGAGCGAATACGCGAAGCATACAAGTTCGCGGAGAAGGCACACGCCGGACAGATCCGCAAATCAGGCGAGCCATACATCCTGCATCCGCTCGCGGTTGCGGACATCCTGGTCGACATGCAGCTCGATGCGACAACCCTCGAAGCGGCGCTGCTTCATGATGTGGTTGAGGATACGAACGTCACTCTGGATATGGTGCGGGATCAATTCGGCTTCACCTGCGCGATGCTGGTCGACAGCCTGACGAAGCTGGAGAAAATCCAGTTCAAGACGAAGGAAGAGCAGCAGGCGGCCAATTATCGCAAGATGATCGTCGCCATGGCCCAGGATCTGCGCGTGATCCTGATCAAGCTGGCCGACCGGTTGCACAATATGCGCACGCTGAAGTACCAGTCGGAGGATCGGCAACGCAAGATCGCCGAAGAGACCCTGGAGATTTATTGTCCTCTTGCCCATAGGCTGGGGATATCCGCGATCAAATGGGAGATGGAGGACATCTCCCTTCGTTATTTGAATCCGCAGCAATATTATCGGATCGCCAACCTCATGAAGAAGAAGCGCAACGAGCGGGAAATGTACATCCAGGAATGCATCCGGACGATCTCGGAGAAATTGGCGGAGACCGGAATCCACGGCGACATCTCCGGCCGTCCGAAGCACATCTACAGCATCTACAAGAAGATGATCACCCAGAACAAGGAATTCAACGAGATCTATGACCTGCTGGCGATCCGCATTCTGGTCGAGAACGTGAAGGATTGTTACGCGACGCTGGGCATCATCCATACGCTCTGGAAACCGATGCCAGGCCGGTTCAAGGACTATATCGCGATGCCGAAGCCGAACATGTACCAATCGTTGCATACGACGGTGATTGGTCCGAACGGCGATCCGCTGGAGGTGCAGATCCGCACCTACGAGATGCACAAGACGTCGGAGTATGGCGTTGCCGCTCATTGGGCTTACAAGGAAGGTACGGTGGTGCCAAGCGGCAGCTTCGAGGAGAAGCTGAACTGGTTCCGGGAGATTCTCGAGCTGCAGAACGAGGTGCGGGATGCTTCGGAATTCATGGAGTCGCTGAAGGTCGACTTTTTCTCCGATCTTGTCTATGTCTTCACGCCCAAGGGTGAGGTGATCGAGCTGCCTGCCGGTTCGGTGCCGCTGGACTTCGCCTACCGCATCCACACCGAGGTCGGCAACCGGACGATCGGCGCCAAGGTCAACGGCCGCATCGTGCCGCTGGATCACAAGCTGAAGACCGGCGACATCGTGGAGATCCTGACCTCCAAGCATTCGTACGGGCCGAGTCAGGACTGGCTGAAGATCGCCCAGTCGTCCAATGCGCGAAGCAAGATCAAGCAATGGTTCAAGAAAGAGAAGCGCGAGGAGAACATCAAGGCCGGCGAACAGGCGGTCGAGCGCGAATTGAAACGGCTTGGATACGAGCCGCATGTGGTGATGACCGACGACAACATGCAGGAGGTGGCGAAGAAATTCGCCTTCCAGGACGTGGAGGATATGCTGTCCGCCGCGGGGATCGGAGGCATCACTCCGGCGCAGATCGTCACGCGGCTGCTGGATCGCTTCCGCAAGCCTGAGGAAGAGAACCTGCAGCTGACGAGCGAGGTAAAGGAACTGAAGGAGCTGAAGCCGGTCGCCCGCAAGAGCAGGCCGACGCATGGCATCCGGGTGAAGGGCGTCGACAACGTCATGGTGCGCTTCGCCCGCTGCTGCAATCCGGTGCCGGGCGACGAGATCCTGGGTTACATCACGCGCGGCCGCGGCGTATCCGTGCATCGCGCGGACTGCAACAACCTGCCCGTGGTGGACGACAGCGATGAATCCAACCGTCTGATCGAGGTGGAGTGGGAGACGTCGGTTGACGCCACCTACAACGTGGAGATCGAGATTCTCGGTCACGACCGCAGGGGGCTGCTCAACGATGTGCTGCAGGTCATCTCCGAGAGCAAGACGATCATCGCCGCGGTATCGGGCCGCTCGGACAAGAACAAGATCGCCCATATCAACATCACGATCCTGATCCGCAACACGGATCATTTGCACTCGATTGTCGAGAAGATCAAGCGGGTCAAGGACATCTTCTCCGTTCAACGGATCATGCAATAGCTCACCGGATTCGAAGCAGTTTATACAGAGGCAAGAGGTGTAGACGTGAGAGTCGTAGTACAGCGCAGCAAGGATGCCAGAGTCGAGGTGGAGGGCAGGACAGTCGGCGAGATCCGCCAGGGACTGGTTCTGCTGGTCGGCATCCGTCATGAGGATACGATGGAGGATATTCGCTGGATGGCGGACAAGCTGGTGAATTTGCGCATCTTCGAAGATGAGGAAGGCAAGATGAACCGCTCGCTGCTGGAGATCGGCGGGCAGATCCTGTCGGTGTCGCAATTTACCCTGTACGGGGATTGCCGCAAGGGGCGCCGGCCCAACTTCATGGCGGCCGCCAGGCCGGAGCATGCGGAGCCGCTGTACGAGCAGTTTAATGAGCTGCTGCGCGGGCATGGCGTGGAGGTCCAGACCGGCGTGTTCGGCGCGATGATGGATGTCAAGCTGACCAACTGGGGGCCGGTAACGCTCGTCATCGACAGCGAGAGCCGCTGATGTCGGGGCGAACGGAACGCCCTGAAGCGTGACCTGCCATGCTGGGCGTTGATGCTGTGGTCGTCGGACTGCAGCATGCTGATCTCTCGGCGCCGGTCCATGCGGCGTTACCAGGAAAGTGGCATGAAGCCAAGATGACCATGACCTTCAAGCCTGTTTTCCGAGCGAAGGCTCCGAGGACAGGCTTTTTCGGTATGCTGGATTCCAATCGGTTTCTGTAGTCAGCCATGCCTTCCCATGATCATTCTGCTTTACAACGGAGGTCTGCTGAACGCCGATCAGATCGAGGTGAGGCCGGATGGCCAGAGCGAAGCGAAGGAGATCGGCGGTGAGACGATCCGGATCCTGGCGAAGAAGCGCGAGCGGATCAACTGGTTCATGCGCAAGATCAGGCAGTCTGGACTTGTGGTGGATACGATCGAAGGCGATCAGGTTGAGCTGGAATATACGAAGGCATCGGTGGTTCGTGGGAAGTCGGTGAAGATCGGAACTGGCTGTGAGATCGGTCTGGTGGAAGTGGAGGGCGATTATCGCGCTGCGGAAGATGCGAGGGTTGCAGAGGTGAGAAGGATCGGCGAAGAGCAGTAGGACCGGATGGAGAGATCCGAATGCGCAGGCTCAGGATGTCCGCAAGACGAGTGTCGGAGCATCGGGACCCGGTCTGGCGCGATCGGCTGCCGATGCTGCGACCGGCACATGACAGGGACGCGCTTCCGCATGAACGGTTGAAGCCTCATGCGATGGGATACACTAGGGGATGAAACAGCAAACTTCCCATAAGCGAGGCAGTCCATCTATGAGGCAATCGATGAAGCAGATGATCGTCACGAACCCCCGTCAGCGGCTGATGCAGCTGGATGCCAGGGAATCGGTGGATATGATGCGCATGGAACAATTGGCGGACTCCGACCCGCATGATGAGCGGAGCCGGATGCTGGATCACGGTTATTTTCCGAAGCGATTGAACGGTCTTATGTAGGCGAAGCTCTTGCCATCATCACCGGATGATGGGAGAGCTTCCGTGCTGCTTGGTCATCCTTTAGAGGACCCGACGAGCAGTCACGTAACGGTCAGCCCATTTGCCGCTTTTCAGGCTGGAGATATGCACGTCGCTGCCGCTGACATCGAGGATATGGATGAATTGACCATTCCCGATATAGATGCCGACATGAGTAATCGATGAGCTCTTGCTGCTGCTGCTGAAGAAGACGAGATCGCCCTTCTGCAGATTGGCTTTGCTCACGTACTTGCCTGCATTTTTCTGATAGCGGGTACCCCATTTGAGATCGACGCCGTGCTTCGCGAACACATACTGGGTGAACGACGAGCAGTCGAAGATCAGGTTCTTGGTGTCGCGGGTCCCGAAATCATACTCAGCGCGTCCGATCAAAGACTTCGCTGTCTGGATGACGGCATCCGCCTTGCTGGTCGCCGCATACGCAGGGCTCACAAACGTCAAGGTCAGCGCAATCGCCATCATGACAGCCAGGATCTTTTTCATGCTTTTCCTCCTTCTTGCATATTTTGAACCTGCATGCAGCAAATTCAAGACATTATCAGCTTAACATAGAAAATGGCGATATTGGTCATGTAGTTGTTTCCAGCCCTTGTGAAGAGCAGCGGGGCCGGGTCTTCCAGCGATGGCACAGGCTACGGGACCAACCGCCGGCAAAGCGGTGTATCCCAAGCGCCAGCGTTGTGGTACAATGTCGTTGGTCTGGTTGACCGATGGAACGTCGCCGGGTGTCAAACGGGGCGTGGAATGACAGACGCTGCGGGGCGAATCCGGCGGTTCGGCCTTGCTTCGCTGTTGCATCGTCCGGGTGTGAATCCGGGCCGGCAAGTATTCAGGGGTTCATGAAAAGAGGTTGAATGACGATGATCGTGCGGATCGAGAGAAAGGGATTTGAGGATTATCAGACGGAATTGTTCAATTTGCTGCGCGCCTTCCATGAGCAGGTGGAAGTGACAACCGACAGCGAAGCGCAGGCGGATGCCGTCCTGTCGCTCGAGCTGGTCCCGGCGCGAGAGCGTGAGGAGATCCGCGGCAAATATCGATATGATGGCGGCGAGGTGCAGGGAGCGATCGCCGTTCAGGGTGGGCAGGACGACGGAGAGAGGCGACATGCGGTGCGACGTGCGGTGCTCAAATGCGTGCTCGGGTTGCTCAGGGAAGCGACGGGACTTGAGCAGCCATGGGGAGTCCTGACCGGCGTTCGGCCAACGAAGCTGATGCACAATCTGCTCATGGAGCACGACAAGGCCGAGGCGGAGCGCATCCTGGAGGAGGAATACCTCGTTACTTCGGGCAAGGTGAAGCTGCTCAGCCAGGTGGCCGAGCGGCAGCTGACGGTGCTTCCGGACCTGTTCCGGCTGGACGGCGAGGTCAGCATCTACATCGGGATCCCGTTCTGCCCGACGAAGTGCGCCTACTGCACGTTCCCGGCTTACGACATTCGCGGCAACAACGGTTCGGTGGACGGCTTCCTGAGCGGGCTGCAGGAGGAGATTCGCGCTGTTGGCAGATGGTTGCGCGAGCATGATCTGGGCATCACCACGATCTACTGGGGCGGAGGCACGCCCACCAGCATCAACGCCGAGCAGATGGAGTCGCTGTTCATCGCGATGCACGAGAGCTTCCCGCGGATGGACCGGGTTCGCGAGCTGACGGTGGAGGCGGGCAGGCCGGATACGATCACCGCGGACAAGATCGAGGTGATGAAGCGCTGGAAGGTGGACCGCATCAGCATCAATCCGCAGAGCTTCACGCAGGCGACGCTGGATGCGATCGGCCGGCACCATACGGTGGCGGAGACCGTTGAGAAGTTCCAGCTGGCACGCGAGATGGGATTGAACAATATCAATATGGACCTGATCATCGGCTTGCCGGGAGAGGATGTGGAGACGTACCGGCGCTCGCTCCGGGAGACGGAGAAGCTGTTGCCGGAGTCGCTCACGGTGCATACCCTGTCGTTCAAACGAGCCTCGAGGATGACGCAGAATCGCGATCAATACAAGGTGGCGGAGCGGCATGAGATCGAGGAGATGGTGCGTCTGACCAATGAATGGACGGAGCAGCACGGCTATGTGCCGTATTATCTGTATCGCCAGAAGAACATCCTCGGCAATCTGGAGAATGTCGGATATGCGCTGCCGGGCAAGGAAAGCCTGTATAACATCATCATGATGGAGGAGCGTCAGTCGGTGATCGGACTCGGCTGCGGCGCGGTCAGCAAGATCGTCTGGCCTGCGGGCGGGGAGGATGAGGCGGATGGCGCAAGGCGCATCGAGCGCATGCCGAATCCGAAGGAGCCGGCGGCATACAATGCGCATTATATGGAATATATTGACAAGAAGCTGCGCCTGCTGGATGAAGCGTATGGGGACAGGGCGGTTAAAGCGCTTTAAATTTTGTAAACGTCTTGTAACATTACATTAATCCTCGTTTAATAATTGTGCCCTATAATGTAACCATACCCCCTTTAATTGATATATATATTTGATGGGCTCGCTGATCGCGGGCCTTTTTTCTGTGCGCTCACCGATTGCGTAGGCTCTGAAGGCGGGTGATCCCGATGGCGCGATCGTTCGGTGTATTTTCTTGACATCTGATGACAGGCATATTAAAATCATCAATAATATTGATTAAGCTTCTCAATCGCAGGATCGATTCCATGATGGGAAGGAGTAATTCGACACCGCTGGTGCAGAGAGGAAGTCCGTCAGGCTGCAAGACTTCCCCAGGAGGACGAATGAAAGACATCCCGGAGAACCGGCTGGGAACGAGCTTACGCGCTTCGGCGCGCAGCTTCAGTAGTGGTCAGGCGCATGGCGTGCGTTATACGCTTGATGAGGGAACGTGACCCTGGCGTGCAGCGGAAGGTGGGCTTGCTGCCGGTACGTTCCGAATGTGGGTGGCACCACGGGTGATTGCTGGCAATCTCTCGTCCCTGATTAGACGGTTACAGTCGGGGGCGGGAGATTTTTTGTTGGCCGCATCTTGCGCTCGCGGCGGCAAATGGCCCTCAAGTTCTGATGGGCCAGCAAGATGATGACGGTATCTTGGAGCAAGGGGGTTACAGGAGTGGCTTTTCAGAAACCAAAGGGCACACAGGATCTGTTGCCCGGCACTGTGGAGAAATGGCAGTATCTCGAGGCGAAGGCCCGGGACATCTGCCGCAGGTTTAATTACAAGGAGATCCGCACGCCGATCTTCGAGCAGACGGAATTGTTCCAGCGCGGAGTCGGGGAAACGACGGACATCGTGGAGAAGGAAATGTACACCTTCCTGGACAAGGGGAACCGCAGCATGACGCTGCGGCCGGAAGGGACGGCGGGCGTCGTGCGCGCATACGTGGAGAACAAGCTGTACGGCGAGCCGGATGTGACGAAGCTGTACTACATCGGCCCGATGTTCCGCTATGAGCAGCCGCAGGCGGGGCGCTATCGCCAGCTGCATCAGTTCGGCATCGAGGCGTTCGGATCAACGGATCCGGCGATCGATGCGGAGGTGATCGCGCTGGGATACATGTTTTACGCCGAGCTCGGCCTGAAGGACGTGGTCGTCGAGATCAATTCCGTCGGCAACGCGCCGAGCCGCGCGGCATACCGCGCGACCCTGCAGGATTACTTGAGGCCGATGCTGCCAACGCTATGCAAGGACTGCCAGTCGCGCTTCGAGCGCAACCCGCTGCGCATCCTGGACTGCAAGGTCGATCAGGAGAAGTTCGCCGACGCGCCGTCGATACTGGACAGCCTGGATGAGGAGTGCCGCGAGCACTTCGCGACGGTGAAGGACCTGCTGACGAAGATGGGCATCGAGTATCGGGTCAATCATCGGCTCGTGCGCGGTCTGGACTATTACACGCATACGGCGTTTGAATTCAAGGCCGGAGGCATCGGCGCGATCGACACGATCGGCGGCGGCGGCCGTTACAACGGACTCGTCGGCGAGATCGGCGGACCAGACCAGCCTGGCGTCGGTCTCGGCCTCGGTCTCGAGCGGGCGCTGCTCGTGCTTGAGGCGCAGGGCGTTGAGGTTCCGGGCACAGAGCCGCTGGACGTGTACGTGATCGGCCTGGGCGAGCGCGCCGAGCGGGAGGTCGCCAGCCTGCTGTTCAGGCTGCGGGCTGCCGGCATCCGGGCGGACCGTGACTATCTGGGCCGCAAGATGAAGACGCAGCTGAAGTCGGCCGATCGGCTGGGGGCGCGGTTCGCGGCCATCCTCGGCGACGACGAGCTCGACAGAGGCGAGATCACGCTGAAGCATCTGGCCAGCGGCGAGCAGGAGACGGTCGCCCTGGAGGCGCTGATCGAGCGTCTGAAGGCTGCGCAGGCATGAAGGGAATCGGGCATCTCTGCATGAGTTGCTGACCGGGCGTCTGAAGGCTGCAGGCCTGAGGCGAATACGGGCATCACTATGGCTGGATGATACGGCTATGCGGCTGAACGCATCCCGTTCCGTCTGCCGGATCCTGGAATGATTAACCAATATCATCATTGCGATAGGAAAGGGGTTCTGTCTATCATGTTGGAAAGAACGCATCATTGCGCGAAGCTTACGAAAGAGGACGTCGGCAAGACCGTCGTGCTGAACGGCTGGGTTCAGAGACGGCGCGATCTGGGCGGCGTATTGTTCATCGACCTGCGCGACCGCAGCGGCATCGTGCAGATCGTCTTCAACCCGGAATGGAACAAGGAGGCGCATGCGATCGCTGACCGCGTGCGCAACGAGTATGTGATCGGCGTCATGGGATCGGTCGTGGAACGCGATCCGGAGACGGTCAACCCGAATCTGGAGACCGGCGAGATCGAGGTTCGCGTCGAGCGGATCGAGATCCTGAACCCGGCGAAGACCCCGCCATTCTTCATCGAGGACGGCGTGGAGATCGACGAGACTCTCCGCCTGAAATACCGCTATCTCGACCTGCGCCGACCGGAGATGCTGAAGACGCTGATGCTCCGCTCCAAGGCGGCGAAGGTGTTCCGCGACTTCCTGGATGAGCACGGCTTCATCGAGATCGAGACGCCTATCCTGACGAAGTCCACGCCGGAAGGCGCCAGAGACTACCTTGTGCCGAGCCGCGTTCATCCTGGCGAGTTCTTCGCGCTGCCGCAATCGCCGCAGATCTTCAAGCAACTGCTCATGGTCGGCGGCATCGAGCGCTATTATCAGATCGCCCGCTGCTTCCGCGACGAGGACTTAAGAGCCGACCGTCAACCGGAATTCACCCAGGTCGACATCGAGACCTCGTTCATGTCGCGCGACCAGCTGCTGGATATGATGGAGGAGCTTGTCGTGCGCGTCTTCCGCGAGACGATCGGCGTCGAGATTCCGCGTCCGTTCCAGCGCATCACCTACGCGGACGCGATCGGCAAGTACGGCTCCGACAAGCCGGATCTGCGCTTCGGCCTTGAGCTCGTCGATCTGACCGATCTGGCGGCGAACTCCGGCGTACAGGTGTTCGCGACCGCCGTGAAGAAGGGCGGCCAGGTGAAGGCGCTGAATGCCAAGGGCTGCGGCACCTGGAGCCGCAAGGAGATCGACGACCTGCTGCCGTTTGCCGCGCGCTATGGCGCGAAAGGCCTCGCCTGGATCCAGGTGAAGGACGGCGAGATGAAGGGGCCGATCGTCAAGTTCTTCACCGAAGAGGAACTGGCGGAACTGCGCAAGCGGATGAACGCCGAAGACGGCGACCTGATCCTGTTCTCGGCGGATTCGAAGAAGGTCGTTGCCGACGTGCTCGGCAACCTGCGCCTGAAGATCGGCCGCGATCTTGGCCTGATCGACGACAAGGTGTTCAAGTTCGCCTGGGTCGTGGACTTCCCGCTGCTCAGCTACGACGAAGAGGCGAAGCGTTATGTGGCCGAACACCATCCGTTCACGCGGCCGGTTGATGAGGATATCCCGCATTTCGACGATGATCCGCTGAAGATTCGCGCCCAGGCGTACGACCTCGTGCTGAACGGTTATGAGGTGGGCGGCGGTTCGATGCGCATCTACAAGCGGGACATTCAGGAGAAGATGTTCCGCGCCCTGGGCTTCACGATGGAGGAGGCTTACGAGAAATTCGGCTTCCTGCTTGACGCCTTCGATTACGGAACTCCGCCGCACGGCGGCATCGCCTTCGGCTTCGACCGCCTGATCATGCTGCTAGCGGGCCGCTCGAATCTGCGCGATACGATCGCCTTCCCGAAGACGGCGAGCGCGACCGACCCGCTTACCGACGCTCCATCGGCGGTGTCCGACAAGCAGCTGGAGGAGCTGTCGATCCGCGTTGCCCTGAAGCCGCCGGCAAGCAAATAATCCGCCGATTCGCCGGGCGGACACCATCACATGCATGACAGACAGCTGGTCGTCCAGGGCAAGCAGGATGGCCGAACGATCAGCTGTCTGATGAACTGGAGGTTGAAACGGATGCTGCACCAATTTTCCCGAACTGAGCTTGCGATCGGTCCGGAAGGGATCGCCGCGATGAAGCAAAGCACGGTGGCCGTGCTGGGCGTAGGCGGAGTCGGCTCCATCGCGGTTGAGGCGCTGGCGCGCACCGGCATCGGCCGCATCGTCATGATCGACAAGGACGTCGTCGACATCACCAACATCAATCGCCAGGTGCCGGCGCTGCTGACGACGATCGGGCAGCCGAAGACCGATCTGATGCGGGACCGCATCAAGCAGATCAATCCGGAGTGCGACGCCGTCAGCCTGAAGATGTTCTATACGGAAGAGACCTGCGAGAAGCTGTTCGAGTACGATCTCGATTATGTCATCGACGCTTCGGATACGATCACCTACAAGATCCATCTGATCATGCAGTGCCTGCAGCGAGGGATTCCGATCATCTCCAGCATGGGGGCTGCGAACAAGATGGACCCGACCAGGTTCAAGGTGGCGGACATATCCCAGACGCGGATGGACCCGATCGCGCGCGTCGTTCGCCAGAAGCTGCGCAAGGCCGGGATCAGGAAGGGCGTCAAGGTCGTCTACTCGGAGGAGCCGCCGATCATCCCGCGCGAAGATGTGACGCAGCGCATCGTGCCGGAGAATGCCCCGGAGATTCGCAAGGCGCAGCAGCCGCCTGCGAGCAACGCTTTCGTGCCGCCGGTCGCGGGGCTGATCATGGTCAGCGTCGTGGTGCGCGATCTGCTCGAGAAGCACGGGATCGTCGTGCAACATCAGACGTAAGTCGTTGCCTAGATGCAAGCGGCACAGCAACTGCTTCGTCGAAGCCGTCTGCAAGCGGACAATATCTGCTTGCAGGCGGCTTCGGCCGCTATGGAGGAGTTGTAAGCAGAAAAAGTCTGCTTACAGGCGGCGTCGGCCGCTATGGGGGAGCTGTAAGCAGAAAAAATCTGCTTACAGGCGGCGTCGACCGCTATGGAGGAACTGTAAGCAGAAAAAATCTGCTTACAGGCTGCGTCGACCGCTATGGGGGAGCTGTAAGCAGAAAAAATCTGCTTACAGGCGGCGTCGACCGCTATGGAGGAGTTGTAAGCAGAAAAAGTCTGCTTACAGGTGGCGTCGGCCGCTATGGAGGAGTTGTAAGCAGAAAAAGTCTGCTTACAGGTGGCGTCGGCCGCTATGGAGGAGCTGTAAGCAGAAAAAATCTGCTTACAGGCGGCTTCGGCCGCTATGGGGGAGCTGTAAGCAGAAAAAGTCTGCTTACAGGTGGCGTCGGCCGCTCTGGGGGAGCTGTAAGCAGAAAAAATCTGCTTACAGGCAGCGTCGACCGCTCAAATGGAGGGGATGTCCAGATCCGGACATCCCCTTTTTGGAATGGTACATGAGCTGTTCAGGCAAACAGGCGCATCGGCAGCCTGCGCTCCAGCGTTCCCCAGATAGCGAGCGTCAGCACAAACTCGGCGACGTTCTCCCACCCGCGTCCGCCCAGTGGCAGTTGGAGCCACATGATGAACGGCATGAACGCGATGCCGATCGCCAGCCACCACCATCCCCGATAGAGCAGGAGCAGGATGGCGGTGATGATCAGCACCAGGGTGACGACGATGATCATCGCCGGAGAGCCGATCGTGTTGGCAGGCTCATAGCGGATCACGCCAAATTCGCGGACAGCCCGCAACGTCCGTACTTCATCCCTTGCCAGAAAGGTCTGATAGGCGATCAGGGCGATGGTGATCAGCCAGGCCAATGCGGATATGAGCCGTGATCGGGCGATGGCCAGGCGTTCCTGCTGCCAGATGTCAAGTGCGATCAGCACGATCAGCGGTGTCAGCCAGGCGTGCGCCCAGTAACGCCAGGCATGCAGACTTTCCAGCAGATCGCCTGCGCGCAGCGAGGTTCCTAGCGCGATGACCGCATTGTCGTACAGCAGGCCGAGCATGACGAGGAGGAACAGGATGCGCCCGCGAACGCGCCTTGCTTCGCTCAGCTTGCGCACCGCCATATAAATGACAATGATATATGCAACTGTCAGGGCGAGGTGAATATAGAGGTCCATCGAAACATCCAGCCTTTCCTTCACAGTCCATGCTACCCTTATCTTCGCCCAATCCATCCACAATATACCTGCGCCAATGACGATGAGAGCTGATCCGGCTAGACTCCATATCCTGCATGATAGCTCGAAACCTTTCGACACTTGCATGCGTCGTATTAACCGCATGGAAACTTCCACTTGCTCATGTTTGTTTGATGCCCGAAGGTGTGGAACTGCTGGAGACGCCACGCTGGTTGAACGGCGAGGCGCTGCTTGTCAACAGCGTACATGGCGGACAAACAGAAGCATGGATCCTGACTGTGGGCAGCCAGAAGTCGCCAGGAAACCATGCCAAGCGATCATGATCGGTGTCGGGATGACCAAAGCCAGGCTGAAATGTGAGCGAATAACCGTGGCCAGGATGATCCATGCGAGGCTGAGATGTACGAGAATAACGGTAGCGGGACGATCATTGTGAGGCTGAACCACACGACAAAAACCGGTGCCGGTAAGACCAGTGCGAAAACTGCCCATACGGGATCACGTCCCGGAGCTTGAGGTTCCGGGCGGGCAGTCAGATGGATGGGCCATATTAAGGCTTGCGAGCACGCATGTTCGCTTGCCGGCGATTTCTGTGATACAATGTAGCCGAAATTGCCAAGCAACAACTGTTCTCGGAGGAGCCGGATAACTATGGATCTATTCACATACAGTGCGGAACAATCGCCGCAGGGCAAGCTGCTCGCCGATCGGATGCGGCCGGAGACGCTTGCCGAATACATCGGACAGGAGCACATCGTAGGACCGGGCAAGCTGCTCAGGCGGGCGATCGAGGCCGATCAGCTGAGCTCGATCATCCTGTACGGGCCGCCGGGTTGCGGCAAGACGACGCTGGCGCATATCATCTCGAAGCAGACGAAGGCCGACTTCGTGCAGCTCAATGCCGTGGACGCCTCGGTCAAGGATGTGCGCGGCGTGATCGATCAGGCGAAGATGAACAAGGCGATGTACGGACGCAAGACGATCCTGTTCCTCGACGAGGTGCACCGCTTCAATACCTCCCGTCAGGATGCGCTGCTTCCAGCTGTGGAGAAGGGCGACATCATCCTGATCGGGGCCACGACGGAGAACCCGTTCCACTACGTGAACGGAGCGCTGCTGTCCCGTTCGACGCTGTTCCAGCTGCATCCGCTCAGCTGGGAGCATTCGCTTCTCGCGATGCGTCGGGCGCTCAAGGATGAGCAGAAGGGGCTCGGCATGCTCAAGATCGAATGCGAGGAGGAGGCGCTCCTGCACATCGCGCGCACGGCCAACGGCGACATCCGCCGCGCCCTGACCGCCCTGGAGCTGGCTGCGATGACGACGACGCCGGAGCGGGACGGCACGATACGCATCACCCTCGAAGTGGCGGAGGAGTCGATCCGGCGTCCGCTCGTGCGGGCTGATGAATCGACGCAGTATGATGTGCTCTCGGCCTTCCACAAGAGCGTTCGCGGCTCCAGCGATGCTGCCCTGTTCTGGTTCATCTATGCCGTGGAGAAGCTTGGCATGGACCCGATGGTGTTCATTCGCCGGCTGACGGTCGCGTGCAGCGAGGATATCGGCCTTGCCAATCCGCAGGCGATGGTGCAGGCGGTCAGCGCGATGGAGGCGTATCACCGGATCGGTTGGCCGGAGTCCAGGTACATCATCGCCCAGGCGATCCTGTTCGCCGTCGAGAGTCCAAAGTCGAATTCGATCGCCATGGCGCTGGACAAGATCTCGGAGACCATCGAACGCATCGGCTCGGCCGAAGTGCCGCTTCATCTGCGCGACGCCCATTACAAAGGCGCGGAGCAGCTGGGCCATGTCGGCTACCGCTATCCGCATGATTATCCGGGCCATTATGTAGAGCAGCAATACCTGCCTGACCCGATCCGGAACGAGGTCTTCTACGAAGCGGGAGAGCTGGGCGCCGAGGCGAAGATTCGGCTCAACCAGGAGCAACGCCGAGGCGCGAGAAACCGCAGATCCTAGAGCGGAGAGCCGCGGTTCCATGGGGAGCAGTCTGCGATGGCGGGCCGCGGATCGATATGTCTGCGTTCAGAGCGCCATGGATACAAGGGAGTTGTTTACGGATCGATTCGGCAAGCCTTGGGAACATGGGAGTTGTCTGCGACTCGGCGGACGTGGAATCCAAGCAAACGCGAAACGGATACACTGCGGGAGCTTTATGACAAGATCTTGAAAAAATATCCGATTACTGTGTTTTTTTGTACAATTGCATTCCTAGTTCAGCCAAAGAATGGTATAATAGATTCGATTTTTATGGAAAGTAAGCTGAGGCTGGGTGATGGTTTTTGAGGAAGAAATGGGATGAACAGACAAAACTTCAACTGGGGAGATTGATCCGCAATCAGCTGGACATGCACGTCAAGCTGAACGATGCTGTAGATCGCGCGGCGGAGATTCTTCAGGCACCCAGGTCAACTTGTATGAACTACTGGCAAAAAGAGTTAAAGGATCTTGATTACTCACAACCGATCCTTACCTTGAAGAGCCGAAGGAAGAACAGTCAGACGGAGAACGCTCTGCAAGTCATCCAACCGGATGACGGGAAAGCCAGAGCGGACGCCTACGAGATGTTGCTGAACCGGTTATCGGAGCGGCTGATCGCCAATGAGGCGAGGTTTCGCGAATTCTATCAGCAGGCCAGCGTCCTGTACAATGAACATATCGCCTTGACAAGAGAATTGTCCGCCATCCTGGCGAGGAAGGATGCCGTTGCAGCGGCACAGCAGAATGCGACGCCGATCAGGGCGGGTGGAACGCTGGACATCGCCGAACTCGCGGTTGGCGACATCGTCTGCATACATCACCACATCTGGCATGACAACTACTACATCACCTCGATTCAGGAGGATACCGTCAACGGCTACAAGCTGAACAAAAACCTGCGCATTCGCCGCAAATCCAAGGAGAAGGTCATTCCGCCGGATCTGCTCGTGTACGGCAAGATCGTTCGCAGGGAAGTGAAGCTGGAAGACATCGCCGCGGAGTAAACGCCGGGCCGGTTTCACCTGCATGCGATCCCTCGTCCCAAATGCGTGAGCGAAGCCAGTCTGATGCCGCAGATCACTGCTATATCGAACATGCTGTAACTTTCAGTCGACGAAATCCGGCCGGGTCCGGATTTTTTCATGCCTGATGCATGGCATCCGCTTCAATAAGTGGAGGATGTTTGCTAGACTGATATGAGGTACATAGATCCATATATGATACGGAGTAGGACGGAGGTTGCGGATGGAGAGAAAGGACAATAGGATCAGACCAAGACAACTGGTGTGCCTGCTGGCCCTGGTGATCGGGCTGTCGATGCTCGCAGCCTGCGGAAGCCGCACAGACCCGGGGCAGTCCGCCTCGCGCTATCCGGATGAGCTGATCCTGGCGATCGGCTCGGAGCCGACGGACGGCTTCGACCCGACCACCGGCTGGGGCCGTTATGGTTCGCCGCTGTTTCAGAGCACGCTGTTCAAGCGGGATCACGAGATGAACGTCGTGCCCGACGCGGCGAAGGAGTACCGCATCAGCGATGATGGCCGCACGTGGACGGTAAGGCTGCGTGAGGATGTCAGGTTCTCGGATGGGGTGCCGCTTACGGCGGAGGACGTGGTGTTAACATTTGAGACAGCGGCCAGGAGCCATTCCGTCATCGATCTCAGCAATCTGGAGGACGTTAGGGCGCTGGATGCCTGGACCGTTGAGTTCACGCTTCGTGAGCCGCAATCCACCTTCATCTCCATGCTGGTGACACTGGGCATCGTGCCGAAGCATGCCTACGGCGATGGATACGCCAGAGAGCCGATCGGATCAGGGCCATTTCGCCTTGTGCAATGGGATGTCGGGCAGCAGCTGATCGTTGAGGCGAATCCGGAATATTACGGGCAGTTGCCCTACTTCCGCAAGCTGACCTTCCTGTTCCTGTCCGAGGATGCGGCTCTGGCGGCAGCGCGCGCGGGACAGGTGGACGTGGCTGCGATTCCGGCGGCCTTTGCCCGTCAGCCGGTGAAGGGCATGCGGCTGGAATCTGTTCGGACGGTGGACAATCGGGGCATCATGTTCCCCTTCGTGCCATCCGGCTCCACGACCGAGGAGGGCTATCCCGTCGGCAACGACGTGACGAGCGACATCGCGATCCGCCGCGCCGTGAATGTGGCGATTGATCGCCAGGCCCTGGTCGAAGGGATCCTGGAGGGCTATGGCACTCCGGCCTATACGGTCAATGACGGACTTCCGTGGTGGAATGAGGAGACGATCTTCGCTGACGGAGATCCGGAGGAGGCAAGGCGCATCCTCACCGAAGGGGGCTGGACGGATGCGGATGGCGACGGCATCGTGGAGAAGGATGGACTTGCGGCATCATTCACCCTGCTGTATCCGGCTGGCGATGTCACCCGCCAATCGCTGGCCCTGACGGTGGCCGATATGGTCAGACCGGTCGGCATCGACATCCGCGTGGAGGGCAAGAGCTGGGATGAGCTGAGCAAGCTGATGCACGCCCATGCGGTGCTGTTCGGTTGGGGCAGTCATGATCCACTGGAGATGTACTACCTGTACAGCAGCCGTTATCGGGGAGTGGATCTGTACAATGCGGGCTATTATGCCAATCCAACCGTCGACCGGTGGATGGAGAAGGCGATGTATGCCACCAGCGAGGAAGAGGCCTGGGAATACTGGCGCAAGGCCCAGTGGGACGGCCAGACCGGCCTGAGCTTCAAGGGTGATGCGGCCTGGGCGTGGCTTGTCAATATCGATCATATCTATCTGGTGGATGAGCAGCTGGACATTGGCAAACAGCGCATCCATCCGCATGGTCATGGCTGGCCAATCACGGATAACATCGAGGAGTGGCGATGGCTGGAGGTTCAAGATTGAGGCGGAATCTGATGGTATACGGCAAATGGTTCGCGATGAAGCTCATCCGCCTGTGCACCCTGCTTCTGGCGCTCAGTATCGTCAGCTTCTGCCTGATCAGCCTGTCGCCGATCGATCCGGTGCAGGCTTACATCGGAGCGGATGCGATGCGCGTCAGCCCGGAGCAGAGGCAGGAGATCGCAGCATACTGGGGGCTCGACGATCCGCCTGTCATGCGGTATCTGCATTGGGCATCGGCCATCCTGCGAGGTGACATGGGGACCTCCATGCTCTATCGGACGCCGGTGGCGGACGTGATCGGCGAGCGATTCATGCACTCCGCCGCACTGATGGCCGTGGCATGGCTTGCCAGCGGGGTCATCGGTCTTGCGCTCGGCATCGTGGCCGCTGCCCACAAGGGGCGTTGGCCGGATCGCCTCATCACCTGGTATTGCTATACGATCGCGTCCACGCCGGCATTCTGGATCGGCCTTGTGCTGCTCGTCGTGTTCGCGGTCTGGCTGGGCTGGTTCCCGGTGGGGCTGGCCGTTCCGGCGGGAGTGCTGGCCGCGGAGGTCACGCTGCTCGATCGGATCCATCACCTGATCCTGCCTGCGCTCACGCTCGCCATGGTCAGCATCGCGCCGATCGCCCTGCATACGCGCGAGAAGCTGCTGGCCGTGCTGTCCAGCGACCATGTGCTCTATGCGCGTGCCAGAGGCGAGAAGGGATACGCCCTGATCATGCGGCATGGGCTTCGGAATATCCTGCTGCCCGCGATCACGCTTCAGTTTACCTCGTTCAGCGAGCTGTTCGGCGGTGCGGTGCTGACGGAGCAGGTATTCTCCTATCCGGGCCTGGGACAGGCAACGGTGGCGGCTGGCCTCGGCGGCGATGTGCCGCTGCTGATGGGCATCGTGTTGTGCAGCGCCCTGTTCGTCTTCACAGGCAATCTGATCGCCGATGCCCTGTACAAGCTGGTCGATCCCCGAATGCGCAAAGGCGGTGATGGGTGATGCGGCGCTCCATACCGCCTGGCGCGGATCGGTCGCGTAACAGACCATTGAACCTGCGCCGCAGCACGTTGCTGATCATCGCAGGCACGGCGCTCATGTTGCTCGCGATTCTCATCATCGGCTTGCTCATCGACGAGCAGAGCCTCGTTACGCAGCCGCAACTCCGCAATCAGGCGCCATCGCCAAGCCACTGGTTCGGCACGGATTGGCTCGGACGCGATATGTTCGCGCGCACGATGAAGGGGCTTCTGCTGAGCATCCGGGTCGGCCTGTTCGGCGCCGTCGCAAGCACGCTCCTGGCCTTAACCTTCGGCTTGCTGGCCGCCATGGGCGGCAAGCGCGTGGACCGGTTCATCTCCTGGCTGATCGACCTGTTCCTCAGCGTGCCGCATCTCGTCACCCTGATCATGATCGCCTATATCAGCGGCGGGGGGCTGCGGGGAATCGTCATCGGGATCGCGCTGACCCACTGGCCGAGCCTCGCCAGAGTGCTCCGCGCGGAGGCCATGCAGATCAGGCAGGCAGAGTACGTCCGCATCTCCGAGCGGTTCGGCAAGAGCCGCTTCTGGATCGCGAGGCATCATGTGCTGCCGCATCTGTTGCCGCAGCTGATGGTCGGCTTCCTGCTCCTGTTCCCGCATGCCATCCTGCATGAGGCAGCGATCACCTTCCTCGGGCTCGGTCTGTCGCCGCATCAACCGGCGATCGGCATCATCCTGAACGAATCGATGCGCTACCTGTCGACGGGCATGTGGTGGCTCGCGATCTTCCCGGGGATCAGCCTGATCATCGTCGTTCGGCTGTTCGGCATGCTCGGAGAAAGGCTCGGCATGCTCCTCGATCCGAGGAGGGCGCATGAGTAGACGCGCAGGCTTGCAGGGATGCAGATCACGATTCAACATGAAACGGAAGACAGTGAAAGGAGCAGCATGATGGTGCCACTCCTCGAAGTGCGCAATCTGCAAATCACATTCACCCGATATACCGGCGGGCTCAGACAGCATCAGATCAAGGTGGTCGACGGAGTGGACCTGTCGGTGGCAGCCGGGGAGATCACGGCCATCATCGGCGCAAGCGGTTCGGGCAAGAGCCTGCTCGCGCACGCCATCCTGGGCCTTCTGCCCGGCAATGCGGCGATGAGCGGAAAGATCATGTATCGCGGCGAGGAGTTGGATGCCAGAAGGCAGGAGGCGCTACGCGGCCGGGAGATCGCCTATATTCCGCAGGCTGTGACTTACCTTGATCCGACCATGCGCGTAGGCCGCCAGGTCAGGCTGGCTGCAGGGGGAGACAGACGGGAAGCGGCGGACAAGCAGCGGAGAGCGTTCCGGAGGTATCGACTTGGCGAGCATGTGGAGAAGCTGTACCCCTTTGAACTGTCGGGTGGGATGGCGCGGCGGGTGCTGGTCGCGGCGGCGTCGGTGAGCGACGCCAGGCTGATCATCGCCGACGAACCCACGCCCGGGTTGCCGCAGGCCGAAGTGCGGGAGGCGTTGCTGCAGCTGCGGGAGCTGGCGGACTCGGGCTGCGGCGTGCTGCTGATCACGCACGATATCCAGGCCGCGCTGGGCGTCGCCGACCGGGTCGTCGTGTTCTATGCCGGCTCGTCCGTGGAAACGGCCCATGCGCAGGATTTCTCGGGAGATGGTCACCTGCTCAGACACCCTTACAGCAGGGCCTTGTGGAGGGCTTTGCCGGAGAATGGCTTCGAGGTGCTGCCAGGCGCCCAGCCGCAGCCCTCGGACAGGTTGGAGGGCTGTCTGTTCGCGCCGCGCTGCGCGATGGCTACGGCTGCGTGCAGCAAGGAGAGGCCGGAGATGCGCCATGTGCGCGGCGGGATGGTGAGGTGCTACCATGCGACTTGAAGGAATCGGACTGGGACATCGTTATGGCCGCGGTGACTGGCTGTTCCAGGGCGTCAACCTCTCGCTCGCAACGGGTGAGATCGTCGGCCTCGCCGGTCCGAGCGGCAGCGGCAAGACGACGCTCGGCCGCATCCTGGCGGGGCATGAGCGCCCGCTGCTGGGCAGGGTGACGCTCGACGGCCAGCCTTGCCCGTCCAAGGGTTATCATCCCGTGCAGATGGTGCTGCAGCACCCGGAGCTGGCGGTGAATCCGCGCTGGAGGATCAGGCGCGTCCTGGAGGAGAGCTGGCAGCCGGAGCCGGCGGTTCTTGAGGCTCTGGGCATCGAGGAGCAGTGGCTGGAGCGCAAGCCCGTGGAGCTGTCGGGAGGAGAGTTGCAGCGCATCTGCATCGCCCGGGCTCTCGGACCGGGCACACGGTTCCTGATCGCCGACGAGATGACGACGATGCTGGATGCGATAACGCAGGCGCAGGTGTGGCATGCTGTGCTCGAAGTCGCCCGCGCACGCGGTCTGGGCTTGCTCGTCATCAGCCACGATCGTCCGCTGCTCGGCAGGCTGTGCCAGCGGGTGATCGATTGGGAGGAACAGATACAGAGGGAATATCATTCACCTTGATCGACGTCCTGGAGGCGTTCATCGGGCGAGCCTGCCCGATGGGACTAAGGCTGCTCAGCATCCGTCGGGCTGCTTGATCACGCGATCGATCGTGGCGCCACCCAGGCACACTTCGCCGTCATAGAAGACGACGGCCTGGCCTGGCGTGATCGCCTTCTGTGGCCGCACGAACCGGACGAGGCATGTGCCATCCTCCCGCTGTTCGACCACGACCTCCTGATCCGGCTGACGGTAACGGAACTTCGCTGTGCAGCTCAGGCTACCCTCAGGAGCCTGCCCGCTGATCCAGTTGACGTCCGTGGCGATCAGCCCGTAGGAGAACAACGCGGGATGGTCGGCCCCCTGCACGACATACAGGATATTGTTCTCCAGATCCTTGTCAGCAACGAACCAGGGCTCTCCCGTTCCCGAACCGCCGATGCCAAGTCCCTGTCTCTGCCCCAGGGTATAGTACATCAGCCCGTCGTGACGTCCCTTGACCTGGCCGTCAAGCGTGCGGATCTCACCAGGCTGCGCCGGGAGGTATTGGCTGAGGAATTCCTTGAAATTGCGTTCACCGATGAAGCAGATGCCGGTGCTGTCCTTCTTGCTGGCGGTGGCGAGCCCGGCTTCATGAGCGATGGCGCGCACCTCCGGCTTGGTCAGCGACCCGATCGGGAACATCGCCCGCGACAACTGCTGCTGATTGAGCTGATTCAGGAAATATGTCTGGTCCTTGTTCGTATCCTTGCTTCTGAGCAGGCGATACACGCCATCCTGGCAGTCGACCTGCGCATAATGCCCGGTCGCCAGATAATCGGCGCCAAGCTCCAGCGCCTTCGCCAGGAACTCGCCAAATTTGATCTCGCGGTTGCACATGACGTCGGGATTGGGAGTCCTCCCTTTCCGGTATTCGTCCAGGAAGTAGGCGAACACCTTGTCGGAATATTCCTTCTCGAAGTTGACCGTATAGAAGGGGATCCCGATCTGTGCGCATACTCGCCTGACGTCCTCCGCATCCCTGTCCGCGGTGCAGACTCCGAACTCGTCGGTATCATCCCAGTTTTTCATGAAAATGCCGATCACATCATAGCCCTGTTGCTTCAGGAGAAGCGCGGCGACCGAAGAGTCGACGCCTCCCGACATGCCGATCACGACGCGTGTGTTGCTGTTTGCCATACTGGCACCTCCTCGTGTGAATGAATCTGTTCAAGCTTTATATCAGAATGGGCATATCGAACAAGCTGCATATCGGTTGCGGAACGCATAGTAAAATGACGACACACCCGGCCATGATTAAATTGCATAAGCGAATGGCAATAATGTATCATAACATCCGCTTGCTTACAACCGGTATGTCCGGGTTCCAATTCCCAGCCTGCCGATCTCCATAAACAGATTTTTTTCATAAAGATGTCATCTTTATGCTAACAAAAGGCAAGTGATTATGTTAACATACTAAAGAAGAGAAAAAACAAGAAGAGAAAAAAATAAGTAGGTGCTTGACTTGAAGATTTCGACAAAAGGTCGCTATGGATTAACCATCATGATGGAACTGGCAGCCAACTATGGTGAAAGACCGATCTCGCTGAAGAGCATCGCGGAGAAACACCAGCTGTCGGAGCATTACCTGGAGCAACTGATCGCTCCGCTGCGCAACGCCGGACTTGTCAAGAGCATACGCGGCGCGTACGGAGGCTACATCCTGTCCAAACCTCCGCAGAACATCACCGCCGGAGACATCATTCGCGTATTGGAAGGCCCGATCAGTCCGGTTGACTTCACCGAGGAGGATGATCCTGCGAAGCGCGATCTGTGGATCCGAATTCGCGACAGCATCGCCAGTGTGCTCGATGGCACAACGCTCAGCAGTCTCATCGAATACAAGGGAGACGAAAGCCCGAGCGAAGGCTACATGTTCTATATCTAAAATCCAAGTTCCAGGCAACGAAGGTGTATACGATGAAACGCATATATATGGATCATGCTGCTACTTCGCCGCTCAGGCCGGAGGTTCTGGAGGCGATGCAACCGTATCTGACGGATGCTTACGGCAATCCGTCCAGCCTTCATGCCTATGGCCGTGAAGCGAGAGTCGCGCTGGATTCGGCGCGCCATGTGATCGCTTCATGCCTGAACTGCGATCCGCGTGAACTGGTGTTCACCAGCGGCGGCACGGAGAGCGACAACACCGCTCTGTTCGGCGCAGCCTGGCAGAGGTGGTCATCTGGCAGGAATGCCTCTCCCGGCCATATCATCACCACCTCCGTTGAACATCATGCCGTGATCCATGCCTGTCAGCGTCTGGAGGAGCTTGGCTTCGACGTTACGTATCTGCCGGTGGACGAATATGGCCGGATCAGCCTTGAGGAGTTTGCGGCTGCGATCCGCGCTGACACATTCCTCGTATCGGTCATCTACGGCAACAATGAAGTTGGCACGCTCCAGCCCATCGCGGAGCTGGGGCAGATCGCGCGCGAGCGAGGATTGCTCGTGCATGTCGATGCCGTTCAGGCGCTGGGTGTCCTGGACCTGGACCTGAGAAGTCTGCCTGTTGATATGATGAGCTTCTCCGCCCACAAGATAGGCGGTCCCAAAGGAGTCGGCCTTCTGTATAGCCGCAGCTCCGTGAAGTGGACGCCGCTCCTGTATGGCGGATCACAGGAACGCAACCTTCGCGCCGGCACGGAGAACGTGGCCGGCATTGCGGGTTTTGCGGAAGCGATGAAGCTGGTGAAACGCGAAGCCGGGGATAGACGTAATAGATTATGGGAGCTTCGCCACCTCTTCCTCGATACGCTGGCAAGCGAGCTGCCAGCTGCCGACACGTTCTTACTCAACGGGCATCCGACGGAGACGCTGCCGCAGATCATCAACGTCAGCTTCCCGGGACTGTCCACCGATACGCTGCTGATGAATCTCGACCTCTCCGGGATCGCGGCTTCGAGCGGCTCCGCCTGCTCCGCCGGCTCGCTGGAACCTTCTCATGTGCTGAAGGCGATGGGGCTGAGCGAGGAGCGTCTGCGTTCCGCCGTTCGTTTAAGCCTGGGCCATGGCCTCACCGAGGAAGACGTGCGGGAAGCGGCAATTCGTGTGGCGAAGGTTGTCCTTCAGATGAAGGAGCGTATTCGTCAGGTCCGTTAATGCCGTGCGGTCAGGCAAGAAGGATGGATGTTGCCCGTAACGGGCTGCCGGTTTGCATGATGAGCGAATAACCCCTTCGCATCAGGCGCACAATGCTTCATATGAGCTTGTGCGAAGGGTGAGATCGGTTTTGTATAAAGCAAGAGATATTATCGGCCTGCCTGTCATCGCGGTGGATGGGGGCCGCAAGCTGGGAGAGGTTCGCGACTTTCTGCTGGGCGCCTGGCATGTGAAGGGCCTGCTGCTGGATCCGAAATACTGGTTCGGCAGCGCCCGGGCGATCGCCTGTGAGGGCATCCAGTCCATCGGCAGCGATGCGGTCATGGTGTCCGATCCCGAAGCCATCTATACGTTCGGCGATTTCACCGAGCAGGGGCGGCTGTTCATCTCCGGCAAGAAGAAGCTGCAGGGGATGCCTGTCGTCACCTATAACGGACAACAGCTCGGATATATAGAGGATGTTTATTTTGATGAAAAGTTGGGTAAAAAAATAACAGGTTTGGAATTAACAGACGGTTTGATCTCGGACATTACAGAAGGCCGCAAGGTTGTCATGATTAACGAGGAAGCCCAGCTTGGCGAGGATGCGGTCATCGTTCACGGCGATTCGGTGTCGGGACAGCTGCAGGAACGGGAAAGAACCTCTGATTCAAATAGGATAGGGTGAGAAAACATGCGTTGTCCAAATTGCAACTCCAAGGATATCGGCAAGATCGGATCCCACCAGTATTATTGCTGGGGATGCTTCATTGAACTGACGGTCAACGGCGAGAAGATGTCCGTTTACCAAGTTGAAGAAGACGGTACACTCAGCTCTCTGGATGATCTGTTCTTCGAAGAAGAGATATCGCATCTCGAAGAGAATTTACATGCACTTGAAGCTGCGCAAGCCCATGTGACTTGAGCAGTACTCGTGACAGAGGGACGGGGGTATTGTCTCCATGCGTTGTGACTATCCCCCCGTCCCTCTGTCACATTTACATGATTTCTGCAAAAATGACATTTGACTGGAGTTATAACTTTCTTTCCTGGACCGCTTGAGGATTCACGCACCTTTTAGAAAGCGTTTTCATCCGTTGAAGACGGGTCTGTGCCCAGTTGATCTAACGGACACCAGATACATTATTGGGTCGATTTGGAGATTTTATAGATTCTAACGGACTGAGATAACATTATGTAAGACAAAATGCTGTTTTCCACCTGGAACACGAACCATTAGTGTCGCTCCTGTCCGTTGTGCGCCTAGCAAAGCTAGGCATAACTAGCTGATGAAAGTTCAGCCAGGGTAAAGGCCAAGCTGCCCTGTAGCTAGTAGGCCACTTATGGCGAAATCCATGGGTGGAAGCCCTATGAAAAGCATGCTGAGAGCATGTGAAGCAACTCCGCAGGCCGTAACATAAAGTGAATCCTGCCGCATCGTTAAGAGAACCCCGAAAGGGACAAGAGGGTGCCGAGCGTCGAACGGACATGCGAAGGCCAAGGAACGTGTGAAGAACTTGGAGCAACACGGAAGAACCCTCCGGTGTATGGGGATCGGCATGTGGAGAGAGTTATGTCTGGAACTAGGGAGGCCCTCCCCCACACGATGGAACCTGATCGTAAAGAGCGAACCTATAAGCCCTAAAGGTGAAAGGGGGAGCTGTGGGAAGGGAGTCGGAGGGGGTCATAGATACCGATGCAGCAGGGACAACATAACCCTGTGAAGGGAAGGACCCCCACTTCGTTCGTGGGAACTAAGGAGGTAAGAGTGAGTGAATGCCCGAAAGGCTAACTACACCAAAGAAAAAGCTCGACAACTTCAAAGAACCCTATACCTTGCAGCTAAGAAAAAGCCAACGAGGCGATTCCATGCCTTGTATGACAAGATTCATCGCGAGGACATCATGGCCCATGCGTGGAACCGAGTAAAGGCAAACAGAGGGAGTGCCGGCATTGATCGCGTGACGATACACTACGTGAGAGACGAAATCGGCGAGAAACGCTTCATCAAGGAAACCTGCGGGCAGTTGAAGAATGGTACGTATCGCCCTACCCCTGTTAAGAGAGTAGACATCCCAAAAGGAGACGGGAGAACGAGGCCGCTAGGGATTCCGACGGTACGGGATCGATTGGTACAGATGGCCACGAAAATCGTGCTGGAAGGTATCTTCGAAGCGGACTTCAAGGACTTCTCCTACGGATTTCGTCCGAGACGAAGCGCGCATGATGCGCTTCAGAAGATTATGGACACCGTAAACCAAGGACGGATCTACTGGGTAGTCGATGTGGATATCAAAGGCTACTTCGACAACATCTCACATGAGAAACTCATGAAGCTGGTAGAGATGCGGGTATCAGACCGAAAGGTCCTCAAACTAATCCGAGGGTGGCTCCAGGCAGGAGTCATGAAAGATGATCAGTTTCATGAATCCGACATGGGGAGCCCACAAGGCGGCGTCATCTCTCCACTCCTTGCCAATATCTACTTGAACTATCTCGACACGATATGGGAGAAGCGCTTTGCTCATCTAGGTACACTGGTGAGATACGCAGATGATCTAGTCGTACTGTGTTACCGAAAAGCAGAAGCGATGGAAACCATTCAAGTCCTAAAGGCTGTATTTGAGAGACTGGAATTGACGATGAACGCGGAGAAAAGCAAACTGGTGAACATATGGAATCCTGATCAAGGATTCGACTTTCTAGGTCACCATCTTCGCCGGATGCCCGTGATGCGCAAGGGGGGAAAGGAGGCACGCATCCTCCGATGCATTCCTTCGAAGAAGGCACTGAAGAGGATGCGAACCGTGGTGAGAGAAGTAACCGCCTCCCGAAACCTCTTGGCCAAACGGATCAATGATCTAGTGAAGACTCTCAATCCCAAGATCGTGGGATGGAGAAACTATTATGCGAAGGTGGACAAAGGAGCGGCGAACCGTTTCTTGGCTAAGATCGACTGGTACATCGTGAAAAGGCTGCTGATATTCTGCCGAAAGAAGTATAAACGATGGAATCGAATGAAAGCCCACCGCACTGAAATCCTGAAGAAAGTCGGTCTAAAATCAGTGAATACGTGGCGAAGTACGTACTGCGCAAGGTGAAGAACGTCGGAAAGCCGTATGCGGGAAAACCGCACGTACGGTTTGATGAGGAGGGGCTGGCATCCCAGCCCTTTACTCTACAGATATTCAAAAAGTGCATTTCGAGCTTGATTGTGTTATCTGAGTCCGTTAGAAGGATCGGGAGCATCAATTTGTCGAAGCTGAACCAGTCTAGACACAACCATACGATGTATCAGTTTTAGAGAAGGATAATGCATTTTGCATTCGCTTATGATCGTTTACAATTCACTATATCAGCCATGACAAAATCGCGACAATGAGATTATCTTTCAGTACCAGGAGGCGGTTTAATGCAGATGAAGGAGAAGCCGGAAGCGTATCTGTTCGTCCATTTCAAGGAGAAGACGACTCCTGATGGAGAACA
>Ga0207747_1000843_pt1 | contig 27317 bp, 24 predicted proteins | sample HigsolmetaGSP11D_FD_184839 | JGI IMG/M metagenome (GOLD analysis project Ga0207747, IMG submission 184839) | High solid enriched microbial communities from the Joint BioEnergy Institute, USA - SP1-1-D (SPAdes) | ecosystem: Engineered > Bioreactor > SSF (Solid state fermentation) > Aerobic >...
CCCGCAGCCCGCCATTGGCAATGGCGGCATAGGCGGCGGTCAGGTCCAGCAGCGTCACCTCGCCTGTGCCGAGGGCGATGGAGGCGTCCTTCGGGAAGCGCCCATCCAGCCCGAGCCGCTGCGCCACCTCGATTGCCGCGCGCGGTCCGCCGCCGCGCAGCAAAACCCGGACGGCGGCGGTGTTGACGCTGTGCGCCAGCGCCTCCTCCAGCGTGATCTCGCCACGCGGGCGCCAGGTGCCGTTGCCGGGCGACCAGCCGCCCATCGAGAGCGGCCCGTCCGCCACCGGGTCATCCGGCCCGAGGCCATGCTCCAGCGCTGCCAGATAGACGATGGGCTTGAAGGCCGAGCCCGGCTGGCGCCGCGCCAGAGTGGCGCGGTTGAACTGGCTGTCCCGGTAGTCACGGCCCCCCACCATGGCCCGCACCGCGCCGCTTGCCGCGTCCAGTGCCACCACTGCGCCTTGGGTGACGCCAGCATGGGCTCCCGGCCCGGCCAGCAGCGCGTCCAGCCGCGCCTCCGCCATCGCCTGCAGGTGGGGGTTCAGGGTGGCGCGCAGCACCAGATCGGCATTGCCGGGGAAGGTCTCGGCAAGGTTCTCCAGCGCCCAGTCGGCGAACCAGCCGGCTTGGCGGGAGGGCGGCACCGGCGTCCGCATGCGCGACTGTTCCGCAATGGCCTGCTCGCGGGTGATGACGCCGGCATCGGCCATGATTTCCAGCACCTCCGCCGCGCGGGCCATTGCGAGGTCGGGTGAGGCGCGCGGATTAAGGCGGGAGGGCGCCTTGGGCAGCCCCGCCAGCATCGCCGCCTGCCAGAGCGTCACTTTCCTCGCCGGCACGCCGAAGAACAGGCGCGCCGCCGCATCCACGCCATAGGCGCCGGCGCCGAGATAGACGCGGTTCAGGTAGATCTCGAGCAACTGGTCCTTGCTGAAGCGCCGCTCCAGCCAGAGGGCGAGCAGCGCCTCCTGCACCTTGCGCCGCGTGTTGCGCTCCGGCGTCAGGAACAGGTTCTTGGCCAATTGCTGGGTCAGGGTGGAGCCACCCTGCACCACCTCGCCCGCTCGCCAATTGGCCCAGGCGGCGCGGGCGATGCCGATGGGATCGATGCCCGGATGGCTGTAGAAGCGCCGGTCCTCCACCGCCAGCAGGGCGGCGGGCAGGTAGGGCGGCAGGTCGCGTAGCCTCACCCGCTCCCCGTACAGGTCGCCCTGGGTGGCCAGCGTGGAGCCATCCGCCGCCAGCAGCGTGACGGAGGGGCGGCGGGTGGCAGCCAGCGCCGCCTCCGGCCGCGGCATGTCCCAGACGAAGAAGAGCAGCAGCAGCCCGAGGCCGAGCCCGCCCCAGACCGTCAGCAGCACCAGCCAGCGCAGCAGCAAGCGCCCAACACGGCGCGGAGGCCGGGCGGGGGATGGAGCGCGGGGGGGCGTGGGGCTGCCGGGCCGGCGCACCGGGGCCGCAGGCGGGGGGGCCTGGCGGCGGCGCGCGCGGCCGGCCTGGGCCGGCGGCATGTGCGACACAGACTAGATCATGCCGGCCCAGGCAACCAGGGGTGGCCATGGCCTCGCCGGGCCAAGCCGCCGGCCTGAACCCGGTCAGGCTTCCCAACGCTACCGGACGAGGACGTTGTCGATGATGTGGACCACGCCGTTGCTACAGGGGATGTCGACCCGCACGGCACGCGCCGGCGGGATCTGGCTCCTGCCGCCGGCGCCGAAGCCGCCAGCTCCCGGGGTCAGGGTGTAATGCCCATCGCTCTGGCGCTGGATGATCAGCTCATTGCCGTTCCTGGTCCGCATGGTGACCCGCTCCTGGCCCCGCACCTCGCTCGCCATGTGCTTGCCGTCGATGATGTGGGCATTGAGCACCGCTGGCCCGCGGATGGGGTCGAAATCCTGAGTCGGCTGCGATCCCATCAGGTCATTGCGGATGTTGACCGGGGTCTTGTTGATGGCCTCATTGGTCGGGGCAAGAACGGTATAGGGGCCGGGGCCGCGCAGCAGGTTTGCCACGCCGGTCCGGTTCAGCGAGCCGACGAAGGTGCTGAGATCCGGGATCTGCGACATCACCGTCATGCAGTCCTGCGCCCGCGCGGCGGTGCCGCCGAAGCAGAGAGCCGCAGCCAAGGCAGCCGCGGCCAGGGGGACTCGAAGACGCGTCATGGGCGGACGTCCTCCACCTGTGCCGCCTCGTCCCTCGGAAGTGTCCGAGGGAACCGGCCCCCTCCCCAGGGAGACGGTGTGCGGCATCATCGGTCCCACCGCCGGCAGACTCGTCCGGACCGATGATCCGGCGCAAGCGGAAACAGGAAGGGACGGAACCAGCGCCGGTCATCCCCGGAACGGGGATCGCCGCAAAGTCACCTGTTCCGAAAGGATTACGCCCGTTCCGTTACGCCCTCGGCGAAGCCCATCACCAATTCGTGGATGCGGGCCGGGTCGGACTGCTCCATCACCCGGCGGGCGAAGCGGGCGCAGTCGGCGATGTCCAGCGCGCGCACCGCCTGCTTCACCCGCGGAATCGCGCTGGCATTCATGGACAGGCAGCGGATGCCGAGGCCAAGCAGCAGCGGCACCAGCCGCGGATTGCCCGCCATCTCGCCGCAGACGCTGACCGGCATGCGAAGGCGCAGCGCCGCCTCGGTGGCGAATTGCATCAGCCGCAGTACCGCGGGGTGCAGCGGGTCGTAGAGATGGCTGACCTCGGCCTCCGCCCGGTCCACCGCCAGGGTGTACATGGCCAGGTCGTTGGTCCCGATGGCGAAGAAGTCAGCCTCCAGCGCGATGGCATCGGCCGCCAGTGCGGCGCCCGGCGTCTCGATCATCACGCCAAGCTCCGGCAGCTTCTCCGGCAGCTTCTCACCACGGCGGCGCAGGCGGCGGGCGACGCGCTCATAGATCTCGCGCGCCTGCTTCACCTCCTCCGGATTGGTCACCAGCGGCAGCAGGATGCGGATATTCCCCTGCTCGGCGACGCGCAGGATGGCGGCGAATTGCGCCTCCAGCAGCTCCGGCCGCTTCAGCAGCAAGCGCAGCCCGCGCAGGCCGAGCGCCGGGTTCGGCCCGCCATGGGTGGGCGCGATGCCGGAGGCCTGCGCCTCGATGTCCTTCTCCCCGCCCCAGTCGAGGACGCGAATGGTGACCGGATCCTCCCCCATCGCCTCGACGACCTGAGAATAGGCCTGGAACTGCGCCTCCTCGTCCGGCAGGTCCTCCCGGTTCATGAAGAGGAACTCGCTCCGCAACAGCCCGATGCCCTGCGCCCCGGCCTGGGCGATCAGCGGCAACTCGGCCGGGATCTCCAGATTGGCCATCAGCTCCACCGGCTCGCCATCCGTGGTCACGGCGGGCAGGCGGCGCAATTTGGCCAGCCGGGCACGCTCCCGCGCGAAGGCGGCCAGTCCCTCCCGGCCGCGCTCCAGCGCCGCTGCGCTGGGGCGGAGGACGACCATGCCGGCGCTGCCGTCCAGCACCGCCTGATCGCCGCGCGCCGCGCTATCGGTCAGCCCGGCGCAGCCGAGGACGGAGGGAATGCCCAGCGCCCGCAGCATGATGGCGGTATGGCCGTCGGCGCCGCCTTCCTCCGTCGCCACGCCGGCGATGCGAGCGGGGTCGAGCAGGGCGGCATCGGCCGGGGTCAGTTCCTCGGCGATCAGGATGGCGCCTTCCGGCACCTCCTTCAGGCTGCGGAAGGGGGTGGCGGTCAGGTTGCGCGTCAGGCGGCGGGCGATCTCCCGCACCTCTCCGGCGCGGCGCTGCAGCCCGGCGCGGTCGTCGTCCCGCGCGGCCATGATGGCGGCTGCGATTGCCTCGGCCTCGTCCTGCACCGCCGTTTCGGCGGCAAGGCGCTCCTGCTCGATCCGCTTGCGGGCGCCGCGCAGCAGGCGGGAATTGCCCAGCATCATGATGTAGGCGTCGAGCAGCGGCTCTAGTTCCTCCTGCGCCTCCTCGGGCAGGACGGAGAGCCGGGTCTTCAGCTTGTTGAGCTGCTTGCGGGAGGCGACGACGGCATCCGCCAGGCGCTGCTTCTCTGCCTCCACCTGGTCCTCGGGGATAGTGCGGCGCGGCGCCTCGGCCGGGATCTCGGTGGTGTCGTAGATCGGCCCGATGGCGATGCCGGGGGAGACGGGGATGCCCTTGATGGTCAGCTCCCGCGCCTTGCGCGGGGCTGGGCGACGCGGCGCCTCCGTGGCGGCTTCTGCCCTGGCGGTGCCCTTGGCCTCGATCCTGTCGGGTTTCTCAGTCTTCATGGAAGCCGGCCTCGACCAGGCCGGCGACCGCCTCGAGCGCTTCCTTGGCGTCCCAGCCATCGGCTTCGATGGTGATCTCGCTGCCTGGCCCGGCGCCCAGCATCATCAGCCCCATGATGGAGCAGGCGGGCACCGTCTGCCCGTCGCGGGAGACGTTGAGGCAGGCGCTGTAGCGTTCCGCCAGCGAGACCAGCTTGGCCGCGGCGCGGGCGTGCAGGCCGCGGCTGTTGGTGATCCGCACGGTCCGCCGCAGCACCAGCCCGGAGGGATCGCAGCCGCAGCCGCCCTCCGCCCTGTCCACGGCATTGCCCCCCGCTTCGTTCATTGCTTCGTCTCCCCATCGCCGCTTCCATCAGGCCTGCCCTGGGCGGGGCCGTTCGGCCTCACGGCGCAGTTCGGGATGTCGCTGGTCGCGGCGATGTATTTCCGGCCGGCCGCGGCGGCATGGTCCACCGCCTCGGCCAGCGGCTCGGAGGAGCGGATCTTGGCCAGCTTGACCAGCAGCGGCAGGTTCACGCCGGCGATGACGTCCACTGTCTTCCGGTCGGCCAGGGAGACCGCCAGGTTGCAGGGGGTGCCGCCGAGGATGTCGGTCAGCACCACGACGCCATCGCCCTGGTCCACGGCGGCGATGCTGTCGCGGATTTCCTGCCGCCGGCCCTCCATGTCGTCTTCGGGACCGATGCAGACGGTCGCCACCGCGCGTTGCGGACCCACAACATGTTCCATGGCGGAGCGAAGCTCCTCGGCCAGGCGGCCGTGGGTCACCAGGACAAGACCGATCATGGGGTGCGCGTCAGGGCCTCCCGACCCTCGGGCTGGGCAACTGGGTTCTGCTGGATGTGAGTTTGGACATTCTGGTCCTTGGCGCCGCGCTCCGGCGCCGTGTCATGCTCGGCGGCGAGTTCCCGATGGGTCACTTCCACGCGCCAGCCCAGGCTGCGTAAATGGTCAGCCAAGCGCTCCGCGGCAAGGACCGATCGGTGCCTGCCGCCGGTGCAGCCCAGCGCGACGGTGAGGTACTTCTTGCCCTCGGCGACGTAGCGAGGCAAGAGCGGGTCGAGGAAGGCGGTCAGCCGCTGCCAAAATCCCGGCCATTCCGGATCGGCCTCGACATGGGCCGCCACCGCCGGATCCCGCCCGGTCAGGGGGCGCAGCGCCGGGTCGTAATGCGGGTTGCGCAGGAAGCGCAGGTCGAAGACCAGGTCCGCCTCCCGCGGCAGGCCGCGCGGGAAGGCGAAGCTCTGCACCAGGATGGAGAGGCCCGGCGCGCCCTCCGTCCGGAAGCGCCGCTCGATCATCCGGCGGAGGTCCGGCAGCGGCAATTCGGAGGTGTCGATCACCACATCCGCCGCGTCCCGCAGCGGCTCCAGCAATTCGCGCTCCCGCGCGATGCCGTCGGCGACTCGGCTGCCGAGCGAGCCGCCGGGGGCCAACGGGTGGCGCCGCCGCGTCTCGGTGTAGCGGCGGAGCAGCACCGGCGTCTCCGCCGTGACATAGACCAGGGTCACCGCGATCTCGGGGCGGAGGCGAAGGCGGGAAAGGGTCAGCAGCGCCGCCTCCGGGGCGAAGCCGCGGGTGCGGGTGTCGATGCCGGCGGCGAGCGGCAGGTCGCCATCCCCCACCAGCTCCTCCAGCACCGTGAGCGGCGGGTTGTCCACCGTCTCGAAGCCCAGATCCTCCAGCGCCTTGAGCACGGAGGCCTTGCCGGCCCCGGACAGGCCGGTGACCAGCACGATCGGCCGGGGTGCCGGCCCCTTGGCCTGCGGCGTCATGGAAAGGGTCCCGCATGCTGGCCGAGGCGGCCGGTGGCGGCATCCAGCGCCAGGGCGACCTTGGCCGGGGCGGAGGCGTCGAAGGCGTGCAGCGGCAAGGCGGGCAGGGCGATGCCCTCGCAGGTCCAGCTCTCGGGCTCCGGCAGGCGCGGCACGTCCTGGCGGTCCCGGAGATGCAGCACCAGCCGGACCGCCGGGGCGGGTTCCGCCACCGGCAGGGGGCCGAGGATGCCAAGGCCGCGGACCTCCAGCAACCCGCGCAGGGCCGGTGGCGCCTCGGCGCGCAGGGTGCCGGCATCCGGCCGCAGCGCGACCTGGTCGTCGGCCACCAGGGTCCAGCCTTGCTGGATCAGGCGCAGCACGAGATCGGACTTTCCCGATCCGGGCGGACCCAGGAACAGCACGGCATCGCCCCCGCGAGCGACAGAACTGGCATGGAGCAGCATCCCGGCCGCCACGAAAGGGGCAGTCCGACGGGACGACAGGGCCCGGTGGCCTGAAAATCCATCATCGGCATCGGCCTGCACCGAGACTCAACAGCGGCGGACCATGGCAGAAAGAGGCGCGGGTTCCAAGGGTATCCTTGGTTGTGGCCCGCGCCGGCCTGCGTCCGGCGGTTGCGGCCTGGCTGTTGCGCGCCTCGCGCGGACATGCCACCCCCGGCCCATGAGCCAGACCATGCCCGTTGACCGGAATGCCATTCTCGCCGCGGCAGCGCGCATCGCGCCGCATGTCCGGCGCACGCCCTTGCTGCGCATCGCGGCGGGCGATCTCGGGCTGCCGCATGACGTTGTGTTGAAACTGGAACTGCTTCAGGCTTCCGGGAGCTTCAAGCCGCGCGGCGCCTTCAACCGCATGCTCTCCGCCCCGCTGCCGACAGCGGGGGTGATCGCTGCCTCGGGCGGCAACCACGGGGCGGCGGTGGCCTATGCGGCGCGGGCGCTGGGCGTGCCGGCGGAGATCTTCGTGCCGGAACTGACCGGGGCGGCGAAGCGGGCACGCATCGAGGGCTACGGCGCCCGGCTGGTGGTGGGCGGCGCGACCTATGACGAGGCGCGGCAGGCCAGCGAGGCGCGCGCGGCGGAAACCGGCGCGCTGATGGTGCATGCCTATGACCAGGCGGAGGTCCTGGCCGGGCAGGGCACGGTGGCCCTGGAATTCCAGGCCGATGCGCCGGAGCTGACGCATGTTCTGGTGGCCACGGGCGGCGGCGGGCTGATTGGCGGCATGGCGGCCTGGTATGCTGGCAGCACGACGCAGGTGGTCAGCGTGGAGCCGGAAGGCTGCCCGACCCTGGCGACGGCCCTGCATGAAGGCCGGCCGGTGCCGGCGCCGGTGGGCGGGCTGGCGGCGGACAGCCTCGGCGCCCGGCAGGTGGGGGCGCTGATGTTCCGGATTGCGTGCCGGCAGGTGGCAGCGGCGGTGCTGGTGCCGGACTCGGCCATCCGCGCCGCGCAGCGCCTGCTGTGGCAGGCGGCGCGAGTAGTGGCCGAGCCCGGCGGGGCGACGGCGCTGGCGGCCTTGCTCTGCGGCGCCTGGACGGCGCCGGAGGGCGCGCGGGTCGGCGTGCTGGTCTGCGGCGGGAATTGCGATCCGGGGAGCGTGGCGGGCTGAGGCCGTCCGGTGACCGGAGGGCCGGACGGCCCAAAGGTCTGGATCGGCCGGCCCGGCAGATAAGGCGCCGGCTCAGCGCACCGATAGCCAGGTCAGCATCAGCGCTCCCAGCACGATCCGGTACCAGCCGAAGGGGGCGAAGCCGATGCGGGTGATCACCGCCAGCACCGCCCGCACCGTGACCAGCGCCACGAGGAAGGCGGCCAGGAAGCCGACCGCGATCTCGCCCAGCCCGGCCATGGCCAGCTCATGCCGCGCCTTGAACAGGCTGTAGGCAGTGGCCGCCAGCATGGTGGGAATGGCGAGGACGAAGCTGAATTCCGCTGCCGGCCGCCGCTCCACGCCCAGCAGCAGGGCAGTGATGATGGTGGCGCCGGAACGCGAGGTGCCGGGGATCATCGCCAGCGCCTGGCCGAAACCGATGAGCAGCGCCGCCAGCGGTCCGATCTCCGGCACGGAATGGATGCTTGGCGGCGGCCGCAGCCGCTCGATCAGGATGATGGCGACGCCGCCGAGGATCAGGGCGGTGCTGACGACCCAGGGATTGAACAGCAGTTCCGTGATCGGCTTGTGCAGGGTGGCGCCCAGCACCAAGGCCGGCAGGAAGGCGAGGAGCAGGTTGACCACGTAATACCGCTCCCGCCCCGGCCGCCACATTCCGTGCGCCAAGTCAAGCAGCATGTCCCGGTAGATCCAGACCACCGCGCCGATGGCGCCGAGCTGGATGGAGATCTCGAAGGCCTTGCCAGGCGGCCCCTGGAAGCCGATCAGGTCACCCAGCAGGATCAGGTGCCCGGTGGAGGAGATAGGCAGAAACTCGGTCAGGCCCTCCACCACGCCCAGGAGCAGGGCGGAGAACAAAGCAGCAAGATCCATGAGGCGGGCAGACTCCGAAGGCGGGGCCGCCCGCGCAGACAGGCCAGGCGGCAGAGGCATATACCGCCCCTGCCGCCGCTCTTCCATGCGCTAAGCGTTCATATCCACGTTCATGTAAGGTTGCGGCGTCAGCGCTGCTGCGCCGCAGCCGCCGGGAAGGCGAAATTGTCGAAGCTGCTCTCCGCGACGCGGAACCACTGGTACTCGATATCCCGGTAGGCGCGGTAGGCGTCCCAGATCTTCTTGAAGCGCTCGTTCTTCGCCGACATCTCATCATACAGGGCATGCGCCTCCTTCCAGGCGGCCTGTATGATGTCGCGCGGCCAGAAGCGGAGCTGGGCGCCGGCGGCGACCAGGCGGCGCAGCGCCTGCGGGTTCAGGTTGTCGTAGCGCGCCAGCATGTCGGCATTGGCCTCGCCGCAGGCGGTCTCCAGCGCCGCCTTGTAGGCGGGGGGTAGGGCCTCGAAGGCGTTCTGGTTGGCGAGGAAATGCAGATGCGCCCCGGCCTCCCAGAAGCCCGGAGCGTAGTAGTAGCGGGCGACGCGGACGAAGCCGAGCTTCTCGTCGTCATAGGGGCCGACGAATTCCACCGCGTCCAGCGTGCCGCGCTCCAGCGCCGGGTAGATGTCGCCGGCGGCGATCTGGGTCGGCACCGCGCCCATGCGGCGGAAGACCTCGCCGGCCAGGCCGGCGATGCGGAATTTCAGGCCCTTCAGGTCGTCCAGGCCCTTCACTTCGTTGCGGAACCAGCCGCCCATCTGGGCGCCGGTGTCGCCGGCCGGAAAGCCGACGATATTGTAGGTCCGGAACAGCTCGGCCGCCAGCTCGTTGCCGCCGCCATACTGCATCCAGGCCAGATTCTGCCGGGCATTCAGGCCGAAGGGCATGGCGGTGAAGAAGGCGAAGGAGGGATCCTTGCCGGTATAATAGTAAACCGGGGTGTGGCCGCCCTCGATCGTGCCGTTCTGCACTGCGTCCAGCACCTGGAATGCTGGCACCACCTCGCCCGCCGGGAAGAAGCGGATCTGGAAGCGGTTGTCGGTGATCTGCGCCACCCGCTTGGCAATGTTGTCGCCGGTGTTGAACAGCACATCGAGGTTGCGCGGGAAGGCGGAGCAGACGCGCCAGCGCACCTCCGGATTGGTCTGCGCGATGGCGGGGGCTGCGAGGGCAGCCGGGGCAGCGGCTGCGGCGGCGCCCAGCAGAGCACGGCGGTTCATGGCGAGGTCTCCCTAAACAGTTGCGCGGATGTAAGGCAGGCGGTGCGGCAGGGGAAGTGGCGCGGAGCGGAGGATGGCGGATCAGGCGCGGGGCGGGCAGGGGGCATTCGGGCCACAATGGGCGGCGGTGCCGCTGGTGGCGCTGGCAGGCTGCGTGGACGGCATCGGCTGGCTGAGCCTGAACCAGCTCTTCGTCAGCTTCATGAGCGGGACCAGCACCCTGCTCGGGCTGGCCCTGGCGGAAGGGGAGGGGGCACGGGCGGCGGACCTGGCGCTGGTGGTCGGGCTCTTCGCCGCCGGGGCCACGCTTGGGGCGGCGGCCGGGCTGCTGGCGGGGCGATGGCGGAGCGCCACGGTGTGCTTCCTGGTGGCGGTGCTGCTGCTGGCCACGGTGCTGCTGCCGCGGGCGATGGGGGAGGTGCTGCCTGGCCTGCCGCTGGCGGCGCTCGGCATGGTGCCGGCGATGGGCATGCTGAACACGGCCCTGCCGGGGGTTGGCGGCATCACCTTCGTCACCGGCGCGCTGGCCCGGGGCTGCCAGGGGGTGGTGACGGCGCTGGCCGGGCGCGGCCCGCGCTGGGCCTGGGCGCCGCAATTCGCCGCCTGGGTGGCGATGGTGGCCGGGGCTGTGGGCGGCGGGCTTCTGGAGGCGCGATTCGGCCAGGACGCGCTGGCGGTTCCGGCAGCCGGGGCGCTTCTGGCGGCGCTGGCGGCGGGCATCGTCGCCTGGCGCGGCGGGTAGGACCACGGCGGCGGGATGTGCCCCGCCGCCGCGCAATGCTCAGTAGCGGTAGTGGTCGGCCTTGAAGGGGCCCTGCTGTGGCACGCCGATATACTCGGCCTGGTGCGGCGAGAGCTTCGTCAGCGTCGCGCCGACCTTCTCCAGGTGCAGCGCCGCCACCTTCTCGTCCAGGTGCTTCGGCAGGGTGTAGACCTTGCGCTCATACTTGCCCGGATTGGTCCAGAGCTCGATCTGCGCCAGGGTCTGGTTGGTGAAGCTGGCGGACATGACGAAGCTCGGATGGCCGGTGGCATTGCCCAGGTTCACCAGGCGGCCTTCGGAGAGCAGGATGATGCGCTTGCCGTCGGGGAACTCGATCTCGTCCACCTGCGGCTTCACGTTGTGCCACTTGAAGTTGCGCAGCGCCGCGACCTGGATCTCGGAATCGAAGTGGCCGATGTTGCAGACGATGGCGCGGTGCTTCATTGCCCGCATGTGGTCCACCGTGATGACGTCCACATTGCCGGTGGCGGTGACGAAGATGTCGGCGATGGGGGCGGCCTGCTCCATCGTCACCACCTGGTAGCCTTCCATCGCGGCCTGCAGGGCGCAGATCGGGTCCACCTCGCTGACCATGACGCGGCAGCCGGCGTTGCGCAGGCTGGCGGCGCTGCCCTTGCCGACATCGCCGAAGCCGCAGACCATGGCGACCTTGCCGGCCATCATCACGTCGGTGCCGCGGCGGATGCCGTCCACCAGCGACTCCCGGCAGCCATAGAGATTGTCGAATTTCGACTTGGTGACGCTGTCGTTCACATTGATGGCGGGGAAGAGCAGGCGCCCCTCCTTCGCCATCATGTAGAGGCGGTGGACGCCGGTGGTGGTCTCCTCCGACACGCCTCTGATGCTGGCGGCCAGCCGCTCGAACCAGCCCGGCTTGGTCTTCAGGCAGTCCTTGATGAGGGCGAAGAGGACCTCCTCCTCCTCATTCGTCGCCTTGCTCAGAAAGGCAGTATCGCCCTTCTCGGCGCGCAGGCCGAGATGGACCAGCAGCGTCATGTCGCCGCCATCGTCCAGGATCATGTTCGGCTCGCCGCCGTCACCCCATTCCAGGGTGCGCTTCACGTATTCCCAGTACTCCGGCAGCGTCTCGCCCTTCACCGCGAAGACCGGGGTGCCGCTGGCGGCGATGGCGGCGGCAGCGTGGTCCTGGGTGGAGAAGATGTTGCAGGAGGACCAGCGGACATCGGCGCCGAGGGCCTTCAGCGTCTCGATCAGCACCGCGGTCTGGATGGTCATGTGCAGGCAGCCGGCGATGCGGGCGCCCTTCAGCGGCTGGGACGGGCCGTATTCGCGCCGCACGGCCATCAGGCCGGGCATCTCGTCCTCGGCCATCGCGATCTCCTTCCGGCCCCAATCGGCCAGGGAGAGGTCCTTCACCTTATAGTCGGCGGCAACAGCCATGCTCGGGTCCCTCAACTTAGCAGGGCCCGGCCCTAGCACGGGGGCGGCGGGCTGGCCAGGGGGAAGCTGCGAGGCATAAGCATATCTTTATGTAACCACCTCAGCCGGGCAGGGCGCGCCCGCCCCTCCCGCTTGCGGTCCCGCCTGGGCTGGCCATACTTAGCCTTGGGCCTTCGCAATATTGAATAACGTGGCCCAAGGAGGGATCGATCCATGTTCCGCATCACCGCGACCCTGGGATTGGCGGCGGCGCTTGCCCTGCCATCCCTGGCCATGGCGCAGCAGGCCCCAGCGCCGGCCTGGGCGCAGGGCCGCCCTGCCAGCATGGCGAATTCCACCCTCGCGCCGGTCCCGCCGAAGCTGACGGTGACGCCGCCGGATCAGGTCCCGGTCAACCGCATCCGCCTGCCGGAGGGCTTCAAGGCCGAACTCTGGGCGCATGGCATGCCGGGCGCGCGCATGATGGCGCTGGGCAGCAACGGCACGGTGTTCGTCGGCACCCGGACCATCGGCCGCGTCTATGCGGTGACGGACCAGGGCGGGCAGCGCCAGGTGCGGATCATCGCCCAGGGGTTGAAACAGCCGAACGGCGTCGCCTTCCGCGACGGCGCACTCTACGTGGTCGCGATCAACCAAGTACTGCGCTACGACAATATCGAGAGCAAGCTGGACAATCCGGGCACGCCGGTGGACCTGACCTCGGCCTTCGCCCTGCCGACCGAGGAGCATCACGGCTGGAAGTTCACCACCTTCGGGCCGGACGGCAAGCTTTACATGCAGGTCGGCGCGCCCTGCAACATCTGCGAAATCGACGAGAACCGGCACGCGCTGCTGGTGCGCTTCAACCCGGACGGCTCGGGGCGCGAGATCGTGGCGCGCGGCGTGCGCAACAGCGTCGGCATGGCGCACCATCCGCAGACCGGGCAGCTCTGGTTCACCAGCAACGGCCGCGACTGGGCCGGGGAGGACGAGCCGGAGGACATCCTTGGCGTCGTGCAGCGCATGGGCGAGCATTTCGGCTTCCCTTACTGCCATGCGGGCACGATGCAGGATCCTGACATCAAGGGCGGGAACTGTTCGGAATACTCGCCGCCGGCGCTGAAGCTCGGCCCGCATGTCGCGGCGCTCGGCATGCGCTTCTACACCGGCAGCATGTTCCCGGCGGAATACCGGAACAACATCTTCATCGCCCGGCACGGTTCCTGGAACCGCACCCAGCGCAGCGGCTACGATGTGGTGCGGGTGAGCTTCGACGCCCAGGGCCGCCCGCAGATGCAGCCCTTCATGACCGGGCTGCTGGAGGGCAACAATTTCTACGGCCGGCCCACCGACGTGCAGCAGCTTCCGGACGGGTCGCTGCTGGTCTCGGATGAGCAGTCGGGCGCCATCTACCGCATCACGTATCAGCGGTGAGGGCGGCGCGCATCCTTGGGGCGGCGGCCGTGCTGGCCGCCGCGTTCGCATCCGCGGCGCCGGCGGCGGATGCCGGGCGCGGCCGGGCGCTGGCGGAGGAGCGGCACTGCATTACCTGCCATGGCGCCGACGGCCGCTCCTCGACGCCGGAGATTCCCTCCCTGGCCGGGATGCCGGACCAAGTGGTGGTGCTGCAGATGATCATCATGCGGGAGGGGCTTCGGGTCGTGCCCCCGATGATGGAATTCGCCAAGGGGTTGACCGATTCGCAGATCGAGGATCTGGGCGCCTACTTCGCCAGCCTGCCGCCGGGGCCGCCGGATGACCGCGGCCCGCGCGACCCGGCCAAGATGCAGGCCGGCGCGGCGCTGGCCGAGCGGCTGCGCTGTGGGGTCTGCCATCTGCCGGATTATCGGGGGCGGGAACAGATGCCGCGCTTGGCCGGGCAGCGGGAAGACTATCTGCTGCACGCCATGCGGCAGTACCGCGACAACCGGCGCACGGGCACCGATACGCAGATGAATGCGGTGCTCTATGGCTTGTCCGACGCCGATCTGGCGGCGCTGGCCCACTACATGGCGCAGCAATAGCCAGGGCCTGGGGCGCTACCGCCCCAGCAGCCCCTTCAGCCACCAGGTGAAATTGCCGCGCTTCCGCTTGCGCTCCAGGTCCTTGATGTCGCGCAGCCAGGTGACCTGCACCACGCGCCGCTCCCCGACGAAGGGGGTGTGGCCGTGCCAGGAATGGTCGGAGCGGGTGAAGGCGAAGACATTGCCCTCCGCCGGGCTGATCTCCGCCACCGGATCCTCCAGCGACTCCTTGCGCAGCACGCGGATCCGGCCATCCGGCGAGGCCCAGCCGGGATGCATGTAGATCAGCAGCGTGGCGATCTTGCTCGCGCTGTCGGTATGCGGCCGCCCCTCATGCGCGGCGGAGGTGAAGCGGACCGTGACGAGCCGCGGCAGGGCAGTGAAGTCTATGCCGAATTTCGCGGTCAGGGCGCGGTCCAGCGCGCCTGCCTCGATCTGCTTGAGCAGCGCGGCGAATTCGCCCTGGGGCGTGAAGGTATCCACCGGGTGGTAGCCGGCGCGGGTCAGGCGGGGGAAGTCCCGCCGCAGCGCCGGCAGGGCCTCGGGCCGGATGCAGCCAGAGGCGGTGACCCAGGGATAGGGATCCTGCTGCACCGGGGCGGCAAGCAGGGGGGCCAGATCGAGCGGACCGGCTTCCGCGGCGCCGGCACCACTCGCCTCGGCCCGCATCGATTCGGAGACGGACATCAAGGATTCCCGCTCGGTTTGATGGGTCCCGGCCTTTTCCCTCCCATACGCCACTTCGGGTGCCGCCGCCGGCTGTCATTTCTATAGTGAAAATTAAGTGGTCGCGAGGGCGCTTGGCCCCCGGCGGTTTACCGGAGCGGCGGAGCGGGTTATCCGCCGCCCGACATGCACGCACCGCTCGGCACCATGCCCGAGGCCGTCCGCTTGGCCGAGGGACCCCTTCCTGCCTATCGCGCCCGCGTCGCGGCAGGCACGCTCCGGCCCGACCCGGCACAGGAATTGGCGGCGGAGGTGCTGCAGGACCTCTGGCGGCGCCTGCGCGGCTATGACCCGAAGCCGGAGGCCCCGGACCAGGGCGGCTTCCTGGCCCGATTCTTCCGCCGCAAGCCGGTGGAGGAAGCGCCGGAAGGGACGCCGCCGGGCCTCTACCTCGTCGGCGAGGTGGGGCGGGGCAAATCCATGCTGATGGACCTGTTCTTCGCCTGCGCCGATGTGCCGCGGAAGAAGCGGATCCACTTCCACCAGTTCATGCAGGACTGCCATCGGCGGATCCACGCCTGGAAGCAGGCGAATCCGGGGGAGGCCGACCCGATCCCGCCGCTCGCCGATTCCATCTTCGCCGAGGCGGCGCTGCTCTGCTTCGACGAGTTCCAGGTGCATGACATCACCGATGCCATGATCCTGGGCCGGCTGTTCGAGGCGCTGTTTGCCCGTGGCGTGGTGGTGGTGGCGACCAGCAACACCGCCCCGGACGACCTGTTCAAGGGCAAGCCGGGGCGGGACGCCTTCCTGCCCTTCATCGCTCTCATCAAGAAGCGGCTGAACGTGCTGTATCTGGAGGCGGCACGGGACTACCGGCGGGAGCGCATCCGCGGCCTGCCCACTTGGCACTGCCCGGTGGACGGGCGAGCGGAGCGGGCGCTGGACGCCGCCTTCCTGGAACTGACCGGGGAGGCGCATGGGGCGCCCTGCCGCCTCTCGGTGCTCGGCCGCTGGCTGGAGCTGCCGCAGGCGGCGCGCGGCGTAGCGCGGGCGGATTTCGAGGCGCTCTGCGGCCGCCCGCTCGGCCCGGCGGACTACCTGGCTCTGGCGACGCATTTCCACACCCTGATCCTGGACGGCGTGCCGCGCCTGGGGCCGGAGAATTACGACAAGGCCCGGCGGTTCATCACCCTGATCGACGCCCTTTATGAGCACCGCTGCAAGCTGGTGGCCTCGGCCGAGGCGGCGCCGGACGCCCTGTACGAACGGGGCGAGAACGCCGCCATGTTCGAGCGGACGGCCAGCCGCCTGATGGAAATGCAGAGCCAGGAATATCTTGCACTTCCGCATTTGACGTAACATCCTGAAACAAGCTTCACGGATTCGGGACGGGAGGACGAATGCGACCCCTGATGCTTGCCCTTTGCTGCGGCCTTTTGCTGGCCAGCGGCCCAGCCCTTGCCGGGAAGCGTGGCGACTCCTCCGCGCCCGCCCCGCGGCACCAGGCCGCTGTGGCCAAGGCAAAGCCCGCCCGTGCGCAGGACAGGCATTCCAGGCCCGTGGCCCGGGCCGGCAAGGGTACCCAGGCCAAGCTGAGCCATGCGGCGCAGGTCCGTGGCCGGCTCGGCGCCTCCCGGGACGACCGCGCCGCCTTCGCCAGCAGCGCCTGCGCGCGGGTCCGGGGCGTGGGGCGCTGCCGCCCCCAACCGGTGATGAGCTGGACCCATGGCCTGCCGCCCGCCGCCGGGGTGCAGGCGGAGAGTTGCCCCGCCGGCACCATGGCCACCCTGGCGCGGGGCCATGACGATATCGTCCGCTGCATGCCGATCTGAGGGCGGAATCCCTGCAGGGCCGCGCGCCTTGCCGGTCCGGGCGGCCGGGAGTAGGAAGCGGGCCGCTGTTTTCCAACCCGCTTCCCTCTGCAAGGACGCGACATGGCCCGCAAGAAGATCGCGCTGATCGGCGCTGGCAACATCGGCGGCACGCTCGCCCATCTGATCGGCCTGAAGGAGCTGGGCGACGTCGTCCTCTTCGACGTCTTCGGCGGAGTGGCCGCGGGCAAGGCGCTGGACATCATGCAGTCCGGCCCGGTGGACGGCTTCGACAGCCAGATGGTCGGCGGCTCCGACTATGCCGCCATCGCCGGGTCCGATGTGGTGATCGTCACCGCCGGCTTCCCGCGCACGCCGGGGATGAGCCGCGACGACCTGATCGGCAAGAATGCCGGCGTGATCGCCCAGGTGGCCGAGGGCATCAAGACCCACTGCCCGGACGCCTTCGTCATCGTCATCACCAACCCGCTGGACGCGATGGTGTGGGTGATGCGCGAGAAGTCCGGCCTGCCGCACAACAAGGTGGTGGGCATGGCCGGCGTGCTGGACTCCGCCCGCTTCCGGCTGTTCCTGGCGCAGGAGTTTAACGTCTCGGTCGAGGACGTGACCGCCTTCGTGCTCGGTGGCCACGGCGACACCATGGTGCCGCTGACCCGCTACTCCACCGTCGCCGGCATCCCGGTGCCGGACCTCATCAAGATGGGCTGGACGACGCAGGAGCGGATCGACGCCATCGTGAACCGCACCGCCAATGGCGGCGGCGAGATCGTGAAGCTGCTGGAGAAGGGCAGCGCCTTCTACGCCCCGGCGGCCAGCGCCATCGTCATGGCCGAAGCCTACCTGAAGGACAAGAAGCGCGTCCTGCCCTGCGCTGCATGGCTGACCGGCCAGTATGGCGTGAAGGATATGTATGTCGGCGTGCCGGTGGTGATCGGCGAGGGCGGCGTGGAGCGGATCGTCGAGATCCAGCTCAACGAGCAGGAGAAGGCCGCCTTCGACAAGTCCTGCGCGGCCGTCAGGGAGCTGATCGAGGCGTCGAAGAAGCTGGTCGGCTGATGCCGGCGCGGCCCGGGGGATCCTCCGGGCCGCTTTGCCGTTCGGGCCATCCTGAATAGGATCCGCGGATGAACATCCACGAATACCAGGCGAAGGAGCTGTTGCGGCGCTATGGCGTCGCCGTGCTCGATGGCCATGTGGCCTGGACCCCGGAGGAGGCGGCGGAGGCGGCACGGAAGCTGCCTGGCCCCGTCTATGTGGTGAAGGCGCAGATCCATGCCGGCGGCCGCGGTGCCGGGCGCTTCAAGGATGACCCGAACGGCAAGGGCGGCGTGCGCGTCGTCAGGTCCGTCGAGGATGTGAAGGCGGCCGCCGCGGCGATGATCGGCCACACCCTGGTCACCAAGCAGACCGGGCCGCAGGGCAAGACCGTCTCCCGCGTCTATGTCGAGGATGGCTGCGACATCAAGCGGGAGCTGTACCTCTCCCTGCTGGTGGACCGCGCCACCTCCCGCGTGACCATCATGGCCTCCACCGAAGGCGGCATGGAGATCGAGGAGGTCGCGGCGCATCACCCGGAGAAGATCCTGCGGGTGGCGGTGGACCCGGCCGCCGGCCTTTCCGGCTTCCAGGCCCGGAAGCTGGGCTTCGGACTCGGGCTGCAGGGGGCGCAGCTCAAGAGCTTTGAGAAATTCGTCTCCTCCATGTACCGCGCCTTCCTCGACCTCGACTGCGCCATCGTCGAGGTCAACCCGCTGGTGGTGACCGGCGCGGGCGAGGTGATCGCGCTGGACGCCAAGGTCTCCTTCGACGACAACGCCCTGTTCCGGCACAAGGACCTTGAGGCGCTGCGCGACGACAGCGAGATGGATCCGAAGGAGCTGGACGCGGTCCGGCACGACCTGAACTATGTCGCGCTGGACGGCGAGATCGGCTGCATGGTGAACGGCGCCGGGCTGGCGATGGCCACCATGGACATCATCAAGCTCTACGGCTCCTCCCCGGCCAACTTCCTGGATGTGGGCGGCACGGCGAATGCGGCGCGGGTGACGGAGGCCTTCCGCATCATCACCAGCGACCCGAATGTGAAGGCCATCCTGGTCAACATCTTCGGCGGCATCGCCAAGTGCGACATGATCGCCACCGGCATCGTCGAGGCGGCGAAGACCCTGACCCTGAAGGTGCCGCTCGTCGTCCGCCTCGAAGGCACGAATGTCGAGCTGGGCAAGAAGATCCTGGGCGAGAGCGGGCTTGCCATCATCCCCGCCGACAATCTGGCCGATGCGGCGCAGAAGGTCGTCGCCGCCGTCAAGAAGGCAGCCTGAGCCATGGCCATCCTCGTTGACGCGAATACCCGGGTGATGACCCAGGGCTTCACCGGCGCCCAGGGCACCTTCCATGCGGAGCAGGGCATTGCCTATGGCAGCAAGTATGTGGGTGGCGTGACGCCGGGGAAGGGCGGCACCACCCATATCGGCCTGCCGGTCTTCGACACGGTGGCGGAGTGCGTCGAGAAGACCGGCGCCGATGCCAGCGTGATCTACGTCCCCCCGCCCTTCGCCGCGGATGCGATCCTGGAGGCGATCGACGCCGAGATTCCCCTCATCGTCTGCATCACCGAGGGCATCCCGGTGCTGGACATGGTGCGGGTGAAGCGGGCGCTCTGCGGCTCGAAATCGCGGCTGATCGGGCCGAACTGCCCCGGCGTCATCACCCCGGATGCCTGCAAGATCGGCATCATGCCGGGGCATATCCACCGGCGCGGCTCGGTCGGCATCGTCTCCCGCTCCGGGACGCTCACCTATGAGGCGGTGGCGCAGACCACGACGGCGGGCCTGGGCCAGTCCACCTGCGTCGGCATCGGCGGCGATCCGGTCAAGGGCACCGATTTCGTCGAGGTGCTGGAGATGTTCCTGGCCGACCCCGAGACGAAGTCCATCGTCATGATCGGCGAGATCGGCGGCCAGTCAGAGATCGAGGCGGCCGAATTCCTGGCGCGGGAGAACAAGGGGCCGAATGCGAAGCCGGTGGTCGGCTTCATCGCCGGCGCCACCGCGCCACCCGGCCGCCGCATGGGCCATGCCGGCGCCGTCATCTCCGGCGGCAGGGACACGGCCGCAGCGAAGATGGAGGCGATGCGCGCCGCCGGTATCCATGTGGCCGACAGCCCGGCGGCCCTGGGCTCGACCATGGTGAAGGCGCTGAAGGGCTAAACCCTTCCGGTAAGCAAAGGAGGGGCGGCGGACCTGCCCCATCCTTGCCACAGACCCTATGTTATTCCGCACCAGGCTCCCCATCTTGGGGGGCAAGTGCGCCCTGCGCACCTAGCCTGCGCAACAAACCTGACCGACGCCGCCGGCCCGCCGGGCCGGCACGGAGATGAGATATGGCCGGAGTGGACATCCTCGCGAGTGCAATGACGGGGGCGAATGCCGCCTTCCTCGCCGATCTCTACGCCCGCTGGGTGGAGAAGCCGGACAGCGTCGATCCCTCCTTCGCCGAGCTCTTCGCCGCGCTGAACGACGATGCCCGTGCGGTGCTGACCGATGCCGCGGGTGCCTCCTGGGCGCCGCGGCCGCGCGGCGGCTTCGCCCCGGTGCCGGAAGCCCCGCCCAAGGGCAAGGCCCCCGCGGCCGATGCGGAGGCGATCCGCAAGGCGCAGCTCGATTCGATCCGCGCCCTGATGCTGATCCGCAGCTACCGGGTCCGCGGCCATCTGGAGGCGCAGCTCGACCCGCTCGGCCTGCAGCAGCCCAAGCCGCATCCGGAGCTGGACCCGAAGACCTGGGGCTTCTCCGAGGACGACCTGGACCGCCCGATCTACATCGCCGGCGTGCTGGGGCTGGAGACGGCCACGGTGCGGGAGATCCTGCAGGTCTGCCGCGCCACCTATTGCGGCCCGATCGGCGTCGAGTTCATGCACATCCAGGATCCGGACCAGAAGGCCTGGATCCAGCAGCGCATGGAAGGCGCCCCCTGGACCAACGCCTTCGACAAGGAGGCGAAGCGCACCATCCTGGAGCAGCTTACCGAGGCCGAGGGCTTCGAGGCCTTCTGCGCGCGGAAATACGTCTCCACCAAGCGCTTCGGCCTGGAGGGCGGCGAGAGCACCATCCCGGCGCTGCAGACGGTGATCGAGACCGCCGCGAAGGCCGGGGTGAAGGAGATCGCCATCGGCATGGCGCATCGCGGCCGGCTGAACGTGCTGGTGAATGTGGTGAAGAAGCCCTTCACCCAGGTCTTCAGCGAGTTCAAGGGCGTCTCCGGCAATCCGGATGACGTCCAGGGCTCGGGCGACGTGAAGTACCATCTCGGCACCTCCACCGATGTCGAGATCGCCGGGCGGATGATCCATCTCTCGCTGCAGCCGAACCCGTCGCATCTGGACGCGGTCGATCCGGTGGTGGTGGGCAAGGTGCGGGCGCGGCAGGACATGAATGGCGACACCAAGGGGCGCCATTCCGTCATGGGCGTGCTGCTGCACGGCGATGCCGCCTTCGCCGGCCAGGGCGTGGTCTATGAGACCATGGCGATGAGCCAGCTCATCGGCTACCGCACCGGCGGCACGGTGCACATCATCACCAACAACCAGATCGGCTTCACCACCGTCCCGGCGCATGCCTATTCCGGCCTCTACTGCACTGACATCGCCAAGTCGGTGCAGGCGCCGATCTGGCACGTGAACGGCGACAACCCGGAGGCGGTGGTCTTCGCCGCGCGCCTCGCCGCCGAATTCCGGCAGCAATTCTCCACCGATGTCGTGCTCGACATCGTCTGCTACCGCCGCCACGGCCATAACGAGAGCGACGAGCCGGCCTTCACCCAGCCGATCATGTACAACCGCATCCGGGAGATGAAGACCACCCGGTCCCTCTATGCCGAGAAGCTGGCCGCCGAGGGCACGGTCTCGCTTGAGGAATCGAAGGCGATGCTCGACGCCTTCAACCAGCGCATGGAGGAGGCCTTCCAGGCCGCCCAGACCTTCAAGCCCAACAAAGCGGACTGGCTGGAAGGCCATTGGGCCGGGCTGAAGGCCGTCGGCTCGGACGACGACGTGGAGCGCCTGCACGAGACCGCCGTGCCGCTGGAGACGCTGCGCGAGATCGGCGGCGCCCTGACCCGCGTGCCGGACGGCTTCAACATCAACCCCAAGATCGCCCGCCAGCTTGAGGCGAAGAAGCAGGCGATCGAGAGCGGCGAGGGCATCGACTGGGCGACCGGCGAGGCGCTGGCCTTCGGCACCCTGCTGCTGGAAGGCCATCGCGTGCGGCTCTCCGGCGAGGACGTGCAGCGCGGCACCTTCAGCCACCGCCATGCCGTGCTGGTGGACCAGCAGACCCAGGCGGAATACGTCCCGCTGAACAACATCCGCGCCGGCCAGCCGCGCTTCGAGGCCTTCAACTCCCTGCTCTCCGAATTCGGCGTGCTGGGCTTCGAATACGGCTACAGCCTGGCCGATCCGCACACGCTGGTGCTGTGGGAGGCGCAGTTCGGCGATTTCGCCAATGGCGCCCAGGTCATCATCGACCAGTTCATCTCCAGCGCCGAGACCAAGTGGCTGCGCATGTCCGGCCTGGTGATGCTGCTGCCGCACGGCTACGAAGGCCAGGGGCCGGAGCATTCCTCGGCGCGGCTGGAGCGCTACCTGCAGCTCTGCGCCGAGCGCAACATGCGGGTCTGCAACCTGACCACGCCGGCCAACTACTTCCACGCGCTGCGCCGGCAGCTTAAGGCCAACTACCGCAAGCCGCTGGTGCTGATGACGCCGAAATCCCTGCTGCGGCACAAGCTGGCGGTCAGCAGCCTGGCCGATTTCGGCCCCGGCAGCGCCTTCCGCTACGTGATCCCGGAGATCGACGCCATCGCGCCGGAGGAGGAGGTGAAGCGCGTCGTCCTCTGCACCGGCAAGGTCTATTACGACCTGCTGCAGGAGCGGCGCGAGCGCGGCGTGAAGGACGTGGCGATCATCCGCGTGGAGCAGCTCCATCCCTTCCCGAAGGCGAGTCTGGCCCAGGCCCTCGCGCCCTACCGCAATGCCGAGGTGGTGTGGTGCCAGGAGGAGCCCGGCAATATGGGCGCCTGGACCTATATGGACCGGCGGATCGAGGGCGTGCTGAAGACGCTCGATATCAAGGCGAAGCGGCCGGACTATATCGGCCGCGAGGATGCGGCGAGCCCGGCCACCGGCTTCGCCCGGATCCACCAGCAACAGCAGGAAACCCTGGTGCGGGAGGCGCTCGGGCTCTGAGCCCGGGCGGTCCGCGATAAGGCGAAAGGAAGATGGCGACCGATATCCTGGTGCCCCCCTTGGGCGAGAGCGTCAGCAGCGCGACCGTGGCCCGCTGGCTGAAGAAGGCCGGCGAGGCTGTGGCGGCGGATGAGCCGCTGGTGGAGCTGGAGACCGACAAGGTAACGGTGGAGGTGAACGCACCCTCCGCCGGCGTGATCGAGAGCATCTCGGCCGATGAGGGCGCCGAGGTGGCGCCAGGCGCCGTCCTGGGCGTGATCGGCACCGCCGGTGCCGGCGCCGCTGACGCGAAGGCTGCGCCGAAGCCTGCCGCCCCCGCGCCGGCCCCGGCCGCCCCGGCCCAGCCGAAGGTGGAGCCGCCGCGCACGCCCGCCGGCCCCGTCGCCGTGCCGGGCATCCATGCGCCGCTGCCCGCCGCGGCGAAGCTGATGGCGGAGAACAAGGTGACGGCCGAGCAGATCGGTGCCGGCACCGCCAAGGGCGGCCGCATCAGCAAGGGCGATGTGCTGGACTTCCTCGCGCGCCCCGCCCCGGCCGCCACGCCTTCCGCACCCGCCGCCCGCGCCCCGCGCGCGCTGGAGGAAGGCGAGGAGCGGGTGAAGATGACCCGCCTCCGCCGCACCATCGCGACACGGCTGAAGGAGGCGCAGAACACCGCCGCCATGCTCACCACCTTCAATGAGGTGGACATGGGCGCGGTGATGGCGCTGCGCAGCGAATACCGCGATGCCTTCGAGAAGAAGTACGGCGTCCGCCTCGGCTTCATGTCCTTCTTCGTGAAGGCCTGCGTCGCCGCCCTGAAGGAATTCCCGGCGGTCAACGCCGAGATCGAAGGCGACGAGATCATCTACAAGAACTTCGTCCACATGGGCATCGCGGTCGGCGGGCCGAGCGGCCTGGTCGTGCCGGTGCTGCGCAACGCGGACCAGATGGGCTTCGCCGAGATCGAGAAGCGCATTGCCGATTTCGGCCGCCGCGCCCGTGATGGCGCGCTGAAGCTGGAGGAACTGGCCGGCGGCAGCTTCACCATCACCAATGGCGGCATCTATGGCAGCCTGATGTCCACGCCGATCCTGAACCCTCCGCAGTCCGGCATCCTGGGCATGCACAAGATCCAGGACCGGCCGATGGCGGTGGGCGGCAAGGTGGAGATCCGCCCGATGATGTACCTGGCCTTGTCCTACGACCACCGCATCGTGGACGGGAAGGAGGCGGTGAGCTTCCTGGTCAGGGTGAAGGAAGGCATCGAGGATCCGCGCCGGCTGATGCTCGACCTCTGATCGGCCCTCTTCGGACCGAATCGGGCCGGCGCGGGGCGCACCCGTGCCGGTCCTTTGCTTTCGAGGGTTTGCACGCCGCGCCCCCTCTGCTCTGCTATGATCCCATCATCCGATGCCGGCCCGGGGCTGCCCTGCCTGGCCGCAGCGTGCATTTCAGGGACAGGACTCCATGCGTTCCTATGAAGGCCAATTTTCCGACAACCGCCCGCTGAAGCGCAGCCGGGAGGAGAAGACGCGCCAGCTTGCCGAGTTGAAGGAAACCTTGCGCACGATGAAGCCGCACACCTCGCCGGAGCTGCGCAATTCCATCGCGGCGAAGATCAAGGAGCTGGAGGCGGAACTCGCCGCCCCGCCCCCGCCGCCGCGGGAGCGCCGCGGCTCCTACGCGCAGGAATCCTTCGGCACCGGCCCCCGCCCACCGCGCCGCCCCCGCCCGCCGCGGGAGCCGTGATCTAGCCAGCCGCCACGGCACGGCGCACCCTGACGCCCGGACCCACGGGGATGGAGCGTCACGATGCGTCTCAAGGACAAGATCGCCATCGTCATCGGGGCCGGGCAGGGGCCCGGAGAGGGAATCGGCAATGGCCGCGCCACCGCGCTGCGCTTCGCGCAGGAAGGGGCGAAGGTGCTGTGCGTGGACCGCGACCTGGCCTCTGCCGAGGCGACAGCGGCGATGATCCGTGGGGCGGATGGCGATGGCGCCGCCTTCCAGGCCGATGTGACGCAGGAAGCCACCCTCGCCGCCACCATGGAGGAGGCGCTGCGGCGCTGGGGACGGATCGATGTCCTGCATTACAATGTCGGCGTCTCGATCGCCGGCGGCGACGCCCCGCCGACCGAGATCACCGAAGCAGCCTTTGACCGCATCACCGCCATCAACCTGCGTGGCTTCGTCATGGCAGTGAAGCATGTGCTGCCTGCCATGCGCCGGCAGCAGTCGGGCGTGATCCTCTCCATCTCCTCCGCTGCGGCGGTGGAGAGCTACCCCTATGTCGCCTACAAGGCGACCAAGGCGGCGATGATCGCCTTCACCCGGCAGGTGGCGATCCAGAACGCGGAATACGGCATCCGCTGCAACACCATCCTGCCCGGGCTGATGGACACGCCCATGGCGGTTGACACGCGGGCGCGGGCCACGGGCCGCAGCCGCGCCGAGGTCGCGGCGGAACGCGACGCCAAGGTGCCGCTGCGGCGCAAGATGGGCACCGCCTGGGACGTTGCGAATGCGGCGCTTTTCCTGGCGAGCGACGAGGCCGGCTTCATCACCGGCGTCGCCCTGCCGGTGGATGGCGGCAGGACGATCCAGATCGGCTGAGCCGCCGGGGGGCGGGGGTTCGGCCTTCGGCCTCGCGGAAAGCCGCAAGGGACATGGCGCCATGCGCTGGTGCCGCTTGTCCCCCGGCCCGCCGGATCACACTATGGAGATGATGCCCAGCACCGCCCCCGCCGCCTCGCCCGCGGACGCCGATCCTTCCTTTGCCGAGCTGATCGCGGCCCGGCCGCATCTCTCGATGCATGCCCTGGACGGGCTGACCATGGAGGAGGTGCCGCTCGCCCGCGTCGCCGCCGCCGTCGGCACGCCGACCTGGGTCTATTCCGCCGGCACGCTCCGCCGCCGCGCCCGCGCCCTGCGCGCCGCGCTGGACGGCGCCGGCCTGCGCGCCTCGGTTCATTTCGCGGTCAAGGCCAACACCAACCTCGCCGTGCTGCGGGTGCTGGCCGCCGAGGGGCTGGGCGCCGACGTGGTCAGCGAGGGCGAGCTCCGCGCCGCCCGCGCCGCCGGCATTCCGGCCTCCGGCATCGTCTTTTCCGGCGTCGGCAAGACGGAGCGCGAGCTCCGCCTGGCGCTGGCCGAGGACATCCTGCAGATCAATGCCGAGAGCGCGGAGGAGTTGGAGGCGCTGTCCGCCCTCGCCGCCTCCATGGGCCGCACGGCCCGGGTGGCCCTGCGGGTCAATCCGGATGTGGACGCCAGGACCCACGCCAAGATCACCACCGGCAAGTCGGAAAACAAATTCGGCGTCGCCATCGACGACGCCCCCGCCCTCTATGCCCGCATGGCGGAATTGCCAGGGATCGAGCCGGTCGGCGTCGCGGTTCATATCGGCAGCCAGATCACCAGCGGCATGGCCGCCTTCCGTGCCGCCTATGCCCGGCTGGCGGAACTGGTGAAGGCGCTGCGCGCCCGTGGTTTGCCGGTGAAACATGTGGATTGTGGCGGCGGCCTTGGCATACCCTATCGCGACGAGCCGGCCCCGCCGCCCGAGGCGCTGGCCGGTGCCATCAAGGCGACGCTCGGCGAACTCGGCCTTCCGGTGATGCTGGAGCCGGGGCGCTGGATCGCGGGGCCGGCCGGCATCCTGCTCGCCTCGGTCGTCTTGCAGAAGCAGGGGGCGGCGCGCCGCTTCCTGGTGCTGGACGCCGCCATGAACGACCTGGTTCGCCCCGCCATGTACGATGCCTGGCACGGCATCCTGCCCGTGGCGCCCGCTGCCCTGGCTGCGCCCCTGGCGCCCGCCGATGTCGTCGGCCCGGTCTGCGAAACCGGTGACACCTTTGCGCGCGGCCGGGCGTTACCCACCTCCATGCAGCCCGGCGACCTGGTCGCCTTCCTGGATGCAGGAGCCTATGGCGCGGTGATGAGCAGCTCCTACAACATGCGCCCGCTTGCGGCGGAGGTGCTGGTGGATGGTGCCCGCTTCGCGGTGGTGCGCGACCGCCAGGATTTCTCCCAGCTTCTGGCCGGCAACCGCCTGCCGGACTGGCTCGGGGAGGGCGCGTCCTGACTCCCGCGGAGCCGGCAGGCCGGAAGGGCCTCGCCGCGGCGCTCGGGCGCCGGCGCCGGCTGGCGTGGCTTGCCCTGCTGTGGGAGGGGGTCTGGCCGAGGCTCTGGCCGGTGCTGGGTGTGCTCGGCCTGTTCATCCTGCTGGCCCTGCTCGGCCTGCCGCCATTGCTGCCCGGCACTTGGCATTTCCTGTTGCTGCTGGGCTTTGCGGCGGCGCTCGGCTTCTGCGGATGGCGCGGCTTCCGTGGCTTCCGCCCGCCGGACGATGCCGCGGCGGAGCGGCGGCTGGAACGCCAATCCGGCCTCCGCCACCGCCCCCTGGCGGCGCTGGCCGACCGCCCGGCGGGCAATGACCCGGCTGCCTTGGCGCTGTGGCAGGTGCATCAGGAGCGCGCCGCGGCGCAGATCCGGCGCCTGAAGGTCGGCACCCCTCGCCCCGGCCTGCCGGCGCGGGATCCCGTGGCGCTGCGCGCCGCCCTGCTGGTCAGCCTGCTCGCCGCCTTCGTCATGGCCGGCGGGGAGGCGCCGGAGCGCCTGCGCCGCTCCCTCATTCCGCATTTCGGTGCCGCGCCCCCGGCCCCCG
>Ga0207747_1000845_pt1 | contig 27191 bp, 30 predicted proteins | sample HigsolmetaGSP11D_FD_184839 | JGI IMG/M metagenome (GOLD analysis project Ga0207747, IMG submission 184839) | High solid enriched microbial communities from the Joint BioEnergy Institute, USA - SP1-1-D (SPAdes) | ecosystem: Engineered > Bioreactor > SSF (Solid state fermentation) > Aerobic >...
GGCAGCGCCGCCGCCCCCGCCGGCAAGCCCGGCCCGAGCCTGGGGGCGACGGGCAGCAGTTCCCCGGGCTCAGCCGGCAGCGGGAGCGGCATGGGCCCCACCGGCGCGGCCGTGGCATCGACCCCGCTCAGCGGGCGCTGACCGGGACGAGGGCAAGCCGATCCGGGAACCGGATCCGCCCGGGGTCGGGTGGGCTGGCGTGCCGGCCATGCTGTAGGCTTGCCGCCGTCCGATGACGATACCGCACCCGGAGACTTGGCTCCGCACCACCCCCGCCGGGCTGCATTGCCTGCCCGGCGGCTTCCATATTGACCCGGTACGCCCAGTGGAGCGGGCGGTCATAACCCATGGCCATGCCGACCACGCCCGCCCCGGCCATGGCGCCGTGCTGGCGACACCGGAGACCCTGGCGATCATGCGCGCCCGGCTGGGGGACGAGCAGGCCGGCGGACAACTGCAGCCGATCCGCTACGGGGAGAGGCTGGTGCAGGACGGCGTCCGCATCTGGTTGCGGCCGGCCGGGCATGTGCTGGGCTCGGCACAGGTCTGCCTGGAATGGCAAGGCAGCCGCGTCGTGATTTCCGGCGACTACAAGCGCCGGCGCGACCCCACCTGCGCGCCCTTCGAGGTCGAGCCCTGCGACGTCTTCGTCACCGAGGCCACCTTCGGCCTCCCCGTCTTCCGTCACCCGCCGCCCGAGGCCGAGATCGCGAAGCTGCTCCACAGCCTGGCCGTGTTCCCGGAGCGGACGCATGTGATCGGCTGCTACGCGCTGGGCAAGTGCCAGCGGCTGATCCGGCTGCTGCGGGAGGCCGGATGGGATCGTCCGATCCATCTGCATGGCGCGCTGGCCGGGCTGTGCCGGCTGTATGAGGAACTCGGCGTGCCGCTAGGCGAGTTGCGGCCGGCGACGGTGGCCGACAAGGAGGCGCTGCGCGGGGCGATCGTGCTGGCGCCGCCCTCCGCCGTCGCGGACCGCTGGGCGCGGCGGCTGGCGGAGCCGGTGGTGGCGCTGGCCAGTGGCTGGATGCGGGTCCGGCAGCGGGCGAAGTCGCGCGGGGTGGAATTGCCGCTGGTCGTTAGCGATCACGCCGACTGGGACGAGTTGAACCAGACGATTGATGAGGTCGGCGCCCCCGAGGTCTGGGTCACCCATGGGCGCGACGACGCGCTGGTGCATGCGATGGGGCAGCGCGGCATCCGCGGCCGCGCCCTGCATCTGGTGGGGCTGGGCGAGGAGGACGAGGAACTGGCGCCGGGAGAGCCGCCCGAGGCGCTGGTGGAGGGCGAGGCTTGAGCATCCCCGCCTTCGCCGAGCTGCTGGAACGTCTGGTCTTCACCCCCGGCCGCCTCGCCAAGCTGGCGCTGCTGAAGGACTGGTTCGCCACCCAGCCCGACCCGGATCGCGGGGTGGGCCTGGCGGCGCTGACCGAGGAGCTGGTCTTTACGGCCGCCAAGCCCGCGCTGATCCGTGACATGGTCGCGGCGCGGACCGATCCGGTGCTGCTGGCGCTGAGCCACGATTATGTCGGCGACTTCGCCGAAACGGTGGCGCTGATCTGGCCGGCGCAGGCCGGGACGAACGCGCCGCCGCCCCTGCTCTCGGAGGTGGTGGAGGCGCTGGAGCTGACGCCGAAAGCCGAATTGCCGGCGCTGATCGCCGGCTGGCTGGACCGGCTGGATGCGAGCGGGCGGCTCGCCCTGATCAAGCTGGTGACGGGCGGGTTGCGCGTCGGGGTCTCGGGCCGGATGGCGCGCATCGCCCTGGCGGAATGGGCCGGGCGGCCGGTGGAGGAGATCGAGGAGGTCTGGCACGGCGTTGCCCCGCCCTATCTGCCGCTGTTCCGCTGGCTGGAGGGGAAGGGCCCGAAGCCGGACCCGCACGAGGCGCCCGTCTTCCGCCCACTGATGCTGGCGCATCCGCTGGAGGATGCGGATGTCGCAGCGCTCAGGCCCGAGGAATGGCGTGCGGAGTGGAAATGGGACGGCATCCGCGTGCAGCTCACCGCCGGGCCCGGCGGGCGGCGGCTCTGGAGCCGTGGCGGCGAGGACATCTCCGGGGCCTTCCCGGAAATCATCGAAGCCATGGATTTCCACGCGGTGCTGGATGGCGAATTGCTGGTGATCCGCGACGGCGTCGTGGCGCCCTTCGCCGATCTGCAGCAGCGGCTGAACCGCAAGACCGTGACTACGCGACTACGGCGCGACTTCCCGGCAGGCGTGCGCCTCTACGACCTGCTGTTCGACGCTGGGGAGGATCTGCGCCCGCTGCCTTTCGACGAACGCCGCCGCCGGCTGGAGGACTGGATGGAGCGGGTGAAGCCGGCACGCATGGATCTCAGCCCGCAAATCGCCTTCGCCAGCTTCGCGCAACTGGCGGAGATCCGCGCCGGCGCGCGGGCCGCCTCGATCGAGGGGTTGATGCTGAAGCGCGCCGACAGCCCCTATGTCGCCGGCAGGGTGAAGGGACTGTGGTGGAAGTGGAAGCGCGACCCGCTCTCCATTGATGCCGTGCTGATGTATGCGCAGCGCGGCCATGGCAAGCGCAGCAGCTTCTACAGCGACTACACCTTCGGCCTGTGGCGCCCGGATGGCCAGGGGGGCGAGGAATTGGTGCCGGTGGGCAAGGCCTATTCCGGCTATACCGATGCCGAACTCGCCTGGCTGGACCGCTGGATCCGCAGCCACACCATCGCCCGCTTCGGCCCGGTGCGGGAGGTGGAGAAGAGCCTGGTGCTGGAGGTGATCTTCGATTCCGCCCAGCTCTCCACCCGGCACAAGAGCGGCGTGGCGCTCCGCTTCCCCCGCATCGCCCGCATCCGCACCGACAAGCCGGCGAGCGAGGCCGACCGGCTGGAGAACCTGATGGGTTTCGTTGCCGGGCGGGAGGCGCTGGCGGCGAAATAGCAGGCACGGCTTTCCTTTCCGCAACGGCATCACAACCCGCTGCCGCCAGCGGCGTTGCGGGACCGGCGGGCGTCCGGCGCAGCATCGTTGCGGGGGGCGCGAGAGGAGGGCTGACATGCGCGCACTCTGCTGGCACGGCAAGAAGGATATCCGTTGCGACACGGTGCCGGATCCGAAGATCGAGGATCCGCGCGACGCGATCGTGAAGGTGACGAGCTGCGCCATCTGCGGGTCCGACCTGCATCTCTATGATGGCTTCATCCCCGGCATGGAGACCGGCGACATCATCGGCCACGAATTCATGGGCGAGGTCGTCGAGGTCGGGTCCGGGAACGGGAAGCTGAAGGTGGGGGACCGGGTCGTGGTGCCCTTCACCATCTGCTGCGGCGAGTGCGAGCAGTGCCGGCGCGGCTACTACTCCGTCTGCGAGCGCAGCAACCCGAACAAATCCATCGCCGACAAGGTCTTCGGCCACAGCCCGGCCGGACTGTTCGGCTACACGCATCTCACTGGCGGCTATCCAGGGGGCCAGGCCGAATATGTGCGGGTGCCCTATGCGGATATCGCCCCGGTCAAGGTGCCGGACGGCATGACCGACGAGCAGGTGCTGTTCCTGGGTGACATCCTGCCCACCGGCTGGCAGGCGGCGGTCCAGTGCGACATCCAGCCGACCGACACGGTGGCGATCTGGGGTGCGGGGCCAGTCGGGCAATTCGCCATCCGCAGCGCCATCCTGCTCGGTGCGAAGCAGGTCATTGCGATCGACCGCGTGCCGGAGCGCCTAGGCATGGCGCGGGCAGGCGGCGCCATCACCATCAATTTCGAGGAGGAGAGCGTTCTCGAAAGGCTGAAGGACCTGACGGACGGCAAGGGCCCGGAGAAGTGCATCGACGCCGTCGGGATGGAGGCGCATGCGACCTCTACCCTCGACGCGATGTATGACCGGGCGAAGCAGGCGGTGATGGCGGAGACCGACCGGCCGCATGTGCTGCGGGAGATGATGTATGTCTGCCGCCCGGCCGGGACGCTTTCCGTGCCCGGCGTCTATGCCGGCCTGGACGACAAGATCCCCATGGGCGCCTTCATGAACAAGGGCCTGACCATGCGCACCGGGCAGACCCATGTGAACCGCTGGACCGACGACCTGCTGCGCCGGATCCAGGAGGGCCAGATCGACCCGAGTTTCGTCATCACCCACACGGTCGGGCTGGAGGACGGGCCGGCGATGTACAAGACCTTCCGCGACAAGCAGGACGGCTGCGTGAAGGTGGTGCTGAAACCCTGAGGACAGGTGGTATCATGGCTCACGCGCGACACGGTTCGGCCGACACCATGGCCCGTGGCCTCGGCTGGTTCAGCATCGCCCTCGGAATGGCGGAGCTGGCCATGCCGCGGACCCTGACCCGCAGCCTCGGCATGCAGGGTAGCGAGAGGCTGATGAGCAGCTACGGCCTGCGCGAGGTGGCGACCGGGATCGGCATCCTCTGCGCCCGGGATCCGACGCCCTGGGTCTGGGGCCGGGTCGCGGGCGATGCTTTGGATCTCGGCACGCTCGCGACGGCGCTCGATGGCGACAATCCACGGCGGGAGAATGCCGGCTTGGCCTTCGCCACCGTGCTCGGCGCCACGGCGCTGGACGTGATCTGCGCCACCTCGCTCAGCAGGAAGAACAGGCGGCGGGTGCGGGTGCGCGACTACAGCGACCGCAGCGGCCTGCCGCGTCCGGCGGCGGAGATGCGCGGCGCGGCGCGGGGCTTCGACGTCCCGGCCGATATGCGCACGCCGGAGCCGTTGCGGCCCTACGGCGTCGGCTGATGCGCCGGCCCGGTTGACCCTGGGCTTTCCCCGTGCTGCGCTTGCCGGAAGCAAGCAAGCCCGAGGAAACGCCCATGCCGATCGTGCCGAATCATGCCAAGCAGCGCCTGGCCAGGGGGGAACTCGCCCTCGGCTTCGGGGTGCATCACCTGCGCGGCTCGGCCGTCGGCATGCTGGCAGCGGCGGCCGGCTTTGACTGGCTATTCATCGACATGGAACACGGGGCGATGAGCGTCCAGGAAGCGACGCAGATCGCCATCGCCGCGCTCAATCAGGGCATCACCCCCATTGTCCGCGTCTGCAAGGACGCGATCTTCGAGGGCACGCGGGCGCTGGACAACGGCGCCATGGGCGTGGTTGTGCCGCATGTGGATACGGCCGAGGAAGCGCAGGCCGTGGCCGCCGCCTACCGTTTTCCGCCGGTCGGCACCCGGTCCTGGGGCGGGCCTCCCTTCGCCTACAACTTCCAGCCGCCCGCGACGGCGGAGGCGCAGGCGGAACTGAACCGCGCCATCCTGGTCGCCTGCATGATCGAGACGCCGGAGGCGGTGCGGAATGCCGATGCCATCGCCGCCGTACCGGGGGTGGATGTGTTGATGATCGGCACCTCCGACCTCACGGCCTCCATGGGGATTGCGGGGCAGATCGGCCACAAGGATGTCTATGCCGCCTATGAAAAGGTCGCCGCCGCCTGTGCCCGGGCGGGCAAGATCCTGGGCATGGGCGGGGTTTACGACGAGGTCCATGCGGCGGCCTATATCCGCATGGGCGCACGCTTCCTGCTCGGCGGCTCCGACCACAACCTGCTGATGGCCGGGGCCTTGATGCGGAGCAAATTCCTGCGCGGCCTGCAGGGGTAAAGGGCGGGGCGGGGGGGCGGGAGCCCCTCCTATGGCCAGAGTACAAGCAGCACTTGCGAATGGTTCGCATTATCGCTAACTCTGGCCTGGTCAGACCGGAGTCTGCCTGATGCCCCTGCGCCGCCTCTTGCCCCTCCTGGCCGCCGGCCTCGTCCTATTGGGTACCAGCGCCGCCCGTGCGGAGCAGGAGGTGCATGTCTACTCCTCGCGCCATTACGACAGCGACCGTGCGCTCTACGACGCCTTCACCAAGGAGACGGGCATCCGCGTCCGGCTGATCGAGGGCAATGCCGACCAACTGATCGAGCGCATCCGCAACGAGGGTGCCAACAGCCCGGCCGATGTCTTCATCACCGTGGATGCCGCGCGCCTCGCCCGCGCCGCGGAGGCTGGCATCCTGCAGCCCTTTCGTTCCCAGGCCATAGAAAGCCGCATCCCGGCCGGCCTGCGCGATCCGGGCGGCATGTGGTTCGCCGTCGCCACCCGCGCCCGCGTCATCATGTACGATAAGGAGCGTGGCGTGCCGGAGGGCCTGACCCGGTACGAGGACCTGGCCGATCCGCGCTTCCGCGGCCAGATCTGCGTGCGCAGCGCCAACCATCCCTACAATATCAGCCTCGCCGCCTCGATCCTTGCCGCCGACGGGCCGGAGAAGACCGAGGAATGGGCGAAAGGCGTGGTCGCCAACATGGCGCGCCCGCCGCAGGGTGGGGACCGCGACCAGTTCCGCGCCATTCCTGCCGGGCAGTGCCGCCTGGCCATTGCCAACACCTATTACTTGGCGGCCTTTGGCGCCTCCCAGCGGCCGGATGACCAGGCGCTGTTCCAGCGCATCGGCGTGATCTTTCCGAACCAGGGCGAAGGCGACCGGGGGACGCATGTGAACATCTCCGGCGCCGGGCTGGTAAAGACTGCCCCCAACCGGGAGGCCGCCGTGCGGTTCCTGGAATTCCTCACCGGCGACAAGGCGCAGGAGATGTTCGCGTTGGGCAACATGGAATACCCGGCGGTGCCCGATGCGCCCCTGCATCCCGCACTGCGCGCCATGGGCCGGTTCCGTGCCGAGCCGGTGGACGCCGCCCGCACCAATGCCCACGCATCACAGGCGCTGCAGATCATGCAGCGTGCCGGCTGGCGCTGAGGGGGACCGCACTAGCATGATCATCTGTTCCTGCAACGTGTTGAGCGATGGCCAGCTCTCCACCGCCATCGCCCAGGGCGCCGATCGTCCGCGCGACGTTTATGCGGCCTGCGGTTGCAAGGCCGAATGCGGCAACTGCACACGTACCATCCTGCACCTGATCCGTGAGGTCCGGAGCACCGTCGCCGAGGCGGCAGGTGCCATGCTCCCGAACTCGTGCGCGGCGGAAACCTGAACCGCCGGCCGCGCCGCGCGCCTTCCGGCTATAAAACTATAAAACCGGAAGGCGTAGCAGGAGGCCGGCATGCAATCCGACCCCAAGGTCATCGAGCACCTGAACACCCAGCTCACCAACGAGCTGACGGCGATCAACCAGTATTTCCTGCATGCCCGGACGCTGCGCCATTGGGGCGTCACGAAGCTCGGCAAGCACGAATACGACGAATCCATCGACGAGATGCGCCATGCCGACTGGCTGATCGAGCGCATTCTCTTCCTCGACGGCCTGCCGAACGTACAGCGGCTGAACCAGGTGCTGGTCGGCCAGACCGTCGAGGAGATCCTGAACGCCGACCTGAAGCTGGAGCAGAAGGCGATGCAGGACCTGCGCGACGGCATCGCCTATTGCGAGAGCGTGCGCGACTATGTCTCCCGCGACCTGCTGCGGCGGATCCTGGAGAACGAGGAGGAACACGTCGATTTCCTCGAACGCCAGTTCGACCTCATCAAGCTGATCGGGATCGAGCGCTACATCCAGCTGAACAGCGGCGCGGCGCCGGAGCAGGATACGGGCGAGGGCTGAAGCGGCCTCAAACCTCGCCCCAGTCGAGGCTGGTGGCCATGGGGATTGCCTCGGCTGGCTGATACTGCGCCTCCCGCGTCCAGGGCCGCGCCGCCATGCCATCACGGCCCGGCTTGCAGGCGAGGACCTGCGCCACCGTCAGCAGGCCCCGGTCGAAGGCGTAGGCCATGCCGGCCATGTAGATGCGCCAAATCCGGTAGCGCTGCTCCCCGGCGATGCGGATTGCCGCCTCCCGGTTCGCTTCCAGCCGGCGGACCCAGTGCAGCAGGGTCGGTGGGTAGTGCGGGCGCAGATCCTCCATGTCGGTGATTTCCAGCCCGCTGCCTGCGATCTCGTAGATGACGCGGGAGATATGCGGCAATTCGCCGCCCGGGAAGACATGGCGGTCAATGAAGTCGCCGCCCGGCGGCCCCTGCGCCTTGCTATCGCGGTCGCGCACGCAGATCCCGTGGTTCAGCGCCACGCCGCCCGGCCGCAGCAGCCTGGCGATGGTATTGAAGTAGACCGGCAACCGGGCGATGCCGACATGCTCATACATGCCGACCGAGACGATCCGGTCGAATCCGGCTTCGCCGGGGATGTCGCGATAGTCCTGCAGACGGAATTCCAGCCGGTCGGCCAGCCCCATCTCCGCGCAGCGCCGCAGCGCGTATTCATGCTGCTGCCGGCTGAGGGTGACGCCAACCCCCGTGATGCCATGGCGCTCCGCCGCCCAGAACAGCAGGCCGCCCCAGCCGCAGCCGATATCCAGCAAGTGGTCCCCCGGCCGCAGCCGCAGCTTGCGGCAGATATGCTCCAGCTTCTGCTCCTGCGCCGTCGCCAGATCCTCCTCGCCGATGCGGAAATAGGCGCAGGAATAGATCATCCGCGGGTCGAGCCAGAGCGCGTAGAAATCGTTCGAGACGTCATAGTGATACGCGATCGCCTCCGCGTCGCGCTGCCGGGTGTGCGCGCGCCGCGGCCGCAGCGCGGCGATGCGCTGCACCAGAGGGGATTGCCCGATCCGTTCGGCGATGGCGACGCCGACCTGCATGATGTCCTGCAGCCGTCCGTCCACCGTGATCTCGCCCTCGACATAGGCCCGGCCCAGCCGTGCCATATTGCCGGTCAAGAACAGCCGGAGCACGCGGGGCGAGTGGATCGCGAGCGTGACCTTCGGCGCCGGCGCGAAGTCGAAGACCGCGCCATCCCAGAAGGCCAGCCGCAAGGGCAAGGGTGCATCGGCGGTACGCTGGCGCAAATGCTGCAGGATGCGGTCGCGGAGCGGCATGGCTGCTCGGTCCTGGGGATGCGGCGGCACCCTACCGGGGCCGCGGCCCCGCGAACGCCGGCGGGCCGGCGTGGTTGCGGAAGGCGGTCAGTCCGGCGCCGGTTCCAGCCCCGCCTCCGCCGCTGCGAAGCGCTCCGGATCGGCGATGACGCGGGGCACCTTGTGCTGGCCGCCAAGCCTGCCCTGTGCGCGCATCCAGGCGGCGAAGGCTCCCGGCTGCAGCATGACCAGTTCCGGCGGCTGCAACTGCCCGCTGCGCCGATGCTGCGCGTAATCCTCGTTCCCGGCCATCAGCGCCGCATCCAGCGCCTCGGCCAGGCGCGGTGCGGCGGCAGGATCGGCCTTGCCCGCCGGCTCCACCAGCCAGCGATGCAATCCCCGCGTGCCGCGGAAGACCGGCCCCACCGTGTATTCCGCAACCGCGATCCCCTGCGCGGCCGCGGTCTTCAGCAGTGCTGCCTCGATCTCCTCGGCGACCAGGTGCTCGCCGAAGGCGGAGAGGTGGTAGGAGGTTCGCCCCGTCACCAGCAGCCGCGGCGGGTTGCGCCCGATGAAGCGAACCGTGTCGCCCAGCACATAGGCCCAGAGCCCGGCGCAGGAGGTGACGATCACGGCGTAATCTATGCCGGTCTCGATCGTCGCCGCCCAGTGCCGGCGCGGGTTCGGCGCCCCCAGCTCCTCCAGGGGCACGAATTCGAAGAAGCAGCCCCGGTCGAGGTTGAGCCGCATCCCCTCGCCATCGCCCCGGTCGGCGATGGCAATGAAGCCCTCGCTTGCCGGGTAGACTTCCCGCGTCGTGCAGCCGGCCGGCAGGAAGGGCGCGATCCGGGCGCGATAGGGCGCCCAGGCGACGCCGCCATGCACCAGCAGGTCGAGCTTCGGCAGCGGCGGCATGCCGTGGCGTGCGGCCAGGCGTTCCAGCAGCATCACCAGCCAGCTTGGCGTGCCGCTGAGCAGGCGGATATGGCTGTGCGGCGTCGCCTCGGTCAGCGCCGCCAGCTTGCGGTCCCAGTCGGCCAGCAGTGCCAGGTGGCGCGGCGGGAAGCTCCAGGCGGCGAGGGACAGCGGCACCTCTGCCGCCGCGATGCCGGAAAGGTCGCCCTGCCGCACGCCCGGCGCCGGCCGCTCCAGCGCCGTGGAGCCGCCGAGCATGAAGGACAGCCCGCCGAGGATCCGGCTGCCCCGATGCCCATGCAGGTGCCAGGCCAGCACATCCAGCCCCGCGCCTCGATTGGCCCGCACCATCGCCCACGACACCGGGATGTATTTGGTGCGGCCGGAAGCGGTGCCGGAGGAGAGCGCGAAATAGGGGATCCGCCCCGGCCAGGTGACATCGCGCAGCACCGGATAGGCAGGCTGCCACCAGTCGGACCAGAACTGCTCGTAGCGGCGCAGCGGGACGCGCGCCTGGTAGTCCGCGACGCCGTGGATGCGGTCGAAGCCATGCATGGCGCCGAACCGGGTCCCGGCGGCGCGGCGGACCAGGCGCAGCAGCAACGCCTCCTGCGCCGCTGCCGGGTCCATCGCCAGCAGGCGGGCGATGCGCCGCTTCGTGACCAGGCGCAGCAGCGGCGTGGCATCGAAGGGCGGGGCTCTCATTCGGGCGAGAGCAGGGTGACGCGGGGGAATTCCGCCGCCACCGTCTCCGGCCGCAGCGGCATGCGGATGGCGCGGCCCTCCCGCCACAGCGGCACCTGGTCGGCGAAGGCGGTGCTGCCGAGCCAGCCATCCTGGCCGCCGAACAGCACGAACCAATTGGCGTCCGGGTCGGAAAGATCGGAGACCTGCCGCGCCATGGAGCCGAAGCTCACCTCATGCGGGCCGCTGACCAGCCCATGCCCGGTCTTCATCACCGTCTCTCGCGATCCGCCGACAGGGTAATTGCCGAAGACGAAAGCGCGGCCGAACAGCGGCAGGTTTACCAGCCAATGCGCCGCGCGCAGCCGGTGGACATCGCCCCATGTGCGGTAGCGGGCGGCGAGCGGCGCGGCCTCGGCCACCGCCCGGCGCAGCACCGCCTCCCGCTGCGCCGGCGGCAGCGCATCCAGGTCGCGCAGCAGGAAGGTGGTGATGAAATTCCAGCCCGTCTCCGGGCCGCGCCCGTCGCTGCCCTCCGGCAGCAGGGCCGGAACCAGACGGCCGAGCAGCAATTCGAAGACCAGCGCTGCCTCGCTCCCCGCCGCATAATCGCCATCCCAGCCGCGCAGCCGGGCGAGCATCGCCGGCTCCGGTGCGCCGCCCGGCAGGGCATCCAGCCGCGCCAGCAGGCCCGCCGCCAGCGCCGCCGCCTTGGGGGAGCGCGTGTCCATCTGCAGCCGCGCCATGTCCTGCGGCGTCAGCCTTGGTCGGGACAGCAGCAATTCCCGCAGCCGCGCCACCCGGTCGCCATCGCTGAAGAACCAGCCGATCGGCGGCGGATCACTGGCCCAGAGCACCGGATTCTCATTGGCCGAGGCGAGCATGCCATTGGGCGGATCCTCCAGCCGGGGCAGGTCCCGCGCATCCCACAGCCGCGTCCATGGTGCAGTCGCCGCGGGATCTGCGCCGTCCAGCACCGGATCGCCGCGTGGGAATCCGCTGCGGGAGGGCAGCACCGCCGCCGTGACCCGCCCGATGCCGCCGGCCCGGTCGGCCCAAAGCATGTTCTGCGGCGAGACTCCGAAATTGACGAAGCTGTTGCGGAATTCGGCGCCGCTCCGGGCACGGGCGGCGGCGAGCAGGGCGGTGATCTCATCGGTCGGCTCCTGCCCCGCCCAGCGGAGGGCGAGCGCCTCCCCGGGACGGGATGGCACCACCGCCGCATCCGTCACCACCGGGCCGAGTGGCGTGGTCCGCACCCGCCGGCGGGCTCGGAACCAGAGGCGCTGCCGGATCACCACCTCCGTTTCCGCGAATTCCGCCGGCGGCAGGCGGGAGACGTCGAAAAGGTCGGAGGAGGCGGCGCGCAGATTGGTCCCGCCCCAGGCCACATCCCAATTGCGCCCGAGCCCGACAATCGGCAGCCCCGGCACCATCATCCCCACCAGATGGAAGGAGGGGGAGCGCATGCCCACGATCAGCCACAGATTCGGCAAGGACAGGCCGAGATGCGGGTCCGCCGCGAACAGCGCCCCGCCGGAGGCGCTGCGCCACGGCGCCACCGCCACCGCATTGCTGCCGGAGCGCGAGACGCCGGACAGCAGCCGGTTCAGGGCCGCGCGTTGTGGACTGGCTTCATCCTCCGGCGACAGCAGGCTGGCTCCCGCCTCCAGGGTCCGCTGCCACAGCCGGGCGAAGCCGGGCTTGCCGCGCTCGGCCAGCAGGGAGAAGAGGGCCAGCCAGTTGATGTCGCTGCCGGCCAGCCGCCCGATCGCCAGGATGTCGGCCGGCGTATAGGGCTCCGGCGTCAGGCCGAGCAGGGTGAATTCCGGCGGCGGCCTGCCGCGCAGCGTTGCCTGGTTCAGCCCGACGACGAAGGAGTGGACGAAGTCGCGCGTCCCCTTCGGCCAGCGCCGCTCGACCTCAGGCGCGGCCTGTCCGTAATCCAGGATGCGCAATGCATGGTCGATATCGAGGGCGACCGGCCCGGCGATCTCGGACAGCCGCCCGCGCGCGATCATGCGCAGCAGCGCGATCTGCGTCCCGCGCAGATGCCCATGCACCAGGCCGAGGGCGTAGCCGAGATCGGCATCCGTTTCCGCCTCGATCCAGGGCACCAGATGGTCGTTCCAGCGGATCGTGACCGGCCGGTGCAGGCCGGGCCCCTGCCGGGGCAGGGTGGCAAGGCGCTGGTCCGGCCCGAGTTCCGATCGCGCCGCCAGGCCCGCGCAACCCGGCAGCATGGCCAGCGCCGCCAATGCCAACCCTCCCCAGCGCCGGATCCCACCGCCTGATGCCACCACCGTTCTTCCCTGCTGCCGGTCCGTAGCTTTGGGCGGCAGCGGCCGGGCGCAAGATGGGACAGGCGCTCAGGCGCGCCGCAGGGCCCGGGTCAGCGCCAGGACCGGCAGCAGGCCGGCGACGACGATGAGCAGGGCGGAGGTGCTGGCTTCCGCCAGCCGCTCATCCGCGGCCAGGCTGTAGACCCGGACCGCCAGGGTATCGAAATCGAAGGGCCGGACGATCAACGTGGCCGGCAATTCCTTCATCGTATCCACGAAGACCAGCAGGAAGGCCGTCAGCAGGCTGCCGCGGGCCAGCGGCAATTCCACCCGCAGGACTGCGCCGCCCGGCCGTGCCCCCAGCACCCGTGCCGCATCCCTGAGGCTCGGCCTGATGCGTGCCAGCCCGGACTCGACAGCCGAGAGCGCCACCGCCAGGAAGCGCACCAGATAGGCAAAGACCAGCGCCGCGATCCCGCCCGAGAGCAGCAGCCCGGTGGAGATGCCGAAGCGCGCCCGCATCCAGCCATCCAGCGCATTGTCGAACAGACCGAGCGGCACCAGCGTACCGACCGCGATGACCGAGCCGGGCAGAGCATAGCCGAGCCCCGCTACCCGCACCGCCAGCCGCTGCGGTGGCCGGGGGTGCAGCCGCGCTGACCAGGCCAGGAAGCCGGCCAGCAGCACCCCGGCCAGCGCGGTGATGCCGGCCAGCACCAGGCTGTTCCGGGCGAAGGGCAGGAACCGGCCGGGGTCCAGCGGATCGCCCACCTGCAGCATCAGTGCGAACAGCGTGCCCGCCGGCACCAGGAAGCCGAGGACCACCGGCATGGCGCAGGCCAGCATGGCCAGCGCCGCCTTCCAGCCGGAGAGGGCCACCGGGCGCAGCGGGGGATGGCGATTGGTCGTCGGGTGGAAGCGGCGGCCGCCGCGCGAGGCCTGCTCCAGCGCCAGCAGCATGGCGACCAGCCCCATCAGGCAGGCCGCCAACTGGCTGGCCGCGCCCCGGTCGCCGAGGCCGAACCAGGCCTCGTAGATGCCGGTGGTGAAGGTGCGGACGGCGAAGTGCTGCACCGTGCCGAAATCCGCCAGCACCTCCATCAGCGCCAGCGCCACCCCGCCAATGATCGCCGGCCGGGCCAACGGCAGGGCCAGATGCAGGAAGACGCGCGGCAGAGAGTGGCCGAGGGTGCGGGAAGCCTCGATCAGACAGACGCTCTGCTGCTGGAAGGCGGCGCGGCAGAGCAGATACACATAAGGATAGAGCACCATCGCCAGCATCAGTGCGGCGCCCGGCAGGCTGCGGATCTCCGGGAACCAGTACTGGCCCCAGCTCAGGCCGGTGAGGTTCCGCAATCCCGTCTGCACCGGCCCGGCCACGTCCAGTAGCCAGGTATAGGCATAGCCGCAGACATAGGCCGGCATGGCCATGGGCAGCAGCAGCGCCACCTCCAGCAGGTCCCGGCCGGGAAAGCGGCAGGCGGTGACCAGCCAGGCGGAGACGGCGCCGGCCGAGGCCACCATCAGCCCGACCAGCACGGCCAGCAGAGCCGAATTCGCCAGCATCTCCGACAGGGTGGTGGTGGCGATGTGGTGCCAGACCGCGCCGGCCGGCACGGCGGCCGAAACCAGGACCGCGACAAGCGGCGCCGCGATCAGCGACGCAAGCGGCAGGGCGAGCAGGCTCCAGCCCGGCAAGGCGCGCCGCATCCGGGACGGGGCGGGGCGCAGGGGCAGGGCGGTCGCGGAGGCCGGGGAACCAGGGGGCATTTGCAAACGATTCTCACCTGCCGGGTAGCATGACCCGGCCTGGCGCAGGAAGCCTGCGGCCTCGCCTTATTCCGCGGCCTGCTTCTTCTTCTCCTCCCACTGCGCCACGGTCATGCGTGGCACCTCGAAGCGGTCGGTGGTGCGGACATACCAGCCGCGCCCATGCATGCGGCCAACCAGGCCCAGCTTCGGCGTGTCCACATAGCACTTCACCGGATCGAGCACGCAATCATCCTTGATGTGCACCGCCAGCACCTTGCCGAGGACGATGGTGTGCCGCCCGGCGGGGACGAGCTGGAAGGTCTCGCATTCCAGGGCAACCGGGCTCTCGGCGATGCGGGGCGGCTTCACCTTGGCGGAGGGGAGGGTGGTCAGGCCGGCCTCGGCCAGTTCGTCCACCTCCGGCGGGAAGTCCACCGCGGTCGCGTTCATGCCGTGGATCGCCGTCTCCGGCACCAGGCAGACCACGAACTGGCCGGTGGTGCGGATATTGGCCACCGTATCCTTCAGTGCCCCCTCCGGCCGCGGGCCGCAGCCTATACCGACCACCACGGGATTGTCGGAAAAGGCATTGAAGAAGGAATAGGGCGCGGCATTCACCACCCCTTGCGCATCCTGGCTCACCACCCAGGCGATCGGGCGGGGGACGACGCTGGAGACCACCAGCTTGTAGCAGTCGTGCGGCGGCAGCTTGGCGAAATCGAAGAGCATGGCGGTACCCCTGTGCGGCGCGCCTGCGGAACCTGACCCGCGGGCGGTGGCCTGTCGAGGGGGTGTTTGCGGCGGCTTAAGAGTCTCCGGGCCAGTCTGGGCGGCAGGAGGATCCCGATGCGCTTTTTCAGGAACCTGTCCGTCGGCCGGAAACTGGCCGGCAGCGTGCTGGCCGCCATCCTGCTCATGGCCGGGCTGGTCGGGCTGGTGCAGATGCAACTCGAATCCGCCGGCACCCAGCAGGAGGCGGAGCGGCGCGCCCTGGCCGCCCAGGCGGCAGCGCGACAGGCCGGGATCGAGATGGCACGCTCCGCCGCCTCCCTCGCCCAGGTGCTGATGGCCCAGACCACCGAGGCCGCCGCCGAGCACGCCGCCCGCCTTGAGCGCGAGGCCAACGCCGCCCGGGAGCAACTGGCCGAGGCAGCCCGGCTTTCGGATTCGGCCTCGGCGAAGGAGCAACTTGCCGCCGCGGAGGCGCAATCCGCGGACTACCTGGCTTCGGCCGCCGAGCAGGCGGGCCTGCGCCAGCGGATCATCACCCAGCGCGACACCGTGCTCTTCCCCCGCGGCAGCGAGTACGACCAGGCCTTCGAGGCGGTCTCCAGCATGGTCGAGCTGGATGTCTCTGAGGAGGACAGGTCCGAGGCGCGGCAGCGGCTGATGACCTTCCACCAGGCGGTGAATGACGTCCGCCTGGGCAGCCAGCGCTATCTGGCGACCGGGGAGGAATCCCAGGCCCGCCGCATTCGGCGCGCCGCGGCGCAGCTTCGGGTGCACATGCGGGCCCTGACGCAGATCCAGGCCCGCGGGAATGGCCAGGCGGATCTCCGCCGCATCGCCTCGATCGCCGAGGCCATATCCCAGTCCGCGCTCGAAATGCTGCAACTCTCGGAAGACGGCGCCAAGGCGTGGCGGGAGCGCAGCGAGCCGGCGCGGGAGCGGCTGGAGGCGGCGCTCGCCGCCGCGACCCAGGCACTGAATGCCGACGCCGCGGCGCGCGCCGCGGAGAGTGCTGCGGCCAGCGCCTCCGTACGGTCGGCGGTGCTGTGGACCGGCGCCGCCTTGGCGCTGCTGCTGGGCCTCGCCGGCTGGCTGACCGCCCGCGCCATCAGCGTGCCGCTGCGACGGCTGGTGGAGACCATCCGCTGCATCGCGGGCGGCGATGCCTCGGTGACCGTACCGGATCAGGACCGGCGCGACGAGATCGGCCGCATCGCCCAGGCGCTGGAGGAACTGCGCGGCACCGTGCAGCGCGCCTTCGCCCAGCAGCAGATGCTGGAGCAACTGCCCTCCGCCCTGATGACGGCGGACCCGCGGGACGATTTCCGCATCACTTATCTCAACCCCCATGCGCTGGACCTGCTGCGCCAGCTTGGGCCCGTGCTGCCCTGCAAGCCGGAGGAGGTGCTGGGCAAGAGCATCGACGTCCTGCACAAGCACCCGGAGCGGCAGCGCGCCATCCTCTCCGACCCGGAGAAGCTGCCCTACAAGGCCCGAGTCCCGATGGGGCGGGAAGTGATGGACCTTACCGTCAGCGCCATCCGCAACCAGCAGGGCGAGTATGTCAGCGCCATGCTGTCCTGGACCCTGGTGACGGCGCAGGCCAGGCTGGCCGACAGTTTCGAGGCCGAGGTCGGCGGGGTAGTGGAGGCGGTTGCCGCCGCCGCGGCCCAACTGCACCAGGCCGCCGAGGCGCTGTCCGACGCCGCCGCCACTTCCGACCGGGAGGCCGCGGCGGTGGCCGAGGCCAGCACCCGCGCCGGGGCCGATGTGCAGGCCGTGGCCGCCAGCGCCGAGGAATTGGCGGCCAGCGTCGCCGAGATCACCCGCCAGGTGGCGGACGGCGCGGCGGTCGCCCGCGCAGCGGCGGAGGAGGCCCGCACGACGGATGGCACTGTGCAGGGCCTGGCCCAGGCGGCTGCCCGGATCGGCGATGTGGTGCGGCTGATCGGCGACATTGCCGGCCAGACCAATCTGCTGGCGCTGAACGCGACCATCGAGGCGGCGCGGGCCGGGGAGGCCGGCAAGGGCTTCGCCGTCGTGGCTTCGGAGGTGAAGCAACTTGCCGGCCAGACCGCCAAGGCGACGGAGGAGATCAGCGCCCAGATCACCGCCATCCAGGCCGCGACCGGGGAGGCCGTGGCGGCGCTGCGGTCCATCGGCGGCACCATCGAACGGATGAACGAGGTGACTTCGGCCATTGCCGCGGCGGTGGAGGAGCAGGGCAGCGCGACCAGGGAAATCGCCCGCAGCGCCGCCCAGGTGGCGGAAGGCACCAATGCGGTCATGCATCGCATCCAGGATGTGCAGCGAGCGGCGCGGCAAACCGGGGAGGCCTCGGCTTCGCTGCTCGGCGCCGCCAATGACCTGACCGGCCATGCGGGGGCGCTGCGCAGCCGCTCCGGCGAGTTTCTGGCCTCGGTGCGGCGGGGGTAGGGGGCGATGCGGCGGCCCCCTGGTCGGGGTCGCCGTACCGCCATAGGCTTCCTCCCCACCACGGACAGGGGAGGGACCGGCAATGGCGCGGATACCTGAAAGGCAGGTGCCGGGGGTCTATCACCGGCGCATCGGCGACATCACCGTTACCGCGCTGAGCGATGGCTATCTCGACGGCTCCATGGCCGTCATCCAGAACATCGCGCCGGAGGAGGCCGCCCGGATGCTGCGCGAGGCCTTCCGGCCGGTGCCGCGGCGGACCGCGGTGAACACCTTCCTGATCCAGTCGGCCGGGCGGGTCGCTCTGGTGGATACCGGCTGCGGCCATGCCATGGGGCCGACCGTGGGCAAGCTCTTCGAGAATCTCGCCGCCATGGGCGTCGAGCCCGGAGAAGTGGACACGGTGCTGCTGACCCATATGCACCCGGACCACTCGAACGGCCTGGCGGATGCGGAAGGGAAGCGGCTGTTCCCGAATGCCGAGTTGGTGCTGCATGCGGCGGAACTCGCCTACTGGCACGATGATGCGGCCATGGCGCGGGCGGATGAGTCGAGCCGGCAGCGCAATTTTCAGGCGGCACGCGACCAGGCGGCGCCCTATCGCGACCGCATCCGCAGCTTCACCGGCGGCGAGGTCTTCCCCGGCGTCACCGCCATGCCCTTCCCGGGGCACACGCCGGGTCATACGGGCTACATGATCGCTTCCGGCAAGGATTCGCTGCTGATCTGGGGCGACATCGTGCATGTGCCGGAAATCCAGGTGCCGCGGCCGGAAGTGACCATGGCCTTCGATGTCGATCCGGTGCAGGCCGAGGCCACGCGCCGGCGCGTCTTCGACATGGTTGCGACCGATGGGCAGGCGATCGCCGGAATGCATCTGCACTTCCCCGGCCAGGCGCATCTGGTGCGGCGGGGCGGCGACTATGTGCTGCTGCCGGACGCCTGGTCCATGACGATGTAGCGCCCCTCCCTTGGCCACTGCGCCCGTGTTGTGACAGGCTGCGGCGGCAAGCCGCATTGAGGAGGAGATCGCATGCTGGCTCCAGGCAGGGCGAAGCCCAAGCCGACGCCGGAAACCCGGCATTTCTGGGAGGGGACGAAGCAGGGCAAGCTGCTGCTGCAGCGCTGCGGGGATACGGGCAAGGCCTATTTCCCGCCGCGCCCCTTCAGCCCCTTTACCGGGTCGCGCAATGTCAGCGTCTTCGAGGCGAGCGGCCGCGCCACCCTCTACAGCTACGTGATCCACCACCGGCAGGTGCCCGGCTTCACGCCGCCCTATGCCATCGCCGTGGTGCAGCTTGAGGAAGGGCCGCGGATGATGACCAACATCATCGACTGCCCGCAGACGCCGGAGGCACTGGTCCTCGATATGCCGCTGGAGGTCGTGTTCGAGCCGCTGGACGAGGAGATCACCCTGCCGCTGTTCCGTCCGGCGAAGGGGGGCAAGTGATGCTGAAGCCAGGACAGATCGCCGTCGTCGGCGCGGCGGAGAGCACGAAGATCGGCGTGGTGCCGGAATTGTCGCAGATCGGCCTGCATGCCGACGCGGCGCTGAACGCCATGGCGGATGCAGGGCTGAAGCCCTCGGACATCGATGGGCTTGCCTGCGTCGGCCCGATGATGCCGCAGCAGATCGCGCATTACCTCGGCATCGTGCCGAAATGGGTGGATGGCACCGGGGTCGGCGGCTGCTCCTTCATGCTGCATGTCCGGCATGCAGCAGCCGCCATCGCCGCCGGCTATTGCAACACCGTGCTGATCACCCATGGCGAGAGCGGCAAGTCCCGCATCGCCGCCACGCCCCGCCCGCCGGAGCCGGAGAGCTTGGCCGGGCAGTTCGAGGCGCCCTACGGCCCCTTCGGCCCTCCGACGCTCTTCCCTATCCCTGTCCTGCGCTACATGAAGACCTATGGCGTGACGCATGAGCATCTGGCCATGGTCGCCGTGGTGCAGCGGGAATGGGCGGCGAAGAACCCGCGCGCCATGTTCCGCGACCCGATCACGGTCGATGACGTGCTGAACAGCCGGATGATCGCCTACCCCTTCCGCATCCTGCAATGCTGCCTGGTGACGGATGGCGGCGGCGCGCTGATCCTGACCAGTGCCGACAGGGCGAAGGACTTCCCGACCAAGCCGGTCTACATCCTCGGCACCGGCGAGAGCGTCGAGACCACTATGGTCTCGCAGATGGAGGACTTCACCTCCTCCCGCGCCTTCCGGGTCGCCGGCCCGACTGCCATGCAGGCGGCCGGGATCAAGCACTCGGACGTGGATCACCTGATGATCTACGACGCCTTCGCCCACCTCCCGCTCTACGGGCTGGAGGACCTGGGTTTCTGCAAGCGCGGCGAGGCCAAGGACTTCATCTGGGAGCGCAACACCGCGCCGGGCGGGAAGCTGCCGCTGAACACCAATGGGGGCGGGCTATCCTACACCCATACCGGCATGTACGGCATGTTCGCCCTGCAGGAGAGCGTCCGGCAGATGCGCGGCACCGCGCCGGCGCAGGTGCCGGGGGCGAAGATCAGCGTCTGCCACGGCGTCGGTGGCATGTTCTCCGCCAGCGGCACCGTGGTCTTCAGCAACGAGCGGCCTTAGCCGGCAGAGGCGGGGTAGGGGCGGCCCTACCCCGCATACCCCACCTGCCGCGGCAGCCAGAGGGCGATCTCCGGGAAGGCGATCAGCAGCCCGGTCCCGAAGGCCAGCATCAGCATATAGGGCAGGATGCTGCGGTTCACCTCGCCCAGCGGCGCACCGGTGATCGCCTTGATGACCACTAGGTTCATCGCCACCGGCGGGCTGATCAGCGCCATTTCCAGGCTGAGCGTCAGCAGGATGCCGTACCAGATCTTGTCGATGCCGAGCGCCCCCATCACCGGCAGGATGGCTGGCATGGTCAGCAGGATGATGGAGAAGCTCTCCAGCACCAGCCCCAGCAGGAAGAGCAGCACCATCATCGCCAGCAGGAACTGGGTGCGGGAGAGGCCCCAGCTCGTCACCAGCTCCACCAGTTCCTGCGGCACGCGCAGCTTGGTCAGCATGTAGCCGTAGATCGCCGCCCCCGCGATGATCATCAGCAGCATGGCGGAGGTACGCGTCGCCTCGCTGACACCCTCCAGAAAGTCCCGCAGCGTCAGCGCCCGATAGACCAGTGCCGCAATGAGGATGGCGTAGAGCGTGCCGGTGCCTGCCGCCTCGGTCGCTGTGAAGATGCCGAAATAGATTCCGCCGAGGACGAACAAGGGCAGGGTGATGGACCAGCCGGCGCGGCGCAGCGCCACATGTACCCGCTCCCGCGGTGCCTCTCCCTCCGGGGCGCGGGCATGGCCCTCGGTCAGCCAGCACCAAGCGGCGAACATGGCCGCCATCATCAGCCCGGGGACGATGCCCGCCAAGAACAGGGCACCGACCGAAGTCTCGGTCACATATGCATAAAGGACCATCGGTGCGGAGGGCGGGATCAGGATGCCGAGCGTCCCACCGCCCGCCACCACGCCGAAGGCGCCGCGGCGGGACATGCCGTAGCGCAGCATCTGCGGGATGGCGATCTTGCCCACCGTTAGCGCCGTCGCCACGCTGCTGCCGGAGATGGCGGCGAAGATGGTGCAGGCCGCGACGGTGGCGATGCCCACACCCCCGCGCACTCGCCGCAGCATGGCAAAGGCGGCGCCGTAGAGATCGTCCACTACCCGCCCGCGCACCATGACATGCGCCATCAGCATGAAGAGCGGGATGGCGACCAGCAGATAGCCGTCAAGCTGCCCGATCACCAATTCGCCGAGCGCCGGCACGCCGCCTTCTACCCACCAGAGGACGGCCAGGGGCAGCAGGAACAGTGCTGCGAAGATCGGCACGCCGAGATAGAGCAGCGCAATCAGCGCCGCGAGCATAAGAAGGAAGGTCATTCGCCCCTGGCTAGCCTTTCGCGTGAAAGCGGATCGGCATCGCCGCGCGGCAGGTGCTCAGGCTCCCCGCCGCAGATCAGGATGACGGCCTGGGCCAGCGCCACCAGCAGCAGGACGGCGCTTCCCACGGGCAGGATCGCCTGGATCCACCATTCGGGGACGCCCTCCACATCCGTCATCATGCCGATCATCTGGCTGAACTCGACCGCCTGGATGCCCGCGACCAACAGGATTCCGGCGACCAGGGCCACCGCCAGCACGCCCAGCAAATGCGCGAGGCGGGCCAGGCGCGGCCCGATGCGGCCGACGGCGATGTCCACGCCGATATGCTCGAAGCGCCGCTGTGCCTCGGGCGAGGACAGCAGCACCAGCGCCACCACCAGCCAGCCTGCCACCTTGTCACTCCAGCCGAGCGGCGCGCCCAGCAGGTAGCGTGCCCCGACCGAGACCACGACCAGCACCAGGCAGAGCAGGGTCGCGAGCGAACCGAGCCAGCCCGTAAAGCGGGCCAGCCCGGCAGCGAATTTCTGCAGCAGCCTCACAGTGCCTGCAGCAGGTCGAGGATGCGCCGCCCACCCTCCGGCGCCTGCTTCAGGAAGGCTTCCACCACCGGTGGGTTCATGGCGGCGCGCCAGGATGCGGTCTCGGCGGCGCTCTGCTCGTGCAGGGTCATGCCGCGGGCGCGAAGTTCCGTGACCGCATCCTCGGCGGTCTTCTCGGTGACGCCGATCTGGTCCTGCTCCGCCTTGCGCGCCGCGGCCTCGATCGCCGCGCGCTGCTCCTCCCGCAGTCCGTTCCACCAGCGCGGGTTCACGTAGACATGGCTGATGACGGAGAAATAGGGCGCGACGGTCCCGAATTTCTGGAATTCGTAGAAGCGGCGGGAGACGGCGGCGGAGAGGTCGGTCAGCCCCGCATCCAGCAGGCCGGATTGCAGCGCCTGCGGCACCTCCGGCCCTGGCATCGCCACGGCGGCGGCGCCTACCGCGGTCAGCGCGTGGTCGGTCAACGGGTTCAGGCCACGCACCTTCAGGCCGCGGAAATCCTCCGTGGTGACGATCGGCTTGCGGTTGCTGGTGAAGATCGCCTGGCGGGAGGTGTAGAGCCACATCAGATTGCGCACTGCCTTGCGCGCCAGCAGCCCTTCCAGGAATTTCGCCGCCTCGCTGCCGGGGAATTTACGGATCGCCTCCAGACTTGAGAACTGGTAGGGGATGGTCATCGCGTTCATTTCCGGCAGGGTGTTGCCCCACTGGAAATTCACCGCTGCCGCAGCCTCGAAGGCGCCGCGGGCGACGCCGGGGAAATTCTCGGCGGCGCGGGCCAATTGCTCGGCGGGGAAGACCTGGACCTCGACGCTGCCCTTGGATCGCGCCTTCACATCCTCGGCGAAGGCGGCCATCACCTGCGCATTGTGGTGCGAGGGCGGGAATTGATGGGACAGCCGCATCACTGCCGTTCCCTGGGCATGAGCTGGCCGCAGCAGGGCAGGGGCAGCGAGCGGCGACAGGGCGGCGGCAAGCACGGCACGGCGGCGCATGGGGCGGATCTCCAGCGGAAATTCCTTCCCGGCGCAGATGCCGCGCCGGGCGGCGGCGGTCAACCGGAGGTGAGCCCCTGCGGCTCCGCTCTATCCGGCTCCTCCGCCGTGACAGTGCCGAGGTGGCATCTATCAGGGAGCGGTACCGCTGCTCGCTTTGCTGGAGGTGCAGTTCCGCCTGCTTGCGGGCGGTGATGCCGGTGCAGAGGCCGGGCATGGCGACCGGCCGGCCGGACCGGTCAGACACCACCCGGCTCCGGCTATGGGGCCAGCGCTCCTCGTTGGCGATAATCTTAGCGCCAGGCGCCAGTCCTCGATTCGCGGAGCGCCTCCGTCAGCCTGGCCATATGGTCCGAGGTGCAGCGGGACCGGAACTAGGCCATTCCGGCGGCCGCCTATCGCAGCGCCTGCGACCAAGCTCCTGAATCCAAGGGTAACTCCCTCATCCCGGCCGGAACGGACTTCAACGGTCCCTTCCCGGCGCGGGACGATCAAGGAGGAATGACTGCCGGGCCGGACCACGTCCGGTGCAGAGCTGGAAGGGGAGGAGGTGGGAGGCTGCCGCGGTTTCCGCCGCCGGTCCTCCATTCACCATCTTTCCGCCAAGTCGTTGGAAAGATGGTGGGCGCGACAGGGATTGAACCTGTGACCCCCACCGTGTCAAGGCAAGGGCCGTTCTCCGAATGGCCTAGAGTTCTGCGGCATCCACGATCCCGTGATCGGCTTTGCCCAAATGGTGCCCATCGTTACGCAATCCGCCTAACCGCCTCCCGCATGTGATCCCCCGTGACGGAGGCGTACCGCTCCACCATCCGCAGGCTGCGCCAGCCACCCAGCCGCATGAGGGTGTAGAGGTCGGTCCCGGCCATGACCATCCGGGCGGCCCAATCGTGGCGCCAGTCGTGGACCCGGAAGCCGGTCACGCCGGCCACCTTGCAGGCGTGACGGTGGGCCGTGTCGAGAGGGTTGCCGCCTAATCCCCGAGTATCGGCGTAGGGTTTCCCGCGTTGGCTCAGGAACACCGGACCGGTCTGGGGCTTGCCGGCGGCGTGCCACATCCCCACCAGCAGGTGGACCACGCGGGGGTGCATCGGCACCGTCCGGCCATGCCCGGTCTTGGTGCCTTCGGCCCGGATGTGGATGGCCTCGCGCCGCAGGTCTACCTGCCGCCAGTCCAGCCGCAGGACCTCCTGTGTCCGCATCCCCTGGTAGGCCAGAAGCAGGATCGGGCAGGCTGCGTGCGGGTTGTAGGCGGCCAGGAGCCGGGCCCGCTCGCCTTCGGTCAGGTAGACCACCCTGTTGTCGGCCCGCTGCCGCACTGTGGGGAGGGTGGCCGGCGGCACGCTGAATGCCTTGCAGCCCTCGTTCAGCGCGGCCTGGAGGATATTTCGCCAGCGCGCGGCCGTGCCGGGGGCATGGTGGGGATGGAGGGCAAGCCATTCCCGCCAGGCCGGCGCCGCGTCGCTCAGGAGCCGGTGGCCGATGGCCTCATTGAAGGCCGCTACCCGCTCCACATCGTAGGGTTTCACTCCGCCGGGGCGCTTCAGGTAGGCGGCCAGACAATCGGCTATGGTGAGGCGTCGCGCCCGCCCGGCAGGGCCGTCAAGGTGGTCCTGGCGGATGCGGGCTTCTTCCGCCGCCCCAACAGCTTCTGCGTCAGCTCGGCTACTTGCGCCTGTGCTGAACTCGGGAACGACGACCGTTTCCTTGCCGACGCGGACCGTGCCGCGGCAGTGCCAGACATCGCCGCGCTTGCGGTAAGAGAGCGCCATTCCAGGGCTTTCAACAATTCGGGGAACCGGGCCTCGGGCAGCAGCACCCGCCGGCCTATCTTGACCCAAGCAAATCCGGGCGGGCAACGACGCTGGAGGGTCTTGGTCGAGACCCCCAGCCGGGCGGCCACCTCCTCGCGGGTCAGCAGCGCCTCACCCGGCATTTGCCTCCTCCTGTGCCTCCTGGGCGATGATCTCGCCCTTCGCGTTGATGCCGCCGCTGCCTCCACCCCGCGTCTGGAACCGCAACTCCGCGTCGCTGATGTCGATTGCTGCCACGAGCGGGTGCTCCACCAGCACCTCCTGAGCCGAGCGCCGCAGATCCCGATACCGGGCATAGTGATCCCGCAAGCGGCGGCTAATGTTCTCGGCCGTGTCCTGAGCTAGGAGCGCGATGCTGAGCAGCCGCCGCGCTGCCTCGGTTTCCGACGCGATGCCCCTGGCGGTCTGGTACGCTCGGATGCGCTCCACCAGATCGGCCGGGAGGACGTAGACGCGGCGCTGGGGTTCAGATGGCATTTGCTGCCTCCACCAGCCGCTTAATCTCTCTCATCCTCCGTTCCAACTCGGCGCGCAGACGTTGCTCTCGGTCCTTCGGGCCTAACCCCTTCATGCTTGGCAATGGGGTCAGCGCAATCACAATCGCCCGTCTCATGAGGGCGAGGCGATCTTCTGCCGCGGCGAGTGCCTTCGCGAGATCATCGCAAGGATCCGTCGTCATCCCAACAACTCCCGCCGCACGCCGCTCCACATGCCGAGGCCGTATGAGACCGCCAGCACCATGCCGAGGGTCTGGTAGCCGGCTAGGTGTGCTGCGACCGCGCTGCCGAGAAGAAAGAGAGAGAGGGCGTCAAGCACGAAGCGCCAGAACGTGCGCCTACTCATCCGCCGGCCCTCCACCGACGCCACGCAACATCTCGCCAGATTTCCTTCGCAGTCTCGTCCATCTCCGCATAGCTGCCGCATATGCGTATGTCCGCTGGGACTTCCTCGTAGGCTTTGGCGGCAAGCGCCTCTAACTTGGCCTTTGATATGCCGGGGAACTGCTTGGCGGTGGCTTTCGACGGCTTCAGCCTCATTGCAGGCTCCACAGCACGTTGCCCCATATGTCCTCCACCCGCAGCGTGCCGGGGTTGAGCCTCGCGTGTTCCTCGGCTTGCTCCTTCAGAGGAACGCCAGCGACGCCCTGGATCGGGTAGAAGCCCTCGCGGCGGACGAAGATCATCACATCGGCCGGGCCGCCGAGCTTGGGCACCAGCGTCAGGGCCGCGTCGATGCTGGAGGTGTAGGGCGGAGACTGCCCGGCCACATACTCGGGCCTGACCGGGAGATTGACCGCCAGCGCAATGGCCGCATCCAACTCCCGGCTCGGCCCATCGGCCTGTTCGAGCCGCGCGATCAGATCACGCATCGCCCGCCTCCTGTGCCGGCGGGGCGGGGAGAGGGCCGCCCCATCGGGTAATGTCATCGCCCCACACGCGCTGACAGTCGCGGATTAGCGCGATCTGCTCTGGCGTGCTGATACCAAGGCGGTCGTTGTTCCCGTTGTACCAACCATGCCGGTAGGAGGGCGAGCGGTTCGCGCCAGGTCGCGGCTCACCCGCATAGCCGTCCAGATAACCCTCCATGATCTCTACCGGATCGAGCGCGGCCAGTTCGCGCGCTGTCGTTATCGGCTGCCACTCACTCATCCTCACCGTCCTCCGCGGCGTCATGGCAGGCGCACTCGCACGGCTCGGTTGGGTCATCGCACCCGTACCGGATTGCGATGCAGGTGCGCGGGTTGATGCTGGGGCAGGCGCAGCGGATCTCCATTCGTGGACTATCGGCCACCAGCCCCTCCCGCCCCGCGCGTGGCGATGGCGTCTGCGATCTGAACCAGGTCAGAGCCGCGCCGTATCGGCAGGTCGGCCAGCACCCGCAGTCCGGCAGCTAGGGCCGCGCTGGCTTGCGATTTCCACCCGGTCCATCCACGCTCTACCTGAGCGTCGATCTGCTCCGCTGTGGCAAGGGGACGAGTAGCGACGAGGTACATGCGGCATATCACCCTCGCCGCCGCCTGCACGGCCGCGGTGGTGGGGTCATTCGTCACTGTCGAGCCTCCGCAGGATGCAAAGGGCGCGCTTGAGCCCATCGCGGTATCCCTCGTCATAGCCGGCGCCATAGCTGTTCGGGGCCTCGCGGGCGCTCTCCCGCGCATCCTCGGTGGCCGACACCAGCGCATCGTCTATCTCGGCGTCGATCTTCACGATCTGCTCCGGGGTCATGCGCCACCTCCCTGCGGCTGCGGCTGGAGCGCGGCACGGGCTCGGCGCGCCCAGGACCGTATCAGGCTCGCGGCATCCGGCTCAGACGCTAGAGTTTCGCACGAGGCCATCTCATCCGCGGCGGTTTCCAGCGCC
>Ga0207747_1000846_pt1 | contig 27174 bp, 24 predicted proteins | sample HigsolmetaGSP11D_FD_184839 | JGI IMG/M metagenome (GOLD analysis project Ga0207747, IMG submission 184839) | High solid enriched microbial communities from the Joint BioEnergy Institute, USA - SP1-1-D (SPAdes) | ecosystem: Engineered > Bioreactor > SSF (Solid state fermentation) > Aerobic >...
CGGCTGCTGGGGGAGGAGCAGAAGCGCGACCTGGCCGATGCCCTGGGTGCCGCGCTGCGCCGCTACCGGGAGCCCGTCTTCGACAACCCGCAATTGCGGGAGCCCTGAGCGGCAGGTCCGGGCTCAGTCCGCCGGCGTCAGGCTCTTGATCAGCTCGAAGACCCGCTTGCGCACGGAAGGATCGGTGATCCGGTAATAGGCGCGGACCAGTTCCAGCGTCTCCCGCCGGTGCAGGGTATCGTCCTCGAACCCATCCTGGGCGTCGCTGAGGCCGATGGTGCGGCGGGACGCGGTGAGGCCGCTCCCCATGCTGTCCGGCATGTCGTCGAAGAAGAAGCCGATCGGCACGTCCAGCACCCGCGCCAGGTCGAAGAGGCGGCTGGCGCCAATGCGGTTCACCCCGCGCTCGTATTTCTGGATCTGCTGGAAGGTCAGGCCGAGCGCCTCCCCCAGCTTCTCCTGGCTCATGCCGAGAAGGGTGCGGCGCAGCCGGACGCGGCTGCCGACATGCACGTCAATGGGGCTCGGACGGTGCTCGCGCTCTCCGCGTTCCAAGGTGTCGTCGCTCGGCATTCCCCGTCCATCCCGTTGTTTCAGGCCGCCCTTGCGGTCGGTCCAGGCTGCTGCCGGGGAGGAACTGCGTCCCGCGGCAGCCGCCTTCCCCAAGTCTGACCGTTATAGGGGTATGGCAACGAAGCGTCAATACTTTTGAGATTTCTCAATATTGATCACACTCGCCTTGCGCGCTGCCCGGCCGCCCGGCTTGCAACCCGCCGCCAGCCCAGCAGGGCGAGGGCGAGGGTCGCTGCAACCAGCGCGCCCGGGATCCAGAGGCCGAGCTGCGCGAAAGGCGTGGGTGGGCCGGCGCCAGGCAGGCCGACGGTGAGCGTCCCGGTGGCGCCGATCGGCAGCAGGGCAAGCCGCCGCCCGCGGGCGTCGAAGACTGCGGAAATGCCGGTCTGCGCTGCGCGGGCCAGCGGCAGCCCTTCCTCCGCCGCGCGCAGCCGCGCCGCCGCCAGATGCTGCCAGGGGCCGGCGCTGTCGCCGAACCAGGCGTCGTTGGTGATGTTGACCAGCCAGTCCGGCCGCGGGCTGGGCGTGACCGCGCCGGGGAAGATCACCTCGTAGCAGATCAGCCCGCCGAAGGGCGGCAGGCCGGGCGGGGCCAGGGCGACGAGGCCCGGCCCGGCGGAGAAGTCCATCCCCCCCACCACCATCCGGATCGGGATCAGACCGGAAAGCGGCATGTACTCGCCGAATGGGACGAGATGCGCCTTGTCGTACACGCCGAGGACTTCGCCTCGATCGTCCAGCACAACCAAGCTGTTGTAGACCCGTCGCAGCACGCTATCCGGTCCCCATTCGGCGCGAACCGTGCCGGCGATCAGCTCGGCGCCTGGGGGCAGGGCCTCGGCGACCAGCCGCCGCGCCTCCGGATCCTGAGCGAGGAGGAAGGGGCTGGCCGTCTCCGGCCAGATGACGGCGATGCGGGAGCCGGGCGCCTCCGCCGCGGCATGACGGGCGGCCTCGGCGGTCAGGTCGAGGTAGCGGCGGAAGATCGGCATGCGCTGGTCCGCCCGCCACTTCAGGTCCTGCGCCACATTCCCCTGCACCAGCACGAGCTGCACCGGCTGCGCCGGCGGATCCGGCTGGGAGAGCCGCCAGGCGCCGAAGCCGGCGAAACCGGCCAGCACCAGCACGCCCCCCGCCAGCGCGCGGCGGGAGCCGAGCAGCGGCAGGCAGGCCAGCAGCACCGTGACCAGGGAGAGGCCATGCACGCCGATCAGCGCGGCCCCCTGCACCGGCAGGGCGGCGAAGGCCCAGACCGTGCCGATCAGGTTCCAGGGGAAGCCGGTGAAAGCCACGCCGCGCAGCATCTCCATCGCCACCCAGGCGCCGGCGAAGCCCAGGATGCGCGGCCAGCCCGGTGGCAGCGCCCGCGCCGCCAGCGCCGGCGGCACGCAGAACAGGGCCAGCGGCACGGCCAGCGCCGGCGCGGCGAACGGCACCAGCCACCAGAAATGCGCCGCGTCGGTCAGAATGGCGTAGGTGACCCAGTAGACGCCGGCCAGGTGGTGCCCCCAGCCCCAGGCGAAGCCGATCCAGGCCGCGCGCTTCCCGTCCCGCGCCGCCGCGGCCAGCGCGACCAGTCCGGGGAAGCCGAGCAGCAGCACCGGCACCGCATGCACCGGCGGCAGCGCCAGGGCCGAGACCAGCCCCAGGAGGAAGGCGGCCGGCAGCGCCCGCCGGAAGGGAAGCCGCGCCAGGCTGTCGAGGAAGCGTTGGATCACCGCCCGGACCTACCGGCCCCGCCGGCGCCCGGCAAGCGGCGGCCCTGCGCCGGGGCTGCCCGCAGGCTGGCAACGCCGATTCAGGCCACCGCGCCCGCGGGCGCTCCGATCATCGGGGCCGCTCAGCCCTTCTCCTCGGCGAAGGCGTGCAGTAGCGCCGGCAGGCCGAAGATCACGGCGGCCAGCGAGGCGAACAGGGAGATTGCCAGCAGCTCCCCCATGCTTGCCGTGCCGGGGTGGGAGGACAGGGCCAGGGTGCCGAAGGCGCTGGCGGTCGTCAGGGCGCTGAACAGCACCGCGCGGGTCAGTGCGGTGGCGAGCAGCGCCCGCTCTCCCCGCTTCCAGGCGACGACATAGTAGATGTCGAAGGCGACGCCGATGCCGAAGAGCAGCGGCAGGGCGATGATGTTCGCCAGGTTCAGCGCCGGCCCGAACAGGGTGCAGATCGCCAGCGTCACCAGCCCGGCCAGCACCAGCGGCGCCAGGGCCAGCAGGGCGAGGAGCAGGCTGCGCAGCGCCGCCAGCAGGAGCAGCAGGGTCAGCGCCAGGGCGATACAGCCCGCCAGCAGGAAGGCGTTCCGGATGGTGTCGGAGGAGGCGAGGATGGAGGTCGCCGTCCCGGTCGCCCCCGGCGCCACCGACTGCACCGCGGCGGCGAAGCGGCGGAGCACGGCATTGTCCTCCGACAGGTCGCGCGGCCGCACCTCCACCCGCGCCCGCCCGTCCGGGGTCATCCAGTCGCGGACCAGCTCGGGCGGCAGGTCCGCCAGCGTGACCGGCTTCGCCTGCAGGGCCTCCGAGAGTTGCCGCAGCGTTGCCTCCAGCCCTGGCAGCAGCGCCTGGGCGAGGCGGGCGCGGCCCTCCGGCGGGCCATCGGCCAGTTGGCGCAGGGCGGCGGCGAGGCGGGCGGCATCGGTGGCGGCGGGGCCGCTCCCCTTCTGCGTCGCCTTGTCCAGCGACCCGGCCAGGTCCCGCAGCGCCGTGACGACCTCCGCATCGCCCGGCGGCGGCTGCACCTCGGGGGGCGAGAGGCTCAGGCCCAGCAGGTCGGAGGCGTCCTGGATCAGGGGCAGCTTCGCCTCCTGGTCATCTGGCACGAAGCCGGCCAGGGTCATGGCCCGGGAGACTTCCGGCAGCGCCTCCAGCCGCCTGGCCAGGGCCTGCGCCGCCTCCAGGTTCGGGGCGAGGATGTCCAGGGTGTTCGGCGTCGTCTCCGGCGAGCGCATCAGGTCGTGAAAGGTGGCGACCGCCTCGGTGTTCGGGTTGCGCAGGTTCAGCGGGTTGAAGTCGAAGGGCAGCCAGGGCAGCGTCGCCGCCGCAGCCAGCGCCAGCAGGCCCAATCCGGCCGAGACCGGGCGGGCGTGCCGCGCGAGGAAGCCCTCCACCGGCGCCAGCGCCCGGAACTCTACGCCGGAGGGCTCCCCTGCCGGCCCGATCAGGTGCAGCAGTGCCGGCAGCACGGTGAGGGAGAGCAGCGCCGCCACCAGCATCCCCACCCCGGCGATCGCGCCCAGTTCCGACACGCCGCGATAGTCGGTGGGAAGGAAGGCGAGGAAGCCGCCGGCCACCGCCAGCGCCGCCAGCAGAATGCCCGGCCCCGCGCGCGCGCCGGTCGCGGTAAGGGCATGGTCCAGGTCGTCGTCCCCCGCCTCGGCCAGCATGTACCGCCGCTGCCGGTAGCGCACCGTGAACTGGATGCCGAAATCCACGCCCAGGCCGATGAACAGCACCGCGAAGGCGATGGAGAGCGGATTGTAGGGGCCGATTGCCAGCACGCCGAAGGCCGCCGTCAGCAGCAGCCCGAGCGCCAGCGTCACCAGCACAGGCACGATCAGCGCGAGCGACCGCAGCGCCAGCCAGAGCAGCAGCGCCACCAGGGAAAAGGAGAGCAGGGTGTTGCGCACCGCGCCTTCCGCCACCGTGGCGAATTCCTCGTCCGCCATCGGCACTTGGCCGGTCAGGCGCACCCGCACGCCATGCTCCGGCGTCAGGTTCAGCCGGGCGATGGTGGCGCGGATCGCGTCCTCCGCCGCGGCGCCGGGGGAAAGGGCGGTGAAGTCCAGCTTCGGCTGCACCAGCACGAAGCGGCGCAGCTCCAGCGGCCCCGCCTCCCGGCCGGTGAAGAGCGTGCCCCAGTCGGGCGGCTCCACCTTTCCGGCCACCGCCGCCTCCGCCGCCCCGTCCACGGCGTGCAGCGCCGGGCCGAGGGTGGAGAGCTGCGTCTCCCCCCGCTCCACCCCCTTCAGCATCAGGCCGAGGGCCTGGGCGACGCCGCGCAGCGAGGGATCGGCGGCCAGTGTCCCGAGCAAGGGCTGCGCCGCGATGATCCGGTCCAGCGTCTCCTGCAATTCCGCCTTGTCCAGGAAGAGGAAGGCGTTCCGGCGGAAGAAGGGCAGGGCATCCGGCCGCTGCACGGTGCGGACCAGCTCGGGCTGTTCCTCCAGCGCCTTGGCCAGGGCGGCGGCGGCACGGTCGGCGATGTCGCCGGTGCGGCCATCCACCACCACGGCGATCAGGTCCTCCCGCTGTGGGAAGGCTTCCGACATGGCGCGCTCGGTCTGCCGCCAGGGGAGGTCGGGGGGGAAGAGCGCGCCGACATCGGTATCCATCTGGAAGCGCTGGCTGACCGCGAAGCCGGCCAGCAGGCCGAGCAGCAGCGCCAACGCCGTGACCAGCCCCGGCCGGACGTAGCTTGCCGTGACCAGCCACGTGCAGAACCGGGCGAGCAGTCCGTCCGGCGGGCGGTGCCCGGCCGCCGCCGTTCGGGCGGGGTCAGGCTTCACGATAGAAGATCAACACGGTCCCGATCAGGATCAGGCAGACCGGCCAGATCCGGCGTGCCGGCGCTACAAGCTCCGCCGGGCCGCGCAGTTCCACCCAGCGGGCGCAGCCGGCCACCACTGCCAGCACCGCAACCGACAGGTGCGACAGCTCGATCAGCAGCCCCTCCTTCAGGTTGGAGATCGCATGGTTGTGGGTCAGCAGCAGCACGCCGCCGGCCAGCATGGCGAGCGGAAAGACGAAGCGCACCCGGCCCCTGGCGCGGCCGAGCCGGACCGCCCATTCCGCCAGGGCGAAGCCCACCACCATCAGGCCGGCCAGCTTGTGCTGCGTCACCTCCGGGTCGCGCAGGCCTTCCAGCAGCGGGATGTCGCCGAGCGGCCAGGTCTCCGGGTCGGAGCGGAGCAAGATGAAGCCGGCGAGGCCAAGGAAGAGCAGCGGCCAGTGCCGTGCCAGCGGGACGCCCGCCGCATCCAGCAGCGCCGCCAGCCCGACCAGCAGCACGATTATGCCGGCCGAGTTGTGGTTGTACTCGCTCCAGGCGATGTCCTGGGCGTTGCGCGGCGGCAGCACCCCCTCGCCCGGGGTATAGGCCCGGGGCCGCTGTGCCTCCTGCCGCTGCCGCCACTCCGCGTCGAGCTGCGCCTGCAGCGCCGGGATTCCCAGATCGGCACGGTTCGGGCTGGTGAAGCGCGGCCATTTCGGCGTGAAGCGCTCGGTGATCTCGGCCCAGGTCACCCGGTCGTCCGGCAGGTCGGAGGCGGGCGGGACCGAGGTGAGGGAGGAGGCGAGGGCCAGCAGGGCCAGGCCGATCGCCATCTCGGCCTCGACGCAGCGGCGGACCCGCAGCAGGCCGGAGGGTAGGCCCGTCAGCCGGTGCAGGAGGAGGAAATTGCCCAGGCCGAGCAGCAGCAGCAGCCCGAGCAGCACCGCCTTGGTCGCCGACATGGCGCCATAGGCGGTGCCGTAGACCGCCTCGATGCTGCCGATGTAGCCCCACCAGAAGCCGAGGATGCCGAGCAGGATCAGGACCACCCCGGTCGCGGCGAAGCGGGAGTAGCGCCGCCCCACCATCCGCGCCGTCTCGGAGTCGAGCTTCAGTGCCGCCAGCAGCGCCGGCAGGCCGCCGAGCCAGAACGCCGCCCCGGTCTGGTGCAGGGAAGTGGCGGCCAGCAGCATGGCGCGGTCATCCGTGCGCGCCACCGCATGGCTGCCGGCGGTGGCGGCGCCGAGCATGACCAGGCCACCGAGCAGCAGCGCCGCCCGCCGCGCCGGGCCGGGGGCGCCGTGTGGCAGGGCCAGGCCGGTCAGGGCCAGGGCAGCGGCCACCGCCACCGCCGCAGCCAGGACGAAATCGGCGCCGAGCAGCGTCATCGCCGGCTGGTCCAGCGTCGCCGCCAGGGCGAGCAGGCTGAGCCCGGCCAAGGCCGACTTCGCCAGCGCCGCGCCGAGCCCGGAGGCCAGCACCAGCCGCCGGGCGGTGGATTGCAGCAGCGTCGGGTCGCGCCCCGGCAGGCGGGGCGCCAGCGGCGGCAGCAGCAGCGTCCAGAAGATCACGCCACCCAGCAGGAGGGTGCGGGCAACCAGCTCCGCCGCGTGGATCACCACGTAGACGAAGCCGTAGAGGTCGAGGAACTGCTCCACGGCGGCTCAGGGGGCGCGGATGGTGAAGGGGATGTCACCGCGGGTGATGTGCCCGTCCACCGCCAGGACCTGCCAGCGCAGCCGCCACTTGCCGGGGGCGAGGTGGGGTGCCGGCGCCTCCAGCCGGGCCGGGTCGGCGGAGGGGGCGAGGTCCAGCGCCTGCTGCGCCCCGTCCGGGCCGATCAGGGTCAGGCGGCTGCGCTCCGGGTCGATTCGGCTGTTGAACTGCACGGAAATCCGCGGCGGCGCCGCGGCCAGCATGGCGCCGGCCTCGGGGTCCGAGGTGGTGACCACGGCATGGGCCGAGGCCGCGCCGGCCACGAACAGGACAGCGAGGAAGGCAGACAGGGCAAGGCGGCGGGGCCTGGGCTGAGGCACTGGGCGACTCCTCGGCGACACAGTCCGGCCGGCATCCGCCTGCCGGGACCACTCCCGGGTTGCAACGTAACGGCAAGGTGCCGCAAAACTCGCGACACGCAAGATGCCGGTGCCGTAGGTACTGCGTTCACGGGGCGCCGGCCAGGGGACGGGGTTATGCGAATCATTCTGGCGCAGCCAAGGGGGTTCTGCGCCGGCGTCGTGCGGGCGATAGAGATCGTCGAGCGAGCGCTGGCGAAGCATGGTGCCCCCGTCTATGTGCGCCATGAAATTGTCCACAACCGCCGGGTGGTCGAGGGTCTGGAACGCCAGGGCGCCCGATTCGTCGAAGATCTGGACCAGGTGCCCCCTGGGGCCATTACCGTCTTCAGCGCGCATGGCGTGGCGCGATCGGTGGAGGCGGAGGCGGCGGCACGGGGCCTGCCGGTGCTGGACGCCACCTGCCCGCTGGTCTCCAAGGTCCATGCGGAGGGGCGGCGCTATGTCGCCCTCGGCCGCACCGTGATTCTGGTGGGCCATGCCGGACATCCGGAGGTGGAGGGGACGCTCGGCCAGATCCCGGGGGAGGTGCATCTGGTCGCGAGCGTGGCGGATGTGGACCGCCTGCCCATTCCGCCTGACCGGCCGGTAGCCTATGTGACCCAGACCACCCTCTCGGTGGACGACACAAGGGCGGTGATCGAGGCGCTGCGGCGCCGCTTCGCCGATATCCTTGGGCCGGATACGCGGGATATCTGCTACGCCACCCAGAACCGCCAGGCGGCGGTGCGGGAGCTGGCGCGGCAGGTGGATGTGCTGCTCGTGGTCGGCGCGGCGAACAGTTCCAATTCGAATCGACTTCGGGAGATCGGTGCGGAACAAGGAATCCCGTGCTACCTGATCCCGGATGCCGGGGCGCTGCGGCCGGAATGGGTCGCCGGAGCCGAGGCGGTGGGAATTACGGCCGGGGCCTCCGCCCCGGAAAGCCTGGTGCAGGAGGTGATCGCGGCGCTGGCCCGGCTGGGGCCGGTGGAGGTCTCCACCATGCCGGGCATTGTCGAGGATGTGCAGTTCAAGCTGCCGGCGGCGCTGGTCGAAACCGAAGCCAGTGCCGCCTCGTAAGGGATTTTGTGAATGGGCATCCCGCTGCGCCAGCAGATCAAGGTCGGCGCCTATATCCTGAGGCAGCATCTGGCCGGGCGGAAGCGCTACCCGCTGGTGCTGATGCTGGAGCCGCTGTTCCGCTGCAACCTGGCCTGCGCCGGCTGCGGCAAGATCGACTATCCCGACCCCATCCTGAACAAGCGCCTGTCGGTCCAGGAATGCCTGGATGCCGTGGACGAGTGCGGCGCGCCGGTGGTGGCGATCGCGGGCGGCGAACCTTTGCTGCACAAGGAGATGCCGCAGATCGTCGAGGGCATCCTCAAGCGGGGGAAGATCGTCATCCTCTGCACCAATGCCCTGCTGCTGGAGAAGAAGATCGACCAGTACAAGCCGCATCCGCGCTTCACCTGGGACATCCACCTGGACGGCGACCGGGAGCAGCATGACTGGGCGGTGAGCCAGAAGGGCGTCTATGACCGCGCCGTGGCGGCGCTGAAGCTGGCGAAATCCAAGGGCTTCCGCACCGCCATCAACTCCACCCTGTTCAACAATGCCGAGCCGGAGCGCATGGCGCGCTTCTTCGACGAGGTGACGGCCATGGGCGTGGACGCCATCATGGTCTCGCCCGGCTATGCCTATGAGCGCGCGCCGGACCAGCAGCACTTCCTGAACCGCCGCAAGACCAAGGAGCTGTTCCGCGGCATCTTCGCCCGCGGCAAGGGGAGGGGGTGGAAGTTCGGCAACAGCCCGCTGTTCCTGGATTTCCTGGCCGGCAACCAGCAGTACCACTGCACGCCCTGGGGCAACCCGACCCGCAACATCTTCGGCTGGCAGCGCCCCTGCTACCTGCTCGGCGAAGGCTATGCGAAGACCTTCAAGGAGCTGATGGAGACCACCGACTGGGACCGCTACGGCACCGGCAATTACGAGAAATGCGCCGACTGCATGGTGCACAGCGGCTTCGAGGCGACGGCGGTGATGGATGCGGTGAAGCGCCCCTGGAAGGCGATCGCCGCGCAGCTCCGCGGTCCGCGGACCGAGGGCGAGATGGCGCCGGAGATCGACCTCTCCAACCAGCGTCCGGCCGAATACGTGTTCTCCCGCCACGTCCAGCAGGCGATGGCGGAGATGGCGCATGAGGCGCCGAAGCGCGGGGCGAAGCATGGCGGCACCGCGCCGCCGATGGCGGCGGAGTAGGGCCTAAGGCAGCCGCGGCAGGCTGGAGCCCAGCAGCACAAGGCCGGAGGCGGTGAGCAGCGCCAGCACGATGCGCCGGAACAGCGCATCGCTGCTCCGGCGGTAGAGCCAGCCGCCGAGCAGCGCCGGCAACAGCATCGCCGGCGTGACCATGGCGAAGAGCGGCAGGAAGGCGGTATCCACCGTGCCTGTCGCCACATAGGCGGCCATGGTCAGCCCATGCATGGCCAGGTTGAAGAGCTGGGACACGCCGCGCTGCTCATCCCGCGGCCAGCCGCGCAGGGTGCACCAGAGGATGGGGAGCGGCCCGCTCAGCCCGCCCAATCCGCCCATGATGCCCCCGCCCAGCCCGGCCAGCGCATCCGCCAGCCTGCCGCCGACGCCGATCCGCGGCGGGTGCCGCATCAGCAGCATCGCCGGACACCACAGCACCAGCAGGAGCCCGAGCGCGAGCTTGAAGCCTGCAGGGTCAATGACGCGCAGCGCCGCGACGCCGAGCGGCACGCCGAGCGCACCCCCCAGCAGGAAGGGCAGTGCCCGTCCCATCCCCGCCCGCTTCTGCCGCAGCGCGGGCAGCCCCAGGAGCTGGCCGAGGAAGGAACAGAAGACCACCAGCGGCCCCGCGACCTGCGGCTCCATCACCCAGGACCAGACCGTCAGCGCCACCAGCCCGAAGGCGAAACCCGAAAGCCCCTGGACAAGCCCGCCGAACGCGGCGCCGAGCAGCAGGGGAAGGAGCGGCGGCTCCATTCAGCGGGCCGGCAGCGCCTTCGCGGCGCGCCCCAGCGCCGCCAGCGCGGTGCGGCTGCGCCTCGCCACCTGGAGCAACGGCCGCAGCTCGCCTGGCCGGCGCAGCAGCGCCAGTAGCACGCGGCCCGGTGCCGGGCGCCCGTCCAACGTCAGCCCGACCGCGGCGGCGCGCGGCAGCAACTCCGCCGCCGTATCGGCCACCGCGCGCAGCGCCGCGAAGGGCAGGCCATGCGTGGCGGCGAATTCCGCGGCCACGGCGCTCTCCAGATCCACGACCAGCGCCCCGGTCATGATGCGGAGGGAGCGCTTCGCTGCCGGCTCCCCCACCACCGCCGCCGCGCCGGCCACGGCGCCGAGCCGCGCCCCGGCCGCCCGCGCCAGCGCCGCCGCCCAGCCCATATCGGCGGGCCAGGCACCCTTCGGCCCGCGCACCCGCGTCGCCACCACCAGGTCGCCGCAGGCGAGGGCGGGATCCAGCCCGCCGGCAATGCCGAAGCTCAGCACCGCGCCGGCATCGGCGGCCTCGGCCGCCAGCAGGCGGCGCAGCCTTTCGGGATCGCCGCCGCTCACCACCGGCCGGATGCCGGGCGGCAGCAGCGCCGCCTCCGCCCGCATCCCGACGGCGGCGAGGATCGTCATGCCCGCGATTACAGCCCCAGCGTCACCCGCCGCGAATTGCCCCGCCGCAGGTTGCGCAGCCGCGCCAGGGCCCAGAGCGGGAAGATGCGCGCATAGCCGTGGTAGCGGAGATAGAAGACGCGCGGGAAGCCGGTGCCGGTATAGTCCTCCTCCTCCCAGCCGCCGTCCTGCGCCTGGTGGCGCAGCAGCCATTGCGCGCCGCGCTCCACCGCCTCGTCATCGGCGCAGCCGGCGGCCATCAGGGCCAGCAGCGCCCAGGCGGTCTGGCTGGCGGTGCTGCGGCCCATGCGCCGGTCGGAATCCGCGCGGGTACCGCCGCGGCGGGGATAGGTGTCGCCATCCTCGCCCCAGCCGCCATCCTCGTTCTGGTGCGCCTTCAGCCAGGCGGCGGCGCGCTGCATCGCCGGATGCTCCGGCGGCAGGCCGGCGGCGTTCAGCGCCGTCACCGCGGACCAGGTGCCGTAGACGTAGTTCACGCCCCAGCGGCCGTACCAGGAACCGTCCGGCTCCTGTTCCCGCAGCAGGTACTCCACCGCCCGCTTCACCGCCGGCTCCTCCGGCCCGTGCTCAAGCTGCGCCAGCATGGCGAGGCAGCGGCCGGAGACATCGGCGGTCGGCGGGTCCAGCAGCGCGCCGTGATCGGCGAAGGGTATGTTGTTCAGGTAGTGGTAGCTGTTGTCGGCATCGAAGGCGCCCCAGCCGCCATTGCTGGACTGCATGCCCACCACCCAGTCGGTGGCGCGGGCGATGGCGGCGTCGTAGCGCGCATCCGCATTGCCCGACTGCCGGCGGGCGCGGTCCAGCGCCAGCACGACAACGGCGGTGTCATCCACATCCGGGTAGTGCGGATTGGCATACTGGAAGGCCCAGCCGCCAGGCGGCACGCCGGGGCGCCAGTCCGCCCAGTCGCCGGCCAAATCCGTTACCTGGCGTGGCAGCAGCCAGTCGAGCCCCCGCCGCACCGCATCCTCGGCCTGCTTGCCGCCGGCCTCCATCAGCGCATGGCTGGCCAGCGCGGTGTCCCAGACCGGGGAGAGGCAGGGCTGCACATAGGTCTCATCCTCGCGGTCGAGGACCAGCTTCTCCACGGCGCTCCAGGCGGTGACCACGCGGGGATCGTCCTCGGGGACGCCCAGGCAGTGATACATCCAGATGGCATTGGCCATGGCCGGGTAGATGGCGCCCAGGCCATCCTCGCCGTTCAGCCGCTCGGTCACGAAGCGCTCGGCCGCCGCCTCGGCGCGGGCGCGGGTGGATTTCGGGAACAGATGCTGGGTCCGCTGCAGCACCCGGTCCAGCGCGCCGAAGAGCGTGGCCCAGGGCTGCCGCGCATGGGCGCCGCCGGGCCAGCGCCGGACCTTCTCCGGCGGAGTGTTGAACAACTCCGCGATGGAGACGCCGGTGGGCACCAGCGGCTGCGGCCGGCGGGCCATCACCACGGTCAGCGGCACCACCACGGTCCGCGCCCAGTAGCTGATCTTGGAGAGGTGGAAGGGGAACCAGCGCGGCAGCAGCACCAGTTCCGGCGGCATCACCGGCACGGCGCGCCAGGGCACCTCCCCGAACAGGGCGAGGGCGGCGCGGGTGAAGACATTGCTCCGCTCGGCCCCGCCCGCGGCCAGGATGGCCTGGCGCGCCCGGACCATGTGCGGGGCGTCGGCGGCGTCGCCGATCAGCCGCAGGGCGAAATAGGCCTTCACGCTGCAGGAGATGTCGAGCGGCCCGCCATGGAAGAGCGGCCAGCCGCCGCCGGCATTCGCCTCCTCCTGCGCCTGGATGCGGCGGAGATAGCGGCCGATCCGCGCCTCCCGCTCCGGCTCCCGCCGGCCGAAGAAGCGCTTCAGCATGATGTATTCGGCCGGGATGGTGGCGTCCGCCTCCAGCTCGAAGACCCAATGGCCGTCAGGGCGCTGGCGTGCCAGAAGATCCTTGGCGGCGCGGTCGATGGCGCCGTCCAGTTCCAGTGGTTCCTCCAGGGGGGCCGACTCTGCGAGCACCTGATCCGGTCGCAAGGTCGCCAAGGCGAGGTCCTGAATCTTCGACAAGGCGAATAAATCCCTTACGGCCCTGCCCCGCCGGCGCGGCCGGTGGGGGCAGAGATTCGAATTGGATCGAATACGGCCTCCAAACGCTTTTGCGAAGACCGGTGTTGCGCGGCGGCGACAGTTTAGTCCGCTGCTGTGGCTTGATCCGACTTCGAATCGGCTCGCGGGCCGGCCTCGCCTTTCCACATGCCGCCCTGACCGCGCCATTCGGCGAGGGCTGAATCCACGGTGAACGCCATATAGGCGGCCGCGATCCCCGGCATGGCCAGGCCGCGCAGGGGCGAGAGGCCGAAGCGCCGCAGCGTGGGGGCATAGGCCAGGACCATGGCCGCCCAGGCGGCCATGCCAAGGGCCTGCGCCGCGCCGTGGCCGAACAGCGCCAGGAGCGGTGGCGCCAGGAAGACCAGGGCCAGTGCGGCGATCATCCCGGTCAGCGCCGCCACCTGATAGCCAAGCTGCGCATAGGCGGTGCGCGCGACCATGCGGCGGATGGCGCCGACGCCCTCATAGGGGCGCAGCGACTCCACCCGTTCCGTCAGCCCGATCCAGATCGGCCCCTGCGCCTTCATCCGGCGTGCCAGGGCGCAGTCGTCGATGATGGCGCCGCGGATCGGGGCGAGGCCGCCGGCGCGCTGGAAGGCGGCGCGGTCCAGCAGCACGCAGCCGCCGGCCGCCGCGGCGGTGCGGGCCCGCGAGTCGTTCGACCAGCGGAAGGGGTAGAGCATCTGGAAGAAGAAGATGAAGGCCGGGATCAGCCAGCGCTCCGCCGGGCTGTCGCAGCGCAGCCGGGCCATGAGGGAGACCAGCACCCGTCCTTCCGCTTCTGCCCTCTGCACCAGGCGGCGCAGCGAATCGGGGCTGTGGCGGATATCGGCATCGGTGAAGAGGAGGCGGTCTGGCGCCTCGCGCAGCGCTTCCTCCAGCCCCTGCTGCAAGGCCCAGAGCTTGCCGGTCCAGCCGGGAGGCCGGGCGCGGCCGGTGATGACGGTGAGGCGCGGATTCCCCGCCGCCGCGGCGCGCGCGACATCGCCGGTGCCGTCCGTGGAGCGGTCATCCACCACCACCAGCCGGAAAGGGCCGGGATAGTCCTGCGCCAGCAGGCTGCGGACCGTCTCGCCGATGGTCTCCGCCTCGTCCCGCGCCGGGACCACGGCGGCGACGGAGGGCCAGCGCGGCGGATCGGGCAGGGCGGCGGCGTCGCGGTCGTCGTCCCGCGCCAGCCAGAAGAAGCCGCGGCCAAGCAGCAGCACCGCCCAGGCCAGGGCGGCGGCGATGGCGATGGCCAGGATCATGGCAGGTAGCCCACGGCGCGGAACCAGGCGATGGCATCCGCCACCCCCTCCTGCCAGGGCCGGGCCTTGTGGCCCAGCACCCGCTCTGCCTTGGCGGAGGAGAAATACATGTGCTGCCCCGCCATGCGCAGCCCGTCCAGGGTCAGCATCGGCTCCCGCCCCGTCAGCCGCGCCCAGCCCTCCGCCACCAGCGCCGCCGGCCAGAGCGGGGCGCGCGGCAGCCGCACCGGCGGGCGGCGCCCATGGAGGCTGGCGATGTGCCCGAGCAGCGTGCCCAGCGGCACGTCCTGGCCACCGAGGATATGCCGCTGCCCCACCGTGCCCCGCGTCAGCGCCGCGACGCAACTGGCGGCGACATCGTCCACATGCACGAGGTTGAGGCCGGTATCCACATAGGCCGGCATCTTCCCCCGCGCCGCCTCCAGGATGATCCGCCCGGTCGGGGTGGGCCGGCGGTCGCGCGGGCCGATCGGCGTCGAGGGATTGACGATCACCGCCGGCAGCCCGGCCTCGGCGACCAGCCGTTCCACCGCCCGCTCGGCCAGGGTCTTGCTGCGCTTGTAGGGGCCGATGGCCTCGTCCGGGGCGGCGGCATCGGCCTCGGTGGCTGGGGTTCCGTCCGCATGCGGCTTCAGCGTGGCGACGGAGGAGACATGCACCACCCGGCGGCAGCCCGCCTCCAGGGCGGCCCGCATGACGACTTCCGTTCCCTGGACGTTCACCGCCTCCATCCGCGCCGGGTCGGGGACGAAGATGCGGTAGTCGGCGGCGCAGTGGATGACGGCGCCGCAGCCCCGCACCGCCTCGGCGACGGAGGCGGGATCGGTCAGGTCGCCGGGGATGCAGGCCACTGGCAGGCCCGCCAGCACCTCCCGCGGGGTGGAGGGGCGGATCAGGGCACGGATCTCATGCCCCGCCCCGGCCAGGGCGCGCGCGATGGCGGAGCCGAGGAAGCCGGTGGCGCCGGTCAGCATCACGCGCTCGGCCATGGAGTCTCCCAGGGGTTGGTCCGGCTGGCCGTTTTGGCCGGAACGGGCCGGCAAATCCAGCCGGGTTGATCGGGCGGCCATGTCGCCCTTCGGCCCGGGCGCGTGTTATGGGGGCGCCATGACCAAAGCCCGCCGCCGCACCCTGCTCGCCGCCCTCGCCGCCCTGCCCCTGCTGCCCTGCGCCGCCCGCGCCCAGGCAGCGGGACCGGAAGCGGTGATCGAGCGATTCCATGCCACGCTTCTCGAGGTGATGCGCAATGCCCAGGCGCTGGGCGTCCAGGGGCGGAACCAGCGGCTGCGGCCGGTGATGGAGGCGACCTTCAACCTGCCGGCCATGACCCGGATCGCCGTCGGCCCCTCCTGGACCAGCATCCCGCCGGCGGAGCAGCAGGCGCTGGTGCAGGCCTTCTCCGACTGGGTGATCGCCACCTATGCCAACCGCTTCGACGGCTATGGCGGCGAGAGCTTCCAGACCTTGGGCGAGACGCCGCTGCAGAACGGCGAACGGCTGGTGCGCACGCAACTGAACCGGCCGAACGACACCCCCGTGGCGCTCAGCTACCGGATGCATGATTTCGGCGGGGCCTGGCGGGTGGTGGATGTCTACTACCAGACCGGCTCGATCAGCGAGCTGGCCAGCCGCCGCGCCGAATTCACCGCGATCCTGCGCGAGGGCGGGCCGGACCGGCTGGTTGCCGACCTGCGCCGGCGGACGGCGACGCTGCTGCGTTAGCCTGCGATCGCCTCGGCCGGCATGGCCGGGGCGTGAATAGCCGGCTCCACCTCCCGCGCCACCGCCAGGAGCAGGCGGCGCAGCCAGGCATGGCCGGGATCGGCCTCGAAGCGGCGGTGGAAGACCATGGACAGCCGCGTATGCCGCACTGTGACCGGCGGCTCGCGCATCACCAGCCCATGCGCCCGCGCCATCCGGGCCGCCAGCCGCGCCGAGAGGGTGATGACCATGTCGGTGCGCTTCAGGATCTCCGGCACCGCGCCCAGATGCGCGACCACGGCGCCGAGCCGGCGCGGGTATCCGGCCTCCGCCATCGGCCCGTCCAGCGCGCCGTCGCGCGAGCCATTGGGCGAGTGCAGCAGATGCGGCACGCTGGCGAAGCGCTCCGGCGTCAGCTCCCCCTTGGCCAGCGGATGGCCGGGGCGCATCAGGGTGCAGAAGGCCTCGGGCAGCAGGCGCAGGCGGGTGTAGATCGCCGGCGGCTCCGGCAGCACGGCGATGGCAAGCGTGGCCCCGCCCTTCTCCAGCACGGATTCCCAGTTGGTGCGGTCCACATGGCGGATCGCCAGCAGGGCCTGCGGCGCTTCCTGCGCCATGCGCTCCAGCAGCGGCGGGGCCAGCACCGCCTCGGCATATTCGCTGAGGGCGATGTTGAAGACGCGGCTGGTGGTGGCGGGGTCGAAGGGCGCCTGCGCGGCCAGCGTCTCCGCGATGCGGTCCAGCGCCTCGGCCACCGGCCCGGCCAGGGAGAGGGCCAGCGCGGTCGGCTCCACCCCGCCCGGGCGGCGGAGGAACAATTCATCCCCCAGGATGTGGCGCAGCCGCGCCAGGGCGTTGGAGACGGCAGGCTGCGACAGGTGCAGCCGCTCCGCCGCGCGGGTCACGTGCCGCTCCCGCGCCACCGCGTCGAAGACGCGCAGCAGGTTGAGGTCGAGATTGCCGAGATCGGTCATCGCGGAGGGGTCCGCCTTCATTCAGTGGGCTGATGGTGGAGGTTCCCGCCCTGCATTGGAAGCGCCGGGCCGGCACCGGCAGGCTGGCGGCGGTAAGGGATGAGGACCTGGACCATGTTCGACGAACGGACCACCGCCCCCTATGCCGCGGCGCTGCTGCGCGTCTCTCAGGGGCTGCTGTTCCTGGCGCATGGCGCGGTGCTGAAGCTCGGCACCTTCGGCCTGGCCGGGACGATGGGGTACTTCGCCAGCATCGGCTATCCGCCGGCCCTGGGGGCCGTGGTGATCGCGGCGGAGATTCTGGGCGGGCTGGCGCTGATCGCCGGCATCGGCGTGCGCTGGGTCAGCCTGGCGCTGGTGCCGCTGATGCTGGGCGCGCTGCTGCAGCACACGGGCAATGGCTGGGTCTTCACCGCCGCGGGCGGCGGCTGGGAATACCCGGCGCTCTGGATGGTGCTGCTGCTGGTGCAGGCCGGGCTCGGCGCCGGGGTCTTCGCGCTGGATGCCGGCCAGCTGTCCGGCGCGCGGCGCGTGGCGGCGGCCTGAGCGCCGGGACCTACCGCCCGGCGGGCGGCGGCGTGCCGGCGCCCTCGCCGAGTGGCCGGGTCATCAGCACGCTGTCCACCCAGCGCCCGTGCTTCCAGCCGATATTGGGCAGCAGCCCGGCATGGCGGAAGCCGCAGCGCGCATGCAGGCCGATGGAGGCGGCGTTGCCGCTGTCGCCGATCACCGCCACCATCAGCCGGAAGCCGAGTTCCGTGCAGCGCGCGATCAGCGCCGGCAGCAGCGCCGCGCCGACGCCGCGCCGCCCGGCATCCGGCGCGACATAGACGGAATCCTCCACGGCGAAGCGATAGGCGGGGCGGGTGCGGTAGGCGCCGGCATAGGCATAGCCGAGCAGGCGCCCCATGGCGTCCGTCGCCACGAGGTAAGGGTAACCGCCGGCCAGCACCGCCTCTCGCCGCCGGGCCATCTCGGCTTCGGTGGGCGGCTCGATCTCGAAGCTCGCCAGGCCGTGCAGGACCCAGTGCCCATAGATGCGGGTAATGGCGGGAATGTCCTCCGCGCGGCTGTCGCGCAGGGTGATGGTGCTCGGCATGTCGGGCATGGGCGGGAGGATGGATGCCGGTGGCCGCTGCGGCAACCGGATGACCGCGGAGGTGGTGCCCCTCCGGCGCGATCGCCCGCACCGCCGAAACGCCAGCAGACATGGCCCCGGCAGGGAGGCCATGTCTGGGCGCTCGGCAGGTGAGGTGGATGGTTGGGTTTCGGGCCGTGGAGCGGTGCTTACCGCGCCATCGCCAGCATCTGGGACGGCACCGCCTGCTGCTGACGCTCGACCATCGGGTTGCCGTCGGAATTGCCCGTCACCGTGACGGTCCCGACCATGCCGGCATTGCCGCTCGGCGTGCCCGCATAGACGACGCTGTAGCCGCCGCCGCTGCCGGTGGTGACGAGGGTCGGCATCCCGTTGCGCCAGCCCGATGTATCGCTGCGGATCGCCTGCGCCCGCATCATCTCCGCCTGAATCTGGGTGCCCATCCCTTCGCTGCCGTCGGCGCGCGCCGCGGGAGCCGCGGCGGTGGCGGCGGCGAGGCCCAGGGCAAGCATGCCAAGGGCGAAGGGGGCGGTGGTCCGTCTGCTCATGTCATTGTCCTCGAATGTCTTCTTGGTTCGCCGTTGCTGGCAGGGCGGACCCTAGGACTGACCCGGCGCCTCCGCTGTGAGTTGCGCCACACCGCATCGCGGATGGCCGGGCGGCGGGAGAGGGAGCCGGGAGGCGCGGCCGGTTCACGCCTCCGGGCCTTCCGGCCCGCCGGCGATCTGCTCTAGCGTGGCCGCGCAACCAGTCCCGGAGAGGCCGGCCATGAAGCCCAGTGCGTGCAATCGGGCCCGCGTCGCGACCGGGAACGGCATGCTCATCACCGCCTTCATCACCACGGAGGCCATTGGCGGGCGCGGCCTCAGCGACGGCGACGAGGCGCTTGGCGTCATCAAGGCCCCCGGCGCGACGGCGGCGGGATAGGCGGCCGCGAAGGGATGCGCGCGCCCGGTCCGCGCCATGCGGTGTTGCTGATCGGGCTTGCGGTCTGTGCCGTCGGCCTTTCCACGACGCTGCCACTGCCGCTCTATGTCGAATATGCGAGGCGCGTCGGGCATGGGGCGGGGGCGCTCGCCCTGGCCTTCGCCTGCTATGCGACGACGGCGATCGTCACCGCGCCGCTGCTGGGGCCGCTGCCGGACCGGATCGGGCGGAAGCCCTGCGTCCTGCTCGCCGTACTGCTGGCGGCCCTCTCCTCCCTGGTGCTGAGCATCGCGCCGGGCCTGCCGGCACTGGCGCTGGCGCGCACTGCGCAGGGGCTCGGCATGGGCTGCATCACCGGCGCCGCCGCGGCCTGGGCGGCGGAGCTGGCGGGGGGCGAGCGCGAGGGCGGCCGACGCGCCGCCGCGGTCATCGCCGGGGCCACGGTCGGCAGCTTCGGTATCGGCGGGGTGCTGACGCTCGGCGCCCTGCTGGCCTGGCCGGGGATGGAGCCGCCGCTGACCTACCCGTTGCATCTGCTCTTCGTCCTGCTGCTGCTCTGGCCCATTGCCCGCCTGCCGGAGACGCTGGCGCGGCCGGGCGGCGCCTGGCTCCGCTGGCCGGCCTTTCCACGTGGAACACTGCCGACCACGCTCGCCATCCTGCCCGGCTGGGGCGTGACGGGGACGGTGCTGACCAGCGTTCCGGCGGCGCTGGCCGCGCAGGGGATGCCGCTGGCCGGGGCGGTCGCGGTCTGCGTCATGATCCTGGTGGGCGTGCTGGTGCAGCAGATGCTGCGCCGGCTCGATCCTCGGCGCGCGGTGCGGCTGGGGCTTTTCGTGCTCTGCGCCGGGGCGGGGCTGACGCTCTGGGGCGCGGCGACGGGACGGCTCGGGCCGCTGCTGCTGGGCGGCGGCATCACCGGGACGGCGAGCTATGGTTTCATCTACCTGGGCGGGCTTGCCTCGGTGGCGGAGGCGGCGGGAAGCGACCGGGCGCGGGCGGTGGCCGGCTATTTCGTCGTCGCGCATCTCGGCTTCAGCGCCGTGCCGCTGGCCGTGGGCTTCGCCGTGGATGCGCTGGGGGCGGGGACGGCGCTGGGCGGTCTCTGGGGGCTGGTGGCCCTCTCGGCCCTGCTGCTGATCCCGGCGATCCGGCAGGTGGAGGTCAGCGCTCGCAGCGGATGAAGACGGTGCTGCGGTGCGCCAGTTCGCCCACCTCGGTGGCGCTGCGCTCCGGCCCGCGGCTGTCGGCCATCCGCGGCGGGGTGCCGGCGCGACGCAGGAATTCGGCCGCCTCCGTCCCCTTCACCGCGAAATTGACGTTCTGCGGGATGTCGCCGATGCGCTGGGCGATGCGCGCCGCGTTCAGCTTGGAGACGACGACGCCCACCACATGCCCCTGCCGGTCCAGCAGCGGTCCGCCGGAATTGCCCGGCTGCACCGGGGCGCTGATCTGGAACTGCGCCTGGTTGTCGGCGAGGCCGGAGAGGGCGCTGATCTCCCCCGTGGTCAGGGTCGGGCCGGAGGAGAGCAACCCGGCCAGCGGGAAGCCGTAGGTCACCACGCCCTCGCCGCGCCGCACCGGGGGATCGCGGCGGAAGGTCAGGGCCGGGCCGGGATCGCCCGGCACCGCCAGCAGGGCCAGGTCGCGCTGCGCGTCCACCCGGGCGGGCGGGGTGGCGGCCAGGGTGCGGCCATCGGCGGTACGGACCAGCACGCGGTCGCAGCCATTGATGACATGCTGGTTGGTCAGCACCCGGTCCCGCGCCACGACGAAGCCGGTGCCGGAGGCGACGCGCGCCTGCGGATTCACCCGCGCCTGCGGGCCGGGGGCGGGGATGGCGCGGGTGGCCGGCGCGGGCTTGGCGAGGCCTGCGGAGGATGGCGCCGTCAGGCTGCCCGGCCCCACCGACACGACCGGATTGGCGCAGATATCCTGGTCCTGCACCCGCGCCTCCCGCCCATCGGCCAGCAGCAGCCGGATGTCGAAGCGGCAGCCCGCTGTCTCGGCGGGGCGGAGCGAGTAGCCGCCATCCGGCGGCAGCGGGCGGCTCAGCAGGTTGCGGCCCCAGTCCTCGGCGGCGCCGCGCGGGTTGCGCACGGCATGCAGCCCCACCGCCTCCTGGCCGGTGCGGTTGAGCACGCGGAAGGGCTGGGTCTCCGCCGCGGCCGGGGCGGCGGCCAGGAGCAGGGCGAGCAGAAGGGGATGGCGCATCACTCCCCGGGATTTCGGGACTGGTGGCAGCGGAGTCAATCTTTCGCAGGCGGTGCGGAACGCAGCCGGGCGGCGGCTTGATCCACCGCAAGGACGCGCCCTTGACCTTCCCATAATGGGAAGCCCCACATCCGGGCCGAAAGGTCCCGAAGCATGCCCGAAGCACCTGCTGCCGCCGCAAAGACTCTCTCCCTGCCGATCGAGGGCATGACCTGCGCCTCCTGCGCCGGCCGGGTGGAGCGCGCCCTGTCCAGGGTGCCCGGCGTCGTTGCGGCGCAGGTGAACCTGGCCTCGGAGCGGGCGCAGGTCAGCGGCACCGCCCCGGTCCCGGCCCTGGTCGAGGCCGTGAAGGCCACTGGCTATGCGGTGCCGGAACAGCGTTTCGAGCTGCGCATCGGCGGCATGACCTGCGCCTCCTGCGTCGGCCGAGTGGAGCGGGCGCTGAAGCGCGTGCCGGGCGTGCTGGAGGCGAGCGTGAACCTGGCCTCCGAACGGGCGCAGGTCCGCGCCCTGGCCGGCACTACGGAGGAGGCGCTGGCCGCCGCCGTCGCCGAAGCCGGCTATGAGGTGCTGGGTACGGAATCCGAGGCCGACGCCGCCGAGGCCGCGCGCGGAAGGCGGGAGCGGCGCGACCTGATCCTGGCTGGGCTGCTCACCGCGCCCTTTCTGATCGGCATGCTCGGCATGGCGCTGGGGCGGGACTGGATGCCGGCGCCCTGGCTGCAATTCGCCCTGGCGACGCCGGTGCAATTCTGGCTCGGCGCCCGCTTCTACCGGGCTGGCTGGGCGGCGCTGCGGGCCGGCACGGGCAACATGGATCTGCTGGTCGCGCTGGGCACCTCGGCGGCCTGGGGGCTTTCGGCCTGGATGCTGCTGACCTCCGGCGCGGAGCACGCGGCGCATCACCTGTATTTCGAGGCATCCGCCGTCGTCATCTTCTTCATCCTGCTCGGCAAATATCTGGAGGGGCGGGCGAAGCGCGCCACCGGCGCGGCGATCCGCGCCCTGCTGGCACTGCGCCCCCGCACTGCCTTCCGCCTGCGCCCGGATGGCAGCGAGGAGGAGGTTCCCGCCGCCCTCCTTGCCCTGGGCGACCGGCTGGTGGTGCGGCCGGGCGGGCGCATCCCGGCGGACGGCACCGTGCTGGAAGGCCGCGCCGGCGTGGACGAAAGCGCCCTGACCGGCGAGAGCCGCGCCGTGGAGAAGGAGCCGGGCAGCCATGTCAGCACCGGCAGCATCGCGCTCGACGGCCGGCTGGTGATCGAGGCGACGGCCATCGGCGCCGAGACCATGCTGGCCCGCGTCGCTGCCCTGGTCGCCGCCGCCCAGGCGAGCCGCGCCCCGGTGCAGCGGCTGGTGGACCGGGTCAGCGCGGTCTTCGTGCCGGTGGTGGTCGGCATCGCGCTGCTGACCTTCCTCGGCTGGCTGCTGGCCGGCGCGGGGGCGGAGGCGGCGGTGCTGCGCGCTGTCGCGGTGCTGGTCATCGCCTGCCCTTGCGCGCTCGGCCTCGCCACCCCGGCGGCGATCATGGCGGGGACGGGCGCGGCGGCGCGGGCCGGCATCCTGATCCGCGATGCCGAGGCGATCGAGCGGGCGCATGACGTCACTCTGGTCGCCTTCGACAAGACCGGCACGCTGACCGAGGGCAAGCCCCGCCTCGCCGCGCTGCATCCTGCCCCCGGCGTGACGGAAGCGGAGGCGCTGCGCCTCGCCGCTGCGCTGCAGGCGGGTAGCGAGCACCCGTTGGCCCGTGCCGTGCTGGCGCGCGCCAGTGGCGATGTGCCGCCCGTTGTGGAATTCCGCGCCCTGCCGGGCCGTGGCGTGGCCGGCAGGGCGGCCGGGCGCGCCCTGCTGCTCGGCAGCCCGCGTGCCCTGGCCGAAAGCGGCGCCGATCCCGCCGGCCTCGCCGCGCTGGCGGAGCGGGAGGCGGCGGAAGGCCGCACCCTCGCCTGGCTGATCGAGACTGCCCCCGCCCCGCGCGTGCTGGCCCTGCTGGCCTTCGAGGACACGGAGAAACCCGGCGCCGCCCCCGCCATCGCCGGGCTGCACGCCATGGGCGTGAGGACGGCCATGATCAGCGGCGACAGCCGCGCCGCCGCCGGGGCGGTAGCGGCCAGGCTCGGCCTCGATGTGGTGGAGGCGGAGGTGCTGCCAGCCGACAAGGCGGCCCGCATCGCCGCCTGGAGGGCGGCCGGGGAGCGCGTGGCCATGGTTGGCGACGGGGTGAACGACGCCCCGGCCCTGGCGGGTGCCGATCTCGGCATCGCCATGGGCACCGGGACGGATGTGGCGATCCAGGCCGCCGGCATCACCCTGCTGCGCGGCGACCCCGCCCTGGTCCCCGCCGCCCTGGAGGTGACGCGGCGGACGCTGAGGAAGATCCGGCAGAATCTGGGCTGGGCCTTCGGCTACAACCTGCTCGGCCTGCCGCTGGCGGCGCTCGGCTATCTCTCGCCGATGCTGGCGGGGGCGGCGATGGCGCTCTCCTCCGTCTCGGTGCTGGCGAATGCGCTGCTGCTGGCGCGCTGGAAGCCGGCGCGGCAGGGAGACGCGCGATGAATATCGGCGAAGCCGCCCGTGCCTCCGGTGTCTCGCAGAAGATGATCCGGCATTACGAGGCGATCGGCCTGCTGCACCCGGCACGGCAGCCGAACGGCTACCGCGTCTATTCCGCCAATGATGTCGCGGTGCTGCGCTTCATCCGCCATGCCCGCGACCTGGCCTTCCCGCTGGAGGATGTGCGTCGCCTCCTGGCGCTCTGGCGGGACCACCACCGCGCCAGTGCCGATGTCCGGCGCATCGCCCTCGACCATGTGGCGGCGTTGGAGGAGAAGGCCCGCTCCCTCCAGGCCATGGCCGCCTCGCTGCGCCACCTCGCCGAGCATTGCCAGGGCGATGACCGGCCGGACTGCCCCATCCTCGATGAACTGGAAGGACGTCATGACCATTGCGCTGAAGGTGGAAGGGATGAGCTGCCAGCACTGCGTGCGGGCGATCACCCAGGCGATCCGCTCGCAGGACCCGCAGGCGGAGGTGCAGGTGGACCTCGCCGCCGGGGTGGTGCGCGCCGAAACGCGGCTGAGCCGTGAGGCGGTGGCCGCCGCGGTGGCGGAGGAGGGCTACAAGGTCGCGGGCTAGCCGGGCGACTGTCCCGTCGGAGGGCCGGGTTTCCGCCCGGCCTTTGCTTTCAGGTTGCCCTTGCCTCGCGAAGCCGCGAAGATGCATATGGAATACGTGATGCGGGCAACCTATCTGTTGGCGGAAAAGGCACAGCACAAGACAAAACCGCACGGAGGCTGGCTTTGCCCTCGACCGGGCTTACTCCTACCGTAATAATACCTTGTTTCCGTTGCGGTATTTGCCTTCGATGATCCGACATACGCAGGCAGTCATACTGGGATGGCGAGCGGCTTTGTCCGAATTTTGTGCTGTGACGGTTTAGCGGTTCAGGGAATACTCAATCCATACGCGATGTCGCCGGCATCGCCTGTTTCGGGTCTTGAAGCATGGATACCAATATAGCGACCGGCCTTGCCTCCACCGAGAACAGGAACATCACCGAACTGCGCCGGCTGATCCTGGACAAGCTGACCTACCAGGTCGGCAACATCCCCGGCCGGGCCAGCAGCCGCGACTGGTTCACGGCCGCGGCGCTTGCCACCCGCGACCGGATCGTGGACCGCTGGAGGGTCTCGCATCTCCGCGCCGAGGAGAGCGGCGCCAAGCAGGTCTGCTATCTCTCGCTGGAATTCCTCGTCGGCCGGCTGTTCGCGGATGCGCTCGGCAATCTCGGCCTGACCAAGACAATGCGTGCGGCGCTGGCCGGGCTCGGCGTCGATCTCGACCAGATCCTGGAGGAGGAGCCGGACGCGGCGCTGGGCAATGGCGGCCTCGGCCGCCTCGCCGCCTGCTTCATGGAGAGCATGGCAACGCTTGGCATCCCCGCCTATGGCTACGGCATCCGCTACGAGCACGGGCTGTTCCGCCAGGTGATCCGCGACGGCTGCCAGCACGAGCTGCCGGAGGACTGGCTCTCCCACGGCAATCCCTGGGAGTTCGAGCGCACCGATTTCTCCTACGACGTCTCCTTCGGCGGCTCCCTCCGTACCGAGACGGGGCCGGACGGCCAGGAGCGCGTGATCTGGACTCCCGCCGAGACGGTGCGCGCCATCGCCTATGACACGCCGGTGGTCGGCTGGGGCGACGGGCGGGTCAACACGCTCCGCCTCTGGTCGGCGCGGGCGAAGGATCCGCTGCACCTCGCCGATTTCAACCGCGGCGACCACCTCGGCGCCCATGCGCAGCGGCTGCGGGCGGAGGCGATCAGCCGCGTCCTCTACCCCGCGGACGACACGCCGGCGGGGCAGGAATTGCGGCTGCGGCAGGAGTATTTCTTCGCCTCCGCCTCGCTCCAGGACCTGCTGCGGCGGCACCTGCGGCTGCACGGCGATGTCCGCAGCCTGCCGGAGCATGCCGCGATCCAGCTCAACGACACGCATCCGGTCATCGGCATCGCCGAGCTGATGCGGCTGCTGGTGGACACGCATGGCCTTCCCTGGGAGGAGGCCTGGCGCATCACCCGCGCCACCTTCGCCTACACCAACCACACCCTGCTGCCCGAGGCGCTGGAGATGTGGCCGGTCTCGCTGATGGAGCGGCTGCTGCCGCGCCACATGCAGATCATCTACCAGATCAATGCGCAGCATCTCGACCTGCTGCGCCGCAACGGCGAGACGGACAGCGGGACCGTGGCCGCCCTGTCGCTGATCGACGAGAACCATGGCCGGCGGGTGCGCATGGGGCACCTCGCCTTCATCGGCTCGCACAAGGTGAACGGCGTCTCGGCGCTGCATACGGACCTGATGCGGCGGACGATCTTCGCCGGGCTGGATGCGCTCTATCCCGGGCGGATCACCAACAAGACCAACGGCATCACCTTCCGGCGCTGGCTGCACCGCGCCAATCCGGCCCTGACCCGGCTGCTTACCGACACGCTCGGCGAGCGGGTGCTGCGGGATCCGGAGGCGCTGGCCGATCTCGCGCCGCATGCCGAGGATCCCGCCTTCCGCGACGCCTTCGCCCGGCAGCGCATGGCCGCCAAGCAGGAATTGGCGCGGCTGGTGGCCGACCGCCTCGGCATCGCCGTGGACCCTGCGGCGCTGTTCGACGTGCAGATCAAGCGCGTGCACGAATACAAGCGCCAGCTCCTCAACATCCTGCAAACCATCGCGCTCTATGATGCCATGCGGACCTGGCCGGGGCATGGCTGGGTGCCGCGGGTCAAGATCTTCGCCGGCAAGGCCGCGGCGGGCTACTACCAGGCCAAGCAGATCATCCGCCTGGCGCATGACGTGGCGAAGGTGGTCAATGCCGATCCGGCGGTGCGCGACCTGCTGAAGGTGGTCTGGCTGCCGAACTACAATGTCAGCCTGGCCGAGGCGATCGTGCCGGCGGCCGACCTTTCCGAGCAGATCTCGACCGCTGGGATGGAAGCCTCCGGGACCGGCAACATGAAGCTGGCGCTGAACGGCGCGCTGACCATCGGCACGCTCGACGGCGCCAATGTCGAGATCCGGGAGCGCGTGGGCGCGGAGAACATCTTCATCTTCGGCCTGACGGCGGAGGAGGTCGCGGCGCGCCGCGCCGCCGGCTACGACGCACGGGCCGCGGTCGATACCTCCATCGCCCTGCCCAGGGTTCTCGACGCGGTCGCTTCCGGCGCCTTCTCGCCGGAGGAGCCGGGGCGCTATCGCGGCCTGGTCGAGGCGCTGCTGCGCGACGACCGCTTCATGGTCACGGCGGATTTCGATGCCTATTGCGCCGCCCAGGCCGAGGTGGAGACGCTGTGGCGCGACCCCGCATCCTGGTGGCGGCGGAGCGTGCTGAACACGGCGCGGGTCGGCTGGTTCTCCTCCGACCGCACCATCCGCGACTATGCCGCGGAGATCTGGGAAGCGCCGACCGGCATCGCCTGACCGGCGTCAGCGCCGCCGCCTGACCGCCGCGCGCAGGTCCCGCTCCAGCGCCGCAAGCGCCGCGGCCAGGGCGGCGGTCATGGCCGCCGCCGCCTCGGCGGGGGGCACCTCCGCCCCTCGCCGCGGTCCGCCAGCCACCGGCGCCGTGCCCTGCGGCATGAACTGGCCCAGGATGCGTGGCTCG
>Ga0207747_1000849_pt1 | contig 27140 bp, 27 predicted proteins | sample HigsolmetaGSP11D_FD_184839 | JGI IMG/M metagenome (GOLD analysis project Ga0207747, IMG submission 184839) | High solid enriched microbial communities from the Joint BioEnergy Institute, USA - SP1-1-D (SPAdes) | ecosystem: Engineered > Bioreactor > SSF (Solid state fermentation) > Aerobic >...
CGAGAAAGTGATCGTCTTCAAGTACAAGCCGAAGAAGAACTACCGCAGAAAGCAAGGCCATCGTCAACCGTACACGAAAGTTGTGATCGAGAAGATCGAAGCTTAAAGCCGGTGACGACATGATCCATGTTGAGATTAAGCGAAGACGCGATGGAACGGTATCAAGTTACGTCGTGGACGGACATGCGGAGTATGACGAACCAGGCAGGGATATCGTGTGCGCCAGCGCCTCGGCGATCGCCGTCGGCACCTACAATGCGATTGAGAGCTTACTGGACTTAAAGCCCAGGTATGTGATGCGCAAAGGTCTGATGCGGGTCGATCTGGAAGGCCTTGAGCCCCTGCCCGAGGAGAAGCGGCAGCAGCTGAGTCTCCTGCTTGAGAGCATGATCGTCATGCTGCGAACGATCGAACAATCATACGGCGATTATATCGCTGTGACGGATAAGCAAGACTAATCACGAAGGAGGCGGACTAACCATGTTGAAGTTGGATCTCCAGCTGTTTGCATCCAAGAAAGGTGTAGGCTCGACGAAGAACGGCCGCGACAGCATCGCGAAGCGCCTGGGCGTGAAGCGCGCTGACGGTCAATACGTCAAGGCGGGCAACATCCTCGTGCGCCAACGCGGAACCAAGATTCATCCGGGCAATAACGTTGGCATCGGTTCTGACGATACGCTGTTTGCGCTGATCGAAGGTACGGTCAAGTTCGAACGACTGGGCCGCGACCGCAAGAAAGTCAGCGTATATCCGGTCGAGGCTGCAGTTGCTGCAGAAGCGTAAAGTTTGGTCAACCCATGAGCCTGGCGGTCATACCGTCAGGCTCTTTGTGTTTACTGTGCAAATGGCAAAAACATGCTATACTGTTCGTTAGTAAGATATGGGAGAGGTCAGTGCATGCGTAAAATACATATGCTTAAGACAGTCGCTGTCTGCATCGCCGGTCTGGCATTCATCCTCATATTGGCGAACGTGAGCAGCGCAGTGACATTGATCGCGGCACTGGCGTTTGCAGGCGCAGCGGTCATCTGGTCGGGCGCGCTTAAGAAACAGCATCAACTGGAGATTGCCGATCTGCACAAAGCTCGTGAGCAAGAGATGATGCGCGCTCTGAGTCATTATCGACATGATTGGATGAATGATCTGCAGGTGCTCATCGGCTACATCAGCTTGAAGAAATATGATAAATTGGCGCCTTACCTGGAGAAAATAAAAGACAAAATGAGCGAGGAAAGCTATATCGCCAACATCGGAAATACTTCATTGAGCCTGCTACTGTTGTCATATCGGCAATACAGTCAACATTATGAGCTTCACGTAACCCTGGACAGAAGTGTACACTTGCATGAGCTGCCGATCAGACCGGATCGCCTTACGCGCCTTGTGAAGGAAGGGTTGCAGTTGTTCCAGCACGATGCGGAGACGGCTGAAGAAGAGACGAATACGCTGGAACTCACTTTTGCTCTGGGTGAAGAGGAGATCCAGGTCATCTATCAATATACGGGGCTGTACTCGCCGCATCTTCCTGTCTCGCTTGAGCGCTGGACGAACAGGCTGCGTGACGAGTCTGTGCGATGTGAATACCTGGTAGAAGAAGGACAAGCAGATGCGATCATCCATATTCCGTTCGAGTGAGCCAGATTTTGCGCGCAAATGCACACAATATCAATCTTATGAGGTGACATCATGTTCGTAGATAAAGCGAAGATCTATGTGAAAGGCGGCGATGGCGGCGATGGCTTGATCGCGTTTCGCCGTGAATTGTACGTGCCAGATGGAGGTCCTGCCGGCGGCGACGGCGGCCATGGAGGCAACGTGGTGTTTCGCGTCGACGAGGGGCTGCGCACGTTGGTTGATTTTCGCTACAAGAAACATTACAAGGCGCCAAATGGCGAGAAAGGCAAGAACAAGGGACGCCACGGTGCTAATGCCGAGAACCTGGTCGTCAGAGTGCCTCCGGGAACCGTCGTCATCGATGATGATACGAAGGAAGTGGTCGCGGACCTGACCGTTCACGGTCAAGAGGTGGTCGTTGCCAGAGGCGGCAGAGGCGGCAGGGGCAATATGCGCTTCGCCAGCCCTGCCAACACGGCTCCGCACATCGCGGAGAACGGGGAAGAGGGGGAAGAGCGCTGGCTCGTCCTGGAGCTCAAGGTCATGGCCGATGTTGGTCTGGTAGGGTTCCCTAGCGTTGGCAAATCCACCCTGCTGTCGGTTGTATCCGGTGCGAAACCGAAGATTGGCGCGTATCACTTCACGACGATCACACCCAACCTGGGAGTCGTGGATGTCGGAGACGGCCGGAGCTTCGTGATGGCCGACCTGCCCGGTTTAATTGAAGGCGCCCACGCGGGTGTGGGGCTTGGCCACGAGTTTCTGCGCCATGTGGAGCGTACCAGGATCATCCTGCATGTGATCGATATGGCAGCGACAGAGGGCCGCGATCCGTTTGACGACTGGCAGAAGATCAACGAGGAGCTGCGGCTCTACAGCGAGAAGCTGGCGGAACGCCCGCAACTGATCATCGCCAACAAGATGGATCTCCCCGGAGCTGAGGAGCAGCTCGAGTTCTTCCGTGAGCAACTAAGGGAGCTGGGGCGCGACGACGAGATCTTCCCGGTGTCTGCGGCGGCCAACAAAGGCCTGCAACAGGTGCTTTATCGCGTTGCCGACATGCTGGACGAGCTGCCGGAAGCTCCTGCTGCGGAAGAAGTAACGCAAGCTGAAGAGCGCAAGATCTACAAATATGAGAAGCAGGAGGACAACAGCTTCACGATTCGCCGCGAGAACGACCTGTTTGTCATGGAGAGTCCGGGCATCGAGAAGTTCATCAAGCGCACCAATTTCAGCAGCTACGAGAGCCAACTGAGATTTGGCCGCATCCTGCGCAAGATGGGCGTGGACAAAGAGTTGCGCAAGATGGGAGCAGAGGATGGCAGCATCGTGAGAATCGGAGATTTCGAGTTTGAGTTTGTCGAACAAGAATGAAATCTCAAAAAAAGTTGTGGAAATATATAACAAAATAAGTTATGATAGTAGTGAAAAGAGAATTCTGAAAAATGAGGGTTCTGTCATAAGTCTTTGCCGGACATCTTCGTGATCCGTCGTCCGTTATCACAACAATCGACCCTGCTCTAGCAGAACATCTATGAATAAATAGTCCTACCAAATATAGATGTTTCCTAGATGATGAGGTACAATACATGTAGCAGATTTGGAACGATGCGGCGATATTCGTCGATCTATCTACGGTATCTGGTCTATCTAGTGAAAGGACGAGGTTCATGAAGAGTAGAAGTTTTCTGGAGAAGGCTTTATTGATGGAAGAGAAGCGTTCCACGCTTCTGTACTATGGTTTGGTATATGCAGTAGGTTTGCTTTATCACTTGTATTACTATTATTTCGTGGCTGTAAGTGTTCTGAGAAATTTCAATCTGGATAAATTCATGATTCTCTCAGGACCATTTATTCTACTAATCGTTGTGTTCCCCGTTGCACTGTTTTTCTTGAGAACATCCTATGTACATCTGATTAAATATGCTTTCGTCGGGACATTTGTCCTGTCGACGTTGATTGCTGAATCCGTTAGCTTTTTGATTTATCGATTGTATGACGGCGGGAATATCGGCGAAGTGTTTATGGTTGTCTTCGCTGCGATATTTGTCAATCAGATGTTCTTCTGGTATGTCTCAGGCGTTCTGTTCGCAAAATACCTGATCGTTAGCCTGGCTTTTCCTGAGTTGTTTTTTAATATCCTGATTCCTATTGCTCTCTGCGGAGTCGTTTGCGTACTCGGTTACGTCATTCTGCGCAGATTCCTCGCCTATGTGAAATCGATCAACACCGTGTATAACGAGCATTTCAGCAGCATGGTCAAAGGGATCATCGCCATGCTGGAACTGAAAGATCCTCATACGAAAGGGCACAGCGAACGGGTTGCCAAATATTCGGTTGCCTTGGCCCGCAAGGTAGGCAAGTTTTCGGAGCAAGAGCTGGATACCCTCTATTATTCTTGCCTGATCCATGATATTGGCAAGATGCAGGTATCTGACGATATTCTGACCAAACCTGACAGATTGACTGAAGATGAGTATGAAGTTGTGAAGATGCATACGATCTTCGGTGTCAACGCCATCAAAGGGATCGAGAGTCTTCAGCCGTGTATCGAAATCGTTCGCAATCATCACGAGCGATGGGATGGGACAGGCTATCCTGACGGCCTTAAGGGCGAGGAGATCCCACTATTGACGAGAATCGCTTCGATAGCTGATGCTTTCGATGCGATGACCTCCCATCGAGCCTATCGGGCAGCGCTGACACCTGATGAAGCGTATTCACGCATCATCAAGGGAGCTGGAACACAGTTTGACCCGGGGTTAATTCCCTATTTTAAAAATGTGTTTCCGACGTGGCTTTCCATCCTGCATGACTACCATGATACCCACGAGGAAGAATACAATCGCTTGTATGGAGCGTAGATGTACTCTTTTGAAGGGGGTGAATTTATGAAGATCCGAAAACTTCAGACAGTCAAGCTGACATGTTGGTGGTGCTGCCACGGTCAGTCTTGCTGCCCGTTGTACAGCAATAATTGTCCGTAATTCGCCAAGATGTGAAACGCTGGAACTGCAAAAGGGCTGCGCGCGCAGTCCTTTTGCCATTCATATTATTGATCATCGCATGGCAAGAAATGGAGGAGTCGTAATGGATATTCGCAGGGACAGCCAGGTTCAACTCACTCCGCTAGTGATTCACCGACAGAAGAAGAATATCATCATTGAAGATGTTCGGATGAAGGAATATTACGAGATGTCACCAGCAGCAGCGGATGCGATCGAAGCGATACAGGCTGCCAGGCAGCTTGGCGAGATCGAGGAAGAGCTCAAGCAGCGTTACCCGGATGAAGAGATCGATATCATCCAGTTTGTCTCAGACCTGATCGAGCTTGGAATGGTGATTCAGTTGGATGGACGCATGCTGCAGCCTGAACCGGAGCATACGGAGATTCAGCATCATCAGCGGAAAGAGATTCCGATATTCCATAAGCTTGGTTGTTTTCTCTTTCGTACCCCGTTCATTCTGATCTACCCTGTTGCACTCATATACAGCGTGTGGATGGTCTTGACAAGGCCGCAATATGGTCCGGAATTTCACAGCATGCATCTGGTAGATACGATGACCTTGAACGTACTCATATGGGCTGGACTTTCTCTGTTCTTGCTTGCATTGCATGAATTCAGCCATTTTCTTGCGGCAAGGGCATTTCGAGTTCCGGCCAGATATGATTTTGGACACCGGTATTTCTTCCTCGTATTGGAAACGCAGTTGACCGAGATATGGAAGTTGGAACCGCGCAAGCGGATCATCCCGTACCTTGCCGGCATGATGAACGACTCTGTCATGTTTGCTTTAAGCATTACCCTTCGCATTCTGTTTCCGGAGATGAACGATGTACTGTACGGCATTCTGGAGCTTGCGACATTTTATTTGACGATCATGCTCGTATTCCAGACCTGTGTATTCATGAAGACCGACCTCTACTATGTCATTGAGTCGCTGTCCGGACATCTGAATCTGCAAGAGCGGGCTGTGCAGTGGATGAAGGGGCTGTTTTTGAGAAGAGACAGGGAGAAAGAACCGGCATTTGTCAAATTTTTCGCGTTCATCTATACCGCAGGTATCGGTCTGGTCGCCTGGTTCTTCGTGAATCGCGGATATCCGCAGTTCCTTCATTTTATCGATCATGCCACGGATCACCTCAGTTACCCGATCACGCATTTCTTCTTCTGGGACGGCCTGCTGTTTATTGCCGTGAATTCACTTTCGCTCGCTCTTCTGTTCTATTCATGGTATCGTCAATTGATGGAATACCTCCGTTCACGTTCGAGCGAAGCGGCTGGCTGACTGAATCGTCTCCTGAGATTGACCGAATCTTTCATGGAGGATTGGGTTCTATTCAACGATTTGAGCGTTGAAGTTTCGTCCATACGCAAGACACAAGAAATACCAAGCTGTTTCCTGAGCCTTGAAAGAGCCAGGCACAGCCAGGTATTTCTTTTGATTTGCAATCATGTTTAGTCAGCGTGTTCCTGATGAACTGATGCCAGTTATATTGTCTCAAGCTTCGCGAGACACAAGAAATACTAAGCAACTGACTGCGTCCTTGCGGACTTGCCAGCAGCTAAGTATTTCTTTGGTCTCATGCTGTGCGAGACACAAGAAATACTAAGCAACTGACTGCGTCCTGGCGGACTTGCCAGCAGCTAAGTATTTCTTTGTGTCAGCCTATTGCTTAGTCGGAGCGATTCCGGTATAATGTCCACAGTACGAGAACAGACGTCTTTCTTCAGTGGACTTAAGGGCGCTGAAGACACAGTCTATGCAGGGCGGTGGATGTAACCATGGTTGATCCTGTGACGAGTGACAAGAATGAACGTTACTACCTGGTTCGCAGTGATATACTTCCAGATGCGCTGCTTAAAACATTGGAGGCCAAGCGGTTGCTCGCCAGCGGTGAGATCAAAACCGTGAACGAGGCGGTGGAGCATGTCGGCTTGAGCCGCAGCGCCTTCTATAAGTATAAGGATGGCATCCATGATCTGACCCGTCTGGAACGCGACCGCATCGTCATCATCTCGCTCGATCTGCAACATCGGGCTGGCGTATTGTCCAAGGTTCTGGCGATCATCGCCGGACATGAAGGCAATGTGCTGGCGATCAACCAGACGATTCCGCTGCAGGGCATCGCGAACGTGGTCATCACGATCGAAACATCGGCGATGAAGGATCATCTGCTGGGCGAGCTGATGGAGGTCTTGCGAAGAACAGAGGGTGTAACTCGCACCGGCATCATCGGGAGAGGTTAAGAAATTCAGGGAGGAAACCATTATGAAACCAGTAAATATCGGCATGCTCGGCCTTGGCACAGTTGGATCGGGAGTCGTGCGCATCGTCGAAGGACATCAGGAGGATCTCGTGCGGCAGATCGGCGCTCCGGTCAAGATCAGCAAGATCGCAGTCAGGAACCTGAACAAGACGAGGAAAGTGACCGTGGATCCGGCATTGCTCACGGAAGATCCATGGGAAGTCATCAACGATCCGAACATCGACGTGGTTGTCGAAGTGATGGGCGGAGTCGAGCAGACGTTGGAATATATACTCGCTGCGCTGGAGAGAGGCAAGCACATCGTCACGGCGAACAAGGATCTGATGGCGCAGCATGGGCCGAAGATCCTCGCGAAAGCGGCGGAGAAACGCTGTGACGTCATGTATGAAGCGAGCGTCGCCGGCGGCATCCCGATCCTGCGGACGCTGGTGGAGGGCTTCTCCAGCGATCGCATCATGAAGATCATGGGCATCGTCAACGGAACGACGAATTATATCCTGACGAAGATGACCCAGGAAGGCGCATCCTATGAAACGGTGCTCGCGGAAGCGCAGCGGCTCGGCTATGCAGAAGCGGATCCGACCTCCGATGTGGAGGGCTATGATGCGGCGTATAAGATGATCATCCTCGGATCGCTGGGCTTCCACGTTCATCTGTCGATGAGCGATCTCGATGTGAAGGGGATCTCCGGCGTGTCCAGCGAGGATATCGCTTGCGCCAAGCGCATCGGCCACACGATCAAGCTGCTTGGCATCGCCGAGCGCCAGGATGATATGATCAGCATCAGCGTGCAGCCGACGATGATCAAGGATACGCATCCGCTCGCCTCGGTGAATGGGGTATTTAATGCGGTTTACGTATACGGGCAAGCAGTCGGTGAGACGATGTTCTACGGGCCGGGTGCCGGGGATATGCCGACAGCGACTTCGGTCGTTGCCGATCTCGTAGCCGTATCGCGCAACTTGATGCTCGGCATTAACGGCAACCGCAGCAGCATGATCATGAACGAGAAGAAACTGAAGAGCGATGATCAGATCATCAGCAAATACTTCATGCGTCTGCAGGTAGCAGATCGGGCAGGAGTGCTCGCCCAGATCACGCAGATCCTTGCAGAGCATGACATCAGCCTCGAATCGGTCATTCAGACGCCGAACAGCGGCCCCCAAGGGGAGACCGAGATCATCATCATCACGCATGACGCCAGCAAGTCAGGCATGAATCTGGTGCTTGAACGCTTCGCCCGGATCGATGCGGTGAAGGCTGTGCGCAGCGTATATCGGGTAGAAGGATAAACGCTGATTAACAGGTATCGCGCTTGAATGGTCATGAACCGCAATACCTGGCTGACGCCGCGTCCTTCAGGACGCTGGTGGCAGCTTCGTATTTCTTGTGTATGGTGTCCGTTTTTTGATACATGTAAATACAATAGTCAAGACAAAGGAGAACTATAGGATGAGATATCCAGGACTTCTGCAAACCTATCGAGAATATCTGCCAATCACAGACAAGACGCCGCTGATCACGCTGAATGAGGGCAACACGCCGCTGATTCGCGCGGAGAAGCTGTCCGAAGAGATGAACCTGGACATTTATTTCAAGTATGAGGGCTTAAATCCGACAGGTTCGTTCAAGGACCGAGGGATGGTCATGGCCGTCGCCAAGGCGATGGAGGAAGGCAGCACGACGATCATGTGCGCTTCCACAGGCAACACGTCCGCAGCAGCTGCTGCATATGCAGCCCGCGGCGGCCTGAACTGCATCGTGCTCATCCCGAACAACAATATCGCCCTGGGAAAGCTGGCTCAGGCGATCATCTACGGAGCGAAAGTCATCGCCATCGAGGGCAACTTCGACCGCGCGCTGGAGATCGTGCGCGAGATTACGGCGAAGCACCCGATTACGCTGGTGAACTCGGTGAATCCATACCGCATCGAAGGACAGAAGACCGCAGCCTTCGAGGTGTGCGATCAGCTCGGCGAAGCGCCGGACTATCTGGCGATTCCTGTCGGCAACGCCGGCAACATCACTGCGTACTGGAAAGGCTTCAAGGAATATCATGCGCAGGGCAATTCCGGCAAGCTGCCGAAGATGATCGGCTTCGAAGCGGAAGGTGCGATGGCGATCGTCAAGGGCGAGCCGATCCTGAATCCGGAGACAGTGGCAACAGCGATTCGCATCGGCAATCCGGCTTCGTGGCAAGGTGCAGTCAACGCGGCGAACGAATCGCAGGGACAGATCAACTATGTGACAGACGATGAAATTCTCTATGCCTACCGTCAAATCGCCGCGAAGGAAGGCGTCTTCGCAGAGCCGGCATCGGCGGCTTCGATCGCTGGTGTGATGAAATTGCATCGCGAGGGTTATTTCCGCGGTGGAGAGAAGGTAGTATGCGTGCTGACAGGCAACGGTCTGAAGGATCCGAACAATGCGATCAAGGTGGTCGATAGTGACCCCGTTGTTGTGCCGGATACCGAAGAAGCAGTCATGGAGGCCATCCGCAAGTTAGAAGGTGGCAGGTAAATGAGCAGCAAGATTTGCGTCAAAGTGCCAGCCAGCACGGCCAATCTCGGACCAGGCTTCGACTGCCTCGGTATGGCGCTCAATCTGTACGCCTGGCTGGAGATGGAATATGCAGAACGTACGACGATTCGCCTGATCGGCGATCATGTGCAGGGATTGCCGGAAGACAAGTCGAATCTGGTTTACAAGGTCGCTCAGCAGGTGTTCGCCCGAGCGGGAATGCCTGAGCGGGAACTCAGCATCTCGATGTACAGCGAGATTCCGCTGACGCGCGGCCTCGGCAGCAGCGCATCGGCGATCGTCGCCGCGCTGGCTGCAGCCAATGCGCTGATCGGTCACAGGCTGACGGATGATGACCTGTTCCAGTTGGCGTTACAGATCGAGAGCCATCCTGACAACGTAGGCGCTTCGCTGTTCGGGGGCATCGTCGCAGCGATGTGGGACGGGAAGCGGGCATCTCACGTACGGATCGAGCCGCCTGCGAATCTCGAGGTGCTCGTTGTCATACCGGATTATGAGCTGTCGACGAAGCATGCGCGTTCTGTGCTGCCCAAGGAAGTTCCGCTGCAGGATGCCGTGTATAACCTCAGCCACTCTTCGGTGCTTGTGGCTGCGCTCGCCACCAATCGTCTCGACCTGATCGGCGAGGCGATGCGCGATCGCCTGCACCAGCCGTATCGGGCTTCGCTCGTGCCTGGTATGACGCATATATTGGAACATGCGACGGAGCATGGCGCTCTCGGCGTGGCGCTCAGCGGCGCCGGACCGACGCTGCTGGCGCTGGTCGATAAGCAGAGCAGCCGGAGAGACGAACTGGAGACATTTATGCTCGAGACTTTACGGGCTTCCGATATACCGGCGAAGACGATGTGGCTCAAACCTGCGGGCCAAGGGGTCGAATTATTGACACCTGATGACAAAAGTTGTACATTTATCGAGAAGCTCAAAGGAGAACTGCAGGCATGATTCGCGTGGCTATATTGGGACCGGAAGGTACAGTGTCGGAGGAGTCGGCTCATTATTTCCTGTCGGGTGTCGATGCAGAGCTGATCCCTTATCGGGTGATCTCCGATGTGTTCACCGCAACTGTTGAAGGCTGTACGGATTACAGCGTGATCCCGATCGAGAATACGATAGAAGGCTCAGTGAACCTGCACATGGACTGGCTGATTCACGAGGTGGATCTGCCGATCCAGGCAGAGTGGGTCTATCCGCCGAGGCAGAATCTGATCGGCTATGCCGTGAAGAACGCAGACGGGGAACTGGATCTGTCCGTGATACGCAAGGTGATGAGCCATCAGGTGGCGATCGCTCAGTGCAGCCAGTTTCTGAAGGCGAAGCTCCCGCATGTGGAACTGGAGAACGTCAGCAGCACCGCCGAGGGTGTACGTCTCGTGAAGAGTCTGGGCAAGCCGGGATTCGCAGCCATCGGGACCGCCCTGGCGGCGCGCCGATACGGGCTGGATGTGCTGGCGAGCGATATCCAGGATCATGCCAACAACTTCACCCGATTCATCCTGATCGGCCGTGAGAAACTGGAGATCAAGCCGACCGCAAGCTACAAGACGAGCTTCCAGATCACGCTGCCGGAGGATTATCCGGGAGCCCTGCATCAGGTGTTGTCGGCATTCGCATGGCGCCGCATCAACCTGACTCGGATCGAGTCGCGTCCGACGCGGAAGAAGCTCGGCAGTTACTACTTTATGGTCGACATCGAAGGTTCACTGGATTCGGTACTGATCCCTGCGGCGGTCGCCGAGATCGAAGCGATCGGTTGTCAGGTTCGTATATTGGGTTCATACCCAAGCTACTCATATGAAACATTCCATTCGGAGGTGTAGGTATCGATGTCGCAGCAATGGATCTATCTGAACGGCGAATATGTAACCAAGGAGAATGCGAAGATTTCGGTGTATGACCACGGTTTCCTGTATGGAGACGGCATATTCGAGGGAATCCGCATCTACAACGGCAACATCTTCAAGTGCAAGGAGCACCTGGACAGGCTCTATGATTCGGCGAAATCGATCACGCTCGAAATCCCGCTCTCCTATGAGGAGATGCAGGAGGCGCTCGTTGGGACGATTCGCAGGAACGGGCTGCGCGACGGCTACATCCGTCTCGTCGTATCCCGCGGACCAGGCAATCTCGGTCTCGATCCGAGACGATGCCCGAAGGCGAACGTCATCATCATCGTCGAGCAGCTCGCTCTGTACCCGGAAGAGGCGTACAAGAACGGCCTGACGATCGTCAGCGTGTCGACGCGCCGCAACCTGCCGGATGCCCTGAATCCAAGAGTGAAGTCGCTCAACTATCTGAACAATATCCTGGCGAAGATCCAGTCCAACCTGGTTGGGGCGGGCGAAGCGCTCATGCTGAACAGCCAGGGATATGTCGTTGAATGTACAGGTGACAATATCTTCATCATCAAGAATGGCATCATCTACACACCTCCGACTTATCTCGGCGCCCTTGAAGGCATCACACGCAATGCGATCATCGACATCGCCCGTCGCGAAGGCTATACGGTCAAGGAAGAACCATTCTCGCTGCATGAGGTATACATCGCTGACGAAGTGTTCCTGACTGGTACCGCTGCCGAGTGTATCGCGGTCCGGGAAGTCGATTCGCGCATCATCGGCGAAGGCAAGGCCGGCCCGATCACCATGCATCTGCTCGAAGAATTCCGCAAGGTCGTTGACAAGGACGGCGTTAAAGTGAATTATTGACGTGACAGAGGAACGGGGGTTTTGTCATGACAAAACCCCCCGTTTTCGATGATCGCTCTCTCTGGTTGAGGCGGTCAGCGAAACAGACGGAAGCGACGGCGATGGCATCCACGATCCAACAGGAATCACCATGGACTTAAGCTATGATGGCGAACGTTTGCTGATCACGACCAATCATGAAACGAAGGAGTATGAGAGGATCTGGGTGGAAGAACGTTATAACAAGCACTATAAAGGGACGTTCATTGAGTATTTTGTGGAAGATGCTGAGGGGAAACGGATGCTGATTGCTCAGGTTCATCCCGATCTGGTTAAGGATCTTAAATGAATAGACGAAAAAGTGCACAAGTGACTCGTTCAGAAGTCGCTTTTTTTGTATGATCAAGTTAGCCATATTGGGGCAAATGACCCCATCATGGATTTTGGGGAGGTGGGTTCCATTTATCTAACGGACATAGATGACCTTATCTGCACCACAATCAGACATTTCACCAGAATAATACGCGCCAATAGAGTCTCTGATGACCGTTAAAATTCATCAGGCTCAAAATACGCCAAATTGTGCCTATCCATGTCCGTTAGACGGATCGAACGGCTGATCAGCGCATGATGAACCTGGCTCCAACTGAATGAAAATATCTGCCCGTAATGTAAATCCAAACAAATTAATATGACTATGAAATAAATCATACATATAATAGATGGTAGATTAGCTGAGCTGCGAAAAAGGTGAGCCAAATGAAAAATACGCGGGTGAATCTGCTGTCCAAATTCCTGATCTCTTATCTCCTGGTGCTGTTCTTTCCGATCGTGATCTTCCTCGGCTACTATTATTTGTACTCCACCAAACTCGTAGAAGAGAAGGAAATGGACTGGAACGATCACATCATCGGCCAGTTCATGAATTCGATGGACATCTTCACAAGCTATGTTTACGACCTGCCGGCGGAATTGATCGCGAACCGCGAGATTAAGCTCTACATGACCGACGAGAGCGATTACCAACGGATCATCGTGGCCAATGAGATGCGCAAATACAATGCGACGGATGCGTTTATCTATAACACCATGCTGTATGTGAAGAACGTCGGGTATTTCTTCGCGAAGACGGGAAGCGTGTATCACATCGAGGATTTCAGGAAGAAAGGCGTCGGCTATGTGGGATATGCATACGAGGACTGGCCGGTGGAAGAGATGGTATCCGAGCTGAATGCACTGACGGAACCGCGTATACGTCCAGTCGAGGAGGTCATCGTGCCGGGCAACAATCGGCTGCGCATGTTAACCTTCATGCTGCCTATGCCGCTGGGTGGAGAGAACAGCCCGGGGGCACTGCTCATCATGGTCGAGGAGCAAACCATCGCCCGGCTCATGCGTTCGTTGTCCGAAGCCTATACGGGGCATTTCTTCATCTATGATCAAAACGGTCAACTGCTGTTTGCTTCGGAGCAGGAAGCATACAACAGCCCGACTTTGTCCAGCTTGGTTGCGCAGCGGCAGCTCGCCAGCGGCACGAATGGTTCGAGCATCGTCCAGATGGACGGCGAGCGGATGATCATCTCACAGACCGTCTCGGACAAGAACGGCTGGCGATATGTCAGCGTCATGCCGCTGGAGGATACCTTGCATGATATCCGCACCTTGCAGCGCAACACGCTTCTGCTGCTCGTCTGCGTGCTGATCATCGAGCTGGTCATCATCTCCATCTCGATCCGCAGCAATGTTCATCCGATCAAGCGGCTTGTCCAGAGCGCACTGGACGTGTTCGATCTGCACAAGCCTGACAAGCTCAATGAGATCGAAACGATCCGTTACGCGCTGGATCATCTGTCGGCCGCCAACAGCACGCTGGACGAGCGGGTGAAACTGTCGATGCCTGTCATGCGCGACAATCTCCTCAATCAGATGGTCAGCGGACATTATACGGACTGGAAGCTGTTCACCCAGGAAGCAGCTGCGTATGGGATTCATTTCTCTCATCCGCTCGCCTCCGTCGCGGTCATCAACTGCCGCACCGGCGACGAGAAGATGAGCGGCATCGCAGAATGGCTCAGAGAACAGGAACATAAGCTGCCTCCACAGATAAACGGGTATTTCTTCAAGAGCGTGTATCAGCATGAATGGCTGTTTGTGTGTTCCCATACGGATGACGTGCAACTGGAGCGGATCCTGATGAAGATCCGTACGATGCTTGCTGAGCAACTGGCCGTGCAGACGATGATCGGCATCGGCAGTCCGCAGCCGGCACATACGCCGGAAGCTTATCATCATTCGTATCTGCAAGCGTTGCGTGCTGCCGAGCATCTGCGGATGCACAGCGAGCCGGGAATCCTGAAGTTCGACGATATGTCCGCCACCAGGGTGAGCTTGCTCAGCTATAACGGCGAACTTCTGCAATCGCTGGAGCTCGCCATCCTGAAATCGGAGGTCGAAGCGATCCGCGCGATTCTGAAGCGCATCCTCGAATCGATGGCAAGCGGAGGACTTGCGCCGCACGCAGTGAAGGCGTTCTATCTGAACACGATCGGCATCATCATCGCCGGCCTGCAGCGTTTTCAGTCCGATGACCAGAACCTGCTCGCCTTGACGACGGCAGCCGTCGATAACCGTTACTCACTGAAGCAGATGATGACGATCCTGGAGGACAGCTGCAACAAACTGTGTGAGCTTATCCAGGGGACGATTCCCGAAGTCAGGGCGGCGAGTGCTGAGAGCATCATTGCCTACATCGAGGAACAGGGGACAAGCCCTGATTTTTCGTTGCAGATGATTGCGGATCATTTTGGCATGACGATGTCGAACTTCAGCTACCACTTCAAGAAGACGTTTGGTCAGAATTTTAAAGAGTATGTGGACAAATTCCGTATGCAGAGAGCGATCCAATTGCTCAGGACGACGGACGGCCCGCTCGAGACGGTGGCGAGGGAGAGCGGTTATACGAATACCTCGAGCTTCATCCGCACCTTCAAGAAAATGGTCGGCACAACCCCAGGCCAGTTTCGCGAAACGAACCGCGGGTTGGATTGACGTTTTTTGAACGTTTGCAATATTCCAAACCTCCATTCCGCTGGGTAACAGCAACCGCATAAAATAAAGCGCTTTCAAAAAATGCTCATCGCTCAAAAACTGTCCATTTACTCGCCTTCCCCTGACCCATTAGATTAGGGATGGAAGCCTCCCGGGACTCTAGCTTCCGACAATAAACCATTCTTTGGGGGTAATCGGATGCGCAAGAAAGCGACGCTATGGCTGATATGCTGCATGCTGATCGGTGCAGCGATCCTGACTGGTTGCAGTCAAAAAAATGAAAATGGACAGAGCGAAGGGGGCAAAGTGAAATTAACCGCCATCATCACCAAACATCCGCTTACCAAACCGCTCGCCGAGATGGAATGGCTGCAGGCTGCGGAAGAACGAGCAGGTGTGGAGATCGAATGGCAGGAGATCACGGCGGACTGGGGCCAGAAGAAAGGCGCGATGCTCGCAAGCGGCGACGTTCCGGATCTGTTCGTGGGACCCAATGTCATCACGGATGCGGATATCGCCCAGTTCCAGGGGTTGTTCCAGGATCTGAATGAACTCATGGAACACGCGCCGAATGTACAGAAAATGTTCGAGGAGAAACCGCTGACCAAGGTGATCGCCACACAGCCGGACGGCAAGATCTATGGACTTCCGAAATATCAACGTTTCTGGCCGCAATCGGCAACACGCCAATATATCAACCATGTATGGCTGGACAATCTGGGCCTTAAGATGCCGACGAACTGGGATGAATTGTACGAAGTGCTGCTCGCCTTCAAGGAGAAAGATGCGAACGGCAACGGTGATCCGAATGATGAGATTCCGATGGACTGGCCAGGAGGCATCGGCGGTTACTTCAATGCCGCTCACCTGCTGGGCAGCATGGGCATCACGTTGTCGGATGCCAGCGGCTCAGGGTATTTCGCAGAGGACGGGCAAGTGAAGAATTACCTCATCGATGAACGTTACAAAACGATGGTCGCGTTTCTCCACAAGCTCTATAAAGCGGGTCTGATCGATACTGAGGTGTTCACGCACGACTATACCAAGTATCAGGCTGTGGCACGCGGCGACGGCGATGTCGCGAAGGTCGGCTTCACCTGGGGATGGGTCGCCTCTGACCGATTCGGTCCGCAGCTCGCGAGCCAATACACCTCGATATCGCCGCTCAAGGTGTCCGCCGATTATACCGGCCAGCTGTCGTGGAGTTATGATTCGTATTCGTTGAACTATGGCGTCAACCATGTCGTCATGTCAGCCAAAACGAAGAACAAGGAAGCGGCGATGCGGTTCATCAACGAGCTGTATGATCCGGTCGTCGGCATCCAGGTGCTCTTCGGCTCGATCGGCCCGAATATCCGGGACAACGGAGACGGCAGTTACAGCGTTCTTCCTCCGCAGGACAGCAATATGGACCCGGGCACATGGAAATGGACATCGACCTGGGCGGATAACGGAGCCTTCTATATCTCCGACACGATCCAACTGGAGCTTGGCAGCGATATGCAGGAGGTGCTCGTTCAGTCCGAGCCGCTGGCCGATGTTCTGGATCAGGTCGATCTGGAGCGTGATGTATTCCCCAACCTGTTCATCAAGTATACAACGGCGGATAACAATACGCTCGGCTTGAACAATACGAATGTGATGAATCTGGCCAATACAATGTTCGCCAAGTGGGTAACCGAAGGCGGAGTCGAGGCGGAATGGGACAGCTATGTGGCGGAGATGAACAAGGCAGGACTCATGCAGAATCTGGAGATCATGCAGAAGTATTATGATGCATACTTAGCTGATCAATAAGCCAGCCAACCGGCCGTACTTCTGACAGCAGAGGTGCGGCCGTGAATCTCATGTCCGGAGTGAGACTTGCGGCAAGCAGGCCGGACAGATGGCTGAACAGAAGGAGGATAACGATGAAGGTCAGGCTATGGTTGTCTGAAATGCGGCGCCAGTATCAGCTATGGCTCATGATCCTGCCCGCGATTGCAGTCATCTTCATCTTTAACTATATTCCCATGTACGGGATCCAGCTTGCCTTCCGCGACTACGACTTCAGCAAAGGGCTGGCGGGTGGCGAATGGCGCGGGTGGTATTACTTCCAACAATTCATCGAAAGCTACATGTTCACCGATCTGATCCGCAACACCTTCATGATCAGCTTCACCTCGATCGTCGTGGGCTTCCCTGCGCCGATTCTCCTGGCGCTGATCCTTAACCAGATTCGCATTGAACGCTGGAAGCAGATCATGCAGACGACGGTGTTCATGCCACATTTTATCTCGATCATCGTGCTTGTCGGGATGCTGAACGTTCTGCTTTCCCCGGAGAACGGTATCGTTGGGTATCTCCTCAGATCGATGGGCATCGAAGGCGTGAATCTGCTCGGCTCGACGAAGTGGTTTATCCCGGTTTACGTACTGTCGGATATCTGGCAACACGTTGGGTGGAACTGCATCATCTATCTCGCAGCCCTATCCGCCGTCGACCCGCAGTTGTATGATGCGGCGCGCATCGATGGGGCCAGCCGATGGCAGACGATCCGACATATCGACCTGCCCGCGCTGGTGCCGACGATTATCATTCTTTTCATTCTCAGCATGGGGGGAATCCTCGCGACCGGCTTCGAGAAGATCTTCCTGATGCAGAATTCGCTCAATCTGCCCGTTTCCGAAGTCATCGCAACTTTTGTGTACAAGATCGGGATCATCTCGAACCAGTTCAGCTATGCCTCGGCGATCGGACTGTTTAATACGGTGATCAATTTCTTCTTCCTCTTCGTGGTGAACATGATCGCACGCCGAACATCGAACATTGGCCTGTTCTGATGAGGCGTGACAGAGGGACGGGGGTTTTGTCACGTGTTCAAGCCGGTGAACGATGAGAATCTAATTCATTCTGCCATATGTGCGGATATGTAGGAGGGTGCCGTTAGTGAGGCGGATTCGGGCAAACGGAGGAGAATGGGTATTTCACATATTGCTGCTCATCACCTGTCTGATTATTTTTCTGATCATCGCATACCCGTTGTATTTTATCGTGATCGCGTCGATCAGCGATTCGACGCTCGTCTCGACCGGCAAGGTGCTGCTGGTGCCGCGCGGCATCAGCTTCTACGGATATTCGGAGATCTTCCAGGACAGCCGGATCTGGACAGGTTACCGCAATACGTTGTTCTATACGGGATTCGGCACGCTGGTGAATCTGCTGTTCACTTTGCCGGCGGCTTATGTGCTGTCGAGGCGGGAATTCCGCGCAAGGCGGTTCATCATGTTCGCCTTCGTGTTCACGATGTTTTTCAACGGCGGCTTGATCCCTACCTATCTGCTCATGAAGGACCTGGGGATCATCAACACGATCTGGGTATTCATCTTTCCGTTCTGCGTGAATGTGTATTATCTGATCATCGCGCGGACTTTCTTTGAAACGTCGCTCCCTGCGGAGTTGTACGAAGCAGCACAGATCGACGGCTGTTCGCATTTCAAGTATTTCCTGACGGTTGCATTGCCTCTCTCGAAAGCGATGATCTCGGTGATCGGGCTGTATTATCTGGTTGGTCACTGGAATGATTTCTTCACCGCGCTCATTTATATTCGCAACAATGACCTGCAGCCGCTGCAGATCATCTTGCGGGACATTCTGCTGTCCAACCAGGTATTTCAACAGGGGGCCGGGGCGGGCGGCGATGTGGGCGGTTATGCGCAGCGCTATGCCGACCAGATCAAGTACGGCGTCATCATCGTGTCTACGCTGCCGATCCTCGTGCTGTTCCCGTTCTTGCAGAAATACTTCGAGAAGGGAGTGATGATCGGCTCGATCAAAGGCTGATGCTTCCTTACAAGTTCATCTCCCGCAAGGTATAATAGAGACATCGAACCTGCGGGAGTGAATCGGTCATGGATATAGCGAAGCTGAAAGCGATGGTTCAGGCAAGCGATCGCATCGTCTTCTTCGGAGGTGCGGGCACGTCGACGGAGAGCGGCATACCGGATTTCCGCTCGGCGGACGGACTGTACCATACCGCCAGCGGGATGAAGTATCCGCCGGAGGTGATCTTGAGCCGGGATTTCTTCTATATGCATACGGATGAGTTTTATGCGTACTACAAGAAGCATCTGATCCATACGGAGGCAAGGCCGAATCCCGCGCATCATGCGCTGGTGAAGCTGGAGCAGCAGGGCAAGCTGAGTGCGGTCATCACGCAGAACATCGACGGGCTGCACCAGATGGCCGGCAGCACCAACGTGCTGGAATTGCACGGCTCGGTTCACCGCAACTATTGTTTGAAATGCGATCGCTTCCATTCGCTGGAGGAGATCCTGGCATCATCCGAGGCGGTGCCGCGCTGCATCGACTGCGGCGGACTCGTCAAGCCGGACGTCGTGCTGTATCAGGAAGGACTGGATATGGACGTACTCGAAAGCGCGATCTCCCATATCCATCACGCAGATATGCTGATCGTCGCCGGGACATCGCTGACGGTGCATCCGGCTGCCGGCCTGGTGCGTTATTATCGCGGCGACCGCTTCGTCCTGATCAACAAGAGCTCGACGCCTTACGACAAGACAGCGAACGTGGTGATCAATGACAGCATCGCCAGGATCCTGCCGAAGCTTGTGGATTGAGCGGCTAAGGGTGTGAAGGCTGGAGGCAGATTGCCTAGAAACTTTTTTCAATTGGTGATTGCTTTTTGTCCAGATTAAACGTAGACTTATAGATGCAGAGTTGCAGGGGGACACGAAAGTGTTGAGAAGGTTAAAACCTGACCCTTTGAACCTGATACCGTTAACACGGGCGTAGGGAGCAATGCATGCATACAATACATCTGTCTTTGTATCTGCATTCAGGGCATCTCTACCTCAGTAGAGATGCTTTTTTGTTGCCTCGCCTTATAAGGAGGAGATCGATGAGTTTTTGTGAGAAGGTAAGGAGAGAGACGGACTTCTATTGGGAGGCGAGCCTGAAGCATCCGTTTGTGCAAGGGATCGCAAGCGGCACGCTGGCGTTGGACAAATTCAGGTACTACATGCTGCAAGACGCCTATTACTTGAAGCACTATACGAAGATTCTCGCCATGCTCGCCGCCAAAGCAAGCGAAGCGGAGGATGTTGAGTACTTCCTGGGTGCGGCCCGGTTCGTTCATGAAGCGGAGCTGGACTTGCATAGAACGACGTTTCAGGCATTGCAGGTAAGCGAGGAGGAATGGGAGAACTTCGAGCCGGCGCCAACGGCGTACAACTATGTCAGTCATATGTATCAAGCCTTGTTTACCGGCACGTTGGCGGATGCCTATGCGGCCATCTTGCCTTGTCCCTGGTTGTATCAGGAGATCGGCGCTGCTCTGTGCGGGGCACGGCCAGGGGTGGAGCTGTATCAGCAATGGATTGATCTGTATTCATCTGAGGAAATGGAGCAGAAGATCGCGAGACAGAAGGCGATGATGGACCGTTTCGCGAGCATGCCCGGGAATGACGAACGAACGCTGACCGAACATTTCAAACGCAGTTGCTACTATGAATGGCAGTTCTGGGAAATGGCCTGGACGAAACAAGATTGGAAACAGGAGGTATATGGATGAGCTTGAATCTGATCCGCACAAGACGCCCTCTGGTGCATTGCATCACCAACACGGTGGTGACCAATTTCTCTGCCAATGGATTACTCGCAGTCGGCGCATCTCCGATCATGGCGGATGCGATCGAAGAGATCGATGAGATCGTTCAGATCTCGGATGCCTTGCTGGTCAATATCGGCACGCTTCATGCCCGTACGGCGGCTGCCATGAATGCCGCCATTGATGCTGCGGCGCGCCAGGGCATCCCCGTCGTCCTCGATCCGGTTGGCGCTGGCGCAAGCAAGTACCGGCTGGAGACGGTGCGGCAATTCCTGCAGAAAAATGCTGTGACGCTCATTCGCTGCAATGCCGGCGAACTTGCTGCCATCGCTGGCGTGGATTGGAACGCGAAGGGCGTGGACAGCGGTTCCGGCGATGCTGACATCGAGCCGATCGCCAGAGACGTAGCAGTGCGTTATAACTGCCTCGTCATCGTGACAGGCGAAGCCGATATCCTGACTGACGGAGAGTCTGTGATTCGGGTACCTGGAGGCAATGAGAAGATTACGCGGATAACCGGCACCGGCTGTCTGCTCAGCGCGCTGTGCGCAGCGTTGCTGGCGAGCACGAGCGAGCCGCTCAGCGGTCTGGAAGGATTGCTCGCCGACTACAAGACAGCTGCGGAGCGAGCGCTGGGACCAATCGGAACGTATCAGACGCAATTCCTCGATGCGCTGGAGCGCTTGTCGGAGGTGTCACGATGATCGCATGCACGATTGCTGGATCAGACAGCGGCGGCGGAGCGGGTATCCAGGCGGATCTGAAGACGTTTCAGGAGCTCAAGGTATTCGGAACATCGGTCATCACCGCTCTGACAGCCCAGAATACACAGGGAGTTCACGGCATCTTCCCGGTGGACGCCGGATTCGTCGACGCTCAATTGACAGCCGTGCTGGATGATTTCGACGTGAAGGCGATCAAGACGGGGATGCTGTTCGATGCCGCCATCATCGAGGCTGTGGCCAGGCGGCTGAATGGGACGAACATTCCGATCGTCGTTGATCCGGTGATGATCGCCAAGGGCGGGCAAAGGCTGCTCCTGGAGGAAGCTGTCGCGGCGTATAAGCAGCTTCTGTTGCCGTTATCTGCTGTCTGTACGCCGAATATTCCCGAGGCGGAGGTGCTGACCGGCATCCCCATCGAAACGCAGCGGGATATTGAACGGGCAGCTCACAGGCTGCTGGAGACCGGCGTGCGCTGCGTGGTGTTGAAGGGCGGACACCTGAAGAGCGACAAGGCAACGGATGCCGTTTATCTGCAGGATGAGCAGCCATTCTATGTGGAAACCGACCGATTCGATACGCCGCATACCCATGGCACAGGCTGCACGTTCTCGGCAGCCCTGACTGCCGGTCTGGCCCGCGGCATGAGCTTGCGGGAGTCGATTATACTGGCGAAACGATTCGTCGATGCCGCGATCAAGCATCCTCTTAACATCGGACATGGCCTGGGGCCGACGAATCATTTTGCCTATCAACAATTGGAACGGGAGCTGCCTGTCCATGTCTTTACCACTCGATAAATATTTTGTCATGGGCACAGTCAACTGCAAGGGGAGAGACCCGCTGTTCGTCCTGGAAGCAGCCTTGAAGGCGGGCGTGACGATGTTCCAACTGCGCGAGAAAGGAGAAGGCGCGCTGCAAGGGGATGCCTGTCTGCAGTTTGCGCGGGATTGCCAGCGGCTGTGCCGGAAGTACAACGTGCCCTTTATCGTCAATGATGACCTGGAGTTGGCGCTTGCCCTGGATGCGGACGGCATTCATGTCGGCCAGGATGATGTGCCGCTTGCGGAATGCCTCAGCAAGTTTCCGGGCAAGATCATCGGCGTATCCGTCCACACGTTGCAGGAGCTGGATGAAGCGGTTAACGGCGGCGCGGATTATGTCGGGATCGGACCGATCTTCCAGACGAGATCGAAGGCGGATGCGATTCAGTCCAGCCTGGACTTTCTCGCGGCTGCTAGGAAGTCGCACCCAACCTTCCCGATCGTAGCGATCGGCGGCATCACGGCGGAGAACAGTTACCTGGCGCGTCAGCATGGAGCGGATGGTGTCGCTGTGATCAGCGCCATTACGGAAAGCGAGAATATCGAGCAAACGGTGAAGAAGCTGTAACGGAGTCCGCTCCTTGGTTGAACATTCAACCAGGGAGCGGATTTCACGCTAGGTCTTATAGAAAGTATAACTTCCCATACATTCTCGTAAGACATAAGAAATACCAAGCTGCCACCGGCGTCCTAAAGGACTTGGCGCCAGCCAGGTATTTCTTTATCAGGAGGGAATCTGCAGATCTTGCCTCATGCAAAGCTGGCAATGATCAGGAATGAAACCGCAACTTAAACATGAAAAATGTAGTATTAATGTAAAGAAGAAAATGATTGTCATCTTATCTGGCAAGAGGAGTGTTGGCTGCATGAATCTTATTGCTTCTTTCATCTTTGTACTCGCAAGCTTCTTTATGTTCAGTTTTCATGAGCAGGACGTTATCGTGCAGGATGAGCTTGAGGCCGCATTGGAGCAGGTACCGGTACCCGACATGTCGGTATCGATCCTGGATGCGAGTGAGGAGGAGCAGCTTGTCTGGCTGACGGAGATCTACCGGTTTGAAGAGGGCATCCTGCGAGCCGTACCTCGGGATTAACCGAACAGGACATCTGGACGGTTGAGGCACAGCTGTCCCGCGTATTCGGTTCGGCACAGGTGCAGTTAACAATCGATGGCTATTACAAGTATGATCCGGAGACCAACACCTACCACGTCCCCGATGGAGATTGGTTCATCAACAACTTCGATGTCAACACCTGGCTGTCCAGTGAGATCACCCTGACCGAACGATCGGAACAGGCCGCAACGCTCATGCTGAAGGGAATCGACTGGGCGGATGATGAACATACCATCCAGTTCGATTTCTCCATATCCGACGGACGGTTGTTGCTTGAGAAGTTCACCTATCATGATTAAAGGGCCGAAGTGGTATCGTTCGTGACGCGAACCCCGGCTCTGTTACTGCGCCGATCCCCATAATTCTCTCATTCGATCAGCAAGTTCATGGCTTGTGACAATCGGTGTACGATTGATGGAGGTCGGCGTAAAGCGAAATATTTCCTGATCGTCGGCCATATAAGACACGATGAATAAACTGCCGCTATGTTCCTCAGGATCTGGATTCAGCGTGACCTCTAGCTCACCCACCTGCTCCTGCCATTGTCTGATCGTGTCAGGATTCGTGATGCTCTTGCGTTCTCCAGCCGAATTAAGCAGTTCGATTCGTTCGATGATCATATCAGCCGGATAGAATGAGCTGATCTTGACCACAGTCGGCGTATCGACGCTTTCATCGTTGGCGGCCCCTCCTGTACATCCAGCCACCAATGCCATCATCAGCATCATGAAGACTATCAGGGACTTCTTGCTGCTTCTCATCAGATTCCCCCTTGTTCACGTGACAGGCTCCGTCTGGCGGACACCATCTCTTCATGCTAATAGACGCGGACCAGCATATTTTGGTTAACCTTGTTTCACTAGAAGAATATCGAGGAAAAACAGCAATATACATAAGTTAAGCGCTTGCAAACATGAATGGTATAGGGGGGAGCGAAAGGAGCGGTTGGCCAGTCGGACACTTCTGTGAAACGGGTTTCACTTAATGGATCACAAGTTTGGCGGGTTACATATTGTGGGCAGGTTGCGCGTAAGGTGAAGGCAAAACTGCCTCAGGCGGAAGATTCCATATCCATGGGAGGTTCGTAACGATGGAAGCAAAGTGGAAAAAAGCATCTGTGCTGCTGATGCTGCTGATGCTGCTGGCACCCTGCATCATGCTGCTGAGCGGCTGCTTCAGTTCCGGTAAGCATAGCGACGGGGAACCGGCAACCAACAATCAGGTGAATACGGACAACCAACCAGTCACAACACCGACAACATCGACAACGCCAGCTCCAGGTGAAACAAGAGGGGAGCCGATCGAGATTCGCTTCGGTTATCATCGCATCGCGGCGCTGGATCCGTCATGGCGAGATCCGATAACGGGCGAGCCGGGGATGACGCCGGACAGGCTGAGAGCGGCGGAAATGGCAACTCAGGCAGTGCTGGATGAGCTGAACGTCAAGGTGACCTGGGTCAATTACCCTTCCGACATCCGTGAAGCGCTGTTGCAATCCGTTCTGGCGGGTGATCCGATCGTCGATATCGCCTTGATGTGGGGCGGATCACAGGGTACGCTGCTCGGGCAGAACATCTTCCAGCGCCTCGACGAATACAAAAGCATCTTCGAAGATCCGGACGACACCTGGATGCTGGCGGATCCGATGTTCGGGCATCATTACCTGCTGAACTTCATGCTCTCCTTCGTCAATCAATGGCCGCTCGTGTACAACATCTCGTATCTGGATCAGGTCGATGCGCTGAAGGTGGACGGCAAGACCGTATATCCTCATGATCTGTGGAAGCGGGGCGAATGGACCTGGTCGGCTTTTGAGGAATATCTGGAGAAGGTGAATGAATATTTCGCGAACAAGTTCGCACCAGTAAGAACGGATGTGCCGATCAAGGCGTTCCAAACGGACTATCGGTTCACCGCGCTGCAGGCGATTCACTCGAACGGCGGTGCCGTGTTCGGGGCCAGCGGCCTCACCGCAGACGCTCCCGAGGCCAAGGAAGCGGTCGCCTTCCTCGACCGACTCATGACCAAAGGGCTCATGACGTCGGTCAGATATGGCGAGAATACTTCGGTGCCGGTATGGACGGCGAACGGCACGGATTTCGCCAACGGCGAGACGGTGTTCACCAACATGGTGCGTTGGCTGTCCAGCAGCGCAGGCAACACGCTCGCCTCGAGAGGCGAATCGATGGGCGTGGTTCCTTTCCCGAGACCGGATGATATGGCTGCTGACGATTCGAGGTACGAGCAGGTAGCGGAACCGCTCGACCAGGCCGGGTTGCTCAAAGGGGTGCCGAAGGAGAGGGCAGAGCTTGCCTTGCAGGCGTATAAGCTGTACTGGTCTTCATTCCACAAAACACTGGCAAACGGCGAGAAGGCGCTGGATTACTTCACCAACCTGGCGAAGAGCGAAGCGATCAACAACGGATTCGATGTGACCAATGAGGAGTACGGCGAGAACATCATGGAAGCCTTCATGGCGATCGCGAGCACGAAGCCGAACGAGCAACAATCCATCATGCCGTGGACGAACCTGTGGAGCGACACGATCCTGGGAGATTCCTTGTATGGGTTGAACGACCGGCCCAAATATGACGCAGCGATCGATGCCATGAAGAATCAACTGATCGATTCGATGAGCGCGATCCAGACCGCACTCAGCTCAGAAACGCCGAGAGACAACTATCCGCCGAGCTTCGTCACAACCGGTGTGCCGATCGCGGTTCCGGCGGGAAGTGATCCGTCCAAGATCACATGGGATCAGTTCGTGACGGCCAGGGACGGCATCGATGGCGACATCCCGTTCGCCAACGTCACGGTGGATACGAGCAAGGTGGATTTCAATACCGTCGGCCGGTACAACGGCGGTCTCGCCTTGTCGGTCAAGGATGCCGCCGGCAACGAAGGGAAGGGCTCCTATGCGGTGATCGTGTATGATCCGAACAACACGACTCCGCCGACGATTGTGATCAAGGAAAACTATCGGTCGATCAAGGTGGATGAAGACGCCTCGGCGATCAATTGGGCGGCTGATTTCGTGGAGAGCGCGGTTGACAAGGATGGCCTGGATGTGAAGAGCAATATCTCCGCGGATATCGGGTTCCTCGACGTGACGACGAAGGGTGACTATGAGGTTACGCTGGCCGTAACGGACTTTGCCGGCAATACGGCGGATGTGACGATCACCGTGAAGGTTGAATAAGGCAGAAAATCGAGGATGATGGATTAAATGGCTGGGGACAGCAAGTCTCTCAGCTATTTCTATAACATAACTAAATCTCACAAACACGCTGTATCGCATGTTGACCATTTTATATCTGATCATTTTTGGCCTCGCCATCTTCACATCACCGGAGTTTCTCGCGATCTCCTTCGATTCCTCCGGCGCTACGACCGGCGCTTTGACCGTTCCGTTTATGTTAGCGCTTGCGCTCGGTGTTTCCTCGCTGAAGAAGGACAGCACAGCTTCCGAGAAAGACAGCTTCGGGCTTGTAGCCATCGTCTCCGCCGGCGCGATCATCTCGGTGATGATCATGAGCACGGAGGTGTTGGCTGAGTTCGTTACGCGAAGTGAAGTGGATGACTAAACAATATGGACTTAAAACGCTCTTGTAATCTGCATGCACATGACGACGAACATCGGAAAGCCGTATGAGGGAAAACCTCACGTACGGTTTGATGAGGAGGGGCTGGGCTCCGCCCAGCCTTTCAC
>Ga0207747_1000850_pt1 | contig 27138 bp, 25 predicted proteins | sample HigsolmetaGSP11D_FD_184839 | JGI IMG/M metagenome (GOLD analysis project Ga0207747, IMG submission 184839) | High solid enriched microbial communities from the Joint BioEnergy Institute, USA - SP1-1-D (SPAdes) | ecosystem: Engineered > Bioreactor > SSF (Solid state fermentation) > Aerobic >...
ATTTTGCAAATTTTTTCTTTCAATTTCCAGAAAAAAACGGAAAAGAACATATTTATAGTTACAATTCGTTAAACTATATAAATCAATTGATTTATGGCTCTAAAAATTTTTAGATGCGAAATTTCTGTTATATTGTTTGAAGTTTTTCCTTAACCAACATCTTTGATACGTTCAAAGCTTCGTCAACTTTATCTAAGTTATTACCAACGCCTTGTGCCATATCAGGTCTTCCGCCGCCTTTTCCTTCCGCAACTTGGCATACCTCTTTTATAATAGTTCCCACATTTATACCAAATTTAACTGCGTCTTTTGTAGCCATTCCTACAAAATTAATTTTCCCATTTCTTATTGTGGCAAATACTAAAACAGCACTCTTTAATTTGTCTTTAAGTGTATCGCCCATAATTTTCAGTTCATCTACATCTAAATCATTTAATACAGCGCTAATAAATTTTATCCCATTAAAATCCACTGCTGAATTAGCTAATCTCTCAGATGTAGACAAAGCAATTTTTGCTTTCAACTGCTCCATTTGCTTTTCATAATCCTTTATAGTTTGACTCAACCCAATAATCCTATTCACAATGTCTTTCTCATTAACTTTGAGTATCTGGCCTACATTAGCTATTATTTCTTCTTTCTCATTCAAAAACTTTATAGCATTTATTCCAGTTACAGCTTCTACTCTCCTTATACCAGCAGCAACACCGCTTTCTGAAATAATTTTAAAAACTCCTATATTCCCTGTATTATTTACATGAGTTCCTCCGCATAGCTCTTTGCTGTAATCTGATACATTTACGACTCTGACAACATCACCGTATTTTTCTTGAAATAATGCCATAGCGCCTTTTTTTAATGCCTCATCTTGTGACATAATTTCAACCGAAACATCGATGTTTTCGTATATTTTCTCGTTAACCTCGTTTTCTATTGTCTTAATTTCTTCATCAGTAAGTGCTTGATAATGCGTAAAATCAAATCTGAGCCTTTCTGGTGTAACCAGAGATCCTGCCTGATGTACATGATCGCCTATAAACTTTCTTAATGCGCTATGAAGCAAATGTGTTGCAGTGTGATTTCTGGCTGTACTAAGTCTATTCTTATTGTCTATCAAAGCTTCAACCGTGTCACCTACGCTTAAAATACCTCTTTCAACAGTACCTATATGAACAAACTTGTTTCCACCAGCCTTTTTACAATCTTTTATATTGACAAAAACATCTTCATTTTTTATAACACCTTTATCACCAACTTGCCCACCGCTTTCAGCATAAAATGGCGTCACATCTAAAATCACATTTACTTCTTCTCCAGCTTCAGCAGAATCAACAAGTTCATTATCCTTTATAATAGCCAAAACTTTAGCATCTGACTTTACTGAGTCATAGCCTACAAATTTTGTTTCTATATCTTTCAGTGTTGAATAAATATCTTTTTCCCAAAGAGCATTGTCTTCTTTCCTGCTACTTCTAGCCCTTAATCTCTGTTTTTCCAACTCTTTTTGGTATTCATCTTCATCTACCGTCATACCTGACTCATTAAGTATTTCTTTTGTAAGTTCTATAGGAAAACCATAAGTATCGTATAATTTAAATGCCTTATTTCCTTCAAGGACAGTTTTCCCTTCGGACCTTAGATCGTTTATATACTCATCAAGTATACCTAACCCTTGATCAATTGTTTCTTTAAACCTTTCTTCTTCTTTTTTTATTACTTTCTTTATATAATCTTTCCTTTCTATAAGTTCAGGATATGCTCCAGAATAATGCTCTACAACAACATCTACAACATTATGTAAGAATGGCTTATCAAGTCCCAATAATTTTCCATATCTTGCAGCTCTTCTCAATATCCTTCTTAAAACATACCCTCTGCCTTCATTTGACGGCAATATTCCATCAGAAATCATGAAAGTAACCCCTCTGATATGGTCAGTTATAACCCTTAAGGATACATCGTTTTTCTTGTCATCTCCGTACTTAACACCGGCCATCTCGCCAACATAATCAGTAATCCCACGTATAACGTCAACATCAAAAATGCTATCAACGCCTTGCATAATTGTAGCCATTCTCTCAAGCCCCATACCTGTATCTATATTGGGTTTTGGCAATGGGTTGTAATTGCCTTCTGAATCTTTGTCAAACTGAGTAAATACAAGGTTCCAAAATTCTATGAATCTGTCGCAATCACAGCCAACGCCGCAAGTTGGCTTCCCGCAACCTTTTTCTTCACCTCTGTCAAAATATATTTCAGAACACGGTCCACATGGGCCTGTGCCAATTTCCCAAAAATTATCTTCTTTACCCATTCTTACGATTCTCTCAGGTGGAAGCCCTACAACTTTATTCCATATATCGTAAGCCTCATCATCGTTTTCATATATGGTTACCCATAGTCTATCTTCCGGCAATTCTAAGACCTTCGTTACAAACTCCCATGCCCATGGTATTGCTTCTTTCTTAAAATAATCGCCAAAAGAAAAATTGCCCAGCATTTCAAAAAAAGTCCCATGCCTTGCCGTCTTTCCAACTCTTTCTATATCAGGAGTCCTAATGCATTTTTGGCATGTAGTAACTCTTTTTCTTGGCGGAATTTCCTTCCCTGTAAAATATGGTTTTAAAGGTGCCATTCCCGCGTTAATCAGCAATAAACTTTTGTCATTTTTTGGCACAAGCGAAAAACTTGGCAATCTTAAATGCCCTTTACTTTCAAAAAAACTTAGATACTTCTCCCTTATCTCATTCATTCCGAGCTTTTCCATATATATCCTCCTTAAGTTTACAAAAAAACGTCCTGCAAGGGACGGCAAATACCTTCTCTTTTTATGTATATTTTACAAGAAAGCCTAATTAAAGTCAACAATTGCTATTATACCTCGATAAAAACGTCTTTTAATATAACTTTAATCATAGCCACAACAGGAACAGACAAAAGCATCCCCCATATCCCAAAAAATTGTTCTCCAACTAAAAGTGCAACTATTACAGTTATAGGATGCAGATCTACGCTATCGCTCATAATTTTGGGCGCAAAAAATGCGCTTTCAATTTGCTGTACTAGGAAAAATATGATAAATGCCCAAACACCTTTGTACAGAGAGTCAATAAGTCCCATCATAATGGCAGGAATAGATCCCAGTATTGGTCCAAAATATGGAATTATATTTAAAACCCCAGCTAAAATACCTATCAACACTGAATATTTTACTTTTATTATCATAAGTCCTATTGATGTAAGAACAGTTACAATAATGGAAATGTATATTTGCCCTCTTATGTATTTACTCATAACACTGTCTAAATCTTTTAATATCTTTGAAAATCTTCCTCTCATATTCTCAGGAATTATCTCTTTTATCTCACTTTTTAATATATCCTTATCTTTTAATAGATAAAATGTAATGATAGGTGTTAATATCAAATTTAATATATGACCCGTCAGTGAAATAATACTTTGTATTGATGCGTCTATCATAGATGCAATTTCTTTATTGAGCATATTAGTACGTTTTACCAATACAGTGCTAAATTCTTTTGGCAGATATGCTAAATAATTATTTTTGATATCATTAATTTTATATGTTAGATCATCAATATATCCGGGAAGCATTTTAAAAAGATTTGACATTTCATTGGTTATTATTGGAAATATAAATAACACAGTTACTGCCATAATACATAACAACAAAAAATATACAATTATTATCGATTGAACCCTTATTATGCCCTTATCTTCAAAAAATGATACAAAAGGATTCACAAGGTATGCAATCAAAATAGAAATAAAAATGGGGAACAATATTTCTTTGATTTTATCTATATTTCTAAATGCAAAATACAAAAAAAGAGTTACAATAATTATTGTTATGATATATGTAATATATTTTTTGTTTATTCTCATAATAAAACACCTTTAAATAAAAGGGCTAAAAGCCCTTTACATTTTATTTGCTTTATGAGCAATCATGGATAAACCCGTCTGAATCATTTGCATTGCCTTTTTCGAATTGATTTTCGGTATAATAAAAGCTGTCAACGCGGCACCAGCTAAAAAGCCCTTTATATATTTGCCCTTGTCTTCCATTTTAACCCTCCTATTTCTAAACTTTAATCAGATTATTAAGTCCACCTCTCGTAAAAAACGTTGCTCCATCTTTTATGATTATTTTTCCACCAAATTTTTCAATACATTCTATGCTGACAATTTTTAGCCCTTTAAATAGGTCAGATGAAAATCCCTTGCTAATCTCAGCATAAAGTATTATTCGCTTTTTTTCATCTAATATCAAGTCATATATCTTTCCCCAATAGTTGCCCTTATTATCATAGACATCCTTATTAATTATGTCGTTGCTGCCATTTTCTACATCATTTATAGATTTCACATCTAAATCTTTTATAGCGTCTTTATTATCTATATATACCTGTTTATTTATACTTATTATATTTTTATTTTCGACCATCTTTGGCGATTTTAGTATTCCACCTTCTTCTATGAGTACACCTATTATTTTGCCTTTTAAGTCGCCATATAGCACATTTTTGGCAGAACCTATTACCTTATTATCTTTTGAGGATATTATTGGCATACCTATAATATCTTTTACAAAAATCACAATAATACCCCCTTCAAATTTCTTTCTTGTATTAATTTTGCCCTATAAAGATAAAAAAATACACTTTATAAAGTGTATCATTTGATATTATTTGACAAACTAAGATTGTCTTTAAATTTGTGTAAAAAAGGATTAATTTTTATATTTTTTAAAAATTGACAAAACTATATTAACTCATCTTTACTTAATTTTTCATTATTCTTGCCAAAATTCAAAATAACGCTGGAACAAAAGCCACATATCATAATAACTATTCCTGATGCAACTAATATTTTACCAAGTGGAACATACTGAATAATATATCCACCTGTAAAATAGCCTAAAGGTACTGCTATATTGGCAATTAATATAAGGACACCCATACATCTTCCCAAAATCTCACCAGGTATCTGTTCCTGCACAATTGTATTTAGATTTACGCCTGTGATGCTTAGAGCAATACCTAAAACCATCAATGATATATATCCACCTATAAAATTCTGAATTAATCCAAACATAGTTAGTGAAATTCCTTCAATGATAAACCCTGATACGACAAAATATCTTTTATTAACCTTTTTCCCCAGCGTTAATAATGATAATGAGCCAAGTAAACCTCCAACGGTAATCGATGAGCTTATTATTCCGTAATATGTACTTGAAAGATTTAGAATATTTTTTGTGTAAATCGGTATGTATAAGGATATTGGTGCTAAAAATAAATTGATAACGCCTCCGCCTATAATGGCAACGAAAAACAGAAATCTATTGCTTTTTATAACACGAAATCCATCCATAAATTGAGCAAACATATTTTTATTTTCTACATTATTCGCAGATGGCTGAGATTTACTTGAATTCATGCTTTCCTTGTAATCTAAATCGATAAACATTTCAAATGTGCCTGATAAAATGAAAGAGATTCCATTGGCGACAAATAAGAACACAGGATTTAATAGAGCAAATAGGACACCACCTAATATTGGTCCAACTATGTTAATCAAATTTGAAGAAGTTTCACTTAAAGAATTAGCAGATATTAAATACTCTTTTTTTACTATGTCTGGAATTATGGATGTACTTGCAGGTTTAAAAAAGGTGTCTAAAGTAGACATCAAAAAAGTAATCATAAATAAATATGCAATGTTTAATTTTAATACAATAAATATACCCAAAATAATGGCCATTAGGCCATTAAGCAAATCACATATGACCATAATCCACTTTCTATTGCATTTATCCGCAAATATACCTGCTAATGGCGAAAAAATTATACCCGGTATAAAATTTATTATCAGGCTTATTGAAGCAAGCAGAGATGAATTCGTCAAAGATAATATATACCACATAAAACCTATATCCTGTATTTTATCTCCCAGAAATGAGATGATTCTTCCACAAAAAACTAATATAATAATTTTTATTTTTCAATAGATAACCCATTTTTTAACCTCCATTTTTATAGCAATGTTTCATGCTTTTCATTTTTGATTTTAATCATTTTACTATTTTACTATTTCACATCTTTTTGCGCTTCTATAGGTTTATTTACGCCCAATGCTATTCCTGTTATTAGTAATAGCATACCTAATATCAGTAATACCAGATTGACATTAATATATCTTACTAAAATTCCTGCCGTCAGTAGCCCCAACGGCATTGCTGCCAATGAAAGATGCTGCAAAAGCGCTTAATACTCTGCCCAGTTTTTCCTTAGGTATTACCATTTGAATTATTGTATTGATCGGTATGCTTACAGCAGGAAATGAAATGCCCATCATTAAAAAAACGGTGCCACCAAGAAATTGGCTATTATACTCAATATGGATAAAGTTGCCACAAGAAACATTGCTTTTATGCCATTTTGATATTTTATCACTTCCATGATTTCACCTCCTTTGAATGCAACACAATTTGTTTTTTTACTTGACATGAATCATAAAACTTTAAATCGTAAATGTTAATATAAAAATTGAACCACTTTCTATTACATTTTAACGGCTTCTACTTATTTCATATACCAATGAATTTCTGAACTATGACTGAAAGACTTTCCTTTAAGTAACCATGCATCAGCCACTGGTTCATCCAGAATATTCATATTTGCTTATCTTATTTATTGCAAAAAACAAAATTAATTCAAATAACAGGCTTGCGGCACCCGCATAAAAGGCTATACTAATACCTCTATTTTCCGCAATAGCACCGATTGAAATGCCACTTAATATTTCCCCTATAGAACCAGCCATACTATATACCGATAACATAGTTGCCCTATATTGATCATTTAGTAATCCATTTAGATAATAATCCATGATTGGTTCATAAACACCTGTGAACAATCTGAATAAGATAAATACTAATATAGAGATTAATACCATTTTGACTGATGCTAATAATACTAAAGAGAATATGATTAAAATAGTCACAACTAAAAAAGCAGTTATATCTTTTAATCTTTTGCTTAAATAATTCACTATTGGTGTTACCGATACTATTAAAACTATGTTAGAAATAGCTGCAATCAATCCAATAATAAAAGTACTTATTTTCAAATTTTCAGAAAATAATATTGTCCAATATTCATCCACTGGTGACAATGAAAATTCGTATATGATAGAAATAATAAATAACAGAATGGCTGTAATAAAAATAACCTTATCTTTTTCTATAAATACCTTACTAATTTCATCTATATGAAGCAAATTTTTAATGTTAAACTTTACCACACTATCAAAAAACTTTCCTCTCTTTTCTCTAACAAAAATATAAGAATATACCATTGCTGCAAATCCTAAAAATATATACAAAAACCATAATATATTTATATTCTTTATTCCTAAATAACCTCCTTTAATTTCACTTTTATCGTTTTTTATGATTTGCTTTTGAACGTATTTTATTTTATCAATATGTAAATCAAAAAACAAAATTTATTACTCTATTCCATCATTTGTAGTTACAAAATGTTCCTGCTCACCATATAATAAATAATTTTTAAAAAACAATATTACAACAAAGTTTACAGAGGCACATATAATGATATTTATCCAGCTGGGAATTTTGTCAAATAAAATCCCAAATATCATTTGTCCTAATGGGGTCACTATCATTAAGCAAGTACTTATCGTCGCTATTACTCTCCCCATCAATTTTAAAGGTATTTCTATTTGCAACATAGTAGTCAAAGCTATATTCCCGATGGATGTAATTAATCCGACAAAAAATATTATTATCATTAAGCTTATGTATGGTTTAAGAATGTAAGAAAAACCCTGCAAATAGATAGGAGAAATTATAAATGACAATAAAAATATAATATGGAAACCGAAAATATATCTAAGAATAATATTTTACCTAATTTATATTTTTTTGCAATCATACTAGATATGAATGGTGATGCGATCATAGAAATTGCAAATGTAGATTGCAAAATCCCATATTGATAATCTGTAATTTTTAATATTTGTTTCGATATATATGTCAACCCTACAGATAATATAGGATTTGATGTGAAGTTAACAATTATACCTATAATTAATATATTCAAAATTAGCCTTTTACTTTTAATAAAATCAATACCCGTTAAGAAGTCATTTAAAAACGAATTTAGGTTTATTTTTTCTGGTTTATCATTTGTTTTCTGCATTTCTAACATAGACTCACACATAAATGAAAGAAGAAAACTTATAGCATTAATTGTCAATATTATGAATATATTAAAAACTTCTAATAGAATACCAGCTATAATGGGTGAAATCAAATTTGCTATATTCATAAACATCGTGTTAATACCATTAGCATCCGCCAATTCATAATTTTCTGCAATGGAAGGTATAACTGTTCCTATTGTAGGATTAAACATTGAGGAAATAGTCGAAAGTAAAACTGATAAAATATAAATTTGAGTTAATGTTAAAACGCCATTTATTTTGAAAATGATAGCATAAATTACAACAATTGCTGCGCTTAGTAAATCTAACATCATAAGTAATTTCTTTCTATCAAACCAGTCGGCAATGACACCTGCAATATTGCCAAATATTATTTGAGGTACTAAAGTAATAGCCAATACTGATGCAAATTTCGTTGCAGAACCCGTAATTTTTAAAGCGTACAACGATAATGCAAATTTTGCATTTCACTTCCAATAAGAGATACAAATTTTCCAGTAATAAGAAATAAAAAATTCTTTTTTCTAAAAATAGAGAGATTCATCTATTTACCTCCAGTAAGTATTTATATCAATTGACGCATCTTAAAAGTCAAACATGCCTTTAAAGCTGTAACTGTATCGTTTCTGTTTTTTTATGCAGATTAAGTATCAATTTCCAAATTGGTTAATAATTCATTACCTATCTCTAATTCATAATCAATATTAATATATATGTTACGTCCTCATAAGATACTATAATGGATAATAACGTGTCTTTCCTTTCTTATAATTTAAATAAATTTTTAATAAGTCAAAAAGCGATTATTTCAAATTGAAATTTTCTTTCCCGCAGACTTTTTTATTGTAAAAATGTTTGCAAATATTGTATATTTCAATTATTATAACAGATGTAATTATATAAATAAATGTAGTTAAAACAACGTTTAAATGCATATTGCTAAAATATACGTCAGTATAATCTATCATAATTCCAGCATCTGTAAAGAAATGTACAATTGCTGCGATATATATGTTCTTCGTTCTTAAATAAAGATAACTGAAAAATATACCCCATATAAAAAATATTTAAAGTACTAAATATTTCTATATTTTTAACACTTAATACAGGTATATGCGCAATTGTAAATAAAAAACTTGTAATAATAACAGCAATCATCATTCTAAGCTTTTTATTTTTTAGTATAATTGTATCTAAAATTTTATAATACAAAATTACTCTAAATAATAATTCTTCGCCCAACCCTACAAAAACAAAATAAAAATTTTGAAAAATTAATGTTGCATAGCTTTTCCCTGTATTCCATATAAAATAATATCTTATCCGGAATACATTTAATAATAGTATTGTTAATATCAGTAATAACAAGGTATAAACTGTTAATTCAAGAATTGATTTTAAGGATAATTTTACATAATTCATAAAATTAAATTTTTTTAACAAATATATCGCAATGATTAATAATGTAATCTGTATAATATAATTCACTATTGTTTTTGTATTTGGATTATTGCTTTTTAATATAAAAATTTCTATTCCATATAAAATTGGATATAATGCTAGTACAATAGCAAGTATAATTAGAATTATTTTCAGTAATTCTTTTCCTTTTATCATATCAAATCTTCCGTTCATAAAATAATTTAACTCTGTTCGCATTTATTAAATAATTTTAAATAATAATATTTAATGATAAAATATCCTTCTATTAAAACAACCGAAATTATTAAAGAAGCTATTTGGAAATAATATTTTTTATCGACTATTGCCATAATCGGAAAATCGTAATTAAAATGCATTATGCAAGCTAAGTAAATATTGTTAGTTCTTAAAAATAAATAACTAAAGTAAATACCGGATATAAATACTTGTAAAAGCATATAAAAATCATAATTTTGCATTGAAAGATGTCCAATTGAAAATAATATATTTGTTAATATTATACTAAATATTGTTTTCAGAGTATTATTTTTAAAATTAGATATTTCAAGAATTTTTAAATAAAGTATTATTCTAAATAAATACTCTTCTGCTAAAGCAACCAACATAAATAAGGCTACTTGTAATATTGCGACAATATAATCTAATTTACTCCATTCTTTAATAGCATATTTAAGCTCAGTCCATAAAAAATTATTGCTGAACATACTTAGTGCATACTTAGTACATATAAATAGTAATATTGTAAAGGCAATTAGTTTTATAATTGCCTTTACAGATATCTTTATATATTTCGTATATTTAAACCTTTTTAGCAAATATAACGCCAAAAACAACATCAGAATTTGTATAGTATAATTATAAATTAAATTACTACTTATTCTAAGAAATGGATCATTATCTTTTAGATTAAAAAAATGGTATATACCTTCAAACAAATATGTCATTATAAATTTAGAAAAATATAAAGCCATTTCAAAAATAAAGTATAAAAAAATTAAAATATTAAGTTTTTTAAACATATATTTCACCTCGTTATTCAATTTTAGTTTCAAAAACTATTAATCAATATTTCAATACAAATTAATTTAAAAAAATACGGAATTTATTCGAGTACACTGAAAAAATAGTTAATCTTTGAGTTGCCATACAATATGCGATATTATTTTAGATATTAATATCTATGCATATTTATCAATTCTTTAGACAAGCTTACAATGGTCTGATAGGCTAATAATGGCTCACCACCATACCAAGAGACTGAAATATTTTTATACCTACTTATATTTTTAGTAACAAATTCAATCAATAATTTTTGTACATCATCAGACATAAATGAATTTTCGTGTATTTCATAACAATATTTACATCTGAAATTGCATTGCAATGTAGGGGCTATAGTCAGGCCTAATGAACTACTTCCATATCTCATGACTTTTTCAAAAAAATTCATATATCCAATTTCATCTTCATTATCATTAATGACAAATCCACCATTATATAAGTCTATCGACATTTTTTCGTCATAATCAGTATCATTATTCTTAATTTTTAAATATGTTTCATAATGGTCTTCATCAATTCTCGCATAAGCATTACTTAGCGAATTATATAAATATTTACTTCCATCAATATCAAGTTCAATTGTAAATTTTGATGGTTTCATAAATTATAACCTCATTTCCTCTCTATTTAACCAGATTTCATTATCCTAACGCTTTTTCAGCAAGTACTCCCGGTCCTGCTTCATCGGTTACAAGGTATTTTTGTGGAATTTGCTTAAATGTCATATATTTATGAGGAATTATGAACGTGTTTGTTAATAAAATCGCAATTGTTAGAATAATTAGAATTAATTTTCTCAATTTACTCACCTCGCGGAATTGATAAAATTTTTGTTTTTAATACATACCGTTAAGCCAATCGAACTAATCTTTCTGGATTTTATTATAGTATCTTTATATTTTTTTGTAAAAGTAGTATAATATTTAAAAATAATTGTAATATTTCACCAAAGCAATATATTCCCCTAACTTGCGTTTTTTCTTATACTTTTATATACCATCAAGTAAAAAATACAAAATTGTAACTAATTGTTACAAGGTGGTGTTATTGTTGGATCTTTATATAGGAAGTAAAATAAAGGCTTTGAGACTTCAAAAGAAAATTTCTCAAAGCCAATTATGCGATAATTTTATGAACAGAGTTTGGTCCACATTAATCATTTCCTTTCTAACCTCCTGTATCATAGTTTTTTTCCAATTCTATAAAACAGGATTTTTGATTAATGTGGATCACTTTTTTGTCATCATTAATTCTTTATTTGGATTAATTTCATTTTAACATTAATAATTTGTTGTAATTACATTCCCATCCCTTATTTCCCATACTTCTTCCCATCCAGCAATGTCGTCTTTATTGTGGGTTACCATTATGCATGTTTTGTCCTTAAATCTTTGCTTGATTAAAGATAGTAACTCTTTCTTTGCTTCCACATCTAAAAACTTCGTAGGTTCATCAAGTAGAAGAACATCAGGTTTACATAAAAGAGTTCGAGCAATTGCAATTCGTTGAATTTGTCCACCTGATAAGCGCACTCCATGTTCTCCGATTGGTGTATCATATCCATAAGGTAAGTTATCTGCAATCTTATCTACATGTGTCTCCTTCATTACTTGGTTAAAAAATTCTTCTGAAACATCAGCTGCAGCATAGCAAAGATTATTGCGAAGGGTATCATTAAACATTATTGACATTTGACCAATTAGTCCTATTCTATTTCTTATATCGCTTAAATGAATTAAATTTAAATCAATTCCGTCTATTTTGATAACACCTTTTTGTGGTTTATACAATGCTAATATTAACTTGAAAATAGTTGATTTACCAGCTCCATTGGGACCCATAATCACAATATGCGAACCTTGTTTTATATTAAAAGCCATACCGTTAAGTACAGGATGAGCACTCCCATTATAACAAAAAGATACATGATCAAACATAATATTTCCTTTAATTTTATCAATATGTACTGTTCTTTGTGAATCATCTTCGGTAGTAAGCATCTCTAGTTCTATGACTCTTTCTAAAGCAGAATACGCACTTTGCATTGAATAGCCTGTGGTCCCTAGTAAATTAATATTAGAAGTCAGTCGTGATACATAGCTAGTATATGCAACATATGTGCCAACAGTAAAAAAGCGTTTCGTAATTAGCCAAGTTGCTAAGCCAAGTACTGCCACACTAAGAGCATTGTTTACAAATGCAAGACCCTCAGTTGATATATTCATACGTAACGACTGTTTGATGGATGTTTGACTTGCTTTAGCCATTTGATTATGTATAGATTTTACCTCTCTATCTTCTGAACCAACTGTTTTTATTAAGCTAACACCTGATATTACACGTTGCATGTCTTTACTTACCAAGGCATTCTGTTCTAATAATCTTTTAGAAGTATTTCTAATACTTTTCGATGCAGCTGTTGATATCCATATTAAAAAAGGTATAAAGACAAATACGAGTAATGTTAAATAAATATTTACAGTAAACATCATTACTATCGTAAATATGGTTTCTAATGCACCAATAACAATATTGCTCATAGTAACTGAAAAAAATGACCCAATTTTATTTGCTTCATCAATTCTTGCCATAATATATCCAGTATCTGCATTATCAAAATATTCCATTGGCAGGTGAAGAACTTTTTGTATTAGTGATTTCCTGATGTTTAACAATGACTTTTGATCAAACAATGAAAAATAGTAACGTGACAATGTTGTAGAAATCGATTTAACTATGTAAAGTATAATTATACTAATCAACAGAATTGGTAAAATACTTAATTCATATTTGGGGATAACATTATTAAGTATATATTGAATAATAAGCGGTATTGGTAATAATGCTACAGAACTTAATAACATAAAAATTGAAGAAATGTAAAAATACTTTAAATATTTAGATATATATGGAACCAATTTACTTGCTAAAGCCAAGCTTTTTATTTTTTTCATTTAAAAACCCCTTTCTTTCAATTGTTCTTCAAATGATTTTAAACTTAATGGATCATATAAGCAATATTGTGTATCAGTTTAATTTTCTTACAGTATTCCTTGAAATTTTTAATTCCCTGGCTATAGCCTGTTGAGACATTTGATGTACTGTATACATTTCTCTGATCTTTTGGTATAAATTCACGTCGATAATCACACCTTCCAACCTCCTGTAAAATCTATCTTGTATAATAAATTCTACAGGTTTTTTTGTGAAAAGTGGATCACTTTTTCGTTAGCACAAAGCCATTTTTTGCTCACTTTTATATTAGCATATACAACCTTTGTTTACCTCTAATTTAAAGATGTTAAGATGCTTATTATTCCCAATATATAGATGATGATATAGAATATCCAGATAATATTGTCAAAAGCCCTATTACATTCGATGATATTATATTCCTATTTAAAATTCCATTAAACGATAAAATAGAAATTATAGCAGATGGCAACATAAAAGAAATAAAATTCCAGATATCAAATTTTAATTTGCTGTCATTAATAGGTTTATATAACAACTTTGAAAAACCTATCAAGATACCAAAAATAAAATAAATTAATGATATGTTCAAGAATGCCATACGTATGTTAAATGTCTGTGAAAGCACTAAATCTATTCTATTAACTATTAAATTACTAATTAATAAATAAAAATATATTAAAATAATATAAAATATTATATAAACTATTCTCCTCATTTTTAGTATACTAACCCCCTTTAGTTTTAATTTATTTTTTATATATAATACATGCTTTTTAAATTGATAGCAGCGAATCATCTCTCGCATTTTATGAGTGAGAAATGATTCGCTAAATTTTATTATAAATTTATGTGGTTGGATAAAGAGATACTCCGACACATTCACCATTAGTAAGATATAACTGCCAAACATCTCTAGTACCACGGTGTAATGTGATAAAAGATGTAGAACCATATCCATAATAAGTTTGTGTTATATCTACAGGTTCCCAACCATAACTTTCTAAACTATAATAATAAGAATCAGAAGTTGGATAAAACCACTTTGTATAACCTATAGCTTTTTCGTCATAATTGAAACCATCTTGGGCGATATAAACTTTTCTGTCAGAAGCCGATACAGTTGGATCTGTTTCATACCAACCTCCAGAAACTGCAGAAAGACCATGTAATTCATTGCCCGTTACATCACTAGTATATGAATTCCAATATATGTTAGAATAAGCTTCAACACTGATGCTTGGATCCCATTTAGTCCTATAATCACTTCCATCATATTCAGGAGCATATATTAGTGTTGTCTTATATGTTTTATATATATTGGATCCAATTTTATATTCAGATAAAAGTTGTGTTGTATTCATTGCCTTAAATTGTTTAATATTACCTGTATTCAAATCTTTAAATACCCATTCAGGATTTCCATTGAATTTTATATCTGTTATTCCTGCCTTAGCTCGTTTAATTAAAGTATTCAAGTTGTTAATTTCCTCATGTTCTACTAGTATGACTTTTTTGTCGGACGAGTTGGTATTTTTAAAATCATTAGCAAAAACAAAACTAAAAGACAAAATTGAAAGAAGTACAACACTTAGTAGTAATGAAACTAATTTTTTTAACATATTTTACATCTCCCCTTTTTATAGTCTCTATGCTTTTTTGGTACCAAAAAGCATAGAGACTACATTTTTATTTACAGTAATGGCGCCAATTTCTGTTAATGTTGTTATAAACTAGTCCAATAGAATGAACTAAAAAAGTCATTTTTTAGTAAAATTTAAAATAGTAATTATTTTGGTTTAATACTTATTCTAACATGCGTTTGTAATGATCTTATATTTTATATTCTAATATTTTTATAATATAATTAGTTAGCTTAATTAACATCGATTTTCAGTATGTAATATCTTGTTACTTAACAAAACGCTTTTTCAGCAAGTACTCCCGGTCCTGCTTCATCGGCTACAAGGTATTTTTGTGGAATTTGCTTAAATGCCATATATTTATGAGGAATTATGAACGTATTTGCTAATAAAATCGCTATTGTTAGAATAATTAGAAGCAACTTTCTCAATTTACTCACCCCACTGAATTGATAAAATCTTTATTTTTGCATAACATTAAGTTATTTTTATATATGCCGTTAAGCCAATCGAACTAATCTTTCTGGATTTTATTATAATATCTTTATATTTTTTTGTAAAAGTAGTATAATATTTAAAAATAATTGTAATATTTCACCAATGCCATATGTTTTTCTGCATTTGCGTTTTTTCTTATACTTTTATATGCCATCAAGTAAAAAATACAAAATTGTAACTGATAGTTACAAGGTGGTGTTATTGTTGGATCTTTATATAGGCTCTAAAATAAAGTCTTTGAGGCTCCAAAAGAAAATTTCTCAAAGCGTATTGTGCGATAATTTTATGAATAGAGTTGTTTTAAGCAGGATTGAGAATAATAAAGCTTTACCTTCCTTAGAACAACTTATTCACATATCTGAAAGGCTTGAAGTACCTTTAAGTTATTTTATTAGCGACGTTAAATACGATGAATTAATAGAATATATTGATAACTCATCTTCTATCATCAGCGATTTATTTAATAATCAGAATTATTATGAAATAGTAAAATTAATTGAGTACAATCATGATGAATTTTTAAAAGCACAAGATTTTAACAAATATTATTATGCTGGCGCGTCTTTTTTTAATATAGGGCTATATGAAGATGCCTTAAAATATTTAAAAAGATATATTAATTTATTTCTTAAATCAAAGGAAGATATTCAAAAGCAGAATATAGATAATTTTTGCCAGGCTTTAAATATACTATTTAAAATAATGCTTAAAAATCATAATTATGAAAAAGGAATATGCTATTTAGAACTCGCTAAAAAATATTTATACGAACTTGATTCTTTAAATCATTCTATCTGCTTTATTATACATAATAATCTAGCTTATCTTTATCTTAATACTAATCAATTTCAAAAAGTTATAAATTTACTAGAAAGTTTTATCAATACACATGACAATTTTATATATGTAAGAGCAATGCCGCACATTTATATGTCTTTAAACATAGCTTGTTATAATATGGGTGATTATGATAAGTCTATTAAATATATTGAAAAGGCAATATTGTTGTTTAAGTACTTTGAAGATGAATATGATGCTGGAAAATGTCTTTTGAACTATATAAATTCCCTACGATATAGCGGTAACTTTGATAAGGCTTTTGAAATAATCAATAGATGTAAAAATGAATACAAGAAATATAATAAACTATACTTAAGCTTTTTCATTCAGGAAATGATATTATATTTTAATATGGGCAATTATGACAAAGTAATTGAGATTTCAAAGCAGATCGAAATCCATCGACTCTCTGAGATGAGTAAACATAATTATGAATTTATGATGGGCCATATAAAATATTTGAATAATGACTTTAATAGTGCTTATGGTTTACTTAAAAAGTGTGAAAAGTATTTTTTAAAACAATGCTATTATCGCGATTTATTGCTGCTTTATAATGATTTATACTGCATAACAAATGATATTTCTTATAAGGCAAAATCTAATCAACTTATAAACAAAGTCGGGAGAAAAAATATAGTGATGGATTCATGAAATGGTCCATCACATATTGACTATACAAGTTTTTTCTCATCTTTAACTCTTTCAAAAAGTGGCGACATCTGCCTCAATCTATCTACTATTTTAGGCAGTTTATTTATTACCGTATCGATTTCTTCTTCCGTATTTTCTTCTCCTATGGTAAGTCTCAATGAACCATGGGCTATTTCTTCTGGTAGGCCAATTGCTAATAGCACATGTGACGGATCAATACTGCCTGCTGTACATGCAGAACCGCTGGATACGCAAATTCCTTCCATGTCAAGACTTAATATAAGTGATTCGCCATCAACAAATTCAAAAGAAACATTGACATTTCCAGGCAGCCTTTTATTTGGATGTCCATTTAGGCGGGTATATGGTATTTTGAGTATCCCATCTATAAGCTTATCTCTAAGCATTGTCAGTTTCTTTATGTGTTCATCGATGTTTTTAGTGATAAGTTCTATCGCTGTGCCAAATCCAACAATTCCGGCGACATTTTCTGTTCCTGCCCTTCTATTTCTTTCTTGGGCTCCACCATGTATCAACGAATCAATTCTTACTCCTTTTTTAATGTAAAGTGCACCGACTCCCTTCGGCCCATATATTTTATGCGCCGAAATTGACAGCATATCAACATCCAGTTTTTTTAAATCGATAGGTACATTGCCAACTGCTTGTACTGCATCTGTGTGAAATAATATACCTTTCTCGTGTGCCACTTTGGCAAGTTCCTCTATAGGCTCTATTGTGCCAATCTCGTTATTTGCATACATTATAGAAACAAGTATTGTATTATCTTTTATTGCATCTTTTAAGTCGTTGGGATCTACTAATCCATACTCATCTACAGGCAAATAAGTTATCTCAAAGCCTTGTTTTTTAAGGTACTGGCATGTATGCAGTATTGCGTGATGTTCTATGCTGGTGGTTATTATATGGTTCCCTTTATTTTTAAGAGCATATGCAGCACCTATGAGCGCCCAATTATCTGCTTCGGTACCTCCGCTTGTAAAAAAAATTTCCTCTGCGCTAGCGCCAATCGCAACCGCCACTTTATCTCTAGCTTCTTCAATTGCCTTTTTAGCCTCTTGTCCATAAGAGTACAGTGCTGACGGATTGCCAAAACGATTATCAAAAAATGGCATCATCGATTTTAAAACTTCCGATCTTATTGGGGTAGTTGCTGCATTGTCAAGATAAATCCTATTCATAAAAACCTCCTATATATAATACATATAAGAATTTTTCTGTATCATTTTTTTGTAGTCATCAACCATATCTTGTAGCGTTATTGAATCAATTACTTTATTTATAGCATCTCTGATTTTTTCTAATACTACTTTTGTTGGACATCCCCCTGATCTGCTACACTCAAACGGTAAGTCTTCTACAACACAATCTGAAGGAGCAAGTGATCCTTCCAAAGTTCTAATAACGTCACCTACAGTAATCTTATCAGGCGGAGCCGATAGCATATACCCGCCTTGTGCTCCACGTATACTTTTTACCAAATCAGCTTTTCTCAAAACAGCAATAAGCTGTTCTAAATAATGTTCTGATAAGCCTTCATTTTCTGCTATAACCTTTAATGATATCGGTCCCTCACCATAATACAAAGCAAGCTCAAACATAGCTTGAACTCCATATCTCCCTTTTGTTGATAATTTCATATAGACCCTCCTTAATACCGACTATTTTGCTCGGATTTCTATAAAATAAGATAACATTATAATATAGTTTTGTCAACAACTTATATAACATATAAAAGTCAAATTTTATTATATCCCTAAAAATAATAATTATCCTTCTGCATCATTGCTCTCTCTTAGGAATCTAAGCCATTCAGATATTTTCTTTTCATACCCCATTGTAGATGGATTGTAATATTTTTTTCCTATTAATTCGTCTGGAAGGTATTGTTGTTTTACATAATGATTTTTAAAATCATGCGCATACTTATATCCAACACCACGTTTTAAATTTTCAGCACCTTTATAATGAGCATCCTGAAGGTGCTTTGGAACAGCGCCAGTTTTTAGATTTTTAATATCATCAAGTGCACTATCTATACCTATTATAGATGAGTTGCTTTTAGGTGCACAGGCAACATAAATTGCAGCTTGTGCAAGTATTATTCTGCCCTCAGGCATCCCGATTTGATTTACTGCTTGCATAGCAGATACTGCTATATTAAGCGCATTGGGATCTGCATTTCCAACATCCTCTGCTGCACAAATAACTATTCTCCTTGCGATAAACAGCGGATCTTCTCCGGCGTATATCATCTTTGCAAGCCAGTACAATGCAGCATCAGGATCAGACCCCCTCATGCTTTTGATAAAAGCGGAAATAGAATCATAATGATTGTCACCATCTTTGTCATACTTTAAAGCCTTTTTTTGAATGCATTCTTGGGCTACTTCTATGTCTATGTCAATTACTCCATTTTCATCTCTCTCTGTAGTTAAAAATGCTAGCTCTATTGCATTAAGTGCAGTCCTTGCATCACCATCAGAATATGTAATTATATGATTTAGTGCATCATCCGTAATCTTAATCTTTTCCTTTCCAAGTCCACGCTCTTCATCGTTTAAAGCTCGCAAAACTATTTCTTTTATATCTTCATTGCTAAGTGGATAAAGTTCAAATATCATTGATCTAGATACTAAAGGTCGAATAACCTCAAAATATGGATTCTCAGTCGTGGCACCAATCAAAATTATTGTTCCATCTTCAACATACGGAAGCAGTGCATCCTGCTGCGATTTATTAAATCTGTGTATCTCATCAACAAATAATATGGTTCTTTTTCCATACATAGACAATCTGTCTTTTGACTCATTTACTATTTTCTTTATATCTGCAACTCCTGATGTTACAGCATTTAATTTTTCAAAACTAGATTTCGTCGTATTAGCTATTATATTTGCAAGCGTTGTCTTACCTGTACCAGGAGGTCCATAAAATATTAACGATCTGACTCTATCCGCTTTTATAGCTCTATATAGAAGCTTGTCATGCCCTAATATATGCTTTTGACCAACAAACTCATCAAGAGTAGTTGGCCTCATCCGATCTGCTAACGGCGCATTACTATGTTTAAAATTATTATGAGCAAATTGAAACATATCCATAATTTTCACCTTTTTCATACATCTTATAGAAGATTTTAAGCTATCGTTTAAACATTTCAGCACTATTATACTATATAAGTGAAGATTCACAAAAACAATTTTATTTCTTGATTATTAAGTATTAAAAAATGCCATCAAAAATGATGACATTTACCCTCCCAATGTTATATCTTGCTTAGAATACCATTCAAGCGCTTCATAAAGATGCTGAGGCTTGAAATCCGGCCAGTAATCATCAATAACATAGAAATCAGAATATATTGACTGAACAGGCAAAAATCCGCTTAATCTTCTCCTACCGCCCCATCTTATAATCAAATCTATTCGTGAAATATCTTTTGATGAAATTAAATCTAGTATATCTCTTTTTTCTCCATTGCTTAAAGCTTTTAATGCACTATTCAAATCCCACTGCCAACCATAATTAACAAGAAAATTGACTTTCATTTTCCCCTCACCAATTCTCTTACGGCTTAAATATGGCAGCAATTCTTTTGGAAACATAGGAGAATTATAGTTTCCTATGACTAAAAGTTCTGCATCTTCTTTTTCTAGCATTTTAACAGCATCTACACAAGCTTTTTTAAATGCTTCTGTCTGAACAGAAGGTCTTTTTGTATTATCCTGTGTAAAACCATAAAATGTTAATTCTTTAACACCAAGCTCACGGCATAACCTGTAAAGTGCAATTCCAGGTTCCAATCCATATGAATAGCCTGCTTCTTTCGGCATATTTTTATTTTGTGCCCATCGTCTATTTCCGTCAGGAATAATTCCGATGTGATTTGGAATGCGATACAATTTTGTCCTCCCTTTCATTGTTATTATAAATACATTTTTTCCATTTAATGATTAATTATACAAAGTTATTATTATCAGAAAATATATTAAAACTTAAAATAAAAAAACTGTTATGCATATTTGCAATAACAGTCTTCAATCCCTATATACATTTATAATTCTATTTTTTATTAGACTATATGTTTCTATTTATAAAATCTTCAAAATCAGACTTTGGTCTCGCACCTACAATTTTGTCAACCATTTTTCCATCTTTAAAAAGTGCAATAGTCGGAATGCTCATTATCTTAAATTGCACTGCAAGTTCATTTTCATCATCTACATTGATTTTCCCGACTTTAACTTTTCCTTCATAGTCATCTGCAAGCTCTTCAATTATAGGTGATACCATTCTGCATGGACCACACCATTCTGCCCAAAAATCTACTAAAACCGGTATATTAGAATTAACAACCTCTTCCTGAAAATTATTTTTTGTTATTGTTACCTCTGCCATTTTTCTACCTCCTAATATTTATATTTTTTTAACAACAGGTTTTTATTGGTAATTATTATCCTATTGCTATAATATTTTATACCTTTAAATGAAATAGATGTCAATAGCAATGAGATACTACATCTATTATTTAAAAAAATATTATCCTTCTTAAGAAAATTTAGATAAACCATAAAACGTATAGAAAAAGTAATTTCTGTTTTATTTCATAAATTTCATAAATGTATCCACAAGCTCATCAATCATATCATCTTGCTTCTCTGTATTAATAGCATCCTTCACACATCCCAAAGTATGACTTTTCAGCAATATCTTTCCTACGCTATTTATTGCTGATCTTACAGCAGCAACCTGTATAAGAACATCAACACAATATGTGTCCTTTTCAATCATTTTCTGAATTCCCTTTATCTGGCCTTCAATTTTTTTTAGCCTTCTAAGTAAATCCTCTTTGTCATCATGGTAAGAATTCATAATTTACCTCCTATACCCCTATCAGGTACAAATTTAGTATAAGTCTACTATTAAAATTTGTCAACATAGTTTTTAATTTTTATATCCTATTAAGTCCTTTATAACCTCACCTGCTAGTATAAAACCAGCAACAGGCGGTACAAAAGACACACTTCCTGGTATTTGCCGTCTCTTAACACACGTCCTCTCCTTGTTTGTACATATACATTGCTCTTTGCATGTTTCAACATCTAAAAGAGGTCTAATAGGCTTTTCCTTAGAATAAACGACTTTTAATGATTTTATACCGCGTTTTCTAAGTTCGTATCTCATAACTTTTGCAAGGGGACAAATACTAGTCTCGTATAAATCAGCAACCTCAAATTTTGTAGGATCTAGTTTATTTGCTGCACCCATGCAGCTTATAATCGGTATGCCCATCTCATTGCATTTAACAACAAGGTCTATTTTTGACGAAACTGTGTCAATCGCATCAACAACATAATCGTAATCATGAGATAATAACATATTGCTGTTTTCGCTGCTATAAAATGTTTGATAAGCAGTAACTTTAAGATTAGGATTTATCTCTAAAAGTCTTTCTTTCATCACTTCAACTTTGGGCTTGCCAACTGTTTTTCTTGTTGCATGTATTTGTCTATTTATGTTAGTTAAGCAAACTGTATCATCGTCTACAATTACTAATTTACCCACACCACTTCTTGCTAAAGCTTCGGCTGTATATGAACCTACACCGCCCATACCAAAGACTGCAACAGTACTTGTTTTTAATTTTTCCAAATTTTCTTTGCCTATTATTAATTCCGTTCTTGAAAAAGCGTGTAGCAATGTAAATTCCTCCAATAAAAAAAATCCCCATAGTGCCGTTTAGTCGGTGGTTTTGAACCTGCTCTCGCAGGTGGGTGCCCTCCTGATAACTTCATATGTCCATTCAAAGATGGCTTATATTCCATTACCAGAGCCCAAGCTCCCTTTTCTATGTGTGTTGGCTCAAAACATTAACCGCATTTCACGCACACCATAGGGTTTCTATAAATATATTAGCACATTTTATTGGATTTTTCAAGGTTAAACGTTTATAGGTCAACCTTTATATGCAATTCATCTAACTGCTCTTTAGATACTTCTGATGGTGCATCAGACATCAGATCGCATGCATTTTGAGTTTTCGGAAATGCGATTACATCTCTAATATTGTCTGTTCCAGTAAGAATCATAGTCAATCTATCAAGGCCATATGCGATGCCACCGTGTGGAGGAGCACCATATTTAAAAGCATTTAATAAAAATCCAAATCTCGCTTCGGCATCCTCATCAGTAAAACCAAGAACCTTAAACATCTTCTTTTGTAATTCTGTATCATGTATTCTTATGCTGCCGCCGCCGATTTCCATTCCATTTAAAACAATATCGTATGCCTTTGCTCTTACGCGTCCCGGGTCCTTGTCAAGCATTTCTATGTCCTCGTCTTTTGGAGCAGTAAAAGGATGATGCATAGCAACAAATCTTTTTTCTTCTTCGCTGTATTCCAACAATGGGAAATCTACAACCCATAAAAACTCATATTTGCTTTCGTCAATGAGGTTATATCTTTTTCCCATTTCCAGCCTTAAATGCCCTAAAGCATCATAAACTACCATATTGTTTTTGTCAGCAACTATTAGTATTAAATCGCCTTTTTCGGCTTCCATAACATTTACAACTTGTGTCATTTCATCGTCTTTTAAAAATTTAGATATCTGTGACCTAGGACCGTCATCTAGCATTTGTATCCATACAAGCCCTTTTGCTTTGTATGTTTTTACATATTCTACCAGTTCATCTAATTGCCTTCTAGGCATAGATGCTGCACCTTTTACATTTATCCCTCTTACTGACCCGCCATTTTGTACGGCATCTTTAAACACTTTAAAATCAGAATCAGCAAATATAGAAGACAGATCTTTTAATTCCATGCCAAACCTCATATCAGGTTTATCAGACCCAAATCTATTCATAGCTTCTTGCCATGAAATTCTCTTAAATGGCACTTCCAAATCTATATCCAATATCTCTTTAAATATACGTGCTATCATCTTTTCATTAAGAGCAATAACATCATCTTCTTCAACAAACGACATCTCCATATCAATTTGAGTAAACTCTGGTTGCCTGTCTGCTCTTAAATCTTCATCTCTCAAGCATTTTGCAATTTGATAATATCTATCAAAACCTGATATCATCAAAAGCTGTTTAAATATTTGCGGTGACTGTGGCAGAGCAAAAAACTTGCCAGGTTGAACTCTGCTGGGAACTAGATAATCTCTTGCCCCTTCCGGTGTGCTTTTAATAAGCAGAGGTGTTTCTATATCGATAAAACCATTTTTATCTAAGAAATCTCTCACAATTCTCGTAATCCTATATCTAGTCATCAAAATTTTCTGCATTGAAGGTCTTCTTAAATCCAGATACCTGTATTTCAATCTAATTGCCTCAGACACATTATTTCTATCTTCAACCATAAATGGCGGTGTTTCAGCTTTACTTAAAATTTTAAATTCGCTTACGTAAATTTCTATGTTTCCAGTCTCTAAATTTGGATTTATGTTTTCATCAGATCTTCTTACTACTTCACCAGCAGCAGCCAAGACATACTCATTTCTTACATGTTGAGCTTTATCAAAAGCTTCTTTTGAAAGCTGTTCACTGCAGACTATTTGTATTAGGCCTGTTCTGTCACGCAATTCTAAAAATATCAATCCGCCTAAATCTCTTCTTCTTTGAACCCATCCCATAACTATAACACTCTTGCCTACATCCTCTAAAGTCAATTCACCACACATGTGTGTTCTTTTCATGCCAGATAATTGCTCTCCCATCAAATATACCTCCAATTATAATATTATTTTTTCATAGACATCATCTATACCAATTTCAATTTCCTCACCATTGTCCATATTTTTTAGTCTTACCACCTTATTTTTAAGTTCATCTTCACCTAAAATTATTGTATATCTGACATTTAATTTGTTAGCGTATTTCATCTGTGCTTTAAGACTCCTACCTATATTATCAATTTCTACAGAAATTCCCAAATTTCTAAGTTTAAGGGCCATAGAGAAAGCATACTTCTTTGCATCATTGCTTACAGTACAAATGAAAAGATCAGTTCTCTTTGGCAATGGTATCTCAATGCCGCTATTTTCCAATGTCAGCAATAACCTTTCGATGCCCATGCCAAATCCTACACCTGGTATAGATGGACCACCGCATTCTTCCACTAGGCCATCATATCTTCCTCCACCACAAACGGTACCTTGTGCACCTATATCATTTGAAATTATTTCAAAGGCTGTCTTCGTATAATAGTCAAGACCTCTAACTATCTTAGGATTAATAACAAATTTAAACCCGGCCTCTTTTAAATAAGATTGAAGATTTTCAAAGTGCTCTTTACAATCATCACAAAGATAGTTAAGCATTAAAGGCGCATCTTTCAATATTCTCTTGCAGCTCTCAACTTTACAATCAAGAACTCTCATCGGATTTATCTTATATCTTTCTTTGCAATCATCGCATAAATTTTCAATATTCTCACCTAAAAATTCTTTCAATGCTTTGTTATATTCTTTTCTGCAATTAGGACATCCAATGCTATTGATGTTGAGTTCTAAATTTTTAAGCCCTAGTCTTTTAAAAAGTGTCATAGCAACACTGATTACTTCAGCATCAGCAGATGCATCGTGTGCACCAAACATCTCAATCCCAAATTGATGGTGTTCTCTAAGCCTACCTGACTGAGGTCTTTCATATCTATAGACTGGCGTTATGTAGTAAAGTTTAACTGGCATCGCTTCTGCATAGAGATTGTGTTCTACAAATGCCCTAACAGCAGGAGATGTCCCTTCAGGCTTCAAAGTAATACTTCTTCCGCCTTTATCATTAAAAGTGTACATTTCTTTTCTGACAATGTCAGTTGATTCACCAACGCCTCTTAAAAATAATTCTGTATGCTCAAATCCAGGCGTTCTAATTTCCTTAAATCCAAAATTGTCACATATTTCTCTAATGATATTCTCTACATAATGCCATTTATAGACTTCTGAAGGCAATACATCCTTTGTTCCTCTTGGTGCTTTTGTAAGCATTAAATCAACTCCTTATAAAATTCCTTCGTGAATAGACTAATTAAATATAGAAAAATAAAATCTCTCAATCCCGCAAATAAATTGCAGGGACGAGAGACCTTCCCGTGGTGCCACCCTGATTACAACTCTTTCCTTTAACGCAGGTTTACGTATATGGCCTACATATCGACCAATATGCTAATAGGTGTCTTTCATAAAAGCAGTGATATAAAGATACTCTCAGTCGCGGTATCTTCTCCCTTATATATGTGCTTTTACTACTCTCCTACTCATCGCATCATCGTATTAAGCTATTTATCTGATATTATAGCTTTAATATATTGACGTGTCAAGATAATGTCAACATTATAAATTTGTGAGATTCCAATATTAAAATAAACTATTGCTTACTTTTTAAAATATTTATCAATCTCTCAAAATACTCTGGTATTGGAGCTTCAAATTCCATGTAAATTTTTTTAGACGGATGCACTAAGCCTAAAAGCTTTGAATGAAGCGCTTGTCCTAAAAGATTAAATCTTTGTTTTTTGTAGCCATACACTTCATCGCCTACAATTGGGTGTCCAATATAAGACATATGAACTCTAATCTGATGTGTCCTGCCTGTTTTTATTGTCGCTTCAATAAGCGAATTATTTTTATACCTCTCAAGAACTTTATATAACGTAAGTGCATACCTGCCATCTTCTGTCACAGCCATTTTCTTTCTTTCAACGTGATCTCTCCCA
>Ga0207747_1000853_pt1 | contig 27072 bp, 27 predicted proteins | sample HigsolmetaGSP11D_FD_184839 | JGI IMG/M metagenome (GOLD analysis project Ga0207747, IMG submission 184839) | High solid enriched microbial communities from the Joint BioEnergy Institute, USA - SP1-1-D (SPAdes) | ecosystem: Engineered > Bioreactor > SSF (Solid state fermentation) > Aerobic >...
GTGCGCCCGCTTCGGGTCGAACAGCGAGCTGTGGATGTCCACCCAGACCGAAGGGTGCTTCTCCCGGAAGTCCTCCGGCAGCTCGGTATAGGGCATCAGGTGAAACCACATCAGCTTCATGCGCGCCCCTCCAGCTTCGTTATGGTCGCGATCGGTCAGGCCGCCGCGTTGAGGCGAAGCTTAGGGGTCCTGCCGATGAGGCGGAAGAGGCGGCAGCGGCGCGGTCGCGCCGCCGCGATCAGGCGGCGTCGCCGCGGTTGGCGTGATCGGAGACCACCACGGGCTCCAGCCGCGCCTCCGCCTCGCGCTTCAGCCGGGCATAGCTGCGGGCGGAGAAAGGCAGCATGATACCGTAGATCAGCCCCGCCGCCGCCAGCGCCACCCAGGGCTCGGTCAGCAGCACGGCGACATAGATGCCGACGCCGAGCAGCAGCGGCAGCACGATCTCCGACGGCACCTTGAAATTCTTGAAGCTCCAGGTCGGCAGAGTGGAGATCATCAGCGCGCCGGACACCACCAGTATCACGGCGGACACCACCGGATGCCGCATGCCGGAAGCCAGCATCGCCCAGTCCCATTCCTGGAAGGCGAGCGAGGCAAACAACGGGAACAGCGCCAGCCCCGCCCCGGCCGGCGCCGGGACGCCGGTGAAGAAGCTCTGCGCATAGGCCGGCTTCGGCGGCGGCCCGGCAAGCGGCACCGCCGGCGCATCGCTCAGGGAGGCATTGAACCGCGCCAGCCGCAGCGCCGAGCAGACGGCGAAGAGCAGGCACGGTGCATAGCCCAGCCCCCGCGCCTCATGCAGCGTCCACAGATACAGCGTCAGCGCCGGCGCCACACCGAAGCAGAGGAAGTCCGAAAGGCTGTCGAATTCCGCGCCGAAGCGAGAGGTGCCCTTCAGCAGCCGCGCCAGCCGGCCGTCGATGCCATCGATCGCGCCCGCCACCACGATCAGCCCTGCCGCCTGCTCCCAGCGCCCGTCCAGCGCGAAGCGGATCGCGGTCAGCCCGGCGCAGAGGCCGAGCATGGTCATGATGTTGGGGATCAGCCGGTTGAAGGAGGGCCCGTGATAGCGCGGCCTGGTCCGCGGCCGGAAGCGGCGCAGCCGGCTGCGGAAGCCCGGCGCGCGGGCCTGGCCGGGGCCGGTGCCTGCCCCCTCTCCCCGCCGCTCGTCCTGCATAGTCATGTCTGCGCCGCCGGGCCGTGCCCGGCCGTGAGGTCCGCGATCACCGTCTCACCGCCGATCATGGTCTGACCCTCCGCCACCAGCGGCCGTACGCCCTCCGGCAGATACAGGTCGGTGCGGCTGCCGAAGCGGATGATGCCGAAGCGCTCGCCCGCCTGCACGGTTTCCCCTTCGCGGATGTCGCAGAGGATGCGCCGCGCGACCAGCCCGGCGATCTGCACCACCGCCATGTCGCTCCCGTCCGGCAGGCGGAGGGCGATGGCGTTGCGCTCATTGTCCTCGCTGGCCTTGTCCAAGGAGGCATTCACGAAGGCGCCGTGCCGATAGGCGATGCGCGTCACCGTGCCATCGGCCGGCACGCGGTTCACATGCACGTCCAGGACCGAGAGGAAGATCGCCACCCGCCAGCGCGGCTTCGGGCCGAGGCCGAGCTCCTCCGGCGGCACGGCGGGCATCACACTCACCACCTTGCCGTCGGCCGGGGCCAGCACCAGACCAGGACGGCCCGGCGGCACCCGTTCCGGATCGCGGAAGAAATACAGGCAGAAGCAGGTAAAGACGAAGCCGAGCCAGAAGGCCCAGGCCCCCAGAAGCAGTCCGCCCAGGACCGCCACCGCCACGCCGCCGATGATGAAGGGCCGGCCTGCCGGATGCGGCGGAGCCAGCACCAGCCGCAAACTGCGTCCGATCGCCATGGTGCCGGTTTATGGTGTGTTCACCACAGCCGGGCAAGGCTTGCGCTCGCCATGCCGCCCCTCACCCTCGGTCCCTTCACCGTCGCCCCGGATGGCGTCCTGCAGCCGCGCGAGGCCGGGCTGCGCCCCGCCCTGCGCTTCGCCTGGCGCGGCCGGCGCTGTGAGGCCGAATTCACCGGCAATTCCCTGCGGTTGGCAGCCATCGCCGCCCGGATCCCTTCCACGGCGGAGCCCGGCTCCGACCGGACCGGCGCCTTCACCGCGCTGGCCGCCCTGCCGCGCAGCCTGCCGCCGGGCTGGCGCCTCAGCCTGCTGCCGGACCACCGGATCAGGCTGGAGACCGCCGCCACGCTCAATACGCCGCCGACTGCGACCGCGCTGATCGCCAGCATGGTCCGCTTCGCTCTGGCGCTGGACCCCTATCTGGACCGGCTGGAATCCGCCTGCGGCACGTCATCCGGCACGGTGAAGACCTGGCCGGGATAGATCAGTTGCGGGTCGCGGATCTGCTCCCGGTTCGCCTGGTAGATCACCGTGTAGCGCACCCCATGGCCATAGGCGGCGCGGGCGATGCGCCACAGGCTGTAGCCGGGTTGGACCACGACGCGCCCGTTCTGGACCAGGGCCTCGGGCATGCGGTCGCGCTGGAAGGGCACCTCGATCCGCGCCGCCACCGTTCCGGAGGTCGTCAATTGGTCCAGCCGCAGCACGTGCCGGCCGAGGCTCGGCTGTTCCTGCGGGGTCAGTTGCCACCGGCCGGAGGCATCCGCCGCCGCATCGCCGATATGCTCCTGCCCGATATAGAGCCGCACCGTCGATCCCGGCGCAGCGGTGCCGGCGAAGCGGATCGCCCCGGCATCGTCGTAGTCCACCACCTCAAGGCCAAGGCCCTGCCGCCCAGCGGCCTCCGCCCCTTGCAGCAGGCGCGGCCCGGTGCCGCCGGAGCTGACGGGCGGCAGCAGCACTGCCATCGGCCCAGGCGCCGCCTCCCCGGCACCGGACGCACTGCCGAGACCCCGGCCATGCACCGCATCCTGCGCCATAGCCATGGGCTGCTCCGGCACCACCAGCAGCACGGTCTCCCGCCCCGGCACCGGATCCTGGCCAGGGCTGCGGGCCCGCAGCGCCAGCTCGCGCGCGCCGGGAGCCAGCGGCTCGCTCGGCAGGATCACCCATTCGCCGCGTGCATCGGCGCGGGCGCGGCCCAGCTCCCGCTCGCCCTCCAGCAACGTCACCTCCGCCCCTGGCGCCGCCCGTCCGGCGGTCACCAACATGCCGCGGGCGCCGACGCGCGCGACATCGAAGCTCGGCGGCTGGGGTGCTGCCTGGGAAGCGGGCTGGGAGGCTGGAGCCGGGTTCGCCGTGGTGGTCGCTGCCTGGGCAGGCGGGCGGGCGCTGCGGGTCTCTACGGCGGAACGCGACCGCATGGACGGGAAGGCTTCGGGCAACAGCACCCATCCGGTACCGACCGCGGCCACCGCGATCAGACCGAGCAGGCCTACCCGCCGCGCGATCACCGTCCGCATCATATCTGCGTAATTAGGCGCGCGACCGATTGCACCACAAGAGACAGATCACAGTCCGCGCAGAATTAGCCAAATCAAAAGCAAGGGCAGTCCGCCCGCAAGCATCCAGCCCAGGGGCAACCCGAACCGGCCGCCCAGCCGTGCCCCCAGCACCGGCCCGAGCCAGAGCGCCGCCACCGGCGCCGCCGCGGTCAGCCAGTCCACCGCGGCACCGCGCCCCAGCAGCGGCCCCGCCGCCAGCCCTGCCAGCCCGGCCGCAATCGGCAGGGTCGCCGCCAGCCCCCAGACCCCGCCACCCGCGAAGCCGCCGAGCGCCGCCGCCAAGGCCGCCGCAGCCAGCACCCGCCAGGGCCCGAAGGGCGCCGACATCCATATCCCTGCCAGCAGCAGCGCCGCGGCAAGACCGGCGCGGGCCGGGGAGGAGGCCTCCAGCAGCGCGGCGACGAGCAGCACCAGCGCCAGCAGGGCCAGGCCGCCGCGGCGCAGATCAGCCAAGTCGAGCGGCGCCCCCGCCAGCCACCAGCCCGCCCCCAGCACCATCAGCGCCACCCCGCCTGCGACCCAGGCCCGCCCCCGGCCGAGCAGGCTCAGCACCAGCCCGGCCATCAGCCCGGCCAGGGCCAGCATCGGCAGGCGTTCCGCCAATTGCCTGGGCGAGGCGGTCGGCAGGCCGAGGACCACCACCCAGCCCAGCGCCAGTCCGGCCCCGGCCCCCAGCGCGGCCAGGTCGCGCCGCCCGGCCAGCCGCAGCAGGCCGGCCCAGACCAATGCTGCCGCCAGGGCCACGACGGCACCCTTCCAGGGCAGGAGCGAATCGAGATGCATCGCCCGATGCTGCCGCAAACGGTTCGCGGCCGCACCGCCGGTCGTTATCCTGCGGCGCGACAATTCCGGCGCAGGGGGATCGCATGAGTGCTCGGCCGATGCGGCAGGTGAAAGTCTGGGATGGCTGGGTCCGGCTGGTGCATTGGTCCATCCCGCTGCTGCTCGGCCTGTCCTGGTGGAGCGTCCAGGCCGGGCGCATGGAGCTGCACTACCTCAGCGGCTACACGGTCCTGACCCTGGTGCTGTTCCGCATCGGCTGGGGCGTGATCGGTTCCGACACGGCCCGGTTCAGCCATTTCCTGCGCTCGCCCCTGGCGGCGCTGCGGCACCTCCGCGAGCTCGGCCGGCGCGAGCTGGAGCCGGAGATTGGCCACAATCCCGCCGGCGGATGGATGGTGCTGGTCCTGCTGCTGCTGCTCCTGGCGCAGCCGCTCACCGGCCTCTTTGCCGATAGCGGCTATGGCGATTACGGGCCGCTGGCGAAGCGGGTCTCCAGCGAGACGAGCGACTGGCTCACCGGCCTGCACCACCGCAATTTCAACCTGATCCTGGCGGCGGCCTCGCTGCATGTGCTGGCCGTGACGGCCTATGCCCTGCTGAAGGGGCAGAACCTGGTGTGGCCGATGCTGACCGGCCGCAAAACCCTGCCCGCCGCGACGGAGCCGCCCCGGCTGGGCTCCCCTTGGCGTGCCGCCGTGCTGCTCGGCGCGGCGGCGTTGTTGGTCTACGGCATCAGCCGGCTGGGCTGACCGGCACCGTAAGCCGGGCGCTCAGCGCGCCCGGAACTGGCGGTGGCAGCCGCCGCAGAATTGCGGCCCGGTCGCCTTGTAGGCCGCAGCGAAGCCCGCCCTGTCGCCGGCCGCGGCCGCCGCCTTCAGCGCGTCGAGCTGCTTCAGCAGGTTGGCGTTCGCGGTCTCGAAGCCGCTGCGATTGCTCCAGATGGCCGGCAGCGCCTTGGTGTCGCCATGGTCGGAGCCGGGCGGGAACAGCCCCGGCATCTGCCGGTACCAGGCGATCATGTCATCCACCCGCTCGGCCAGGGGCCGGACATCCCCGCCGGAGTCGATCACCGCCTTCATCGCATCCATATGTCCGCCCATGCGCTTGAGGCCGGCGCGCCGCTGCGCGATCACATCCCCCATCGCCCCTCCCTGGGCCAAGGCGGTGCCCGCCACCGCCACGACGCAGAGCGCCGCCATCCACAACCGCAAACCCATCAGTCCTCACCCCATTGCATTCAGCGGTAGCGATCATGCCACGCACCCCCCGCTTCCTGGCAAGGCGGGATCGCAACGGTCGGGCTGTAGCAAGCGCTGCTTTTTCAGGAGCCTTCCATGCCCAACAAGATTCGTTCCGTCGCCGTCTTCTGCGGCGCCCGCCCCGGGCATGACCCGGCCCATGCCGAGGCCGCCCGGCAATTGGGCGCCGGCCTGGCCCGCGCCGGGCTGACCCTGATCTATGGCGGCGGCGGCATCGGGCTGATGGGCCTGGTGGCGGAGGCCGCACTGGGCGCGGGCGGCCGGGTGCGCGGCGTGATCCCGGAGTTCCTGACCCGCGTGGAACGCCCCTACCCCGCGCTGACCGAGCTGGAGATCACCAGCAGCATGCACACCCGCAAGACGCGGATGTTCGAGCTCTCGGATGCCTTCATCACCCTCTCGGGCGGCCTCGGCACTTTGGACGAGACGGTGGAGATCATCACCTGGCGGCAGCTTGGCCTGCACGACAAGCCGATCATCCTGCTGGACGTGGCCGGCTGGGCACAGCCCTTCGTGGCCCTGGTCGAACATCTGATCCGCCAGGGCTTCGTGGGAGAGGCGCATCGCCGGCTCTTCGCCGTGACCGCGGGCGTGGAGGAGGCGCTGGACCTGCTGCGGGTCGCACCCAGCCCGGATACGGCGGCTTCGGCCAGCAGGCTCTGAGGCGCAGAACGCTGCACGCCCCCGCTTGCCCCGCCGCGCGACGAAGGCTATATCGCCGGCCTTGCCGCGCCGGTCCACGGTACGGCGGGTTCCCGACCGACGGAGCGTAGCTCAGCCTGGTAGAGCACTGTGTTCGGGACGCAGGGGCCGGAGGTTCGAATCCTCTCGCTCCGACCAGTTCGGGAGTAAAAAGCCCCTGCAAGTTCAAGGACTTGCGGGGGCTTTGCCTTTCCGGGCCACTGTGACCGGTTGATCCGGCGAACACGGAGGCCGCCGCATTCCCGGCGCGCCTGGCCGCCGGACCGCGCACATCCTCCGGTTCCCGATCGGCTGCAACGCCTGCCGGCGCATCGGCGGCCTCTCCGTCCCGGCCGCCTAGCGAATGTCGCCGCCGGAGCCTCCCGTCATCTCGGCTGCAGCAATGCTCTCGTCGTCCGGCGCGACGGTAATCGCCTCGCCTACCGGCCGCCAGATTGACGGTGCTTTGGTCCAGACCGTGTTCGGACGGTCAGGGCCATGCTGAGACATCCAGATGAGGAGGATGCCGACAAGCATCAGCAGGAATGTTGCAATCGTGGAGGCGCCGGGGATTGGGTTGCCTTCGCCGATAGTGACATGGCCGTCCTCCCCTGCCGGCCCTGGCAGTGCCGAGAGATAGAAGAGCACCGCGGCAAGCACGCTGAACACCACCACAAAGGGGACCGGGTGGCCGAAAACGTACCGGATGCCGTGTGTCAGTAGCCGCTCCGGCATCACGGCCCAGAACAGGAGGCTGCGATCCGCCGGATTTTGCACCTGGTTCATGGCAGCACCTTCTGGTCGGCATCCGCCATTGCAGGCAGCCTCCCCGCCGATTGGAATGCAACACCGCGTTACGAGCGGGTGCATGGAAGCAGGCTTCGGCCCCGCCCGTTCTGCCGGGCTGAAGCGAGTGGCCTTGTCCGGCCGGCCCGGCCGATTTCCGGAAACGCCGAGGTGCGCGGAGCGGGGCAGGTTTCATGCCCTGGAAACAGGGCCGTCGTCATACTGTCGTTGCCGGCTGCTATCCGGGGGCACGGGGGGGGGACATCGCTTGTCCCAGTGGCACCGGCCAGGAGACAGGTTTGAAGCCAACCATCCCACAAGGCCACTCAGTCCAGCGGACCGAGGGTCGCACCGTGATCCGCGATCATCGCGCCCTCCCCTGGCAGGGGTTCCAGGGCGTGGTCCCAACCGGGGCCGCGACGGCGGTGACCGATGCCCTCAAAGCCGGCGCGGAGACGGGCCAGGCGCTGCCTCGCATCACCGACCTGGCGCAGGCCCCGCTCCACGCCCGCCCATCCCGGCCATCCCACCATCTCACCCGGTGGCAGCCGATCGGCGCCGCGGCCGCCATGGCCTCTGCCGCTCACCAGCGGCGCCCCTAGCTTCACGCCCGCCTCTTCCCGAGGTCCCAGCGCCGCCGCATCGCCCTGTCGCCCATCCGCCAGGCACAGGACCGCCCCGGCCGTTCAGGCCCGGTCAAACCGGCGGCTCCGGCCGGACTCTCTCATTCCCCGTGCCGCCCGCGCGCGGCCCAGAGGATCAGCCGGTGCGCCGGCCAGGCCCAGGCGATGCCGGCAATGAGGAAATAGAGCACTTGCAGCGCCCAGTGCAGGCCGAGGACATGGTCAGCCAGCGCCACCACCACCCCGACATAGAGGAAGAATCCGAGCAGCCCGAGCGGAAGGGCAATAGCGGTGCGCGACATGGGCAGGGACATGGCCCAGCCGCGCGGCGCCGCCAAGCCCTCGACGGGGGGCGCCCATCAACCTCTCCGGTTGCAGCAGGGGCGGCGGATGCTTAGTCTCCGCCCGCCCGGGCCGCGCCCTGGCCGCACGCCCGCGACCGCCGAAGGACCGGCCATGCAAGACACCCTCACCGACGAAGACAATCTCAACCTGCGGGCGCATATCCGCAGCATCCCGGACTTCCCGAAGCCCGGCATCCTGTTCCACGACATCTCCACCCTGCTGCGGCACGGCCCCGCCTGGCGCGCCGCAATGGCCCGGCTGGCAAAGATCATCCGCCCCTACAAGCCGGACCTGCTGGCCGGGATCGAGAGCCGCGGCTTCCTGGTCGCCGCCCCCCTGGCGCTGGAACTCGGCCTGGGCTTCATCATGCTGCGCAAGCGGGGCAAGCTGCCGGGGGAGACCGTCGGGCTGGACTACGCCCTCGAATACGGCACCGACCGGATCGAGATGCAGGCGGATGCCGTCACCCCCGGCCAGCGCGTGGTGATCCTGGACGACCTGCTGGCCACCGGCGGCACCATGGGAGCAGGCATCACCCTGTTGCGCCAGGCCGGCGCCGAAGTGCCGGCCGCCGCAGCACTGATCGAGCTGACCTTCCTCGGCGGCCGCGCCCGGCTCGACGTGCCCTTTCAGGCGCTGCTCAGCTACGACAGTTGAAGGGAATGACTCCGGCCGGGGCGGGCCGGATCGAATGGCCCGGGGGAGGGAGACGGCAATGACCGCCCAGATTGCACCGACCCGGCGTGATCTGCTGCGTGGCACCGCCGCCCTGGCCACCACTGCCGCCTTCCCCACCACCGCCGGCGCGAACCTGCCCGGGGCGGCGACCCTGTTGGTGCCGGGGCCGGAGTACGGCCCCTTCGTCCGCTGGGCGGCCCACCTCTGCGATGCCCTGACCCGTGGCGCGACCGCGGCGGTCAGCCTGCAACAGACCATCCTCGGTGGCCCGGACGGCGTCACCGCCGCCAACCGCTTCGCCACCGCGGCCGCGCCGGATGGCCGCACGCTGCTGGTGTTGCCAGGCGTGGCGGCCCAGGCCCGGCTGGTCGGCGAACCCCGTGCCCGCTTCGATGCCGCCGGCTGGCTGCCGGTCTGCGCCGTCCAGGGCAGCACCGTGCTGGCGGGGCGAAGCCCGCCGGCCAATGGCCGAACCATCCGGCTCGCCCTGGCCGCCGCGGATTCGCCGGAGGCAGCGGCACTGCTTGGGCTCGACCTGCTCGGCCTCGCTGCCGCCCCGGTGCTGGGCTTGGCGCCGGCGCAGGCAGAGGCGGCACTGGCGCAGGGCCAAGTGGATGCCATCGTGCTGCAGGGGGCCGATGTGCCGGCCCGGCTGGCCGCGCTGCAGATCCGGCCCTGGTTTACGCTGAACCCGGCGGGGGAGCGCGACCCCCTGCTGCCCGAAACCCCTGCCCTGACCGAACTGACCGCGGCCGGCAAGCCGGAAGCCCGGGCCGCCTTCCAGGCTGCAGCCGCCGCGGCCGGGCTGCGCGCGGCCGTGGTGCTGCCGGCCCTGACGCCGGCGAATGTCGTGGCGCTATGGCGCAGTGCCGCACAGCGCTGGCTGGACGAGGAGGCGCGCCCCAGCCTGCCGCCAGGGCTGCGCGCCCTGTCCGGGGTGGAGGCGGCGCCCCTGGTCGCCGCCCTGGCCCCGCCGCCGGAGGCCGTGCTCACCTACAGGGAATGGCTGCTGCGCCGGCTGCACTGGCGCGCGGAGTGATGCCCCCGCCTATTTCGGCACCCAGGGAGAGCGGCTCCACAACTCGGCGAAGTCCCGGCTGGCACGGCGCAGCCGCGCGGCCCAGGCATCGCCCGGCTCATAGGCCGGTTCGGTGAACTGCGCCTCGATGGCGCGAATGAATTCCGGGTCGCGCGCCGTCTCCGCCATCGCCTCCCGCAGTTTCGCCAGTGCGGCGGGCGGCGCGCCGGCGGCGGTGATGATGCCGCGCTCGGAATTCATCACCACCGGCACGCCCTGCTCGGTCAGGGTCGGCACATCCGGGGCAAGGCGGGAACGGCGGGCGCCGCCCTGGGACAGCATGCGCAACCCATCGGGCGCGGGCAGCGTCTCCCCCACATTCATCGCCGCCACCTGTACCTGACGGCCAAGCAGCGCATTCTTCTGCGGCGCGGCGCCGTTGAAATGCACCGGGGTCAGGCGGATGCCAGCGGCCTGCTCGATCAGCACCAGCATCAGGTGGTCGTCGGTGCCGACGCCGGAGGTGCTGACCGTGACCGATTCGGGATCGCGCCTCACCCGCGCCACCAGATCCGGGATGTCGCGGATCGGGCTGTCTGCCAGCACCACCAGCCCGGAGGGATCGGTCACCAGGTTGCCGATGAAGGCGAAGTCATCGAGCCTGTACTGCGCGGACCGCTCGATCGGGATGGTGACGAAGCTCGGCATGTTGGTGACGCCGAGCGTGTGCCCGTCCGGCCGCGCCCGCGCCACATAGGCCCAGGCCAGCTCGCCCGAGGCGCCGGGCCGGTTCTGCACCACCACCGGCTGGCCGAGGCGCGACTCCAGATAGCGGGCGAAGGTGCGGGCGGTGACATCGGTGCCGCCGCCAGGGGCGAAGCCGACGACCAGTTCCACCGGGCGCTCCGGGAAGCGGACGGTCTGCGCCAGGGCGGGGATGGGCAGAGCGGCGAGGCCGGCGCCGAGCGCGCCGCGACGGGAGAGGGTCATTGCCCGGCCCTCTCCACATTGCCCTCGCGCCAGGCGATCAGGCGCCGCAGGCCCTCCCTCATGTCCACCTCCGGCTTCCAGCCGATGACGCGGAAGGCTTCCTCATGCGCGATGCGGAAGGCGCCGCCAGAGGTCAGGCGGACCTTGCCGGGTTCGTTGCCGACGAACTCCGGCTCCGGCCCGCCGCCGGCCAGTTCGGTGACGAGCTTCACCAGCTCCAGCGTGGTGATGGGCGCGGGGCCGGAGGCGTTCACGGCAACATCGGTGGCCTCGCTCTCGAAGGCCATGCGGTTGGCGCGGGCGAGGTCGCCGACATAGACGAAATGCTTGGTCTCGCTGCCGTCGCCGAAGACCTGCGGCCGCTCCCCGCGCTTCACCCTGTCGTAGGTCTCGATGATGTAGAGAGCGTTGGCGGCGCGGTAGTGCTGCCGCTCGCCATAGACGGTGGAGTAGCGGAGCACCACGTAATCCAGCCCATACTTGCGCTTGTAGTCGCGGCAGAGCTGCTCGCCGATGATCTTGCTGGCGCCGTAGAGGATGGCGGCGGGCGGCGCGCCATGGCTGTGGAAGGGCGTCGTCTCCACCAGTTCGCCGCTGACGCCCGGGCCATAGCCATAGACGGCGTTGGAGGAGGCGAAGACGACCTTGCGCACCTTGTTGGCGCGGCAGGCCTCCAGCGCGTTCTGCACGCCACGGATGTTCACGTCCAGCCCGCCCCAGGGATCACGGTCCATGGAGAGCGTCATATAGGCGGCCAGTTGCAGCACGCCGGCGGCGCCCTCGGTGGCCCGCAGCAGATCGGCCATGCGCATCACATCGCCGCGGATCAGCTTCAGCCGCGGATGGTCCCGCAGATGCGCGATGGCGGCTTCCGAACCGAAGGTGAAATTGTCGAACAGCACCACCTCGGCCGCGCCATGGTCCAGCAGCTCCCCGGCGGTGGCGGAGCCGACGAGGCTGGCCCCGCCGATGATGACGAAGCGGTTGCCGGCGATGGGGACGGCGGCGGAGTCTGGCATGGTTCCCTCCCGAGGGTCAGGTTGGATCGCATCCAAGCGCGGCCTGGACCGGAGGCCAAGAGGCGAAACCTGGATCGAGGACGGTCAGGACTCACCCTCGATACTCGGGAGGGAATGGGCGAGCATGGCCGGCCGCATCAGCAGGATGGACGAAAAGGGCCTCGCATCCTGCCTCCAGGGTGGGTGGCGCTCCCATGTTTGGACCGTGAGGGGTGGAGTCCCGGCCCATATCCGGTCGCGGCTGGGTGAAGGTGGCGGTCCTGATCGGCATCCCTCTCATCCAGGCGAGGCGCTGACCGCTGCCCCGCCTGGACAGGCCGCGCTATTTCAGACCGACGGCCATGGAATACGGCCCCTGCAGGTGTTCCACGCGGATCTCGCGGAACCCAGCATCACGCATCCAGGCCTGGCACTCGGCGCCGGTGTAGTCGAAGCCGCCCGGCGTCTCGATGAGCATGTTCAGGCTCATCAGCAGGCCGAAGACGTTCTCGCGCCGCGCGTCGTCGATCATCGCGTCATAGACCACCAGCGCGCCGCCCGGCGGCAGCGCCGCATACGCCTTGCACAGCAGCATGCGCTTCTGCGCCTCGTCCCAGTCGTGCAGAATGTGGCCCATTACCAGCACATCCGCCTGCGGCATCGGATCGGCGAAGAAATCGCCAGGGGTGAAGCGGGCGCGGTCCGCCAGCCCCTGTTCGCGCATATGCGCCTCGAACACCGGCCGCACCGGCGGCAGGTCGTAGCCGATGCCGGCGAGATGCGGATGGGCAATCAGGATCTCCGCCAGGCAGCCGCCCTGGGCGCAGCCGATATCGGCAAGGCTGCGATAGTCCCGCCAGGGAAAGGCCGAGGCCATGACACGGGCGGTCGGCCGGCTGACGCCAGTCATGGCGCGGAGGAAGCCCTCCAGCCGGGCAGGATCGGCATAGAGCCTGGCGAAGAAATCGGGATCGCCGTCCCGGATCTCGTTCTGCGGCTGGCCGGTACGCAGCGCCTCGGTCAGCCGCCCCCAGAAAGGATAGAGGCGCTGGTTCGCCATCTCCAGTATGCCGCCGACATAGGTCGGCTTGGTGCGGTCCAGGTAGCGGTCGCCCTCAGGCGTGTTAGCGTAGCGGCCCGCCGCGTCCCGCTGCAGCATGCCAAGCGCCACCAGCGCATCCAGGAAGTCGCGCAAGGCGCGTCGATGCAGACCGAGCCGGTTGCCCAGCGCCTCCGCCGGCATCGGCCCGCCCTTCGCCAATTCGGTAAACAGGCCAAGCTCCACCGCGCTGAGCAACGCCTTGGATCCCCAGAAGGCCACGCCCAGTTGCAGAATCCCGACCGGCGAGGGCTCCGCCTGCGCCGCTTCCCTTGCCGTCATGGCTGTCGCCCTTTTTGCGGTCCCGAGCATCCTAATCCTCCTGTCGCCCCGGTGTGCGGCGGGGCATAGGGCCTCCCTGTTTCGTGCGGATGCCGTGCCGGAGCGGAAAGGATGTCGCCTGTTTCGCGCAACGTTTCGCCGGCGGCCAGGTCAGCCCCCGTGCGGCAGCAGCGCCCGCAGCCGGGCGAGGAACCGCTCCGCCGCGACATCCGGCGGCCAGGGGCGCCAGGGTTCCTCTCCTGGCCCGGCGAGCGGATCGGCTTCCATCACCGCCGACCGGATGCCGAGCGTCCCGCGCACCTCCGCCCGCGTCCAGCCGGCGACATGCACCGCCTCCGCCGCGGCCAGCGCCACGTCGCAGGCCTTGTGGGCGCGCTTCTCCTCCGGCGTCCAGGGCGGCAGGGCGTAGCGCAGCGCAACCACGGCCTGCAGCCGCGCCTGCAACTCATGGAAACCCGCGCCGAGGAAGGGCTTCAGCGGCGAGATGCAGTCGAAATTGATCAGCCCCTCCTCCGCATCATGCAGCAATTCGCGCCGCTGCTCGGCCAGGCTCAGCGGCCGGCGGCTGCGCTGCCGGCGCAGTTCCAGCACCGCCAGGGAATGCTGCGCGACGGAGAGCGGCGCGCCCGGCCAGATGGAATGCCCGCCCCAGCGATAGGTGCGAGCCAGGCCGATCGCCAGATCCTCATCCGTCCAGTCGAAGGGTGTGGGCGAGAGCAGGTCCAGCCGCCGCCCCGAAGGCAGGCGGACCCAGGCGCGAGGCTCGGCCACAGAAACCCAAGGCTCAGAAGCGCGGTGCGGAGAGGTCGAATTCCTGCATCACCTCCAGCTCCTCGCTGAACCAGGCGGCGATGCCGGCGCGGCGCTGGCCGATATATTCGGGCCTTCCTGCCGCATCCAGGCGCAAGGTCAGGTCGTGTCCGGGGATCAGCAGCGTGCCCGGCTCCTGCCGCCACAGGCTCCAGATGCGCTCCAGGCTGGCGCGGCTGGCGGCGGCGTCCATGGTCATGTCGGTCTTCATCGAGAGCAGCTCGGCGCGGTTCTTGGCGGCGTCGCCGCTGAACACCACCGGCACCTCATTGCCGGTGAGGCGGTAGACCAGGCAGCCGGGCGTGTGGCCGGGGCAGAGATGCGCGGTGAGGCCGGGGAGGAATTCCTCCCCGTCCTCCAGCAGGTGCAGGCGGGGATGGCTTGCCAGATCCCGCACATAGAGTTCCGGCAAGGGGTTGAAGCCGGGGGGCTCCTGCCTCGCCCAGTCCATCTCGACGCGGCCGATCCAGATATTCGCATTCGGGAACAGGGTGTAGTTCACCGAGTGGTCCCAATGCGCATGGGTCAGCACCACGTCGGTGACGCTCTCCGGCGCGCAGTCCGCGGCCTTGAGCTGCCGGGCGAATTCCGGCCGCACGGCGAAGGAGCCGACATCAATCAGGATGCTGCGGCCCTGGCCGCGCAGCAGGGCAATGGTGCTCCAACCCAGGCCCCCGTGGCAGAGCGACTTGCCGGGATAGCCCTGGATCAGGACATCGAGGCGGTACATGGCGACGCTCCCTCCTGCTGGATGGGCAGAGGGTCGGGGCGCGCGGCGCCGGCGTCAACCGCCCCCGCTTTGGCAGGGCGGCGTTTCGGGCTAGGCTTCCCGGTGATGGTTGCCGCACCGCCCGCCGGCCCGCCGCGCCGCAGCGCCCTGGCCGGCATGGGCTTCATGCTTGCCTCCACCCTCAGCTTTGTCGGCATGGGCATTTGCTTCCGGCTGGCGATGCAGGAGGGGCTGCCGCTGCCCCTGCTGCCCTTCGCCCGGGGTGGCTTCACCCTGCTGCTGCTCCTCCCCTGGATGCTGCGGGTGGGGCCGCAGTCGCTGGCAACGCGGCGCCCGATGGCGCATCTCGGCCGCGCCGCCGCCGGCATCGGCAGCTTCATGCTGTACCTGCTGGCGATCGCCTGGATGCCCCTGGCGGATGCCATCGCCATCATGCAGGCAAGGCCACTCTGGGCACTGCCCCTGGCGGTGCTGCTGTTACGGGAGAGGCTGCGGGCCGACCGGGTGCTGGCGGCACTGGTCGGCTTTGCCGGGGTGCTGGTGATCGCCGGGCCGGACGGGGAGCTTTCCGCCGGCACGATGGCCGCCGTAGCCAGCGGCATTACCGGGGCGCTGGTGCTGATTTCCATCAAGCACCTCTCGACCACCGAGCCGCCGGGGCGGGTGGTCGCCTGGTATGCGGTGGCCTCGGTGCTGGTCTGGGGGCCGGTTTCGGCGCTGGTCTGGCAGACGCCTTCGGCCGGGGCCGTATTGCTGCTGCTGGCCGGGTCGGTGCTGGCGGTGGCGGGGGACTGGCTGGCCCAGCACGCGGCAAGGCGGGCCGAGGTCGGGCTGCTGGCGCCGGTGGAATATGCCGCCATTCCGGCCAGCGCCGGGTTCGGCGTGCTGCTCTTCGGCGAGTCGCCGGGCTGGGCGCTGCTGGCAGGCACGCTGCTGATGCTGGCTGCCACGCTCTACCTGCTGCGCTCCGGCCGGCGGGGCTGAGGCTTGCGCCGGGCCCGCCCGCCCGCGCATCTTCGCCCCGATGCGACTCCTGCATACTGCCGACTGGCATCTTGGCCGCAGCCTCAACGGTGCCTCCTTCCATGCCGAGCAGGAGGCGCTGCTGGCCGGGCAGTTCCTGGACATCGTGCGCGAAGTCCGGCCGGACGCCCTGCTGATCGCCGGCGATGTGTTCGACCGCGCCGTGCCTCCGGCCGATTCGGTGGCGCTGCTGGACGACATCCTGCGCCGGGTCATCCTGGGCCTGCGCGTGCCCGTGGTGCTGATCCCCGGCAACCATGATGAGGCACGGCGCCTGGCCTTCGGCGCTCCGCTGCTGCGCGGGGCCGGGCTGCATATCGCCGATTCGGCGCGGGGCGAGGCCATCCGCTTCCGCGACGCACATGGGGAGGTGGCGGTGCTCGCCTCCGGCTATGCCTCGCCGCTGCTGCTGGCGACGCTCTTCGCGCCGGAGGAGGTGGCGGACCACGATGCCGGCTTCGGCTGCATCTGCCGTCACCTGAAAAGCCTCTGCGAGCCCGGTATGCGCAGCGTGGTGGTGGCGCATGCCTTCGTCGCCGGTGGCGCCGAATCCGACAGCGAGCGGCAACTGGCCGTGGGCGGCGCCAAGCCGGTGGCTGCCTCCCGCTTCGACGGCTTCCATTATGTCGCGCTCGGCCATCTGCACCGGCCGCAATCGCTGGGGGACGGGCGGATCCGCTACAGCGGCTCCCCCCTCGCCTATTCCTTCAGCGAGGCGGGGCAGGCGAAATCCGTGACACTGGTGGAACTGGACGGCGCCGGCGCAGTGCGGACGGAGGAGATCCCGCTCTCGCCCCGCCGCACCCTGCGCCGCCTCCGCGGCAGCTTCGAGGAGTTGCGAAACAACCCGCCGGCAGAGGGGCGCGAGGACTGGCTGGAGATCACCCTCACCGATCCCCTGCCGGTCTTCGAGGCGCAGCGCCGGCTGGCGGAGGTCTATCCCAACATCCTGGCCTTCGGCTACGCACGGCACGAGGCGCTGGACAGCACCGAGGCCCCGGCCGCCGCCCTGCGGCCGGAGAATGCCGAGCCGCTGGCCCTGCTCGACGCCTTCTGGCGCGAGATGCGCGGCGTGCCCCTGCCGGAAGGCGCCGAGCCGGTGGCCAAGGCCGCCATTGACTTGGCCCGCGCCGCCGAGGACGGGGGCTGACGCCATGCGCCCCCTCTCCCTGACGATGCAGGCCTTCAGCGCCTATGGCGGACGGCAGGAGCTGGACTTCGCCGCGCTCGGCCCGCACCGGCTGTTCCTGATCGCCGGCCCGACCGGCGCCGGCAAGACCACGGTGCTGGACGGCATCTGCTACGCCCTGTTCGGCGAGAGCAGCGGCGCGGAACGCGGCGCCGCGCATCTGCGCAGCCACCACGCGCCGGCGACGCTGCCGACCGAGGTGAGCTTCGACTTCGCCCTTGGCACCGAACGCTGGCGGATCTGGCGCAAACCCGCCTGGCAACGGCCGAGGCTGCGCGGCAGCGGCTTCGTGACGGAGCCGGCGGAACAGGCGCTCTGGCCGGTGATGGCCGATGGCGGGCTCGGCCGCCCGGTCGAGCGCGAGGCGGAAATCCGGGAGCGCATCACCGCCCTGCTCGGCTACCGCGCCGGGGAATTCCGCCAGGTGGTGCTGCTGCCGCAGGGCCGGTTCCGGGAATTGCTCTCCGCCAATCCGCGCGACCGGCAGGAGATCCTGCGCATCCTGTTCCGCACCGTCCTCTACAAGCGGATCGAGGATGCGCTGGCCGAGGCGGCCAAGGCAGCGGAGCAGGAATGCGCGCGCCTCGCCCAGCATCGCCGCACGCTGCTGGCCCAGGCCGGGGTTGCGGACCTCGCCGCCGCGCAGGCAGCGCGGGAGGACATGGCCGCCGCCCTCGCCGCCGCCGAGGCCGCCCGCGAAGCCGCCGCCGCCCGCGAGGCCGCCGCCCGCGCCACGGCCGAGGCCGGTCGCCGCGATGCCGAGCGCCTCGCCGCCCGTGCCGCGGCGGAAGCGCGGCTCGCGGCGCTGGAGAAAGAGGCTCCCGCCATCGCCGCCGACCGTGCCCGGCTGGAGGCCGCGCGCCGCGCCGACCGGCTGAGCGGGGAGCGCGAACGGGCGGTTGCCGCGCGCGAGGCCATGGAGGCCGCCGTCGCCCGCGCCAAAGCCGACAAGACGGCAGCGGAGGCGGCACGGACCGCTCTCGCCGCCGCCGAGGCCGCGCTGGCCGACGCCCCGGCGCGCGAGGCCGAAGTCGCCGCAGCCCAGGCCGAGGCGGCACGGCTGCAAGGGCTGCTCGATCTGGCGGAGCGGCTGGCGGAGGCCGAGGTGGCTCTGGTTGCGGCGCGCAAGGCGGCGGAGATCGCCGAGACCCAACGCCAAACCAGTGCCGAGGCCGCCGCGAAGGCCGCGGCGGAGGCGGAGGCGGCCACGAAAGCCCTGGCCGAACGCGAGGCGGCAGCGGCCCAGTTGGAACGCCATCGCCTGGAGGCCGAGGCCGCCGCCAACCGGGCGAAGGACGCCGAGGAACTGACGAGGATCACGCGCGACCTCGCCGCGCGAAAGGCCGCGCTTCCCCCCGCACAGGCGGCGCTGGCCGAGGCCGAGGCGGCCCAGGCCGCCGCCCGCGCCGCGCGGGCCGAGGCGGCGCGCCGGCTGGCCGCCAACCATGCCGCCAGCCTCGCCGCGCAGCTGCGGCCGGGGGAACCCTGCCCGGTCTGCGGCGGCACGCACCACCCTGCCCCGGCCCGGCCACCAGCCGAGGCGGAGCCACTACCCGATCTCGCCGCGCTGGATGCCGCCGAGGCGGAAGCCACGGCCCGGCTGGATGCGGCCCGCAGCCGGGCACTCCAGGCCGAGGCTGATCTGCGGCTGGCCGAGCAGACGGAAGCCGCGCTGCGTGCCCGTCTCGGCCCCGATGCAGAGGAAGCCGCCGAGGCGCTGGCGGCGCGCCTCGCCGCCGCCCGCGCCGCCCTCGCCGCCGCCGAGGCCGCCGCGCGGGATCTGCCGAAGCTGCGCCGCGCGCAGGAAGCCGCCGCGGAGCGCGCCGCCGCCGCCGCCAAGGCCACCTCGGAGGCCGCGGAGGCGGCGCAGGCGGCCGCCACCGCTCTCTCCGTCGCCATCGCCACCGAGGCCGAGCGCCGCGCCGCCCTGCCGCCCGACTGCGCCGGCCCAGACGCGCTGCGCGAGACCATCGCCGCGGCGGTGCGGAAGGCGAAGCAGCTTGAGGAGACGCTGCGCCACCAGCGCGAGGCCCGCGCCCGAGCAGAGGCCGCGGCCGAGGCCGCCGCGCAGGCCGCCGCCCGCAGCGCCGCGGAGGCCGAGCGTCGCGCCGCAGAGCGCGCCGAGCGCCGCGCTGCGTTGGAAGCGGCCGCGAGGGCCGAGGGCTTCGCCGATCTCCGCGCCTTCAACGACGCCGTGCTGACACCCGCCGAGCAGGACGCGCTGGCCGACCGCGTGGAGCGCCACGATGCCGAGATGGCCGCCGCCACCGAGGCCGCTGCCAATGCCCGCGCCGCCACGGCGGGCCTTGCCATGCCCGACCTGCCGGCGCTGGATGCCGCCCGCGCCGTCGCCGAGGCGGAGGCCCGCGCCGCGGCGGATGCCGCCACCACGGCGCGCAATGCGCTGGCGGCGCAGGACCGGCTGCTGGCGCAGATCGTCGCGGCGGAGCACGGCCTCGCTGCGGCGCAGGCGGACCATGGGGTGAAGCGCGACCTCGCCGACCTGGCGCGCGGGGGCAATCCGAAGAAGCTGTCGCTGGAGGGCTTCGTGCTGCGCAGCCTCTTCGATGAGGCTTTGGCCGCCGCGAACCGGCGGCTGCGCGGCATGCTCTCCGGCCGCTACCTGATTCGGCGGCGGGAGGAGCCGCTCTCGGGCCGCGCCGCGGTCGGCCTCGACATCGAGGTGCTGGACCAGTGGAACGACCAGGCGCGACCGGCCGGCACCCTCTCCGGCGGCGAGGGGTTCTGCGCCTCCCTGGCCCTCGCCCTGGGGCTGGCGGATACCGTGCAGGCCCATGCCGGCGCGCGGCGCATGGACAGCCTGTTCATCGACGAGGGCTTCGGCACGCTGGATGCCGAGGCGCTGGAGACGGCCATGGAGGTGCTGACCAGCCTGCACGGCCAGGACCGGCTGGTCGGCATCATCAGCCACGTGCCGGAACTACGCGGCTGGATCCCCGCGCGGCTGGAGGTGACGCCCGGCCGCCACGGCAGCACCGCCACCTTCCGCATCGGATAGGGCGCGGCGTCAGTAGGTGGCGAAGATCCGCTCGATCTCCGCCGGGTCCTGCGTCACGGTCAGGGCCAGGGCGAGCAGGATGCGCGCCTTCTGCGGCGTCAGGTTGTCGGCGGGCAGGAAGCCCGCCTGCCGCGCTCGCGTCGTCGGGAAGACCCGGCCGCTGCCGGCGCGGGTGGACTGCATCACGATCACGCCCTGCCGCACCGCCTCTTGCAGCGCCTCGCCCTCCTCCGGGGTGACGAAGCCCGGCGCGAATCCGGCCGAGACGATGCCGAGCGCCCCGGCGGCGAGGAAGGCCCGCACCGCCGTCCCGTCGGCGCCGGCATAGCTGTAGGTGATGTCCACGCGCGGCAGCGCCTCCAGCCCGCGCGGGTCGAATTCGGTGTCCGGCGCCACCCGTCGCAGCGGGCGGCGGTACCAGGCCAGGCGATCACCATCGGCATGGCCCAGGCAGCCGAAATCCGGCGCGCGGAAGGTCTGCAGGCGGCCGGTCGAGGTCTTGGTCACCTCCCGCGCCGCATGGATCTCGTCATTCAGCAGGACCAGCGCGCCGAGGCCGCGCGCCTCCTCGCTCGCCGCCACCCGCACGGCATTGACCAGGTTCAGGCCGGCATCGGTGGAGAGCGCGGAATTGGGCCGCTGCGCGCCCACCAGCACCACCGGCACGGGACTCCTCAGGGTCAGCGACAGGAAATAGGCGGTCTCCTCCAGCGAGGAGGTGCCATGACCGATGACGATGCCGGCCAGGCCGGGATCCTCGGCCACCAACCGGTCGCAGAGCAGCAGCAGGGCCTTCCAGTCCGGCCAGGCGATCCGGCTGGAGGGCACATTGCGGAAGCGGATGGGCACCACCTCCGCCACCTGCTGCACCTCCGGGAAGCGGGCGAGGATCTCATCCGCCTGCAGGACCTGGCCGGTGGCGCCGTAGTCATGCACGTCCAGCGGACCACGGCCGACCGAGGCGATGGTCCCGCCCGTGCCGATGAAGGCCACCCTCTTCCTCATGCCGCCGCCCCCGTCATGCCAGCCCTTGCACATTCCCGAATTGCCGCCGGAACGCAATGGCGCAGGGCTTGCGCTTGGCCGTATGGCATGGCGGTGTAACAGACCCATATGCACATGCCAGGGAGTCCGCATGAGCATCAACCGGCCCGGCCATATCCGCCTCACCTCCCATCCGGAGCCGCAAGCCCGGCGCTGGCCGCTGCGCTGGGGGGCGGCGACGCCGGCGGAGCGCGGGCCGGTGATCGGCACCGTCACCCGGGCCACCGACCGCAACGTGATCGGCACGCATGGCGGGTCCTATTCGCTCTACCGGGCGCTCGCGGTCTCCTCCGGCGCGCTCTCCCCGCTGCAAAGGCCGGATCTGGCGAATACCCATCCGGTTGCGGCGATCGGCCCCTATCCACAGTGGACGGAGCCGGGGCGGATCGTCTCGCTCGATCCCTGGGGGCATCTGGTGGCCACGGCCTTCGCGGATGCGATCGCAGAAGGCGTGGACATCCGCCCGACCATCGCCGTGACCCGCGCGCGGCTGAACATGGCGGAACTGAACGCCCTGCTCGACCGCGGCACGCTGAAGCCTGACGGGCGGGTGATGCACAAGGGCGGCGATGTCTCCGTGGTGAAGGCGGCGGTGGACCCGGTCTGGTGGCTGCCCGGCATCGCCCGGCGCTTCTCCGTGCCGGAGCACCAATTGCGCCGCACGCTGTTCGAGCAGACGGGCGGCATGTATCCCGAACTCGTCACCCGCCCGGACCTGGAGGTGTTCCTGCCGCCGATCGGCGGCATCACCGTCTATATCTTCGGCGAGCCGGCGGATCTGGCCAATCCGCGCATCCCGCTGACCTGCCGGGTGCATGACGAGTGCAACGGCTCCGACGTCTTCGGCTCCGACATCTGCACCTGCCGGCCCTATCTGATCCACGGTATCGAGGAATGCATCCGCGCGGCGCAGGATGGCGGCGTCGGGCTGATCGTCTACAACCGCAAGGAGGGCCGCGCGCTGGGCGAGGTGACGAAATTCCTCGTCTACAACGCCCGCAAGCGGCAGCCGGGCGGCGACCAGGCCGCGACCTATTTCGAGCGCACGGAATGCGTCGCCGGCGTGCAGGATGCGCGCTTCCAGCAATTGATGCCGGATGTGCTGCACTGGCTGGGGGTGAGGAAGATCGACCGGCTCGTCTCCATGTCCAACATGAAATACGACGCGATCGTGGAGCAGGGCATCGAGGTCGGAGAGCGCGTGCCGATCCCGCCCGACCGCATCCCGCCCGACGCCTCGGTGGAGATCGAGGCCAAGAAGGCGGCCGGCTACTACGCGCCGGATGTGCCGACAGCCGAGAAGCTGCAGCAGACCCTCGGCCGGCCGTTGGAGAAGATGTGAGCCAGAAGGCCGCATACACGCTGCTGACCCCGGAGGCGGTGCGGGAACGGTCGCATGACCTGCTGCGGCTGGGCCTTGCGGGGCAGCTTGGCGATTGGATCGTGGATCCGGACCGGCTGCCCGCGGCGGCCGACCTGGTGGCGGAGGTGGTGCGGGTAAATTACCCCTCGCTCGACATCCCCTTCCATGCGCGCTGGCGGCATTTCGCCGTGGGCGGCCGCGACCGCTGGGGCGCGCTGCGGCGGGAGGCACGCTTCCCGGATGCGGCGGCGGCGGCTCGGGCGGCCTTCGACCTCGCCATCCTCTCCGTCCTGCTCGATGCCGGCGCCGGTTCGGACTGGCGCTACCGGGAGGCAGCGACCGGGGCGGTGCTGGCGCGGTCCGAGGGGCTGGCCGTCGCCAGCCTGGACGGCTTCGCCGCCGGCGGCTTCGCCGCCGATGGCGCCTCGCCACGTGCAGATGCGGCACGCCTCGGCCGCATCACCGCCGCCGAGCTGGCTCGCATGATGCAGGCCGGGCCCGGGAATCCACTGGTCGGGCTGGAAGGCCGCGCTGCCTTGCTGCGGCGCCTGGGCGAAACCGTGGCCGCCGCGCCCCACATCTTCGCCCGGCAGGACGAGCCGCGGCCGGGCGGGCTGTTCGATCTGCTGGCGGAGGAAGCCGCGGCGATGGGCGGGGTGCTGCCGGCGCGGTCCATTCTGATCGCGCTGCTGCGGAATCTCGGCCCGATCTGGCCGGGGCGGGAAAGCCTGGCAGGCGTGAACCTGGGCGATTGCTGGCGCCATCCGGGCATCCGCCGCCCCGATGCGACGGAGGGGCTGATCCCCTTCCACAAGCTCTCGCAATGGCTGGCCTATTCGCTGATCGAGCCGCTGGAGGAGGCCGGCATCCGCGTGGAGGGCGTGGATGCGCTGACCGGCCTGCCGGAATACCGCAATGGCGGGCTGTTCATGGACATGGAGGTCATCCGGCTGAAAGACCCGGCAGCCGCCGCACAGCCGCATGAGGTGGGGTCGCGCCTGGTGGTCGAATGGCGGGCGCTGACCGTAGCCCTGCTGGACCGGATCGCGCCACTGGTCCGGGAACGGCTCGGCCTGGCGCCGGAGGCCATGCCCCTGGCCAAGGTGCTGGAGGGCGGCACCTGGGCCGCCGGTCGCCGCCTGGCCCGGGAGAGGCGGGCGGATGGCGGTCCGCCGCTGCATGTCGTAAGCGACGGCACCGTGTTCTAGGTGAAAGGGACCCCTGATGAGGGAGGTGCATGTCGTCCGCCATCCGCTTGTGCAGCACAAGCTGACCCTGATGCGCGACGCGGAACGCTCGACCCAGGGCTTCCGCCGGCTGCTGAACGAGATCGGCATGCTGCTCTGCTACGAGGTCACGCGCGACCTGCCGCTGGACGAGATCGAAATCCGGACGCCTCTCACCTCCATGAAGGCGCCGATCCTGGCCGGAAAGAAGCTGGTCTTCGCCCCGATCCTGCGCGCCGGCATGGGCTTCCTGGACGCGATGCTGGAGCTGATCCCCTCCGCCCGCGTGGCGCATATCGGCCTGTACCGCGACCCGAAGACGCTGGAGGCGGTGGAATACTACTTCAAGGCGCCGCCGGATGTGTCGGAGCGCCTGGTCATCGTGCTGGACCCGATGCTCGCCACGGCGAATTCCGCCGTCGCCGCCGTGGACCGGCTGAAGGAGCGTGGCTGCCGGGAGCTGCGCCTGGTTTGCCTGCTTGCCGCCCCGGAGGGGGTGGAGCGGTTCCATGGCGCCCATCCCGATGTCCCGATCTGGACCGCCGCCATCGACAGCCACCTGGACGAGCACGGCTATATCGTGCCCGGCCTGGGCGATGCGGGGGACCGGATGTTCGGCACCCGCTGACCTGACCCCTTGGCGGGGTTCAGTTCACCTGCGAGAGGTCCTCGGCCAGCACGACCATCTGGATGGCGTAGGAGACCTCTCCATCCTCCTCGTCGCGATGGACGGTGCCAAGGAATTCGTCGCCGACCCGCAATTCGACCGAAGCGTTCTTGCGTTGCGGTACCGAAAGCGTGATGCGCTGGTTGCCGAGCAGGCGGCGCAAATGCGCCTGGACTGCCGTAATTTCGTCCTTGGTCATCCGAAGCTTTCCGTCGTCAGTAACTGTCTGGTCGCATAGCCCTCCAGGGCAGCGACGGAAAGCCCGGCAGAACACGAGGAGGTGAGCGGCGGGATCCAGACCCCGGTCCTACCGGTCCCGCAGCATGTCCATCAGCGCCTTCTGCTGGCCGCCATCGATCTCGATCATGGTGCCGTTGACGAAGTGCATGAGCGGCGAGGCCAGCATGGCGACCAGGTTGGCGCATTCCTCCGGCTCGGCGATGCGGCCGACGGGGATGCTGCGCGGCGCCAGCCGGTCCGCTTCCTCGTATGGGATGCCCATGTCGCGCGCCATGGCGGCGACCAGCCCCGCCCAGCGCTCCGTCCGCACCGGCCCGGGATTGACCGCGCAGAAGGTGATGCCGTGCCTCGCATACTGCCCGGCCAGCGAGAGCGTCAGGTTCTGCCCGGCCGCATTGGCCGCGCCCGGCACGATCTCCCAGTACGAAGGCTTCACCCCGTCATTGCCGATCAGGTTCACCACCCGGCCGCCACCCTGCTTCACCATGATCGGCAGCGCATGCCGCAGGCAGCGCACATAGCCGAGGAATTTCAGTTGCAGGCCCTTTTCCCAATCCGCCTCGGTCAGGGTCTCGATCACGCCGCCGGGCGCGGAGCCGGCATTGTTCACCAGGATATCGATGCGGTCGAGCGCAGCATGGGCCTGCTCGATGAAGGATTTGGCATCGGCATCCCTGGTCAGGTCCGCCGGGATAGGGACGATCTTCCGGTTGCTCTCGCCCGCGATCTCCCGCGCCGCGGCCTCCAGCACATCGGGGCGGCGCGCGCAGATGGCGACGTCGCAGCCCTCGCGCGCCAGGACGCGGGCGATGGCCTTGCCGATGCCCTCGCTGCCGCCGGTGACCAGCGCCTTCATGCCCGTCAACTGCAGATCCATGGTCCTTCTCCCTCCCTCAATCTCATTGCCTCATGCAGACGCTGCGGAGAGACCGGCAGGCGGCGGATGGCGCCCGGCATCCCAAGCGCCGCATCAATGGCGGAGGCGACGGCCGCGCCGGCAGCTGTGATCCCGCCCTCCCCGGCGCCCTTCACGCCGAGGGGGTTCAGCGGGCTCGGCGCATCCTCGGCGAGCAGCACCTCCACAGGTGGGATCTCGGCGAGACTGGGCATCAGGTAGTCGGCCAGGGTCGCCGCCAGGGGCTGGCCCTGCGGATCATAGGTGAATTCCTCCAGCAGCGCACCGCCGATGCCCTGCGCCGCGCCACCGGCGATCTGGCCTTCCACCAACATCGGGTTCACCGCGCGGCCGACGTCATAGGCGACCACAAACCGCTCCAGCGCCACGCCGCAGGTTTCGGGATCCAGCCGCGCCACGGCCAGGTGGATGCCGTAGGGATAGGTCATGTGATCCGCCTCGAAACTCGCGGCGGCGGTGAGAGTGCCGGAGGCATCGGCGCAGGCCCGCGCCGCCTCGGCGAGCGGCAGGGAGGGACCTGACCACCCTACGGCACGGGTGATGGTGCCATCGCGTAGGGCCAGTTCCTCCGCCGGCGTCTGCAGCAGTTCCGCGGCGGCGGCCAGCAACCTGGCCCGCAGCTTTTCCGAAGCGATGGCGGTGGCCGAGCCAGTCATCACCGTGACGCGGGAGGCGAAGGCACCCATGCCGCGCGCGATGCGGTCCGTCTGACCATGCACGACGCGGATGCGCTCCGGCGGCACGGAGAGGATGCCGGCGCAGATCTGCGCCATGGCGGTTTCGATGCCCTGGCCGACACTGGCGGCGCCAGTGACGATCTCGACGCCACCTGATGCATCCAAGGTGACGATCACATCGTCGAAGGGACCGAGCCCGCTCTTCTCGACGAAGAAGCCCAGGCCAAGCCCGACCATCTCCCCCGCCGCGCGCCGCGCCGCCAGCTTCTGCTGCAGATCCGCGTAGCCGATATGGGCCAGCAGCCGGTCGAGCAGTCGGGCGAAATCGGCCGAATCATAGACCACCGGCGTGCCCAGTGCGTCGATGCCCCGGTCGAAGGGCATCTCCTCCCGCAGGATCAGATTGGCCCGCCGCACCGCGACGGAATCGAGGCCGAGCCGCGCCGCGACTGCATCCATCAGCAGCTCGCGCACGAAGGAGCCTTCGTAACGCCCCGGCGCCCGATAGGTGCCGGCCGGCGTCTTGTTGGTCAGCCGGATATGGCCGGTGGAGCGATAGGCCGGGAAGCGATACGGGCCGGGCAGCATGGCCGCGGTCAGGTCCGGCACGGTCGCGGCATGGGTGCGGACATAGGCGCCCTGGTCCAGCCAGAACTCATCCTCCACGCCCAGCACCACGCCCCGGGCATCCACTGCGGCACGGATGCGGTGCACCTGATCGCGGGAGTGGTTGGCGCAGAGCAGGTGCTCGTGCCGGTCCTCGATCCACTTCACCGGCCGGCGCAGGCGCAGCGCGGCAAGGCAGGCCAACACATCCTCAGGATAAAGTTCGCCACGGATGCCGAAGCCGCCGCCGACATGGCCCTCGAACAGGTGGACCTGCTCGCGCTCCAGGCCCAGCATGGTGGCGATGGCGGCGCGGTTGAAATGCGGCACCTTGGCCGCGCCATGCAGTTCCAGCCGGTCCTTCTCCGCGTTCCATAGCGCCAGAGCGCCGCGCGTCTCCAGCGGCACGCCGCTCTGGCGTCCAACCGCCAGCTCCAGCTCGATCACATGCGCTGCCGCGGCGAAGGCTGCGTCGAGGTCGCCATACTCCTTCCGCACCTGCGCCGCCTCGGTGGAGAGCCCCTCCGCGAAGAGTCCTGGCGGATCGGTGGCGCGCAGCAGCGGCTCGCGC
>Ga0207747_1000856_pt1 | contig 27020 bp, 27 predicted proteins | sample HigsolmetaGSP11D_FD_184839 | JGI IMG/M metagenome (GOLD analysis project Ga0207747, IMG submission 184839) | High solid enriched microbial communities from the Joint BioEnergy Institute, USA - SP1-1-D (SPAdes) | ecosystem: Engineered > Bioreactor > SSF (Solid state fermentation) > Aerobic >...
CGGCGGGGAGCTGGCCTGCGAGGGGCGGCTCATGTTCGCGTTCGCGGAGAAGGAGCAGGGGAGATGATACGAAGAGGGAGGGTCGCGCTCGTCACGGGCGGCGGTCGCGGCATCGGGAGGGCGCTCGCGCTCCGTCTCGCCGCCGAGGGTGCTGACGTGGCGATCTCCTACAGGTCGAACGAGGAGGCCGCCCGGAAGACCGCCGAGGAGGTCCGGGAAACGGGGGTGCGCTGCGAGGTCTTCCGGGGGAACGTGGCCGACGGCGAGGACGTGAGGGCGATCTTCGATGCCGTAGGCGAGGCTTTCGGGCGGTTGGACATCCTCGTCAACAACGCCGGAACCACGAGGGACAACATCCTCCTGAGGATGAAGGAGGAGGAGTTCGACGAGGTTATCGCCACCAACCTGAGGGGGACCTACCTCTGCACCCAGGCCGCGCTCAGGCCCATGATCCGGGCGCGGTGGGGCAGGATCGTCAACATAAGCTCCGTCGTCGGTCTCATGGGCAACGCGGGGCAGGCCAACTACGCAGCATCCAAGGCCGGCATCATCGGCTTCACCAAGAGCGTGGCGCGGGAGGTCGCCTCCCGCGGCATCACCGCCAACGTCGTCGCCCCCGGCTACGTCGAGACCGAGCTCACCGCCGATCTGCCGGACAAGATAAAAGAGCAGATCCGGGATCAGGTACCCGCCGGTCGATTCGCCTCGGCCGACGAGGTCGCCGATGCGGTGGTCTTCCTCGCTGGGGAGGGAGCAGGTTACATAACCGGGCAGACGATCGCCGTCGACGGCGGTATGGTTATGTACTAGGCTGATTTACGCTACACTACCCGCTACCGGATAGAGGAAAGCAGGCTCGAAACCAAGGAGAGATCTGATGGACCGTGAGGAGATACTCGAGAAGATTCGCGAGATAACCGCCGAGCGTCTCGGCGTGGACGAGAGCGAGATCACGCCCGAAGCGTCCTTCAGGGAGGACCTCGAGGCGGACTCGCTGGACCTGGTCGAGCTCATCATGGAGCTCGAGGAACAGTTCGGCATGGAGATCCCCGACGAGGAGGCGGAGAAGATCACCACCGTCGAGGAGGCCGTAGACTACGTCGCGGAGCACCAGACGGCGTGACGGACTCCGGCAGGGGACACGCCTACATAACCGGGGTGGGGGCGGTTACCCCGCTGGGCGTCGGCGTCGAGAACTTCTGGGACGCCGCCCTGCACGGGAAGAGCGGGATCGGCGAGATAACCCTCTTCGATCCCTCCCCCTACCCCTCCCGCATAGCGGGTGAGTGCCGGGACTTCGACCCCTCCGACTTCATCGGGAAGAAGGAGATCCGGCGCATGGACCGCTACACCCAGATGGGCGTGAGCGCCGGGCTGCAGGCGGTGGAGGACGCCGGGGTCTCCGGGGTCATCCAGAACGAGCCCGAGCGCGTCGCGATAATCATGGGCACCGGCATAGGCGGGCTATCGACCTGGGAGCGCGAGTACCGGGTGCTGCAGGAGCGCGGTCCCGGACGGGTCAGCCCCTTCCTCATAACCATGATGGCCCCGAACATGTGCGCCGGATACCTGGCCATCCTGCTCGGCGCCAAGGGCCCGACCCAGTGCCCGGTCCTCGCCTGCGCGACCGGGGCCGAGGCGGTCGCCGAGGGCCTGGAGATGATCCGACGCGGCGACGCCGACGTGGTCATCGCCGGCTCCTCCGAGGCACCGATCACCCCGCTCTCGATGGCCGGGTTCTGCGCCATACGGGCCGTGAGCCGCCGCAACGACGACCCGCGCGGCGCCAGCCGCCCGTTCGATGCCGGGCGTGACGGCTTCGTGATGAGCGAGGGAGCCGGCGCGCTCGTCCTCGAGAGCCCCGAGCACGCCGAGCGGCGCGGCGCCGAGCCCATAGCCGCGGTCTCCGGTTACGGGCGTACCACCGACGCCTACCACGTCACCGCCCCGGATACCGAGGGACGCGGCGTCGAGCGTGCGATGCGCCTCGCGCTCGAGGACGCCGGGGTCGAACCCGGGGAGGTCGGCCACGTGAACGCCCACGCCACCGCCACCCCGACCGGCGACGGTCCGGAGACGAAGGCCATCGCCCGCCTTTTGCCCCACGCCGCCGTCTCCGGCACCAAATCCATGACCGGTCACTCCTTCGGCGCCATCGGCGCGACCGAGGCGATAATGTGCGCCCTGGCCCTGCGCGACGGCGTCCTTCCCCCGACCATCAACCTCGAAGAGGTGGCCCCAGACTGCGAGCCGCTCGATTACGTGCGCGAGGAAGCCAGAGCGGTTCCCGGTCTTAAGGCCGCGATCTCCAACTCGATGGGCTTCGGTGGCCACAACGTCGTCGTGGTCTTCGAGAGTATAGGGTAGCCAGGGTACAAAACCCGTAATCGTTTGAACCCGCCCCGAATGGGGCGGGTCTTTCTTTGAGTCACCAACCTTGTTGACAATATTGTTCGATATGTAATATCCTGGGGGCTCAGGAGAGGAGTGTGATTTCGGGGTTCGTTCCCGGTGAGGAGGTTTCGAGAGGCATGGGAGACGTGAAGAGGAGTCTCGCGGACGTACTGCGGGAGGCGGGGGGGGCGGTGGAGCTTCTGTACAACTCGCAGACCGGGCCGCGGGTCTTTCCGGTGGTGCCGCCGGAGTATACGAACTGGCGCGACGAGCAGCGGGCGTGGAGGGAGAGCTGCGTTCTCTTCGACCAGTCGCACCACATGACAGACTTCTACGTCGAGGGGCGCGATGCGTTCGGGCTGCTCGAGTCGCTCGGGATAAACAGCTTCAGGAACTTCGCTTCTGATAAGGCCAAGCAGTACGTGGCGTGCAACCCGGACGGGTACGTCATAGGCGATGTGATCCTCTACCGGCTGGGCGAGAAGAGGTTCCTGCTCGTCGGACGTCCCAGCGTGCACAACTGGGTCCGCTACCACGCCGAGAAGCGTGGGGCCGAGGTGGAGATGGAGATCGACGAGCGGACCGACCTCAACCCCGCCGGCCGCCGCAGGCTCTACCGCTACCAGATCCAGGGCCCCAACGCCCTCGGGCTGGTGGAGAAGCTCAACGGCGGTCCCGTGCCCCGGATCCCATTCTTCAACGTCGGGGAGATAAACGTCGCCGGGAGGAAGGTGAAGGCTCTGAGGCACGGGATGGCCGGGCAGCCCGGTTTCGAGATCTTCGGCCCGTGGGAAGAAGGCGAAGAGATAAGAGGAGCCATCGTGGAGGCCGGGGAGGAGTTCGGTCTGAGGCAGGCCGGCTCCCTCGCCTACCAGTCCGCGACCACCGAGTCTGGCTGGATCCCCTGTCCCGTCCCCGCCATCTACACCGGTGAGGGGCTCGAAGACTACAGGGAGTGGCTCCCGGCGAACACCTACGAGGCTACGGCCTCTCTCGGGGGAAGCTACTACTCCGAGGACATAGAAGACTACTACTTCACCCCCTACGACCTCGGGTACGGGCACATGGTCGGCTTCGACCACGACTTCGTGGGCAGGGAGGCTCTCGAGAGGATCTCCGGGAGGCCGCCGAGGAAGAAGGTGACGCTCGTGTGGGACGGGGATGACGTCACGGAGAAGATCTTCTCGAGCCTCTTCGAGAGGGACGGTCTTCCCGCAAAACACCTGGAGCTACCGTCCTCCTGGTACTCGGCGCTCCAGTACGACCGGGTCGTAAAAGGCGGCCGGACGGTCGGGATCTCCACCTACGTCGGCTACAGCCACAACGAGAGGTCGATGCTCTCTCTGGCGAGCGTGGACGTGGATCTGGCCGAACCCGGCACACAGCTCACCCTTCTTTGGGGCGAGAAGCCGAACTCCAGAAAGCCTCAGGTCGAGCCGCACGAGCAGGTCGAGATAAAGACCACCGTCGCCCCCGCTCCACTCGTCGAGTACGCCCGCACCTCCTACAGAGAGGCGAGCTGAGGAGGTGGCGATCATGAACAGGTTCGAGGAAGAGATCTACCGCTGCATGGACCCGGTCGCCAGGCTTCTCGAGGTCACCGAGAACCCGCACCACCGGGCGATCCTCGAGAACTACCGGCGGCACGTACACCTCGAGGGCTCCGGGCAGTTCGAGAAGATAGTCGCCCCCGACATGATGGTCGATGAACCCGTCTACCGCATAAACTGGGGCAGGCCGACCGTCATCCGGGGCAAGCAGGGCGTGATCGACTTCTACCGCAGCGCGGAGCGCTACGTCATGTGGAACTCGGAGGACAGGATAGCGGTGGCCGACTGGGGGCTCTGCGACGAGCTCACCTTCCACTTCCTCACCACCGGCGACATCCTCGAAGAGTTCGGAATCGAGGTGGAGAACAGGGAGGCTCACTACCACTTCACCAGCCGTCAGGCGTTCGTGTGGCCCTACGACGAGCAAGCCCGGCTGATCGGAGAACATCTGTACGTCGACGAGACCAGCATCTCGGTCGAGGAGGTCGACCCCTCCGAGGTCGTGAGCCCGGATCGCTCCCGGGAGATACACCTGGAGCTTCTCGCGCGGCTCGAGTCCGTGCCGGGTTAGGGAAAACAAAGGGGGGGGGAAAGGTGGGTGAGAGATGATGAGCAGAAGGTCTTCGCAGAGCCGGATCGGCCGTGCGGATTTTCTGAGGCTCGCTGGTGCAGGGTTTGCCGGAGCAGCGATCTTCGGTGTCGCAGGATGCGGTGGCAGCGGAGGAGGTTCCAGTAGTCAGGGGAACAAGCCTCTCGCGATAGGTGGGCTGTTGACGCTCTCCGGACCTTTTGCCTCTCTCGGGGAGAGTATACGCGATGGGATGAACCTGTTCCTCGAGGAGCGATCCAACGAGTTTTCCGGGCACCGGGTGAACGTGAGTTACGAGGATACGCAGGGGGATCCTCAGACGGACCTCCGTCTCTACCGTCAGTTCGTGAGCAAAGGAACCCATGTGTTGATGGGTACGGTTCTCTCCCCGGAGGCCCTTGCGCTCGCCGGTCGTCTGGAGCGTGACAAAGTGATCTTGGTCGACTCCAACGCCGCGGCGAACGATCTGTCATGGAGCAAGAAGAGCGACTACCTTTACAGGGTATCTCAATCCAACTACCAGACCGGCGTTGCGGGAGCGCACTACATCGCCGAAAAGATCGGGAAGAGAGCGTTCACCATAGGGATGGACTACGTGGCCGGGTACGAAGTCATAAAGGCCTTCAGATCCGCCTACGAGAAAGCCGGCGGTAAAGTCATCGGTCATGCTTTCTCCCCGCCAGGCACCAATGATTTCACCTCCTACATAACCAACATGAAGCAGGCAAATCCCGACCTGGTGTTTGCTTTCCTCTCGGGTACAGATGCCATACGCTTCATCCAGCAGTACGATAGCCTCGGGCTCAAGGGGAAGATCCCGTTGGTAGGTACGGACCAACTGGGGAGCTCGACGGTTACCAAGGCTGCCGGGCGTTCGGCCGAGGGAATAATCTCCCGGTCTCCTTATTACCCGAGCCTAGACAACGAGACCAACCGGCGCTTCGTTGTGCGGTTCAAGAAGAAATATAGCAGAGAGCCGGATCTCATAGACTGTCAAGGATATGACACTGGAGGAGTCATCGCGCAGGCCGTGAAAAAGGCGGGGAGCACCGATCCAGCGGCCCTTGTCGAAGCTCTCAAAGGGATCTCGATAGACAGTCCACGGGGCAAGATCACCATCGATCCCAGGACCAACAATGTCGTTCAAAACTACTATGTGGGCAAAAACGTCTGGGATGGCAAGCAGATCAAGGTGAAAGTGATCTCTACCCTGGAGAGAGTGACCATGCCGGCCAGTCCTCCTAGCTGACCTGCGTGGAGAGTGAAGAGATGAGCGCTCTTGCCGTGCAGGTCATGACGGGGTTGGCTTACGGTATGCTGCTCTTCATGATCTCCATCGGGCTCTCCATCATCTTCGGGCTGATGGGGGTGCTGAACCTGGCTCACGGAGCATTTTTCGTCGTCGGGGCCTACGTCGCACTCTCCGTTCTTCGGGGAGTACACAGCTTTTGGGTCGCGGCTTTGCTCTCCGTACTGGTGATGGCAACGGTGGGTTTGATCATGGAGAGGACCTTGCTCGCCCGCTTCTATGGGGATGAATTGAGTCAGGTCCTCCTCACGTTTGGGCTTGCCTTCATCATCGCGGACGTCATCAAGATGATATGGGGTGCCAGGCTGCAGTCACTTCCGACTCCATCCGCGTTCGACTTCTCTTTCTCGTTCGGTTCGGTGGTCTTCCCGACCTATCGGTTGTTGGTCATCGTCGTGGGAATTCTACTTGCTATGCTTCTGTGGTATCTGGAGCGCCATACTCGTATGGGGGCGATAATCCGCGCCGGTGTGGATGACAGGGAGATGGTTTCCGCGCTGGGCATCAACGTGACGCTCGTCTTCGCGGCAGTATTCGCTTTCGGCGCTGGTCTGGGTGCGTTGGGGGGCGTATTGGGGGCTCCGATTCTCGGTATGTATCCGGATATGGGCTTCGACATCCTGGTCCTCTCCCTGATCGTGGTGGTGCTCGGGGGGCTTGGTACTTGGAAGGGGGCGTTGGTCGGGGCGGTGCTCGTAGGTATGATAGATATATTGGGGCAAGCGTATTTTCCATCCCTCGCACGTGTCCTCGTCTTCTTGCTGATGGCGTTCGTGCTGCTCATCCGGCCCGCCGGCCTGTTCGGTAGGAGAGGTGCCGTCTCTTGAAGAAGTTGGTGGATGAGCGAGCCTTTTCCTGGATTCTGTCAGGGGCTGCCATGCTCCTGATGCTCTCGTTGCCGCTGTTCGCGCCCTCGTCAATCACCGGGCTTGTCACAGAGATCTTCATCCTGGCCCTGTTTGCGATGAGCCTGGGGTTGATCATGGGTTATGCTGGGCTCGTGTCTTTGGGACATGCGGCCTTCTTCGGGGCTGGTGCTTACACGGTGGCCATCTTGAGTCAGCATGTTTCCAACGCTTACGTACTTTTGGCTTCAGCAACGCTGGTCGCAGCGGGGTTGGCCGCCGTCTCCGGCGCATTGTTCTTTCGTTCCGCCGGAGCTTACTTTCTGATGCTGACGCTGGCTTTCGCCCAGGTACTCTCCAGTGCGGCCTCACAAGCTCCCAGTTCTCTGACCGGCGGTAGTGATGGTCTGAACGTGACGGTTGCGTTGAACCTCGGCTTCGGTGAGATCAACAGCCAGACCGGTCTGTACTACACCATGGGAGGCGCCTTCCTGATTGGGTATGTGTTGCTGCGCCTGTTCGTCTCCTCACCCGCCGGGATGATAACGAGGGGAATAATGGATAACGAACTGCGGATGCGCGCGCTGGGTTACAGGACGTTAGATTATAAGCTGTTCGCTTACACGCTGGCTGGGGCACTGGCCGGCTTCGCCGGAGCCATGTACACGTACTTCAACCTGTATGTCACCCCAGATTTTCTGGGCTGGATCTTCTCGGGTGAGGCCCTGATCATGGTCATCGTGGGTGGGGCGGGCACGTTGCTTGGCCCAGCCCTCGGGGCCGCATTTTTCACCATACTGCAGAACTACGTCAGCTTCTACACGGATTACTGGGCTCTGGTGATGGGGGTGGTATTCGTGCTCTTCGTGTTGCTGGGCAGGGGAGGCATCGTGCACATATTTCGAAGCTTGTGGGGGATGTTTTTTCGTACCGGCCCGGGTGGATCCGCAGAGCCACAAAATGCCGATGATCGAACGATTCCGTCTGCCCGAAAGGGGGAGATGAGCTGAGTCTGCTCAGAGTGGAAAACCTCAACAAGGCTTTCGGGCGGTTGCGCGTGTTGAACGGGGTCTCACTCACCGTGCAGCGGGGACAGCGACACGTCTTGATAGGCCCGAACGGGGCCGGAAAGACCACGGCGTTTCAATGCATCGCCGGGTTGATGCGTCCCGATGGTGGAACGATCCTCCTTGAGGACAAGGATGTGAGCACGCTACCGGTGCATGCTCGTGTGTCTCTAGGGATGGCATGTACTTTTCAGAAGACGAGCCTGCTCGATGGCCTGACGGTGGCGGAGAATGTCCAGTTGGCCGTCACCGCGCTGAAACCTTATCGGTTCAGGGTGTGGAAGCCGCTTTCTCGACACGGAGATCTGCGGCAGGATACACGCGAGATCCTTCAAGCGTGCGGTTTGTGGGATCGCAGGGATCAGAGGGTGAACCGGCTCTCTTACGGAGAACAGAGGACGCTCGAGATAGCGCTTGCTCTGGCTTCGAAACCGAAGGTGTTGCTCCTGGACGAACCTACTTCTGGCATGTCTCCGGCGGAGACGGCGCAAACCACAGCTCTTTTGCGCAGGTTACCCCGCTCGATGGCGTTGCTGGTGATCGAACATGACATGGACGTGGTCTTCTCGATAGCCGACTATATCACCGTATTGCATCACGGCGAGGTCCTCGTCAGTGGCCCACCGGATCAGATACGGGCGAACGAGCGTGTGAAGGAGATATATCTCAGCGGAGGGGCGGGACCGCGTGCTTGAGCTGAAGGACGTACACACCTACTATGGGACCAGCCACGTTTTGCAGGGAATCTCCTTCTCCGTACCGGAGGGGAGATGCTGTGTCCTTCTTGGGCGTAATGGGGCCGGGAAGACCACCACCATTCACTCTATAGCCGGGCTCGTCCCGCCTCGCGCCGGGAGCATCCGCTTCATGGGCCGGGAGATCACCGGAGAGAGCCCGCACAGGATCGCACGGATGGGTATCGGGCTCGTACCACAGGGAAGGCGTGTATTCCCTTCTCTCACGGTGGAGGAGAACCTGACCATCGCTGCTCGCGGTGGCTGTTCGTCTGGCGCAGGAGGAGTCTTCTGGGATCTGCAGAAGATCTACGAGCTGTTCCCCGTCTTGCAGGAACGTGCCCATAACATGGGGAACGAGCTCTCCGGAGGGGAGCAGCAGATGCTAGCCATCGGCCGGGCTTTGATGACCAACCCCAGGTTCTTGCTCATGGATGAACCTTCGGAGGGACTTGCACCTGCGATGATAGCGCGCGTGGGGGATACGATCTTCGGGTTGAAGGAAGCCGGGCTCTCGATCCTGCTGGTCGAACAACACGTCTCGCTGGCCTGCAGCGTGGCTGACGAGGTTATGATCATGAACAAAGGACGCATCGTCTGGCAGGGTGATCCCAGAGATCTTCTCTCCGACAAACCTTTGCAGCACGAGTACCTGGGGGTCTAATGGTTGCCGCTCCTCGCCGCGAGCTTCCGCAACCTCTCCTTGGTCGCTTCGGTGATGCGCGGCGTGACGCCGAGCTCCCGCAGGCGCTCCTCGGCCGCGGCCATCTCGTCCGCGCGGCGCCGGGCGTGCCTGTAGCTCCCCTCGACGAGCCTCCGGACGAGCGCCTCGTCGGCGTTCGTGAGCTCGGAGACGATGTTGCCCCACAGCCACTCCTCACAGCCCGCCGCCCGCCCGGCCTCGAGCGCCTCCATGATCGCGCCGGTCATCCCCTTGACGAAGACGCTCCTGAGCAGTTTGCGCCCGGCGGCGTCCCCGGGCTCCTCTGAGACCTTCTCCACGGGCATCCCCAAAGAGCTCAGCATCTCCGCCAGCCGGCCGGCCCCCGAACCGGAGACGAAGGCGGGCGTGGAGATGCCCCTCCCGGGCACGGTGCCCATGAGGGTGAGGTCGACGAACTCTGCGCCGGTCTTCTCGAGCATCCGGGCGAGCTCGCGCTTCTGCTGCGGGCTCGCGCTGCTGCAGTCGGCGTAGAGCGTCCCCTCCTCGAGCGCGGGCATCGCCGAGCGGGCCGCCGCCGGAGCGTCGGCGGGGGGGACGAGCGCGAGCACCGCTTCGGCGCCGCGCACCGCCTCCTCCGGGGAGCCCACGACCTCCACCCCCTCGGGCGGCTCGACGGACCTTATGTCGTAGCCGAGCACCCGCCGGCCGCGGGCGGCGAGGTCGCGGGAGATCTCACCGCCCGCCTCCCCGAGCCCGAGGACCGCGAGGTGCCCTTCCCCGCTCATCTGTGTCCTCCGGCCGGCAGCGGTGTGGCGTAGGTGAAGAAGCTCTCGGGCATGATCGTGCGCCAGGCCTGCCCCTTCTCCCGCTCGGCCTGGCTCCAGGTTATGGTCTCGGGGTCGGGGTCCAGCAGGAGCTTTATGTCCGAGATCATCTCGACGCGGTTGCCCCCGGGCTCGTAGACGTAGAGGAAGAAGGTCTGCTGCACGGCGTGCTTGGCCGGCCCGGCCTCGATGAAGATCTCCTCATCCAGGAAGATGTCCGCCGCCCGCAGCACGTACTCGCGGCTGTCGAGGGCGTAGGCGACGTGATGCAGCCTGCCTCCCATTCCGCTCACGTCCCTTCCCCCGTAGGCGATGTCGTAAGATTTCTGCGTGACGTTCATCCACGCCGCCCCCTGCCGCCCGTTGTCGAGCCTGACCTCCTCGGTGAGCCGGAAGCCGAGCCTCTCGTGCATGAAGGCGCTGTTGGCGTCGATGTCGACGGCCTGCAGGTTGACGTGGTCTATCCTGCGCACGCCGACGCCTCTGGCGGTGAACTTCTGCGGCTGGTTCTTGAGCACCGGGCGCAGCTTCTCCGGCGGCCGGTACTTCTCGGTCTGGAAGTAGACCTCCATCGGGTGCCCGTCGGGGTCGGCGAAGCGGTAGGCGGGGCCGTGCCCGAAGTCACCCTCGACCCAGCCCTCGCCGAGCCCGCTCTCCTCGAGCGCCCTCACCCGCCTCTCCAGGGCCTGCTGGCTCGTGGCCCGCCAGGCGATGTGCCCGGGGCCCGCCCGGTCGGCGGCGGTGAGCTTGAGGGTGGAGAGCTCGTAGTCGCCGAAGGCCCTGAGATACGCGGACTCCCCGCGCCTTTCTACCTCCTCCATGCCCAAAACGTCGGTGAAGAACCACAGGCTCTCCTCGAAGGCGGGGGTGAGGAGCTCGACGTGCCCGAGATGGGCGATGTCTCTGATGGGCTCTACGCTCATGAGGTTCCTCCTTCCACGACCTCCCTGAGGCCGTGCAGGTCGTAGGAGAGCTCGCCGGCCTCGAGCTTCTTGCGGAAGCTCCTCTCCCGCTCCTCCCGCGCCCGGCCGGCCTCGAGCACCTCTTCGGCCCGCCCGGCCTCGACGACGACCGCCCCGTCGGCGTCGAGCACGACTATGTCCCCGGGTGAGATCCTGGCGCCGCCGACCTCGACGGGCACATCAAGCCTGCCGACCTCCGTCTTGGTCGCCCCGCGCACCCGCACCCAGCGCGCCCACACCGGAAGCCCGAGCTCTTTTAGCTCCTCGAGGTCGCGCACCGAGGCGTCTACGAGTACGCCCGCCGCCCCGCGGACCTTCGCCTGCACCGCGAGGAGTTCCCCGACGAGCGCGACCGGGGCGGGCTCGGGCATGGTTATGACCAGGACCTCCCCGGGCTGCACCCGCTCCATCACCGCGTGCACCATCAGGTTGTCGTCCTGCCCGCAGAGGACCGTCCGGGCCGGGCCGGCGACCTTCGAGCCGGGGACGACCTGCACGAAGGAGGCGTCCAAAAGGCCACGCCTGCCGGAGGCCTCGTAGACGGTCGCAACCCCGAGCCGGGCGAGCTCCCTGTAGACCCCGCTCACAGCGCCCTCACCACCTGCGGCAGGACCCGCTGGAAGGCCTCGGCGTAGCGGATGTCCTTCTCCCCCGAGACCCTCCTCGCGTGGTTGGCCCGCTGCTCGGCCCGCTGCAGGTAGTACTGCTGCAGGTACTTCTGCGCCCGCATTGCCTGCATCGCCTCCTTCTTGCGCTCGAAGACCTCCGTTATGTCCAGGAAGGTGTCCGGCACGAAGCCGCAGAGCTCCGGCTGGTGCGGCTCGAAGAGGTAGAGCGCGGGCGGCCGTATGCTGGGGAAGGCGCTCGGCACCCCGGCCCCGGCTGCGAGGAGCCGCGCCTGCCGGACCGCCTGGTAGGCCGTCGGATGGTCGGGGTTGAAGGGGTCCTCGGGGGTGTGGGTGACGATCGCGTCCGGGGCAAGCTCCCGGATGATCTCGACGAGCCGCATCAGCGCCTCGTCGTCCACCCGCAGGGGGTAGTCCCCGAGATCCAGGCACCGGAACTCGGCCCCGAGCGCCCCGGCCGCCTCCTCGGCCTCGGCGTGGCGCACCCTCTTCACGTTCTCGACGGTCTGCCCCTCCTCCTTCCAGAGCTCCCCGGACTCCCCGCGCTCCCCGTAGGAGAGCGCGAGCACGACGGCCCGGCCCCCGGAGGATGCGGCGACGGCCGCGGCCCCCCCCGCCCGCCACACGAAGTCCGCCGAATGGGCGCCGACGACGAGGAGCGTCCTCCCTCCCTGCGTCATACGGGCACCCTCTCCGCGAGCCTCCGGGTGTTCTCGACCGCCATGATCCTGACCTCCTCCTCGCTGAAGCCCGCCTCGAGCAGCCGGTCGGCCATGAGTGCGATCCCATCCTCCACCGGCGGGTTCGCCGGCTGTCCGAGGTCGGTGGAGAGGAAGGAATTCTCCGCGCCGACCGCCCGGATGTTCTCGAACATCACCTCCCAGGAGACCTTGCCGCCGTACGCCGGGGCGAAGCAGCGCTCCATGAGCGCCCCCTGCTCGACGAGGCGGATCTGATCCTCTGCCGAGAGGTTCTGCGAGGGGAACTCGGGGTGGGTCACCACGATGCTCCGCACCCCCTCCTCCCTCGCGGCCTCCACCACGGCGAAGATCTCATCCCGCGAGAGGTGCCCGGTGGCGAGCACCATGCCGTGCTCGGCGACGACCCGCAGCACCTCCCGGGTCTCCGGGAGCACCGCTCCGGTCTCGTCCACCACGGGTACGGGATCGACCCTGAGCCCCTTCTCCTTCAGCTCGCGCTGCAGTTTCGCCCACAGCGGGAGCTTCCGCCCCCCCGAACCCTCCTCGATGCGCCGGACCTCGTTCACCGCGTCGACCGTGGGCATCCACACGAAGCGCGCCCCCTCCCGAGCCGCTATCTCGACCGCCAGGGCGTTCATCCCGCCCACCGCGGCGTTGAGCGCGATGGCGCCGATGACGTTTACTCCGCCCACCGCCGAACGAACGACGCTCGCCCGCTCGGCCGTCGGCACGTAGTGGGACTTGAGCGTGAACCCACCGAGCCCCATCTCCCCGAAACGCCGCGCCAGCTCCAGATCGTCCACGCGTCGTCCGATCACGTCCGGGTTTACGTGGACGTGGTTGTCGTACGCTCCCCGTACGAGCTCTCGCGCCCGACCGGAAGGCTCTGCCCCTCCGTTTCGTCCTCTACCCAACGCGTCGCCTCACCATGCCCGGCCTCCCTCGAAACGATAACCCACGATCCATCGCACCCAGCGCTCCCATGTCGCATACATAATTGTCAACAATTATCCTAAGCGGGGTGTATCCCCGTGTCAAGGCAGCTCAGGTATCGGTGGAATCGAGGTGGGGAGGCTGGCGAGTTTCGGGGTGGGAGAGGATCCATCCGGCCACCTCCCGGCCTGGTGCGCACCAGAGTGCACCGTCATCGGAGAGTTCTTTGATCTTTGAGAGGATGCGTGCCAGCAAGCCGAAGCGGTCTTCTTCGGCCGTTAGGAACGGGTGGAAGATGAGCGCGAGATACCCCCCGTTGCGGGTGAGGTGCTGCAGGGCTTCTTCGAGGGTTCTGAGGAGCGCCGGAGGGGGGAGGGGGGAATCCGTACCGGTGCGGGACCGGCGCAGGCCGGCGAAACGCGGGAGGTAGTGGTAGGCGTCGATCAGGTACCACTCGAAGGGGAGCGCCACGATACCGCCGAGTTTGCCCGCTCCCTTCCCCGCCGGGGAGCAGTAGGTGAAGCCGAGGCGTTCGAGCAGCGACGGGGTCGCGGGGTTGAGCCTCCCTCCTGGCGGACGGAAGCCGTGCATGTTGATCCCCAGCTCACCCATCTCGTGCACGCCTTGTTCCAGCAGCCGGGACTCCTCATCGGGGGACAGGCCCGCCCAGTACTCGTGGCGCCAGCCGTGGTAGCCGAGCTCGTGCCCGCGCCCGGCGATCCCGCGCAGCTCCTCCGGGTAGAGCGTGGCGTTCAGACCCTCGACGAAGAACGTGGCCTGGAGGTTTAGCTCGTCGAGCAGGTCCAGGATGCGGGGGAGTGCGCGCCGCACCGAGAAGTGGTTCCCGAGCGGTTTGTCTTCAGGCCACAGCCCACGCTCCAGATCCGCGGCCTCCCCCAGGTTGTCGAAGGTCACGCTGACGGCGGCCCGCCGCGCTTCCGGTCCCCACGAGGGGTTCGTGCCTTTCCGACCTTCCGTGGCTCCTCCTTCCGGGGGTTTTATACCTTGCGGGGTGCGGGACCATCAACCCGCGTGCTCCCCGCCTGGGGGTACTCTATGCTCTGCTGGAGTTGCTCGTGCGCCGGAGGTGATGCGATGAGGTTGATCACGTACCGCGATGGGGAGAACAGGGCGGGGGCTGTCGTGAGAGAGGGCGTCGTCGATCTCGGTGAGAGGTTTCGGACCACGCTCGAGATCGTCGAGGGAGGCGAGGAGGCTCTGCGGGAGGCCCGCGCGCTCGTCGAGAGCTCCGATCCGGTCGCCGGTCTCTCCGAGGTCGAGCTTCTGGCCCCCATCCCGGACCCGGTCAGGAACGTCTTCTGCGTCGGGTGGAACTACCTGAGCCACTTCGAGGAGGGGCGCGGGAGGCGCGAGGGACAGGGGGAGGAGCTCCCCGAGTACCCCACCTTCTTCGACAAGCCCACGACCGCCGTGATCGGCCCCCACGACGAGATCCCCTTCGACCCGAACTTCTCCGGGAAGATCGACTACGAGGCCGAGCTCGCCGTCGTCATCGGCCGCCGTGGGAGGAGTATCCCTGCAGATGAGGCCCTGGAGTACGTCTTCGGCTACACCGTGGCCAACGACATCACCGCCAGAGACGTCCAGCGGCGTCACGGCGGCCAGTGGCTCAAGGGCAAGGGCATGGACGGAAGCTGCCCGATGGGACCCTGGATCGTGACCGCCGACGAGATCCCGGACGTGCAGAACCTGCGGATCCGGTGCCACGTAAACGGTGTGGAAAAACAGAGCTCGAGCACCGGGTACATGATCTTCCCCGTCGCGAGGCTCATACAGGAGCTCTCCCTGGCCATGACCCTCTTGCCCGGAGACATCCTCCTCACCGGTACCCCCGAAGGCGTCGGATACGCCCGAACCCCGCCCGAATTCCTCCGGCCCGGGGACGAAATTACCGTCTCCGTCGAAGGGGTCGGTGAGATCATCAACAGGATGGCCGAGATGTCCCTGACCCGCTGAAAGGGACCTACCGAGGTGGATAATCCTGCGATTGAGTACGATAATGTAGACAAACAAAAGGCTTCGGGGTGGGGGATGAGGGGAGCGGAGAGTCGCTGGAAGGAGGAGTGAGAGATGGCTGACGTAGCTGGCCGGGTACGCAACGAGAGGCTGGCGCGGATACTCCCGGATGCTATCGAGGCGGTGCACGGGGTGATCGAAAAACATCGCGTCACCGAAGAGGAATGGCTCGCGGTGTTGGGTTTTCTCACCGAGGTTGGCAAGCACGACGAGTTCGTGCTGCTCTCCGACGTGACGAAGACCTCGGTGTTGGTGGACTCCATAACCCACGAGGACGGCACGGCCACCCCGAGCGACGTGGAGGGCCCGCTCTACCGCGAGAACCCGCCGTGGCGGGAGAAGCCGGTCAAGATCTACGAGGAGTACGAGGGGATAGAGGAGGGGGATGTGCTCTTCGTGCGCGGCCGGGTCACCTCCACGGACGGCGCACCCATAAGCGGCGCGGTCTTCGACGTCTGGCAGACGGGCCCCACCGGTGGCTACGATGTCTGGGACGAGAGGCAGCCGGACTACAATTTCCGGGGGCGGTTTGGGGTCGAGGAGGACGGGAGCTACGAGTTTCAGACGATGGTCCCGAAGCCCTACACCGTGCCGACCGACGGGCCGGTGGGGCGGCTGCTCGAGGCCATAGGGCAGCATCCCTGGCGTCCGGCGCACATACACTTCAAGGTCGAGGCCGAGGGGTACGAGAGGCTCACCACCCAGATCTTCTTCCCGGATGACCCATATCTGGAGAACGACACCATAGGCGCGGTCAAGCCCGAGCTGGTGATGCACCTGGAGAGGTGCGAGGACGAGGAGGAGATCTCGCGCCGCAGCCTCGACGCCCCCTTCTACACCTGCGACTTCGACATAAAGCTCAAGCCCGCGGCGCGGGGCTGAGGAGGAAAGATGGCCCAAAGAACCCTCATCCGTGGCGGCCACATCATCTCGATGGACCCGGAGATCGGGGACATCCCCGGCGGGGATCTCCTCATCGAGGGCGAGGAGATCGCGGCGGTCGCACCCTCGGTCGAGGCTTCGGGCTGCGAGGTCGTGGACGCCTCCGGCGCCATCGTCATACCGGGCTTTGTCGATTCTCACCGGCACACCTGGGAGACTTCCGCCCGCGGCATCGCCCCGGCCGTCACCCTCGACGGATACTTCGACCTCGTCCTCGACAGGATCGCACCTGCCTACCGCCCGGAGGACGTCTACGCCGGGAACCTCCTCGGCGTGCTCGAGGCCGTGGACTCCGGCATAACGACGCTGCTCGACTGGTCGCACATCAACAACACCCCCGACCACGCCGACGAGGCGATCCGGGCTCTCGCGGAGGTCGGGATACGGGCGGTCTACTGCTACGGCAACCCCAACACCTCGCTCGCAGACTGGTGGTTCGAGAGCACCCTGAAGGCCCCGGAGGACATCCGGCGGGTAAGAGATCGCTACTTCTCCTCCGATAAGGGCCTGATGACCCTCGCCATGGGGACCCGCGGCCCCGGCTTCTGCACCCCCGAGGTGGTCCGGCACGACTGGGAGCTCGCCCGGGAGATCGGCGTGCCCATCAGCGTGCACGTCGGGATGGGGCCCGTGGCCGGGCGCTTCCGGATGGTCGAACAACTCCACGACCTGGGCCTGCTCGGACCGGACACGACCTACATCCACTGCAACCACCTCACCGACCGCGAGTTCCAACTCATAGCGGAGACCGGTGGTACGGTCTCGATCGCCCCGATGGTCGAGATGACGATGGGTCACGGTATCCCGCCGACCGGAGAGGTGCTCGCGCACGGCTTGAGGCCCAGCCTGAGCTGCGACGTCGTGACCAGCGTCCCCGGCGACCCCTTCACCCAGATGCGCTTCCTCTTCGCCGCCGAACGGATGAGGATCCACCAGCGCATCTTCGACGAGGAGCTGGAGGAGGTGCCGCCGCTGCTCTCCTCGCGCGACGTGCTCGAGTCCGCCACCATCGAGGGCGCCCGCGTGTGCGGCCTCACCGACAGGACCGGTTCGCTCACCCCCGGCAAGAAAGCCGACGTCGTTATGCTGAGCATCGAACGCGTGAACGCCGCGCCCGTCACCGACCCGGTGGGAACGGTGGTGTGCAGCATGGATACCTCCAACGTGGACTCCGTCTGGGTGAACGGGCGCGCCTTAAAGCGCGGCGGTAGCCTTCTCGGTTTCGACCTGGAACGTGCCCGCCGGCTCGCCGAGGATTCTCGCGACTACCTCGTCTCGCACGTCGAGCGCCTCCCGCACTGGGCCACCCCGAGAACGACCGGACTCTGATGCGGGCCCTCCTGATAGAGCGCTTCGGCGATCCTGCCACCCTTCGGCCGAAGGAGGTCCCGAAGCCCGAGCCCGAAGGGGATGAGCTCCTCGTCGAGGTTCGCGCTGCCGCCATAAACCGCAGCGACGTCCTGAACGTCCGCGGCTCGTTTTCTACGACCACCCTGCCCCGTATCCCGGGCCGGGATTTCGCCGGCGTCGTCGTGGAGGGGCTGGAGGAGCTTCTCGGCGCCGAGGTCTGGGGTACGGGCGGCGGAGAACTGGGCTTCACCCGCGACGGCACCCACGCCGGGTACGTGGCGCTCCCGCGGGGGGCCGTGGTCGAAAAGCCGGCCGTCCTCTCGTTCGAGGAGGCCGCCTCCTGCGGTCTGGCCTACCTCGCCGCCGGGATGGGGGTCCTCGATCTCGGCGGCCTCTCTCCTGGTGAACGGGTGCTCATAACCGGTGCGGCGGGCGGCGTCGGGAGCGCGGCGGTCATGATCTCACGCTGGAAGGGGGCCTCCCTCGTCGTCGGGGCGGTCAAAGACGGCTCGGAAGTAGAGAGGGCGAAGGAGGCGGGTGCCCACGTCGTGGTAGACACCTCCCGCGAGGAGATGCCCGAAGCCGTCATGGCCGCCACGGAGGGGAGGGGCGTGGACCTCGTCCTCGACGCCGTCGGCGGCCCGCTCTTCGAGCCGTGCCTCTCGAGCCTCGCCCCGCAGGGCCGCATGGTCGTCCTCGCCTCGACGGGAGAGCGCCGCGTCTCCTTCGATCTCTTCGATTTCTACCGCAGGGAGCTGCGCCTGCTCGGCCTTATGACCTCCCGTCCCGGCGCCGCGGAGAGCGGCGCCGTCCTCCGCTCTCTCCTGCCCGGCTTCGAAGAGGGGTACCTGCACGCCCCGGCCGTCGCCGGACGCTACCCCCTCGAAGAGGCCGGAGAGGCCTATGCCCGGGTGGAGAGGGGAGCACCTGGAAGGGTAGTCCTCGTAATGCACTGAAATACTCCGGAAGAACTGCAAAAATGTAGCCAATCGTGGTAACCTGATACGGGCCGGTGTTCCGAATTTGCCAGCGGGAAGGTTGTGCGAGAATATGGCAGAGGGAGTTTCTTGTCGGACATAGCATACGAAAGGCTCTACGAAGACATAACCAGCGGGAGGCTGCAACCCAACGAGCGCCTCATCGAGCTGGACCTCGCCCGGGAGCTCGGGGTGAGCCGGGCCGCGATCCGCAACGCGCTCATCCGCCTCGAGCAGGAGGGGCTCGTGACCCGGGAGCCGAACCGGGGGGCCCGGGTGCGGCTCGTCTCCGAGGAGGAGGCGGTGGAGATCCTGGAGGCCAGGATGGCGCTCGAGTGTATGGCCGTGCGGCACGCGGCCCTCAAACGTACGCCGGAGGATGTCGAGGAGCTGCGCGCGCTACTCTCCGAGATGGAACGGCGTCTCGAGGAGGGAGACCTCCTGGCCGCCTCCGACGTGAACGGGCGCTTCCACCGACGCCTGATCGAGGTGGCAGACCACGCAACCATCGCCCGGCTGCTCAGGGTGCTCAACTCCCAGCTCATAAGGTTCCAGTACCGCACCATCCTCGCTCCCGGACGCCCCCCGCGCTCGTTCGCCGAGCACCGGGCCATACTGGAGGCGGTCGCGGCGAAAGATCCCGACCGGGCCGAGCAGGCCATGCGCAACCACCTCTCCGGCGTCACCGAGGCCCTCAGACAGGCCGCCCGTATCTCCTCCTGACGATTTTGTTGACAATTTTGTAGGACGCAGTTTATCCTGGGGCCCGTATGCTCTGGTGGTGAGCGGGGATTCTTCGTCCCCGCTGGATGCTGGAGGAGCCGTGGAGCGAGAAAGAAGCCTGGAAGATTTGCTGCGGGAGGCGGGGAATCCGGTGGACCTGCTGCGCGACGCGCAGGCTCTGCCGTACACCTTTCCGGTGGCCCCGGAGTTCACCAACTGGCGTGACGAGCAGCGGGCTTGGAGGGAGAGCTGCGCTCTTCTCGACCAGTCGCACCACATGACCGACCTGTTCGTGGAGGGACCGGATGCTCTCGCGCTCCTCTCCCGCCTCGGCGTGAACGGCTTCGAGGGGTTCGGGCCGGGGAGGGCCAAGCAGTTCGTCGCCTGCAACCCGGAGGGGTACGTCGTCGGTGATGCCATCCTCTACTGCCTCGGAGGGGGAAGCTTCGATCTGGTCGGGCATCACATGGTGCTCGACTGGGTCGAGTATCACGCCGAAAGCGGCGAATACGACGTGGAGGTAGAAAGGGACGAGAACTCTCTCCTGCGGCAGGGGCCCCCGAAGGTCTACAGGTACGAGGTTCAGGGGCCGCTTGCGCCGGAGGTCCTGCGAAGGGCGGCCGGAGGAGAACTGCCCGAGGTGCGCTTCTTCGGTGTGGCGGAGGTCGTGATCTCCGGATGCAGGGTGCGGGCGCTCAGGCACGGGATGGCCGGGCAGCCCGGCTTCGAGCTCTCCGGTCCCTGGGAGGAGGGGGAGAGGGTGCTCGAGGAGCTCCTGCGGTCCGGGGAGGAGTTCGGGATGCTGCGTGCCGGCTCGAAAGCATACTCCGCGGCGAACCTGGAATCCGGTTGGATCCCCTCGCCCTGTCCCGCCATCTACACCGGGGAGAAGCTGAAGTCCTACAGGGAGTGGCTTCCGGCGAAGAGAGCCGGTTCGCTCGGCGGGAGTTTCTGCTCAGAGAAGATAGAGGACTACTACTTCACCCCCTACGAGCTCGGGTATGGACGCTTTGTGAAGTTCGACCACGACTTCGTAGGAAGAGAAGCCCTCCAGCGGATGGCGGAGCGCCCCTCACGCAGGAAAGTCACGCTCGTGTGGAACGAAGAAGGCGTAAAAGAAGCCTTCGGCAGCCTCTTCGAGAAAGAAGACCTGCCCGCCAAATACATCGATTTCCCCAAGGCCAGGTACGCTCTCTTCCACTACGACACGGTCTTGAAGGATGGCTGGACGGTCGGGGTCTCCACCGACTGCGGCTACAGCTACAACGAGAGGTCGATGCTCTCTTTGGCGGTAGTAGAAGAAGAGCAGGCAGAGCTTGGCACACAGCTCACCCTTCTGTGGGGTGAGAAGCCGAACTCCAGAAAGCCTCAGGTCGAGCCGCACGAGCAGGTCGAGATAAAGGCCACCGTCGCCCCTGCGCCCGTAGCCGAGTACGCCCGCACTGCCTACAGAAGAGGATGAGGCAGGGCTCTGGAGAGTATCCTGCCTCTATGGCGCGTGAGCCTTCACCCGCCGGGTCGGCGCGGAATCGTCAGCTGGCTGCGGCGCGCCATCCGCAGGCTGCGAAGGCGGCGAAGATGTCGATTATCTCCTCGTCTGTGAGACGACCGTCGCTCCTGTACCACGCACCCACGGAGTTGCAGAGCCCCAGGATGGCGAAGGTGAGCATCTGGGGGTCGATCTTCCGTACCACCCCGGCGGCCATCCCCTCCTCCACGAGCCGCTGGAAGCGCCGGGTGTACTCCCTGCGGGCCCGGAGCGTCTCCTCGGAGAACTCGAAGTCGCCGAGCAGCGTGCCGGCTATGGAACGATCCCGCAGCACCGTCCTGAGGTGGTTGCGGATCGCCGCGTCCAGCCGGGCGCCGGGCTCCCTCTCCTCCTCCATGACGGCGTCCAGCTGCGCGTTCATCAGCGCCATGCCGCGGTCGTGGATCTCCTGCACGATCTCCCGCTTGTTCTTCCAGTAGTAGTAGAAGACCTTCTTGGTGAACCCCAGCTCCCCGGCGATGTCCTCCACCGAGGTGTTCTTGTACCCCTTCTCCTCGAACAGCTTCACCGCCGCCTCGAGAAACAGCTCCCGCCGCTCCTCGAAGCTCAACTCGCTCAAAGGGTTGGCCTCCGCCTCCGGACCGGAGAGCGGCGGACGCCCTATCCCACGTCGCCGAAGCCCGCTCATCCCTTTCTATCCATCTTCTCGCTCTCCAGCATTGTTGACAATAGAGTTGACAGGATCCCGTAACCCACTGTAGAATACCAGACGTTAATTCACCGATCGGTGAATTAATGCGAATGGCAGGGAAAGGAGAGGGCTTTGGAGACCAGGAGGCCCTGGCTTGGGGTTTACGGGGGCAGGATCTCCTACGGGACCATCGAGACCTCGCTGACCCGGTTTCTGGAGGGGGCCGTGGCGAGGTATCGCGACAGGCCCGTGATGACCTTCGGGGGGCGGCGGGTGACCTACGGGGAGCTGCTCGAGCAGAGCGAGCGGTTCGCGGCGGCGCTCGCCGGGATTGGGGTGGGGAAGGGTGATCGGGTGGCGCTCATGCTGCCCAACTCTTTCGAGTACGTGATCTCCTTCTTCGCCGCGGCGCGGCTCGGGGCGGTCGTCGTGCAGCTCAACCCGCTCTACGCCGGGCGCGAGCTCGAGCACATCCTCTCCGACTCCGGGGCGAAGGCGATCGTCGTGCACGAAGGGGGCTATCCCCGGCTCTGCGAGGTGCGCGAGGGGCTGCCGCTCGAGCGCGCGATCGTCGCGGGGGAGAGCGGGGAGCTCGAGGGGTCGGATCTGTCCTTCGGCGATCTCCTGCGCTCCGGGGCCGGGTCCGTCCCCGAGGCGCCCGTCGATCCCGACGAGGACGTCGCGGTGCTCCAGTACACCGGGGGGACCACCGGGATCTCCAAGGGTGCGATGCTCACCCACCGCAGCCTGCTCGTCAACATCGAGGCCAACATAAGCCTCGCGATGGAGGAGCCGCGGGATCTGGACGGCGGCAAGACCGTCGCCGTCGCGCCCTTCTTCCACGTCTTCGGGAACGTGGTCATCCTGCTCACCTCCATCCACTACGGGATGAACCTCCTCCTCGTGCCGCGCTTCCAGGTCGACGAGATGATGCGGCTCATAAAACGCGAGAGGCCCGTCATGCTCGGCGGGGTCGCCACCATCTTCACCGCCCTGCACAACTACCCGGAGATGGAGAAGTACGGGCTCGGCGAGGTGCTCCTGTACATCTCCGGCGGGGCCAGCGTCCCAGCCGAACTGCTCCGCTCCTTCCAGCGCAGGACCGGCCGGCCCATCTGGGAGGGATACGGCCTCTCCGAGGCCGGAACGGTCACCATCAACACCTACCTCAGGGGACCGGTTCCCGGCAGCGTCGGCGTTCCCATGCCGACCCTCGACGTGAAGGTCGTCGACCCCGAGACGGGGGAACGGGAGATGCCCCCGGGCGAGCCCGGCGAGCTCCTCATCAAAGGACCCCAGGTCATGAAGGGCTACTGGAACATGCCCGGGGAGACCTCTCTCACGCTGCGGGACGGCTGGTTCCATACCGGGGACATAGCCCGGATGGACGAGGAGGGCTACCTGTACATCGTCGACCGCAAGAAGGACATGATCAACGTAAGCGGCTACAAGGTCTACCCGAGGGAGGTCGAAGAGGTGCTCTACGCCCACCCGGAGGTGGTGGAGGCGGTCGCGGTGGGGAGCCCCGACCCCTACAGGGGGGAGGTGGTTAAGGCCTTCGTGGTCAGGAAGGAAGGGAGCGCCCTCACGGAGGAGGAGCTGGTGGAGTACTGCAGGGGTGAGCTCGCCCCCTACAAGGTACCCAGGGCGGTGGAGTTTCGGGAGGAGCTGCCCAAGAGCGCGGTGGGCAAGCTCTTGAGGAGGGTGATCGCCCGGGAGGAGCGCGCCCGCGGGGCGGAGTAGAGAGCGTGGGAGGAGGGAGGAGCCTTTGGATCACGTGAGGGTGGAGCGCGAGGGGGCCGTCGCGGTGGTCACCGTGGACCGGCCGGAGAAGCTCAACGCGCTGAACGCCCGGGTGCAGGAGGAGATCGCCGAGGTATTCGCGGAGGTGCTTCCCGGCGAGGTACGGGCCGCCGTGATCACCGGGGTCGGCGAGCGGGCGTTCGTCGCCGGGGCCGACGTCGAGGGGATGCAGGAGCTGGACGCCCTCGGGATCCGGGAGTTCGGCCGCCTCGGGACCCGGATGATGGAGGCCGTGCAGGGGGCTCCCTTCCCCGTTATCGCCGCCATAAACGGCTATGCGCTGGGCGGGGGGCTGGAGCTCGCGCTCGCCTGCGACGTGCGCATCGCCGCCGCGAACGCCCGGCTCGGCTTCCCGGAGGTCACGCTGGGGATCATGCCCGGCGCCGGAGGCACCCAGCGCCTGCCCCGGGTCGTCGGCAGCGGCGTGGCCCGGGAGCTCATCTTCACCGGCCGCATGGTCTCCGCGCAGGAGGCAAAAGAGATCGGGCTCGTCAACCGGGTGGTGGGAGAGGGCGAGGCGCTGGAGGCCGCCAGGGAGATGGCGCGCCGGATGGCGGAGAACGCCCCGCTGGCCCTGAGGAGCGCCAAGATCGCGCTGAACACCGCCGAGGAGCTGGGGCTGGCGAGCGGGATAGAGCGCGAGGGGGATCTCTTCGCCCTGCTCTTCACCACCGAGGACGCGAGGGAGGGCATGGCGGCCTTCGCCGAGCGGCGCAAGCCGGAGTTCAAGGGACGTTAAGGGAGGATTCTGTGGAGATAAGCGGGAAGACCTTCGTCGTCACCGGGGGAGGCTCGGGGCTCGGGGCCGCGACCGTCCGGATGCTCGCGGGTGAGGGGGCGAAGGTGCTCATCGCCGACGTAGACCGGGAGCGCGCCGAAACCCTCGCCGGGGAGCTCGGAAGTAGCGTGCGCTTCGCGCGGGCCGATGTGGCGGATGAGGGAAGCATGCGGGCGGCGCTGGAGGAGGCGAGGTCGGCCTTCGGCGGGCCGCACGGGCTCGTCAACTGCGCCGGGATAGGGACCGCCGCGAGGGTGGTGGGGAAGAAGGGGGTTCATCCTCTGGAGCTCTTCGAGCGGACGATCCGGGTCAACCTCGTGGGCACCTTCAACGCCACAAGGCTCGCTGCGGCGCTGATGATGGAGAACGAGCCCTCCGACGGAGACGGCGAACGCGGGGTCATCGTCAACACCGCCTCGGTCGCGGCGTTCGACGGCCAGATCGGACAGGCCGCCTACTCGGCCTCCAAGGGAGGGGTTGTCGCCATGACGCTGCCGGTAGCCCGCGAGCTGGCCTCCAGCGGGATCAGGGTCGCCACCATCGCCCCGGGGATCTTCGAGACGCCCATGCTCGGGGAGCTCTCCGAGGAGGTCAGGAGGTCTCTCGGGGAGCAGATACCCTTCCCCCGGCGGCTGGGGCGACCCGGGGAGTACGCCTCGCTCGTGAGGCACATCGTGGAGAACCGGATGATCAACGGGGAGGTCATCCGGCTCGACGGCGCCATCAGGATGGCGCCCAGGTAGTTCTTCTTTGTGCGGGGAAAGGAGGAGTCGAGGTGGAGCAAAACGTGGATCGTGTCGAGGGAGAGGAGCGAAGCGAGCGCACGCCGCTGGGGCGGGTGATTGCTTCCAGCGTCGTCGGGAACGTCATCGAACAGTTCGACTTCGCCATCTACGGTTCCATGGCGGCGCTGGTCTTCGGGCCGCTGTTCTTCCCGGAGTTCAGCCCGCTGGCCGGGACGCTGGCTGCCCTGGCGACCTTCGCGGTGGGCTTCGTCGCCCGGCCGCTCGGGAGCATCTTCTTCGGCCACTACGGAGACAGGATCGGGCGCAAGAGCATGCTCGTTTTGTGCCTCCTGATCGCGGGTTCCGCCACCTTCCTGATGGGGGTGTTGCCGACCTACGCGGCCATCGGGATCTGGGCACCCGTCCTGCTGGTGACGGTGCGCTTCGTGCAGGGCTTCTCCTTCGGCGGGGAGTACGCCGGCGCGGTGCTGATGGTCGCCGAGTACGCTCCCCCCGAGAGGCGGGGCTTCTTCTCCGGCTTCGTGCCGGCCGGTTCGCCGGTCGGGTTGATGCTCGCCAACGGCACGGTCCTTCTGGTCGCCCTGATGCCGCGGGAGGAGTTCCTCGCCTGGGGCTGGCGGCTGCCGTTCCTCCTCTCCATCGTGCTCGTGGCCATCGGGCTCTACATCCGGCTGAAGATCTACGAGACCCCGGCGTTCAGGCGGGTGAGGGAGACCGGCACCGAGGCCCGGATGCCCATCGTCGACGTGCTGCGCAGGAGCCCGGGGAGGGTGCTTCTGGCCGGGGGTATCAGCTTCGGCTTCGCCGCGATCTTCTACATCACCATCATCTTCCTGCTGAGCTACGGCACCTCCCAGCTTGGGATCTCCGGCAGCATGCTCCTGGTGGGGACGATAATCGGGGCGGTCTTCCAGATAGCCACCATCCTGGGGTTCAACGCGCTCTCCGACCGCGTGGGGCGCCGGCCGGTGATCATCGGCGGCGCGCTGGTCTCCGCGGCTTTTGCCTTCCCCTTCTTCTGGCTGCTGCAGACCGGCGTCCCGGCGCTGGTGTGGCTGGCGATAACGGTGATGATGGTCTCCAGCGGGGCCATCTACGGTCCCCTGGCGGTCCTGCTGGCCGAGCTCTTCGGCACTCGCCTGCGCTACAGCGGGGCCTCCATCGGCTATCAGCTCGGGGCGACCGTCGGCGGCGGCTTCTCCCCCCTGATAGCGGCCTCGATCCTGGCCTGGTCCGGCGGCGGGCCCTGGCCGGTCTCGCTGTACCTGGTGGTAGTGGGCCTGGTGGCGGCGGCGTGCACCTACCTGCTCACCGAGACGGTGCGGGCGGACATGCTCGAGGACGTTCCCGCGGTCGGCTACGAGTAGGCATCGGCGGTGGTCCCGGACTACTACCTCCTGGACGAGCTCCTCACCGCCGGCGAGCGTGCCGTGCGCGAGAAGGTGAGGGCCTTCGTGGATCGCGAGGTGCTCCCGGTCATAGGGGAATACTGGGAGAGGGGGGAGCCGCCCCTCTCCCTGCTCCCGGCCCTCGCGGAGCTGAACCTCTGCGGGGGTGCCATAGAGGGCTACGGCTGTCCGGGCCTGAGCGCGGTGGCCGACGGGCTGGTGAACATGGAGCTCTCCCGGGGAGACGGCGGGCTGCACACCCTCTTCGGCGGGACCTCCTCGCTGGTCATGCCCGCCATAGCCATGCTCGGCAGCGAGGAGCAGAAGGAGCGCTGGCTGCCGGCGATGGCGCGGATGGAGAAGATCGGGGCCTTCGCCCTCACCGAGCCCGAGCACGGCTCCGACGTGGTCTCCCTCGAGACCCGGGCGCGCCGCGTGGGCGGCGGGTACGTCATAGACGGCAGGAAGCGTTGGATCGGCAACGCCTCCTTCGCCGACGTGATCCTCGTCTGGGCCCGCGACGAGGAGGGAGGGGTGGGGGCCTTCGTCGTGGAGAAGGGCGCCCCCGGCATGAGCACCCGGCTCATGACCGGCAAGACCGCGATGCGCTCCTCCTGGCAGGCCGAGGTGGAGCTTGCGGGCGTCCGGGTGCCGGCGGAGAACCGCCTGGAGCACTCCCGCACCTTCGCGGACACGAACAGGGTGCTCGCCGCCATGCGCTACGGGGCGGCCTGGGCCGCTCTGGGGCACGCCGTCGCCTGCTACGAGGCAGCCCTCGCCTACGCCGGGGAGAGGAGGCAGTTCGGCCGGCCCATAGCCGCCTTTCAGCTCGTGCAGAAGAAGCTCGCCGGGATGCTCGCGGAGATCACCTCCATGCAGCTCCTCTGCCTCAGGCTCA